>Ga0307515_10001897_pt1 | contig 46523 bp, 42 predicted proteins | sample 17_EM_MG_FD_194513 | JGI IMG/M metagenome (GOLD analysis project Ga0307515, IMG submission 194513) | Populus trichocarpa ectomycorrhiza microbial communities from riparian zone in the Pacific Northwest, United States - 17_EM | ecosystem: Host-associated > Plants > Roots > Unclassified | place... | reverse complement strand
GCCCGACCCCCGTCTCCGCGCTGATCCATGCCGCGACGATGGTCGCCGCCGGTGTCTACTTCGTCGCCCGCCTTCTCCCGGTCTTCGAGGCCTCCTCGGCCGCGATGGTCGTCCTCGCCGTCATGGCCGCCGTGACGATGGCAGGCTCGGGTCTCGCCGCGCTCGCCCAGGACGACATCAAACGCGTCCTCGCGTACTCGACGATCGGTCAACTCGGCTACATGACCGGCGCCCTCGCCGTCGGCGACCGCGGTGCCGCCGTCTTCCACCTCCTGTCCCACGGCGCCTTCAAGGCGCTGCTCTTCCTCGCGGCCGGCGTGATCATCCACGCCTCCGGCACGAACTCGTTGGCCGCCATGTCCCGCATGGGCAACCTGCGCGCCCGCGTCCCCGACGCCTTCTGGACGATGACCGTGGCGCTCCTCGCGCTCGCCGCGATCCCGCCGTTCAGCGGCTTCTTCTCCAAGGAGTCCGTCCTCGGCGCCGCCGAACACGCGGCCACCGGAGACACCGCGCACATCCCCGGCGCCGCGGGCTGGATCGTCCTCGTGGCCGGTCTGCTCGCCGCCCTGCTCACCGCCGCGTACGCGACGCGCCTGTGGCTGCTCGCCTTCCACGGCAAGGGAGTTGAAGCCCCCGACCACGGCAGGCAGCCCGTGGCGATGAACGCCGTGCTGTGGGTCCTCGCCGTCCCGTCCCTCGCCCTCGGCGGACTCGCCTACCGCGTGCTCCCCGGCTGGTTCGACGGCCACGACCTCACCCCGACGCTCACCACCTCGGTGCTGGGCACGGGCGTCGCCCTGGTCGGTGGCATCGTCACCTACGGCGCCTGGCGGCACACCACCGCGTTCGCGGCCCGCGCACCGCTGGGTGCGGTCGCGGCCCACCCGGAGGGCGACGCAGGACTCGTCGAGGCCGAGGCCATCGCGAGTCACACACCCGCCTACGGAGACGTGGCCTCGGCACCCGACCCGGCGGACCCGGGCCGCCTCCTGCTCGGCCCGCTGCACCGGCACGCGGCCTCCGGCTTCCACCTGGACGCCGTCTACGGGGCGCTGTTCGTCCGCCCGGTGCTGGCCGCGGCGAGTCTCGTCCGGTTCCTCGACCGCGAGGTCGTCGACACCTACGTACGCGGCGCGGGCACCCTGCCCCGCCTGCTCGGAGCCGCCGTACGGCGCGCCCAGACCGGCAATCTGCAGACCTATGTGAGCGCGCTGCTCGCCGGCACCGTCGTCCTGACGGTCGCCGTCCTCCTCGTCGCCACGGGAGCGTGAGCAGGCGTGATCGATATCAACGAGTCCGTGATGCAGGTCCTTCTGGCGTTCATCGTCGTCGGCCCGCTCCTCGGCGCCGTCACCGCCCTCCTGCCCGCCCCGCCGGGACTGAAGGGGAAGTCGCCCGAGCAGGCCGTACTACGGCACGGCGTCACCGTGACCGGCGTGATCCTCATCGCCGCGATCGTCCTCGCGCTCGGCTTCGACCACGACCATCCGTCGAAGATGCAGGCCACGACCGACATCAGCTGGATCACCGCACTCGACGTGCGCATCCACCTCGGCATCGACGGCATCTCCCTCCCCCTCCTGGTCCTGACCGCGCTACTGACCTTCCTCTGCGCGCTCTACTCCTACTTCAAGATGCCAACGGGCCCGTCCCCGAAGGCATTCGTCGCCCTGATCCTCGTCCTGGAGTCCGGCACCCTCGCCACCTTCGCCGTCCTCGACCTGATCCTCTTCTTCCTCGCCTTCGAGACCGTCCTGATCCCGATGTACTTCCTCATCGCCCGCTGGGGCGGTGCCCAACGGACCCAGGCCGCCTGGAAGTTCATCCTCTTCACGCTGCTCGGCTCCGTCGTCATGCTGCTCGGCCTGCTCCTGATCGGAATCAAGGCGGGCACATTCGACATGGTGGCACTCGCCACTGACAACGGCCGGTCGCTGACCACATCCGTGCAGGTCATCGCCGTTCTGGCGATCGGGATCGGGCTCGCGGTCAAGACCCCGATGTGGCCGCTGCACAGCTGGCTGCCCGACGCCCACACCGCCGCCCCGACCGTCGGCTCGGTCCTGCTGGCCGGCGTGATGCTCAAGATGGGCACGTACGGGTTCGTCCGCATCCTGCTGCCGATCGCGCCCGACGGCATGCACACCTTCGCGCCCTACCTCGCCGCCTTCGCCGTCGTCGGAATCATCTACGGCTCCCTGGCCTGCCTCGCCCTCGCCAGACAGGGCGCGAAGGGCGACCTCAAGCGCATCATCGCGTACTCCTCCGTCGGCCACATGGGCTTCGTCCTGCTCGGCATCTCGACGATGACCCCGACCGGCGTGAACGGCGCGCTGTTCGCCAACATCGCCCACGGCCTCATCACCGGCCTGCTCTTCTTCCTCGTCGGCGCCCTCAAGGACCGCACGGGCACCACCGACCTGGACACCCTCGCCGAGGAGACGGGCGCCGCCCTCTACGGCAAGGCTCCCCGCCTCGGCGGCCTGATCGCGTTCGCCGCCGTCGCCTCGCTCGGACTGCCCGGACTCGCCGGATTCTGGGGCGAGATGCTGGCCCTGTTCGGCGCGTTCAAGCCCGCCGCGGACCTCAGCCGCCCCGCGTTCCTCACCTTCATGGCGATCGCGGCCTTCGGCACCCTCCTGACCGCCGCGTACATGCTCGCCGTGGTCCGCCGCGTCTGCATGGGCGCCGTGGCGCAGGAAGCGCCGAAGCTCGCCGACGTCCAGACGTACGAGTTCGCCGCGTGGACCCCGCTCGTCGCCCTCACCGTCGCCGCCGGCCTGTGGCCGAAGGCACTGCTCGGCCTGACCGACCCGGCCGTGCAGCAGCTCCTCTCAGGAGGCACCCGATGAGCGCCCTGGCCCAGCCTCTCGCGGAGTCGATGGTCCAGTCCGTCGACTGGCTCGCGATCGCACCGCCGACCATCACGGCGGTCGTCGGCCTGGTGGTCCTCGTCGCCGACCTGTTCCTCGAGGAGGCCAGGAAAGCGCTCCTGGGCTGGGTGTCGGTCGCGGGCCTGGCCGCCTCCGCGCTCATGCTGCTGCCCCTCCTGGACGGCGACCGCGCCACCTTCTGCCTCACCGGCGACGCGACCGCGTGCAGCTATACGGCGGACCGCTTCACCCTGGTCATCCAGTTCCTGGTCCTCGGCGGCGCCCTCTTGGCTGCCCTTCTGTCGATCACCACCCTGAAGGACGCCGACAAGGGACTCCCCGAAGGGGAGTACTGGTTCCTGCTGCTGTCCTCCGCCGCCGGTGCCGCCCTCCTGCCCGCCTCCCGCGACCTCGCGACCCTGATCGTCGCCCTGGAGGTCGCCTCCCTGCCCGCCTTCGCCCTCGTCGGAATCCGGCACGGCGACAGGAAGTCCGCGGAAGCGGCCCTCAAGTTCTTCCTGTCCTCGGTCACCGCGACCGCGGTCAGCCTGATGGGCGTCAGCTTCGTCTACGCCACCACGGGCACCCTGTACCTCACCCGGATCGCCGACCGCATCCAGCACGTCGACGGCCAGTTCCACACCCTCGCCCAGACCGGCGTCGCCCTCACCCTCATCGGCTTCGCCTTCAAGACGGCCGCCGTCCCCTTCCACTTCTGGGTACCCGACACCTACGTAGGAGCGCCCCTCCCGATCGCCGCCTACTTGTCGGTCGTCGGCAAGGCGGTCGGCTTCTCCGGCCTGATCCTCGTCACCGTCGTCGCCTTCCCGTCGTACGCCGACGTGTGGGGCCCGGCACTAGCCGCCCTGGCCGCCCTCACCATGACGGTCGGCAACCTGGGCGCCCTGCGCCAACAGGCCACGCGCGCGTACAGCGCGGTACGACTGCTCGCCTGGTCCTCCGTCGGCCAGGCCGGCTACCTCCTCGTACCGATCGCCGCCGCCGCGTACTCCAAGGACGCCCAGAAGTCGATCGGCTCCACCGTCGCCTACGCCCTCATGTACGCCGCAGTGAACCTGGGTGCCTTCGCGGTGGCCGCCCTGGTGGGCCGTAGCAGAGCCCTCAACCGCATCAGCGACTACCGGGGCCTGTACGCGTCGAACCCGCTCGCCGCCCTGCTCCTGGCCTTCTTCCTGCTGTGCCTCGCCGGGCTGCCGCCGGGTGTCATCGGGCTCTTCGCGAAGGTCACCGTCTTCTCGGCGGCCGTCGACGCGGGCCTGGGCTGGCTCGCCGTCGTCATGGCCGTCAACGTGGTGATCGCGCTCTTCTACTACCTCCAGTGGACGGCCCTGCTGTTCCGCGCCCCGGAGGGCGAGCACGACGAACATCGCGTCCCCGCGCCCCTCACCGCCGCGCTCGCCCTCACCGGCGCTCTCGGAATCGCCCTCTCCGGAGCACCCCAACTGGTCCTGCGCTTCGCCGACACCGGACTCTTCTGAGCCACCGGCACATACCACCGTCCTCACCCGGACGGCCCACCCCCTGCGTCGTACGCACAAGGGAACTAGAGCCCCCCGCCTGGCGTTGACCAGTACGGGAGGGTCCACTGGACGTGACACCACGGCACCAGTGGCATCAGAGATCAGCAAGCAAAGGGTTCCCCTGCTGCACGATTTGGAGGGCGTACCGTGCACCGCCGGCACAACGGGCTCAGGACCGCAGTTCTCCTCGGGGGACTGTCCGCACTCATCATCGTCATCGGCAGCTTCTTCGGCCGCATGGGGCTCGTCGTAGCGGTCGTGATCGCGCTGGGCACGAACGCGTACGCGTACTGGAACAGCGACAAACTGGCGCTACGCGCGATGCGCGCCCGCCCGGTGAGCGAGTTCGAGGCCCCGGCCCTGTACCGGATGGTCCGCGACCTCTCCACCCAGGCCCGCCAGCCCATGCCGCGCCTGTACATCTCGCCCACGGAGGCCCCCAACGCCTTCGCGACGGGCCGCAACCCGCGCAACGCGGCCGTGTGCTGCACGGAAGGCATCCTGCGCATCCTGGACGAGCGTGAGCTGCGCGGAGTCATCGGCCACGAACTGAGCCATGTCTACAACCGCGACATCCTGATCTCCTCGGTCGCCGGTGCCCTTGCCTCGGTGATCATGTTCCTGGTCAACTTCGCCTGGCTGATCCCGATCGGCCGCTCGAACGACGACGACGGCCCCGGCATCCTGGGCATGCTGATGATCATGATCCTGGGACCCCTCGCGGCCAGCCTCATCCAGTTGGCCATCAGCCGCTCCCGGGAGTACGAGGCGGACGCGTCCGGCGCCCAGCTCACCGGAGACCCCCTCGCCCTCGCGAGCGCGCTGCGCAAGCTCGACGCCGGCACCAAGCAGCTACCGCTGCCCCCGGAGCCCCGCATCGAGACCGCGAGCCACATGATGATCGCGAACCCCTTCCGCCCGGGCCAGGGACTCTCCAAGATGTTCTCGACACACCCGCCGATGGCGGAGCGCATCGCCCGGCTCGAGAAGATGGCAGGTCGCCCTCAGTGAAAACCATCCTGAACGTTATTTGGCTCGTCCTGAGCGGCTTCTGGCTGTTCCTCGGGTACCTGCTCGCCGGTGCGCTGCTGTGCATCACGATCATCGGTATCCCATTCGGCATCGCCGCCTTCCGTATCGGCGTCTACGCCCTGTGGCCCTTCGGGTACACGACGGTCGAGCGCCGGGACGCGGGCGCCCCCTCCTGCGTCGGCAACGTCCTGTGGCTGATCCTCGCGGGCTGGTGGCTGGCCCTCGCGCACATCGTCACCGGCATCGCCATGTGCATCACGATCATCGGCATCCCGTTCGGCATCGCCAACTTCAAGCTGATCCCGGTCTCGCTGTTCCCCCTGGGCCGCGAAATCGTGCCCACGGACCAGCCGTTCGCCACCCGCTGACGGCGGGCAGGGGTGGGGGCGCCGAAGTACGTCCTGCTGTCGTACGACGAAGAGGCCGAGTTCACCGGCGAGCACGGCTACGAGCAGACCTGGGCCCTGTGCGAGGACGCCGCCGACCTCTTCGCCGACCCACCCCCACCCGCGCGCGGGACGTACGAACTCCTCGGCTGCGCACCAGAGGGCGACCTGCGAACAGCCCTCGCACGCGCGCGTGCCGACGGTTCGGCGCCGCTCGGCCTGCTCACCCTGGAGCCCCTCGACAAGGCCGGCGGGCGAGACGGCGAGTGGTGGCTGGAGGACGTACGCGTCGTAGGCGACCGCCTCTGCGCGCGTGACCTGTCGTTGAGGGACGTCACCGTCGAGGGGCGGCAGTCCGACGACAACCCCTACGACTATCCGCAGTGCCCGCCCCTGTCCCCGGGCTACCGGATATCGGGCGGCGACGGTGAACCATGGGGCGGCTGCCGGGACTTGGCCCACGTCCAGGAGGACCGGCCCGAACCACTGGAGCCTCCCCTGCGTCTGTTGGGCTGCTCCCCGCGCGGTGCGCTGCGGGCGGCGCTGGACGGCGGGGAAGAGGACCTCGGCCACGCCAAGGTGGTGTGCATCGACTCGTCCGGTCGGCCCGTGCAGTCCGCCGCCGAGGGCGAGCTACGGGCCTGGATCCCGTCCGCGCGCGGACCGGGCCTCGTCGACCTCACCCTCGACCCATGGTCGGAACGGCCACCGCTCGCGGCCCGGGAGGTGTGGGATCTGTGGGGTGAGGGCCGCCCCGCCGAGCCCGGCCGCTGGGGCGGTTGTGACGCCGACGGCCGCCGCTTCTGGCTCGACACGGCCCTGGCGAACCACACCTACGGCACCTCGGATCGACCGCGTGGCAGTACTTACCACCTCGACGGCAGCCACATCACCGACGCACCCGGCTTCTTCTGCGCCCTGGGCGAGGCGGTGAACGGCCCCGCCGGATACTTCGGTTGGGGCCTGGACGCCCTCGACGACTGCCTGCGCGGCCGCTGGGGAGCCACCACGCCCCTCACCCTCGTCTGGCACGACGCCGCCGTCGCCCGCACCTGCCTCGGCGTCACCCCGCACACCGGCCTGCGCCCACCGACGTTCGAGGAACTCCTCGCGCTCCTCGCCAAAAGGCACGTCGAAGTCCGCCTGGCCTGACAGCCCGTCACCACGCTCCGTCCGCCCCCCCACAGGCTCACTGCCAGCAGGTTTTCCACAACCGCCGGGTTATCCACAGGCCGGCCCGATTGTCAGTGGCGCGCGGCACTATGAAGCCATGACCGAGAACGAGCAGCAACTGCTGCCCCGGATGGCCGCCGAGGCCCCCAACACCCGCCCGTCGGGCTGGACTTCACTCCCCGCCCTCGTGGACGAGGCCACGGTGACCCGCGCCGAGGCCGCCCTGGGCTTCCGCCTGCCTCCGCTGCTCGCGGCGCTCTACTCACGCATAGGAGACGGTGGATTCGGCCCGGAGCACGGCCTGTTGCCCCTGCGTGACAATCCACCGACGGGTGGGCCCACCGCCGTCACGCAGTACCTCGCCAACCGCGCGAGCGGACACCAGGACCCCGACCGGCCCTGGCCCGAGGGCGTCGCCGACCGGCTGCGTACCTGGCTCGACGGCACGGGCCGGTACGAGGACGACGAAGGCGCCGCCGAACCGACACCGTGGACCGACTTCCGCATACGCACGACGGCGCAGGCATCCTGAGCCGCTCCCGCACCCTGTGCCTCTCCCGCACCGATCACCGCCGCAGAGCCACGCCCCCAATGCCTGCAACCACCACACGCATTCGTGACGTCTTGTTCATCGACACGGCAGAACATGCAGGCACAGGCCGTGGGCAAGGACTTACGAACACAGCCTGTCCGGGCGGAATTCACAGCTCCGGATCAGTGCAAGCACAGCGCGAAAGGGCAGGTTCACGGCATGGGCATCATCAGTTGGATCATCCTGGGACTGTTGGCCGGAGCCATCGCCAAATTCCTGCTGCCGGGCCGCGACCCGGGCGGCTTCATCGGTACGACCATCATCGGCGTCGCGGGCGCGTTCATCGGCGGCTGGATCTCAGCCCGTTGGCTGGACCACCCGGTCGCCAAGAACTTCTACGACGGCGCCACTTGGGCCTCGGCGATAGGCGGCGCACTCGTCCTCCTGATCGCCTACCGCATCCTGTTCGGCAACTCGCGCAACTAGCGCGCCCCGTGCCGCAGCCAGCAGGCGAGAAGGGTGGGCACCGACGGGTGCCCACCCTTCCTCGTGCTCGGTACTCGCGCGCGGCGGCGCGCGAAGCGTGGTTCTACCGATAGTCCACGAAAGCCTTCTACCGGTAGTTCACGTACTGCAGGGCGAAGTCGAAGTCCTTGCCCTTGAGCAGGGCCTGCACGGCTTGCAGGTCGTCGCGGCTCTTCGAGCTGACCCGCAGTTCGTCGCCCTGCACCTGGGCCTTGACGCCCTTGGGACCCTCGTCACGAATGATCTTCGCCACCTTCTTCGCGTTGTCCTGGGAGATGCCCTCCTCGATCGACGCGAAGATCTTGTACTCCTTGCCGGAGAGCTGAGGCTCACCGGCGTCCAGCGCCTTCAGCGAGATGCCGCGCTTGATCAGCTTGGACTGGAATACGTCGAGGATCGCCTTGACCCGCTCCTCGGAGTTCGCCTCCATGAGGATCTTCTCGGCCGACCATGCGATCGAGGCACCCACGCCCTTGAAGTCGTAGCGCTGCGAGATCTCCTTGGCGGCCTGGTTGAGGGCGTTGTCGACCTCCTGCCGCTCGACCTTCGAGACGATGTCGAAACTGGAGTCGGCCATGTCCTGTGGCTCCTTGTATCAGGGTGCGTATCGATGCGTGTCACTGCGTATCGGCGTGCGTGGGGGCAGCCGCCGAGCCCGGTGTAGGCCCCGGGCCGCATCCGCATAAGCGTAGCCACCCCCTCCCCTCCGAGCGCCGGTCAATCGGGTGGCGAAGCACCCCTGGGCATCGGGTATCGTTTACGTCGTTGCCACGGAGCACCGCCGAAAAGCGGTTCGAGAGGCAGCATCCCCGGCGGTGTGCCCGAGTGGCCAAAGGGAGCAGACTGTAAATCTGCCGGCTTAGCCTACCCAGGTTCGAACCCTGGCGCCGCCACATGATCGAAGGGTCTGTGATCAGCAGCAATGCTGATCACAGACCCTTTCGTCGTTCCTGGAGCGTTCTCCGCGGCATTCCCTTGCCCCGCCGCCGGTCTTGACGTGCCCGTGCCACGGTCCTACTGTCGCGACACCGCGTTCATGTTGAAACACGAAGTTCATCTATGTGAACACATGGGCGTGCGCCAACCGAGTCCACAGAGCAGACAGGAAGGCACCCCCCATGCGCATGCGTACGCTGCTCACCTCCCTGGCCACCGTCGTCGCCGTCACCGGCGGCCTCGCCCTCACGGCCCCCGCCGCATCGGGCAGTACTGCCGTCGGCAACACCACCCACGCCGTCGCCGCACCCCTGGCGGACCCGACCGTCGCGCCCGGCGGGAACTTCGACCTGGGGGTGTGGCAGCTCCAGGAGCCGATCGGTTCCCCCGGCTCGCCCACGACGATCTCGTCGTCCCGGCTCCAGGGGGCCAACGGGTTCCAGGACTCGTACTTCTACACGGACACCCGCGACGGAGCGATGACCTTCTGGGCGCCGGAGAAGGGCGTCACCACCCCCAACTCGAACTACGCCCGCTCCGAACTGCGCGAGATGAACCGCAGCGGCAGCGCCGCCGACTGGTCGCTCAGCGGCACCCACACGATGAAGGCGACGCTACGGGTCGTATCCGTCACCTCGAACGTCTGCGTCGGCCAGATCCACCTCGGCAGCGGAGGCACGTCCACCAAGCCGCTGCTGGAGCTGTACTACCGGTCGAGCGGCGACATCGTCCTCGGCACGGAGAACTCGCCCTCCGGCGGCCAGACCCTGCACACCGTCGGCAACGTGTCGGTCGGCAAGACGTGGAGCTACACGATCGGCGTCTCGGGCGGGAACACCATCAACCTGACGGTCAACGGGAGCACCACGCACTACGCCATCCCGTCGTCCTTCAACGCCTACAAGCAGTACTTCAAGGCCGGTTCCTACAACCAGTCGTCCTCCGACAGCACCACCAAGGGCGCCCGCGTCGCCTTCTACGGACTCACCGTCGCCCACAGCTGAACGCGCCCGAGCGAGCCTCGACGGCCGACCCGGCCTGCGGCGGGGCAGACTGATCCCATGTCGTCCCGCCGCAGAAGCTGCCCCGAGTGCCGTCGTGAAATCGCCGTCGTGGCCGGCCGGTTCGCGCGGCACGACCCGCCCGGCGCGCGGGAGAGCGGGGACCTCGTGTCATGCCCCGGGTCCCGCCGCCAGGCGGAACTCGGGGCGGCACAGCCCGCGTTGGACGGGTACGTGGTCCCCGAGTTCCCCGGCCAGATGCCACTCTTCTGAACGGCGGCCCACCCCGCCGCCGGGGAACCCCAGTTGCTCAGCTCCTCAGTTCCCCGCCACCGACTTCACCGCCACCGACACCGGCGCGGACCCACCGATCAGCTCCAGCGTCAGGCCGGCCGTCGCCGGGGTCTCCACCAACTCCGCGAGTACGGCGGCCACATCGTCGCGTGGGATCGACCCGAGACCGGTGTGCGCCTCCAGCCGGACCAGCCCGGTGCCGGCGTCGTTCGTGAGTGAACCGGGGCGCAGAATCGTCCAGTCCAGGGCGTCCAGGCCCCGTACATGCGCGTCGGCCTCGCCCTTGGCCCGCAGATACACGTCGAAGACGCCGTCCCCGGAGTGCGTCGGATCCGCGCCCATCGAGGACACGACGACATGCCGTCGTACGCCCGCCAGGACCGCCGCGTCGGCGAACAGCACCGCCGAACCCCGGTCCACCGTGTCCTTGCGGGCCGTGCCGCTGTTCGGGCCCGCGCCCGCCGCGAAGACCGCCGCGTCCGCGCCCCGTAGCAGGGCCGCGACCTCCTCGACCGAGGCCGACTCCAGGTCGAGCAGCAGCGGTTCGGCGCCGGCCGCCCGTAGATCGTCGCTCTGTTCGGCGTTGCGGATGATGCCCGCGACCTCTTCACCGCGCGCGGCGAGCAGGCGCTCCAGCCGCAGCGCGATCTGACCATGACCTCCAGCGATGACAATGCGCATGCCTTCGACCGTACGCCCGGACGGCCGCACGCGCCGCACAACTTCAGCCGCGTCCCAGCGGCGCACACCCGCGAGGGACGCGCCGGGCGTGCGGACCCGAGCCGCAGCGCCTCAGGCGTACGCCCCGGCGCAACAGCAGCCGCTCACGACAACTCGCCCCGCCCCTGCCGGGGCAGCCCCAACTCCGAGCCCGCCGCCGTGTTGCAGTACTCCCGCACCGCGCTGGTCCGTGCCACCACGCGCCCCCGGTGCACCACGATCCGGCTGTACGCCAGCGAGAGCGCGCCCGCGAGCCGGTCGCCGCGCACCGCGAGCAGTTCGGCCGGAAATCCCGCCTCGACCCGCACCTCGGGCAGACAGAGCGCCGCGCGTGCAGACGAACTCACCGTGTCGTAGGCATCCTCGGGCCGCATCCCGTGCCGCGAGGCCAGCAGGTAGGCCGCCTCCAAGGGGTCCCCGCGGCCCACCGGGTTGGACACATCGCGCAGGGCGCCGCTGCCCGCGGCCACTTGGACGCCGGCCGAGCGCAGCAGCCGTACGGGAGCCGTGCCCCGGCGGTCGACGCCGCCGCAGCCGCCCTGCGGCAGACAGACCACCGTCACACCGGCCGCGGCCAGTTGGTCCGCGATCCGCGTGACCGTGTCCGCAGGCAGCCGCCCCAGGCCGCCGCACGGGCCGAGTGTCACCCCGGGGCGCATCCCGCCCGCGACCGCCGCCAGCCGGGCCAGGCGGGTCGGGTCGGCGGCGTCCGTGTGCAGGTCGACCGGGCAGCCGTGCTCGGCCGCGACCTCCAGGACGGCCTCCACGTACCCGGTCGGATCGGGGTCCAGATCTGGACAACCGCCCACTACGGAGGCACCCATTTTCAAGGCGTCCCGCAGCATCGCGAGCCCGTCCGCCCCCGCCACCCCGGTCAACAGCCGAGGCATCGCCACCGCCGTCAACTCCGCCAGCCCCCGCAGCGCCCGCCGCGCCCGCAGTACGGCGGCCAGCGCGCTCAGCCCCTGAACGTCCCCCACGCGCACGTGTGCCCGCTGCGCCGTGGCCCCGTGCCCGAGTTGCAGCAGCGCGGCTTCCGTGGCGCGGCGCTGGACGTCCTGGGGGTCGTAGGAGACCGGTCCGCCGTTCTCGGCCGACAGGGCGGTGTCACTGTGCGTGTGCGGCTCGGCCGGGGCCGGGAGGAGGAGGTAGCCGCTGAGGTCCACGCGCGCGCCGCACGCGCGCGTGGCGTCCGTCGCCAGGCTGCCGGCCGTGCCGACCGCCTCGATGCGCCCGCCGCCCAGCCGTACGTCCACGGTCCGGCCGTCGGTCAGCCGGGCCCCGCACAGCAGGAGCGCGGCCGGGTCGGCCGGTCCCGACGAGCCTGAGGAACCCGACGGGCCAGACGACGAATGGGACGGCTGGGGCTGGCTGTCGGGCATCGCGCTCCAGGGGCTCAGGGCTTCGCGGGCTCGGGGCTTCGGGGCTCAGGACTGGGGACCGCGCAAAGGGGCGCAAGATCACGCAGAGTGAGTCGAGCCTAGGGCGGTGATCCGCTCACGGCCGGGAGGAGCGCAATAGTCGTACCGGTGTGGTCCCCCATATGGGAGGGGCCCTTGAGGCCTCTGGGAGGGCCCTGGAAGCGGCTGGAGCGGTGCCGCGAAACGGATTTGGGCGAACGGCTGCGGAGCGTGTAATGTCTTCATCGCTCGCCCCAATAGCTCAGTCGGTAGAGCGTCTCCATGGTAAGGAGAAGGTCTACGGTTCGATTCCGTATTGGGGCTCTGGTGTGAAAGGTTCTCGTCGCAAGATGGGAACCGATCGCATCACAGCGGTGTAGCTCAGTCGGTAGAGCAAGCGGCTCATAATCGCTGTGTCACCGGTTCAAGTCCGGTCACCGCTACTGACAGTAGCCGATTGCGGGGTCGGTCCTTCGATCGGCTACTCTGTTATGCGTTCATAGTCCCATCCGTTCGTCAAGGAGCACTCCTGTGGCTGCCACCGACGTCCGCCCGAAGATCACGCTGGCCTGCGTGGAGTGCAAGGAGCGGAACTACATCACCAAGAAGAACCGGCGTAACAACCCGGACCGTCTTGAGATGAAGAAGCACTGCCCGCGTTGCAATGCGCACACCGCGCATCGCGAAACGCGATAAGAATCAGGCTCGTACACGAGGCCGTCCCCGAAGTCTGGGGGCGGCCTCGCGTCGTTCTCCACACAGCAGGCCACTCAGCAGCAGGCCACACGGCAGCAGGAACATCAGGAGGTACGGGCCATGGCGCTCGACCAGTCCTTCGTGGGGCGGACCTACCCGCCCACCGACCCGTACGAGGTGGGCCGGGAGAAGATCCGCGAGTTCGCGGAGGCGGTGGGCGACGCCAACCCGGCGTACACGGATCCGGAGGCCGCCAAGGCGCTCGGTCACCCCGATGTGATCGCCCCGCCGACCTTCGTCTTCTCCATCACGTTCAAGGCCGCCGGACAGGTCGTCCAGGACCCGCAGCTGGGCCTCGACTACACCCGGGTCGTGCACGGCGACCAGAAGTTCGTCTACGTCCGCCCGGTGCGCGCCGGCGACCGCCTCACCGTCACCTCCACGATCGAGGCGGTCAAGTCGATGGCGGGCAACGACATCCTGGACATCCGCGGCGAGGTCCACGACGAGGCCGGCGAGCACGTCGTGACCGCCTGGACCAAGCTCGTGGCCCGCGCGGCGGAGGAGAACTGACATGACGGCGAAGATCGCGTACGACGACGTCGAGGTCGGCACCGAGCTGCCGGCCCAGACCTTCCCCGTGACCCGCGCCGCCCTCGTCCAGTACGCGGGCGCCTCCGGGGACTTCAACCCGATCCACTGGAACGAGAAGTTCGCCAAGGAGGTCGGGCTCCCGGACGTCATCGCGCACGGCATGTTCACCATGGCCGAGGCGATCCGCGTGGTCACCGACTGGACCGGCGACCCGGGCGCGGTCGCCGAGTACGGCGTCCGCTTCACCAAGCCCGTCGTCGTCCCGAACGACGACCAGGGCGCGACCGTAGAGGTCAGCGCCAAGGTCGCCGCCAAGCTCGACGACAACACGGTCCGCGTGGACCTGGTGGCGATGAGCGCCGGGCAGAAGGTGCTCGGGATGTCGCGGGCGGTCGTACGACTGGCGTGAGCTGAGGTAAGGGGCGTCCGCAATGGCGGGCGCCCCTTACGTGCGGGTCGGCCAGGGCCGATTCGGTCCCGGTCACTGGCAGTGACGGCGGCCAGTATCGGAGCCGTCCCGCCTGTGCGTCGCGTCACAGCGCGGAACGGCGTGCCACTCCCTGGAAGCCCGCCGCGCGGCACCCCTTGACGTAGTTAGTGATTGAGTACTAACTTTCTCGCATGGTCAGGATGAGCGCAGAAGAGAGGCGCGAAAGCGTCGTCCGCGCGGCGATCGCCGAGTTCGCGCAGCGGGGGTACTACGGCACCTCCACCGAGGCGATCGCCAAGCGGGTCGGTGTCTCGCAGCCGTATCTCTTCCGGCTCTTCCCGGGCAAGAAGGCGATCTTCGCGGCGGCCTCGCTGCGGTGCGTGGACGACGTGTGCCGGGCGCTGGAGGAGGCGGGCAAGGGGCTGGAGGGCGAGGAAGCCCTGCATGCCATGGCCGACGCCTATGTGCGGCTCATCACGGAGAATCCCGAGAAGCTCCAGATGCAGATGCAGACGTACATCACCGTGGCCGCCGCCGAGGCGGAGGGTGACCACGAGTTCGGCGAGGTCGTGCGGAACGGCTGGATGAAGCTCTGGGAGATCGTGCATCTGCCGCTCGGGGCGGACGTCGAGGAGACCACGACCTTCATGGCGTACGGAATGCTGATCAACACCCTTGCGGCCATGGGTTTTCCACCCGAGCACCGGGTCTGGGAAGGGCTGTATCCGGAGGCCCGGGTCACCGGTCGGCTGGAGAAGTCGTAGTGGCGGGCAAGGGGCGGATTCTGCGCCTTTTCCTGCCCGGCAAAGTTAGTCATCAATAACTAATCATCGGTACGAGCACCCTTTGGGGGAGCGATGTCACAGCCAACCGCACGTCGCGGGGGAATGGTCTGGGCCCTCGTCATCACCAGCGTCGCCGGATTCATGGCGGCCCTGGACAACCTCGTCGTCACCACCGCCCTGCCGTCCATCCGCAAGGACCTCGGGGGCGCGCTGGGCGACCTGGAATGGACCGTGAGCGCCTACACGCTCACCTTCGCCGTCCTGCTGATGTTCGGCGCGGCACTCGGCGACCGGTTCGGGCGCCGCCGGCTCTTCCTCGTCGGCGTCACCGTCTTCACCGTCGCCTCCGCCGCCGCGGCCATGGCACCCGGCATCGAGTCCCTCATCGCGGCCCGCGCGGTCCAGGGTGTCGGCGCGGCGATCATGATGCCGCTGACACTGACCCTGCTGACAGCGGCCGTACCCGTCGCCAAGCGCGGGATGGCGTACGGCATATGGGGCGCGGTGAACGGACTCGCCGTCGCCTCCGGACCCCTCATCGGCGGCAGCCTCACCGAACACATCTCCTGGCACTGGATCTTCTGGCTGAACGTCCCGCTCGGCCTGGCCCTGCTGCCGCTGGCCCGACTGCGCCTCTCCGAGTCGCACGGCACCGGCGCCCCGCTGGACTTCCCCGGCACCCTGCTCGTCAGCGGCGGCCTCTTCGGCATCGTCTACGGCCTGGTCCGCGGGCCCGCCGACGGCTGGACCAGCTCGCTCGTCCTCACCGGGCTGTTCGCGGGGAGCGCGCTGTTCGCCGGGTTCATCATCTACAGCGTCAACGCCAAGAACCCCATGCTCCCGATGCGGCTGTTCCGCTCCCGCGCCTTCTCCGGGATCAACGCGGCGAGCCTGCTGATGTTCCTCGGGATGTTCGGCTCGATCTTCCTGCTCAGCCAGTACATGCAGGGCGTCCTCGGCTACTCGCCCACCGAGGCTGGCCTGCGGATGCTCCCCTGGACCGGTATGCCGATGCTCGTCGCCCCCATCGCCGGCATCCTCTCCGACCGCATCGGCGGCCGCCCGGTCGTCGCCGCGGGCCTCTTCCTCCAGGCGGCCGGTCTCGGCTGGATGTCCTACGTAGTCACCACGAACGTCTCCTACGGCGCTCAGCTCCCCGGCCTGATCCTCAGCGGCATCGGGATGGCCCTGTTCTTCGCGCCGGCCTCCAACCTGGTCATGTCCAGCGTCCGCCCCCAGGAGCAGGGCATCGCCTCCGGCGCCAACAACGCGCTCCGCGAGGTGGGCGGCGCCCTCGGCATCGCGATCATGGCGTCGATCTTCTCGGCCCAGGGCGGCTACCAGACCGCACAGACCTTCGTCGACGGCCTGAAGCCCGCGCTGGTCACCGGGGCCGCGGTGGTCGCCCTCGCAGGGGTCGCGACGCTGCTGATCCCGACGAAGCGGCGGGCGGCGGAGCTTGCGGCGACGTCTGGTTCGGCGGGGGCTTCGGACTCCGTCGGGGCTTCCGAGTCCGTCGGGGCTTCCGAGTCCGACTCGGTACTGGAGAACGCCGGTCGCTGAGCCGGACACCTGGCACGCACGTGTGGGGCCCCGCCTTGCCGGTGGGGCCCACGCGCGTGTGCGGCTTCGCCGGTGGGGCTTCATGTGGGGCGGTGTCTGCCGTTGCCGGGGGGAGCTTCACGCGTGCGTGGACTTGTCGTCGTTGGTGGGGCTCTACGCGTGCGGGCGTGCGGCTTCGGTGGCGTGGTCGGACGGATGCGTGTGCTCGGCTTTGTCGCGGGCGTCAAGGCCGTGGTGGTCAGGGAGTTGGCTGTGCGGGGGTGAGCGATCCGGACGAATGCCGGGGGCTCGCGCCGGATACGGCGAACGGTGCCGGAGGCGTTGGTCGCGCCGGTGCCGGAGGTGTGACCCGTGCCGGGTGGGATGCTGGTGCTGGACACGCCTCGCGCCGAAACCGCGGGCCACACCCCGCCGCCCCCGGCGTTGTCAGTCCCGTCTCGTACGCTTGGCCCCGTGCAGGAACTCCACGACGCTCCCCTCGCCCCCCTCACCACCTTCCGGCTGGGCGGTCCCGCGACCCGGTTGATCACCGCGAGCACCGACGCCGAGGTGATCGACGCCGTGCGCGCGGCCGACGATGCCGGGACGCCGTTGCTGGTCATCGGAGGCGGGTCGAACCTCGTCATCGGGGACAAGGGCTTCGAGGGCACCGCCCTGCGCATCGCCACACAGGGTTTCGAACTGGACGGCACGCGGCTGGAGTTGGCGGCCGGAGAGGTGTGGAGCGACGCTGTCGCCCGCACCGTGGAGGCCGGGCTCGCCGGGGTCGAGTGCCTCGCCGGGATCCCCGGGTCGGCCGGTGCGACCCCGATCCAGAACGTGGGGGCGTACGGCCAGGAGGTCTCCGCCACCATCACCGAGGTCGTCGCCTACGACCGCACCACCCGCGAGACGGTCACCCTCACCAACGAGGAGTGCGCCTTCTCCTACCGGCACAGCCGGTTCAAGGCCGACCCCGAGCGCTATGTAGTGCTGCGGGTCCGCTTCGAACTGGAAGACGCGGACGGCCTGTCGGCGCCGGTGAAGTACGCCGAGACGGCCCGTGTCCTCGGAGTCGAGCCCGGCGACCGGGTACCGCTCGCGAAGGCCCGCGAGACCGTCCTCGCGTTGCGCGCCGGCAAGGGCATGGTCCTGGACCCCGAGGACCACGACACCTGGTCGGCCGGTTCCTTCTTCACCAACCCGATCCTCACCGACGAGCAGTTCTCTGCGTTCCACGCGCGCGTGAAGGAGCGCCTCGGGGACAGCGTGGAGCCGCCCGCGTACCCGGCGGGGGAGGGGCACACCAAGACCTCCGCCGCCTGGCTGATCGACAAGGCCGGCTTCACCAAGGGGTACGGCAGCGGACCCGCCCGTATCTCCACCAAGCACACCCTCGCCCTCACCAACCGCGGCGCGGCGACCACCGAGGACCTGCTCACCCTCGCGCGCGAGGTCGTCGCCGGTGTGCACGGCACCTTCGGGATCACCCTGGTCAACGAACCGGTGACGGTCGGCGTCAGCCTCTAGGGACGTCCCGGACGCGAGTGCTGGTGCCTCCGTGACACCGTCTCTCGCCCGGCTCGCCAGTACGCCCCTCAGGGCAGGATGACGTCGATGATCTCCCGTACCCGTTCCGCGAGGTCCTTGCGGTCGTGCAGGACCCAGGAGATGTGCTGGCCACCGAAGAAGGCGGCGACCACGACCCGGGCCATCGCCTGGGGGTCGGAGGAGGCCGGGAGCTGGCCGTCGGACTGGGCCTGTGCCAGCAGGTCGGCGATGAGGTGCGTGTACTCGGTGAACGGCGTCGGCATGGCCGCCTCGACCAGGTGCCGCTCGATCTGCAGGCGTGCGCCCGCCTGGATCATCCGGTTGTCCCGGAACGCGGTCGCGGTCCGGATCAGCAGCTCGGCGACGGCGTCGAGCGGCGCGATCGGCTCGGTCCTGACCGTCTCGGCGATGGCCGGAAGCAGCGCGTAGAACTCCTCGGCGACCGCGACCGCCAGGGCCTCCTTGTTGGCGAAATGGAAGTAGACCGCTCCCTTGGTCACGCCGGCCAGTTCGGCGACGTCCAGGATCGTGACGGCGGGGAAGCCCGTGCCGGCGAAGGCATCGGCGGCGGCGTTGAGGATCTGGTCCCGGGTGCGCGCGGCTCGTTCCTGCTTCAGCTCGCGGGGGCGGGAGGCAGCCCCGGCCGTGGGCCGGAGACCGGTGTTCTGGGTGCTCATGGGTCCCTCTCTTGCGTCGGGCGGGTGGTCCCGTTCGGAACGGTCACCCCTTGCATAATACCTGCGCGAAGGTATATTTTTCTGACCGGTACCTGCTGGAGCTCGTTCGTTGTCTCGAACCGAACGATGGGGGAAAAGTTATGGACCATGTATTGGAGCTGTCCACAAGGGTCTCAGGTGAACAGAGGGCGGTGGAAGTGGCAGCCTCCCTGAAATTTCTTCAGCCGGTCTCCCGGCAGATGGTGCACCGAGCGGCTGTCGCCGAGGTCTTCGTCACGGACGCCTTCCCGATGGGCGACGACCGCTACCTCGTAGCGGCCCAGTGGCCACGGGACCACGCGCTTTACCACCCGGACGCCTCGGGGCTGACGGACCCGCTGCTGCTGACCGAAACCGTGCGTCAGGCCCTGGTCTATCTGGCGCACGAGTACTACGAGATCCCGCTGGACTACCGTTTCATCGGCTGCGACACGGACTTCGAGATCACCGACCCGGAAGCGCTGCTGGTCGGCGACGCCCCGCTGCACGTCGTACTCGACGCCCGGTGGTCGTGGGTCGACAACAAGCCACCGCGGCGGTTCGGCATGCGGCTCGAAGTCGTGGTGACGGTGGCCGGGCGCGAGTGCGGCCGCGGCAGTCTTCGCGTCTTCGCGGTCGACGAGCGAAGGTACGGGCTGCTGCGGTGGCGCGGCGCGGGCGACCGTGCCGACGACGGCGGCCAGGGGAACAAGGGCACTGTGGTGACGCGGATGCCCACCACGGCCGTCGGCCGGCTCCGCGCCAAGGACTGCGTGCTCGGGCGCACCGACACGGGCGAGTGGCGGCTGCTGTTCGACCTCAAGCACGCCGTGCTCTTCGACCATCCCGGCGATCACATCCCGTTGATGGTCACCCTGGAGGGCTTCCGGCAGTTGGGTCACCATCTGGTCGGCCACCGGCCCGGTGTGCCGGAGGGATCCGTGCTGAGCACCCTGCGCATGGACTGCCTGGCGTTCGCCGAACTCGACGAACCCGTGCTCCTGGACGTCGAGGAGCAGAATTCGCCGTCCGACCGGCCCGGCACCACGCGGCTGCACGTCACGGCCCTCCAGCGGAACAGCGCCATCGCCACGGCCGCCATGGTGTGGGCGCCCCCGAGTCACCTCGACGCTCCGGACGACACCCGCTCCCTGGCGGGGGCCGGCCGTGCGTAGAGGCTGCGGGCATGGCGTGATCGGAGCCCGGCAGGCGTCCTGAAGTTCGCCCGCCGCCCGGTCCGCTCCGGGTTGTGGACCTCGGTCCGTACGCGCGCATCGCCGGTCGGCGCATGCCGTGGACGGACCGGTCCGCGCCCGGGAGGGCCGGGTGGCCCGTCCCGTCCGCGTCGTGTTGATGCCGGGCCCGCGCGGGGCAGGGCCGGTCACCCGGGGCCGGGATCCGTCACGCAGGGCAGGATGAGTCGCCACATGGCGCTCACCCGCTCGGGAAGCGTGTCGGCCTCCGCCGGTGCCGTGTAGTGGGCGCCGACCAGGGCGGCCACCAGCAGGTCGGCCAGCGGTTCGGCGGGACACCCCGCCTTCAGCTGTCCGTCCTGCCGCGCGGTGGTGACGAGCCGTGAGATGTGCCGGCGCAGCCGGTTCAGGCAGGTGGGCGGTTGGGAGGACTCGATCGCCTGGTCGATGCTCAGCCGCAGGGCCGCGCTGATCCGAACGTCCGTATACAGCCGTACCGCGAATCGCCGGACGAACGTGCAGAGCTGACCGATCGCCGAGTCGTGCTCCGCCGCGGCCTCGTCCGCGAGCCGCGTCAGTTCCCTGTCGAACATCTCCGTCAAGGTCGCCGCGAGAACCTCCTTCGACGAGAAGTGTCCGTACAGGGCTCCCTTGGTCAGACCGGTGCTGAGAGCCACGTCCTGCAGGTTGGTCCGCTGGTAGCCCCGCCGGGCGAACTCGGTCGCGGCGGCGTCCAGGACCAACTCGTACGTGCGCACCGCGCGCTCCTGTTTGCGTGACATCCGCGCTCCCATAACGTTAAAAAACCTTTTTGAAGGAATGTTTTCACAATCCTTCTCGTCCGACAAGGAGCTGAAACATGCTCGACCATGCCAAGTTGTACGGAACGAAACATCCCGCCCGTCTCCGGTCGGTGCCCGCCGACCGTGCGCTCACCGAGACCGCCGTGCGGCGAGCGGCCGACGCGGCGGAGCGTGGCGCCCGGGCGGCCGACCAGGACCGGCGGCTGGACCCGGCGACCGTGGCCGCGCTGAAAGAGGCCGGACTGGCGCGCCACTTCGTGCCCCGGCGGTGGGGCGGCCAGGAGGGCACGTTCGCCGAGCTGGTGGCGGCCACCGTCCGGATCGCCGAGCGGTGCTCCTCGGCCGCGTGGTGCGGCATGCTCTGGGCCGCGCACGGACGGTTCGCCGCCAGGCTGCCGGAGCAGGCGCAGCGGGAGCTGTGGGGGAACGGCCCCGACGTGTCGATCTCCGCAGCGCTGGTACCGCCCTCGGGGGCGGCCCGGCCGGTGCCCGGCGGCTGGTCGCTGGACGGCCGGTGGGACTGCGTCAGCGGTGTGGGCTTCGCGGACTGGGTCCTCCTCGCGGCTCCGGTGGTTCCCGCCGACTCCGCGGACGCCCGGCCCTGCGTACGGGTATTCGCCGTGCCCGGTTCCGACGTGGCCGTACACGACACCTGGCACAGCACGGGGCTGCGCGGCACCGGCAGCGACTCGGTGGAGGTGCACGGCGTGCTCGTTCCCGATCACCGCAGCGCCGTACTGGACGACGTCCTCGGTGCCGCCCCCGAACCCGGGGCCGCGCCCTGCCGTCAGGCGCCCGCGCACCTGGCCGGTGGTCCGATGCTCTGCGCGCCGGCGCTCGGCGCGGCGCGGCATGCGCTGGCCGCGTGGACCCGCTGGGCGACGGCCGCCCCGGCCGGTCGGCCGACCGCGCTGGACGACGCGTCGGTCCAGCGCGCACTGGCCCGTTCGGCCGCCGAGATCGACGCCGTGGAGCTGCTGCTGGCCCGGGCCGCCACGCGCGCCGACGCCGAGCCGACGGCACCGCAGGCCGTGGCGGTCAACCGGCGGGATGCCGCCGTGGCCGTGGAATTGCTGGTGGAGGCGGTGGAGCGGCTCTTCAGGACGGGGGGAGCGCACGTGCGTGACGACGCCGGCGAGATCCAGCGCGCCTGGCGGGACGTGCACACCGTGGCGGCGCACGGCGCCCTGCGGCTGGATGCCTCGGCGGGGGCGTTCGCCGTCTCGGTCGCGTCCGCGGATCGGGCGCCCGCCGGGTCCGGGACGGTACCGGCGCAGGCGCGGCAGCGGTGACCGGGCCCATGCGGCTGGTGTTCAGCGACGTCGACGAGACGCTCGTCGACGTGAAGACGATGTTCGACTTCCTCGCGTACTACTTCACCGGTGTGTACGGACCCAAGGGCACCCGGTTCGCGGAGCGGGTGCGGCGGGACCTGGTCGCGCGGGCGGCCGCCGGCACGCCGCGGGAGGTCGGGAGCCGCGTCTACTACCGCGCCTGGACGGGGGAGCCGGCTGCCCGTGTCCAGGCGCGGGCCGCGGCGTGGTTCGCCGAGCGCTCGGCGGACCCCGGCTTCTTCCTGGCCGCCACCCGCCGCGCGCTCGACCTGCACCGCGAGCGGGGAGCCGTGGTGGTCCTGGTCTCCGGTTCGTTCCCGGCTGTCCTTGAGCCCATCGCGGCGGAGATCGGCGCGGCGCACCTGTTGTGTTCGGTCCCCGAGACGCTGGACGGGGTGCTGACCGGTGAGCTCGTGGGGGAGCCGCTCATCGGGGAGGCGAAGCGGGCGGCCGTACGCGGGATGCTGCGTCGCCATCCGGCGGCCGACCCGGCCGACTGCCACGCGTATGGGGACCACATCTCCGACCTGCCCATGCTCGCGGAGGTGGGGCATCCGGTCGTCGTAGGCGATTCGGCCGAACTGGTCGCGGCGCTGCCGCATGCGCGGGTCCTCGGATCCGGAGTCGAAGCTCCTCAATAAATACCTTCACGAAGGTATTCTCTTGTGTCATGATGGAGTCCGCAGGGGTGCTCGCATCGAACCCGATGGCCGCTCCTGCTCCGACTCCGGCCGCGGGCGGCCCGCGTGGATGCCCGCAGTGGCCGGCGGCCCGACCGGGCGGACGTGCGACGGCGCACGTCCGCCCGGTCGGGCCGCCACTCTCCACGGGGCATCGACAGGCGCACGACCTGCCCCGCCGATATCCCCAGACGACACAGGAGCTGGCTCGTGAATGTGGAACACGGGTCCTTGCGGGTGACCTCACTGCCGGACACGCGTAACGCCTCCGGAAAACCCGCACGCACGGCGGCCCTGTCCGCCATGGAAGTGCTGCCCATCGGCGTGCTCCTGCCCGCCGACTCGCCCCGCCTCAGCGGTGAGGACGCCGGTCACACCCGGGCGCTCGCCGACTCCGAGGCCACCCTGCCGCCGATCCTCGTGCACCGTTCGACGATGCGGGTGATCGACGGGATGCACCGGCTGCGGGCGGCCCTGCTCAGGGGCCGGCACACCATCCCGGTCCGGTACTTCGACGGCTCGGAGGCCGAGGCGTTCGTCCTCGCCGTCGAAGCCAACACGATGCACGGGCTCGCGCTGTCCGTCGCCGACCGCACCGCCGCAGCGGGGCGCATCCTCGACTCGCATCCGCACTGGTCGGACCGGGCGATCTCGTCCGTCGCGGGCCTGTCGGACAAGGCCGTGGCCGTGCTGCGGCGGTCCGCGGACGAGGGCGGCGCCGCACAGGAGGTGCGCACCGGACGTGACGGCCGGGTCCGCCCGCTCAACAGCGCGTCCGCCCGGCTGCGGGCCAGCCAGCTGATCGCCGACAACCCCACCGCGTCCCTGCGCGACATCGCCCACCGGGCGGGCACCTCGCCGGGCACGGTCCGTGACGTCAAGCGTCGTCTGACGCGCGGCGAGCACCCCGTGCCGCTGAGCCAGCGGCCCTCCCCGCCCGTCGGACGGACGCCGTCGCCGAACAGCGCCCTGGTGCCGATCGGCGGCACGGACCTGGCCGCCGGCCTCGCGCGCCGCTCCGGAAGCCGTACGGCGGGCCTTGAGACGCTCCGGAACGATCCGTCGCTGCGGCACAGCGACACCGGACGCCAGCTGTTGCGGCTGCTGTCCGTGCACCTCCTGCCGGACGAGCACCGGGAGCGGCTGGTGCGCAGCGTCCCGGAGCACTGCGCGGGAGTCGTCTCCGCCGTGGCGCGTGAATGCGCCGGCGCCTGGGACACCTTCGCCGACCAACTCGACCGCCGCGAGGCCTACCGCGACCGGGCCGCGCAGTGAGGCGGGTGTGCAACCGCGGATTTCCGAGGTTGCACACCCGCCTCCCGTCCACGCCAAGGAGCAAGCCGTGAACGAACCAGTGACCACCGAACACCCTTCGGTGAAAAAGGACTTCGGCGCCCGGGCCGCCCTGTGGGAGCTGCGCGGTATCGACGCCTGTGCCCTCGCGGCCACCACCGTCCTGCTCGCGGGCGAGGAAGAACCCGCGGAGCCGCACATCCTGCGAGGCATCGACTAGGGCCTGTCCGGCGGATCCTGTCGCGGACGCGGGGTGTGGTGCGCACATCTGCGGCGTTGTCGTCGGTTGCCAACGCTCCGCGTTGCCGCCCTCCTCCGCCTTGCAGCTGCACGCACCACACCCCGCTCACCGGCGCTGATCAAGCCCCGCCGATTTCCTGCGACCTGATCCGCCGGACAGGCCCTAGGGCCTGTCCGGACCGCACGAGGGAGGATCTCGTGAACACATCACCTGTGGCGGATCCGCCACTCACGCTGTTCGGCTTCCACCCCGCCGGTGGCAGCGCCGCCGCGTTCACGGGCTGGCAGCGCGCCCTGGGCCCACGGATCCGGGTGACCGCCGTGCGGCTGCCCGGACGCGGGACCGACGGCAGAAGCACACGCTACGGCGACCTCGACTCCCTGGCCCGGGCGCTGGACGAGGAACTCGGCGACCGGCTGGAGACCCCACACGTTCTCTACGGACACAGCATGGGGGCGTTGGTGGCGCACAGCCTGGCCGCGCTGCGCGCCACCCGGGGCCGACGGGCCCCGCGACGACTGGTGGTGGCGGGCAGCCCCGCTCCACACCGGGCCGCCGCGCTGATCCGCGCCGCACGCCTGACGGACGCGCAGATGATGCGTTGGATGCTCGGCCTGGACGGCGTCCCCGCGGGCCTGCGTGACGACACGGGGTGGCTGGCGCACCGCGTCACCGCCCTGCGGGAGGACATCCTGATGTGCGGGGCCTCTCCGGTGACCGCCCGGCGGGTGCCCCTGCCGTGCCCCGTCGACGTGCTCGTCGGCAGCACGGATCCCGTCGTCCGGCCGCAGGACGCGGCGGCCTGGAAGGAGTACTCGGCCCGGGAAGGTTCCTTCCGGGTGGTGCCGGGCGGGCACTTCTTCCCGCGCGAGTCCCGGGCCGAGTTCTTCGCCCGGCTCGGCGAGGTGCTCGCGGCGGAGGCCGGACCATGAGCGGCGGCGCCCAGCCGGTCGAGGAGACCCGGCGGGACATGATCCGCCACTTCCTGCGCTCCCGGCGGGCCGCCCTCACTCCCGAGATCGTGGGCCTGCCCGTGTACGGCCGCCGGGGTACCCCGGGGCTGCGGCGCGAGGAGGTCGCCCTGCTCGCCGGGGTCAGCGTGTCCTGGTACACCTGGCTCGAACAGGGGCGGGACATCAAGGTCTCCGCGCAGGTGCTGGAGGCGGTCAGTGCGGCGCTGCGGCTGGACGACGTCGAGCGCGCCCACCTCTACCGGCTGACCGGCAACAGTCCTCCGTCGGCACCCGCCGACGGGGCGCCGGAACGGTTGGTGGAGCGACTCGACGAGATCGTCGACGGCTGGCTCCCCACCCCGGCCTTCGTCACCGACCGGTACTGGAACGTCCTCGTGGTCAACGAGGCGGCCGTGTCCGTACTGGACGTACCGGAGCCGGGCCGCAATCACCTCTTCGCGTTCTTCCTGGATCCCGGGGCGCGTGAGCGGTACGTCCGATGGACCGATGCCGCCCGGCATCTGGGCGCCCGGTTCCGGGCCGAGTCGGCCCGCTGGCCGGACGACCGGGAGTTCGACCGGATGGTCGGCGAACTGGCCCTGGCCAGTCCGCTGTTCGACCGGATGCAGCGCGAGCACGATGTGGGCGCCCAGGCCGCGGCCGTCGTCGAGATCCGGTTCCCGGACGGCCGGGCCGTGTCCTGCGAGCACACCACTCTGCTGCTCGCGGGCAATCCGGACCTGCGGCTGAACCTGCTCATTCCCTTTGAACAGCCGCCCGAGCCGGATTGAGAGCACATCGGATTCGGCCCCCGATTCGGTATCGCATTCAGTACGCGATTCCGCCCGTCCGGCGTTTCGCTCGGACTGTTCAACCTTCGCTTGTCTGCTCAACCGGCAAGCGGGCACAGTGAGTTCAGTCTTTCCCTGACGGTTCCCCACAGCATTCGACGGGACTTGAGGAGTCTTCATGACCGACCGCATTCGCCTGGCCATATCCGGCACGTATTCGACCGGAAAGAGCACGACCACCGAGGCCCTTTCCATCGCCACCGGAATTCCCCGCACGCACGCCATGACCTCCCGGGAGATCCTGATGGACCTCATACCGGGCAAGACCGTGATGGAGCTCAACGCGATGGAGCTCGTCATGCTCGGACTCCGGCGGTTCGAAGAACGCGTGCACAACGAAGGCGTGGGCGTCGACTCGTTCATCTCCGACGGCGGCGTGTTCCACGAGTGGGTCTACTTCGAGGCCCGGATGCGGGTCGGCATCAACCCCGGCGCGCCGTGGTGGTTCGGTGCCATCAAACAGGTCGCCGGCCTGCCCGTGAAGCGCTTCTACCAGCGCTACACCGACACCCTGGGCGTGGTGACCAAGGCGCGGGCCCGGCGCATCTACGACGCCTACGTGCACCTTCCCGTCGAATTCGACATGGACCCGGACGGGCACCGCCCGGTCTCCGAGAAATTCCGCCGGCTCTCCGACGACCTGCTGCTCCAGTCGCTGGAGGAAATCGGACTGCCCTACCACGTCGTGGGCGGTTCCATTCCCGAGCGACTCGAAAAGATCATCGACATCTTCGACCTCCCGGTCGTCGTCCCCGTCGAGGAGGCGATAGCCCAGGCCCAGTCGCACGTGCACGACGCCATCGAGGTTCTGAAGACCGACGCCCGCTATCACGAGGCGCGGCGTTCCAAGTCCCTGGGCCGGCGACTTGCCTACGCCCTGCGTTACTGACCGATTCCCCCCATCCATTCCGGAGGTATCACCCGTGAAGTTCTATCGGCCGGCCCGCCCCGGAGACCTGGGCAGTCTCACCGCGTACGAAAAGGAAACGCCGCACCCGCAACGGGGCGAGGTCCTGGTGCGCGTCCGAGCGGTCTCGCTGAACTACCGCGACCTGCTGCTGCTCAACGGCAGTTATCCCGTGGACACCCCGGACGGCCTGGTCCCGGTCTCCGACGCGGCCGGCGAGATCGTCGAAACCGGCGAGGGCGTGCGGCGGTTCGCCGTCGGCGACCGCGTCCTCAACACCTTCCACTCCGACTGGTTCGGCGGCCCCTACCCGGGTCCCGCGGCCCTCCTCGGCTACGGCAACGGGCAGGACGGCTGGCTCACCGAGTACCGGGTGGTGTCCGAGCAGGCACTGGTCGCCCTCCCGGACGGCCTGTCGTACGAGCACGCCGCGACCCTGCCCTGCGCCGGAGTCACCGCTTTCACCGCACTCACCGGACCCCGACCGGTCACCGGTGCGGACACCGTGCTGGTCCAGGGCACCGGCGGCGTCTCGCTGTTCGCCCTGCAACTCGCCCGGCTGCTGGGCGCCCGTGTCATCGCCACCACCTCCAGCGCGGCCAAGGCCGAACGGCTCACCGCCCTCGGCGCCGACGCGGTCGTCGACTACACCGAGCACCCCGAGTGGGGCAAGCAGGTCCTGGAGCTGACCCAGGGGCGCGGTGTCGACCGTGTCGTCGAGGTGGGCGGCCCGGGCACCTTCGGCCAGTCCCTGTTGGCCTCGGGCACCCACGGCGCGGAGATCGCGCTGATCGGCTTCCTCGGTGCCGGTGGTCCCGAGGTGCCCTTCATGGATCTGTTCCGGAGCGGCATCACCCTGCGAAAGATCAACGTGGGCAGCCGACAGGACACCGAGGACCTGCTCGACCTGCTCGCCCGGCATCCGGTCGAGCCCGTCGTCGACAGCGTCTTCCCGTTCGGCCGGGCGCTCGACGCCCTACGGCACTTCGAGAGCCGAACGAATGTCGGAAAAGTCGTCATCACCATCTGAAACGCCACTATGTGAGGAAATCTCATGGCGACCGAATCAACCACACCTACCGTCACCGCCGCCTCGGCCCCCACGGCGCTCAGCCCGTCCGCAGCCGCCGTGACCATCATCAGCCTCGCCGCCGGCTTCGTGATGTCCATCGTCGACACGACGGTGATCAACATCGCGGGACCGGAGATCCAGGCCCGGCTCGGTGTGACGCTGTCCGGGCTCACCTGGGTCGTGGACGGCTACACCCTCGCCTTCGCCGCGCTGCTGCTGCTCGCCGGCTCGCTGGCCGGCCGCTTCGGCGCCAAGAGCGTCTACCTCCGGGGTATCGCCCTCTTCGTGGTCGCCTCCGCCCTTTGCGGAGCGGCTCCCAGCAGTGGCGTACTCATCGCCGGACGGCTGCTGCAGGGCATGGGAGCCGCCCTGTGCATGCCCAGTTCGCTCGCGCTGCTGACCAACTCGTTCCCCGACCCCAAGCAGCGGGCGCGCATGGTCGGCGTGTGGGCCTCGATCATCTCGGGCGCGGCCGCACTCGGCCCGGTGCTCGGCGGTGTCCTGGTCGGCACCATCGGGTGGCGCAGCATCTTCCTGCTCAACATCCCCATCGGGATCGTCGGATTCGTGCTGAGCCGTCGGCACATCGCCGCGATCCCGCCGCGCGTCTTCAAGCCCGCACTGCTCGGCCACGGACTGAGCATCGTCTGGCTGGCCGCCCTGTGCTTCGCGGTCATCGAGGGCCCGGTCTACGGCTGGTCGTCCGCCCCCATCCTGGTCGCGGTCGCCGTCGCCGTCCTGGGCGCGGTGCTGTTCGTCGTGGAGGAGCGCACCGCCGCCGCCCCCGTGCTGCCGCGCGAGTTGCTGCGCAAGCCGCGGGTCAACGCCACCAACGGGATCAGCTTCCTGCTGAACTTCGGCCTGTTCGGCGTGATCTTCATGTTCGGTCTGTTCATCCAGAAGGCCCGTGGTGCCGGCCCGCTCATGGCCGGTCTGCAGATGCTGCCGCTGTGGGGGCTGTTCGTGGTGGGCAACATCCTGTTCACCAAGATCACCTCCAAGGCGGGGACCCGGTGGCCGATGGTCGCCGGCCTCGGCGTCGCGGGAGTCGTGTCCCTGGGCCTCGCGACGATCTCCGCGGACACGCCGTACTGGGTCCTCGCCGTGCTCATCGGCATCGACAGCCTGTGCATCGGCGTCACCGTCCCGGCGATGACCGCATCCCTCATGGAGGCCGCCGGCCAGGAGTACGCCAGCGCCGCGGGCTCCACGCTCAACGCCACCCGGCAGGTCGGCACGCTGCTCGGTGTCGCCGTGGTCGGCGCCGTGCTCAACGTCGCCGGCGACTGGTACACGGCCGCGTCGGTCACGTTCGTCGTCGCCGCGTGCTGCTACCTCGCCTCCACCCTCCTCGCGTGGGCCTCCACGCGACCCCAGCGAACGGACAGGTGACCCCGTGGGCTCCTCCTCCCCCCTCTTCCGGCCCTTAGAGCTGCCCGGCCTCACCCTGCCCAACCGGATCGTCATGGCCCCGATGACCCGGGAGGCGTCCCCCGGCGGCGTACCGGGACCCGATGTCGCCGACTACTACGCCCGCCGGGCCGCCGGTGGTGTGGGGCTGATCATCACCGAGGCCACCGACATCGACCACCCCGCCTCATGGGGCGGCCGACCCGGCGTACCGCGGTTCTACGGCGACGACGCACTGGCCGGCTGGGCCCACGTGGTGGACGCCGTACACGGCGCGGGCGGCCGGATCGTCCCCCAGCTGTGGCACATCGGCGCCGAACGCGCCGTCGCCGGCGATCTCGATCCGGGCACCCTGATCAGCCCGTCCGGCCTCGCCACGACCGGCGAGCGGATCGGCGAGCCGATGACCGAGGCGCAGATCGCCGACGTCGTCGCGTCCTTCGCCCGAGCGGCGGCGGACGCCCGCCGGCTCGGCTTCGACGGCGTGGAGATCCAGGCCGGCCACGGCTTCCTGATCGACCAGTTCTTCTGGGACGGGACCAACAAGCGCGACGACGGGTACGGCGGCGACTTCGTGCAACGCACCCGGTTCGCCACGGAGGTCGTGGCGGCCGTCCGGGCCGCCACCGCTCCCGACTTCCCCATCGTCATGCGGCTCTCCCAGTGGAAGGTCGCCGACTTCACGGCCCGGCTGGTCACCGGCCCCGAAGAGCTCGACCGGTTCCTCGCCCCCCTCGTCACCGCCGGAGTGGACGTCTTCCACTGCTCCACCCGCCGCTACTGGCAGCCCGAGTTCGAGGGTTCGGAGCTCAACCTGGCCGGCTGGATCAAGAAGCTGACCGGGAAACCGACCATGACGGTCGGCAACATCGGACTCGCCGACGGCGATTTCATGACCACCTTCTACGCGGAACGCAAGGGCTCGCTGAACGCCCCTGTCGAACCGCTGGAGGAGATGCTCGAACGGGGCGAGGCGGATCTGGCGGTCGTGGGCCGTGTCCTGCTCGCGGACTCCCAGTGGCCGGAGAAGATCCGGACGGGCTCCGCCGATCTCGTGCCCTTCCGCGTGGAAATGGCGGAGTTGCTCAACTGAACCAGCCCGGTCGGACTGTGCGGGAGAAAGCATCTGCTTTCTCCCGCACAGTCGTGTCTGCGGCCCCGACCCGTACCCCTGGTGTTGCCAGTAACAGCAGGAACGAACACTGGTGACCACATCCTCTGCGGCCAAGAATCAATACCAGTAACCGACTTGACCGCAACGCCCCTCCGAAAGGTGGCACAGGAGTGTACGCGTCGAATTCCACCGAACCAGCCGTCAAGAACCACACAACAAGGCTTCCGTCCCTCACCGGACTGCGGTTCTTCGCCGCACTGTGCGTGTTTCTCCTGCATTCTCTGATGCTGGCGGACCCGCTGAAGGTCACGGTGCCGATGAGTTTCTTCGCGGATTCCCGTATAGCGGAACCGCTGAACACATTCGTGGGGAAGGGCGGCTACATCGGCGTTTCCTTCTTCTTCGTCCTCAGCGGCTTCGTGCTGACCTGGTCGACACGGCCCGGCGCGAGTTCCGGAGCCTTCCTGCGCCGCCGGTTGGTCAAGATCTTCCCGAATCACCTGGTCATGTGGGTGCTCGCGATGGCCCTGTTCGCCGGAGCCTTCACCCCGGTGTCGACCTGGCTGCCGAACCTGTTCCTCACGCACGCCTACTTCCCCCAGGCGGACCGGTTCACCAGCGTCAACCCGCCGAGCTGGACGCTCTGCTGCGAGCTGCTGTTCTACGTGCTCTTCCCCCTGCTGATCCGCCCGGTCCGCAAGGCCGCCGAGAACCGCCTGTGGCTGTGGGCCGGGGTCTCCGTGGCGGGCATGCTCGCCGTCGAACTCGTCACCAAGTACGTCATCCCCGACAGCCCCCGCTCGACGATGCTGCCCATCGCCGTCCCCCAGCAGTGGTTCGGCTACATCTTCCCGCCCATGCGACTCTTCGAGTTCGTACTCGGCATGTTCCTCGCCCGGATCGTCGCCGCCGGCCGCTGGCCGCGCGCCATTGGCCTCGCCCCCGCCACGCTGCTGGCCCTCGCCGGCTACGTCTGGACGATCTACGTCCCCTCGCCCTACGACTTCACCCTGTCGATGGTCATCCCGATCAGCGTGCTGATCTGCGCCGCCGCCACCGCGGACATCGACGGCCGCCGCACCGTGCTCAACAGCCGCCCGATGGTCTGGCTCGGCAACATCTCCTTCGGCTTCTACATCTGCCAGGGCGTGCTCCTCTTCCACGGCCGGCTGTGGCTGGTGGGCGACGGCACCTACAGCACGCCCGTGGCCTTCGCCCTCTGGATCGGCTTCCTGGCACTCACCCTGCTCTTCGGCGCCGCGCTCTACCACGGCGTGGAGGAGCCGATGATGCGCCGCTTCAGCCGAAGCAGGAAGGACCGTCGGCTGGTGGCCGGCGGCCGCCCGGTCCCGGCCGACCGCCGGGAGAACCCCACCCCCGAGCCCGCGGAGCAGATCTCCGCGCGCTGACCGGCGCGGCGGCCCGGACCCCCTCCGGGCCGCCGCCGTCCGGCGCGTCGACCGCCGCGCCCCACCCCGCATCCCAAGGAGGACTCCATGACCGTACGATCCGCCGGCAACGGCTTCGGCCGGATCGGCCGCAGCTTCTTCCGGGCCGTACTCGACCAGCGGGCCGACTATGTCGAGGCGGTCGCCGTCAACGGCCTGACCGCCGCGGCGACCCCGGGCCGACCGCGCCACCCCGCCGAGTCCGTTCGCCTACTCGACTCCTCGGCAGCGTGACGGACATGAGCGCACACACGGGTGGAACCCGCGAGCGGACGGCGGAGCTGCGGGCCCTCCGGGAACAGGTCCGTCGCGGCCCGAGCGAGAAGGCGACCGAGGCGCAGCACGCCAAGGGGAAGCTGACCGGCCGGGAGCGCATCGACCTGCTCCTTGACCCCGGGTCCTTCCGCGAGGTCGAGCAGCTGCGTCGGCACCGTGCCGTGGGCTTCGGCCTGGAGGCGAAGAAGCCGTACACGGACGGTGTCATCACCGGCTGGGGCACGGTCGAGGGCCGCACGGTCTTCGTCTACGCGCACGACTTCCGGATCTTCGGCGGCGCGCTGGGCGAGGCCCACGCCACGAAGATCCACAAGATCATGGACATGGCCATCGCGGCCGGTGCGCCGCTGGTGTCGTTGAACGACGGTGCGGGTGCGCGTATCCAGGAGGGCGTCTCCGCGCTCGCCGGGTACGGCGGCATCTTCCAGCGCAACACCAAGGCGTCCGGTGTCATCCCGCAGATCAGCGTGATGCTCGGCCCGTGCGCCGGCGGCGCGGCCTACAGCCCCGCCCTGACGGACTTCGTGTTCATGGTCCGTGAGACCTCGCAGATGTTCATCACGGGCCCGGACGTGGTCAAGGCGGTCACCGGCGAGGAGATCACCCAGAACGGTCTGGGCGGCGCGGACGTGCACGCCGAGACGAGCGGCGTCTGCCACTTCGCCTACGACGACGAGGAGACCTGCCTCGCCGAGGTGCGCTACCTCCTGTCGATGCTCCCGCAGAACAACCGCGAGAACCCGCCCCGCGCCGAGTCGAGTGACGAGGCCGAGCGCCGCTCGGACATCCTGCTGGACCTGGTTCCGGCCGACGGCAACCGGCCGTACGACATGACCAAGGTCATCGAGGAGATCGTCGACGACGGCGACTACCTGGAGGTCCACGAGCGCTGGGCCCGCAACATCATCTGCGCGCTGGCCCGCCTCGACGGCCGGGTCGTCGGCATCGTCGCCAACCAGCCGCAGACCCTCGCGGGTGTCCTGGACATCGAGGCCAGCGAAAAAGCTGCGCGCTTTGTCCAGATGTGTGACGCTTTTAACATTCCGATCGTTACGTTCCTGGACGTTCCGGGGTTCCTTCCCGGCGTGGACCAGGAGCACGGCGGAATCATCCGGCACGGAGCGAAGCTGCTCTACGCGTACTGCAACGCCACCGTGCCGAGGATTTCGCTCATCCTGCGCAAGGCGTACGGAGGTGCCTACATCGTCATGGACAGCCAGTCCATCGGCGCCGACCTCACCTACGCCTGGCCCACCAACGAGATCGCCGTGATGGGCGCCGAAGGTGCCGCCAACGTCATCTTCCGCCGCCAGATCGCCGACGCCGAGGACCCCGAGGCGATGCGGACGCGCATGGTCAAGGAGTACAAGTCCGAGCTGATGCACCCGTATTACGCGGCTGAGCGCGGACTCGTCGACGACGTCATCGACCCGGCCGAGACCCGCGAAGTACTCATCAGCTCCCTCGCGATGCTGCACACCAAGCACGCGGACCTGCCCTCGCGCAAGCACGGCAACCCCCCGCAGTAACCCAGCGGACCCTCCGCGCTACCCGTGCGGAAACCTCAGCCACGGAGACTGAACCTATGAGCACCCCTGACATTCGCGTCGAGAAGGGCCACGCCGAGCCCGAGGAAGTCGCCGCCATCACGGCCATCCTGCTGGCTCGTGCGGCGGCCGCGCCCGCCGAAGCTCCGGCTCACCGTCCGTTGCCCAAGGCCGGCTGGCGCCGGCTGGAGCGTGAGGGTGGGTTCCGGGCGCCGCATAGCTGGCACTGAGCGGCTAGTTGTTCAATCGCCGGACGGTCTCCGTGAGGAGCCGTCCGGCGATTGCTGTCTTCGGGTACCGCTCAGGCAGCCAGGGCGGCAGGCTTGGCCGTCCGCTCCAGCTCCTTGAAGATGACCTTCAAGCCTTCGAGCTCCTCACCTGTGAACAGATCATCCGGGCCACCGGGGGAGAGGTCGGCGAACGAGTCCTCGTAGAGATCTCCCAGGCCGAGGATTCCGCGCTTGGTCACGGTGTCGACGATCAAGGTCAGGAAGTCGAGCTGGCGGGCGCTGAGTTCCTTGCCTGTGAGGAATCCTTCGAAGGCCTTTTGCGCGGCCTGTCGATCCAGCCCGCACAACCCGCGCACGAACAGCCCGAGCCCACCCGAGGACCGCACCTCGTCCAGATCCTCCTGGGAGGCGATGGCTTCCGAGAGGAAAATCTCCTCCAGGGCCGAGAGGTCGGATTCGGTGATCTGCTCGTTGGTACGCAGCTTGTGTATCACCGGCTGGTCCTCGTGGCGCAGGAGATAGGCGCGGGCCCGCTGCCTGAAGCGGTGCTCGTCCGTCCCCTGAGGCATTCCCTGAATCTCGGTCTCGGTGAAATCGCCGAACTCGTCGATGAAGTCGGTGTAGACGACGTTCCGCTTGACCTTGGGGTCGGTGAGACGCGCCAGCCGACGCAGGCGACGCCGCATGTCTTCAAGGAGCGGGAGAGTGATGTCGTGCCACCACTCCTCGCCTGCCACCGCCTCCAGAAGCTCGGCCTGCTCGCCGACCGCTGGGATGTTGGTCTTGGTGAGCAGGTTGGACGCGATGTCCTGGATCTTCGTCCGCAGCTTGGCGAACTCCTTGCCACCTTCGAGCGCGGCGAGTTGGAGCCCGTACGCCATCAGGTCGAAGCGCTTGGCTTCCTCGCCGGTCTCATCGCCGTCGAGACGGAATTCGCTGGGCAGGCCGAGCAAATGGTCACGGATCGAGGCGTCCGCGTCGTCGTCCACCCGATGCCAGTTGCCAAACTCGCCGAATACCTCGATATCCCGGCGGTGCGGACGGACCAGAAAGTTGTCCAGGTTCATGCCCGTGACGGTCTGGTGCAGCCGATGGGCGAGCGACCAACGGATCTCGGCTTCGGTGCCGATCCCATCAGGGCCGGCGTCGCGGGACGGGTCGGGCTGCTGTCGCTTGTCCAGGACTCGCACGAGGTCGAGCTGACGCTGGAGGAGTCGCTCGGTGAGGGTGGCGGCCGTGCGCCCCTCCGACCGGTCCATCTGGCTGTTGAAGAAGTCGATGTTGCCGCAGAAGTCGAAGACGAAGAAGTTCTGCTTGTCGTGGTCGGGGTTCTCCGGATCGGGTCCGTAGAGAGCGGGACGTAGCCGGGTGCCGCGGCCGATCATCTGCCAGAACTTCGTCTTGGAGAAGACCGGCTTGGCGAAGACCAGGTTCACCACCTCGGGTACGTCGATGCCGGTGTCCAGCATGTCGACGGAGATGGCGATGTCGGGGGCGTTCGGCGGGTTCTTGGGATTGGAGAAGTCGTCGATGAGGGACTGGGCGTATGTCTCCTTGTACGTGATCACGCGCGCCGTTCGGCCGCCCCCCTTCGGGTAGTTGACGTTGTACCGCAGCTCGATGAAACGGGCGTGGTCGTCGTTCTTCGCGAAGATGATGGTCTTCCCGAGCCGATCGCCGCCCTCGACGCGATGCCCGAACACCATGAGCGTCTCAAGCATCTTGTCCACGGTGTCATCGTTGAAGAGGTACTTGTTCATGTCATGGCGGCCCACCGCGTCCGGGACGTCACCGTCCTCGGTCCACTCTTTGGCGTCCCACTCGGCCTTCTCTTCATCCGAGAGGTCGGCGTACCGAATGCCATGTTCCATGAATTTGAGCGGTACTTTCACCGCCTTCGGAAGCACCAAGTAGCCTTCGGCGGCAGCCTCGTGGAGACCGTAGGAGTCGGTCGGAACCCCATCCTCCATCGCGAAGAGCTTGTACGTGTTGTGGTCGATGTCGTCCTTGGGTGTGGCGGTCAGGCCGAGCAGCAAGGAGTCGAAGTAGCTGAACAGCTCGCCGTACTTGGCGTACACGGACCGGTGAGCCTCGTCGATGACGATCAGGTCGAAGTAACCGGGTCCGAAGCGGCGACGCCCTGCCCCGTCGGTGACATCGATCTGTTTGATCATCGTCTGGTAGGTGGAAAGCAGGACGCGGGCCGAGGCGGCCTTGTCGTCGAGGAGGCTCGCTGACGGGGTGTTCGGCAGGTTCTCGGTGAACGCCTTCTTCGCCTGGTTGACCAAGGCTTGCCTGTCGGCCAGGAACAGCACCCTCTGGGCCCACCCGGCTTTCATCAACTGATCGATCAGGGCCACGGTCGTTCGGGTCTTGCCGGTGCCGGTCGCCATGACGAGCAGCGCCTGACGGCCCTGGTCCCGCTCGAAGGTCTCTCCCACCCGCTGGATCGCGCGCAGTTGGTACGGACGGTCGGCGATCCCCTTGTTCACCGGTGTGGCCGCCAGGGAGAGGCGCCCGGCGCGCTGCCGGATGTGCCAGTGCAGCTCGTCCTTGGTGAAGAAGCCCTGGACTTGGCGGGGTGGGTAGCCTCGGTCCTTGCCCCACGCGGCGTCGTCCCATAGGTACGTCTCGTAGCCATTGGTGTAGAAGATCACCGGGCGGCGGTCGAACTGGGCCTGGAGCGCGTCGGCGTACAGCTTCGCCTGCTGCTGACCGTCACGGGCGTCGCGCCGGGTCCGCTTGGCCTCGACGACAGCGAGGGGCTTGCCGTCGTCGCCCCAGAGCACGTAGTCGACGTACCCCTTCCCGGACTTGGTGGGCATGCCCGTGACGGGGTACTCCGTGTCCTTGCCGGGGGAGAGCAGATCCCAGCCCGCTTCTTTCAGAAGCAGATCGATGAAGGCGTCGCGGGTCGACTTCTCGTCGTAGTCATGGGTGTCCCGGACCGACTGGTTTGCCGCCTTGGCTGCCGTGATCTGAGCCTTGAGCTCGTCGAGCCGACGGGCAAGGTCCGCGTTCTGCGCGCGCTCCGCCGCGAGTTGCTCGGCCTGCTCCTTGAAGCGAGCCTCGTCCTCGATCTCCTTCGCCTTGAGCTCGGCCTGCTTCAGTATTCGGGCTTGCGGCGAGAGCGGGCGTGGTACGGCGCTTGTGTCGAACTCGATTCCAGCGGGAGGCAGTTGAGCGGACTGGCGGGTGTAGGTCCGGGCGAACCAGTAGAGGGAGTGGAACAGTTCCTTGACGCTGGCCTCGGCGACGGGCCTTGGAACCGGAGCGGTCTTGTGTACGGCGTTGTTGCCGTGACGACGGACGAGATCCATCTTGGCGTTGACCGTCGGTCCGACGAGCTGACGGAAGGTCGCCTCGTGAAGCATCGCCGCGAGGTCCTTCTTGTACGGCTCGTGAAGGCTGCTGTCCGTGTCGTACATCCAGCGGGCGGCGATCTCGATCGCGCGGCGGGCGTAGAAGCAGGCGGTGCGGGGGTCGACGTGGATCAACCGCTCGGCGCGGGTCGCTTCGTCGTAGAGGGTGGGCCACTCGGCACGCAAGAAGGCGAAGTTCCCGGCAGCGGCGCGGCCTGCATTCTGCGCGGCGGACCGGTCGCGGGCCTGCTTGTCGTGGTCGGCCTGGCCCTTGCCCTGGTTTTGCCCCTGACCGTCGCTGTTCTGGTCGCTAGCCATGCCGGTGCGATGCCCCTTTCCCCTGTTGTGTGGTTCATGCAGATCAGGATCGCTCTGTCCCCTACGCCGCCGACGTATCGGTTTCGTTTCCTATGGCGAGACCACCCGCAGGCCGGGCATTCCTTCCCGGCCGTGCGTGTGGCGGGTTACACCGTGTCAGTCTTGCCGCCATGATCCCAGAGGGCTCCGGCGAAGGCGCGCTGTTGTAGGGAAACAAAGAGCTTGTCGAGGGCGGCCAGGTGGGCGGCATGCGTTTCTCGTTGTCGCGCTGCCATATATGTCCGTTCCGTGAACTTCCTTCGCAATTCTGAAGGGGGAAGGAGTACCGGTGCGCTCTTGATCTGTTTGATGTTGAGCGTGGGCTGCGCAACTGTGCGTAGCTCTTTGGTGAAATATTGTTGAGCAAAATCCATTCGAAGGTAAGCTGCAATGTACTCACGGTCGAAATTGTCGGTGATTGGGACTCGCGCAACGGCACGCGCAACGTTCGAGCCGACATCCTTGGAACTTACGACGGCGATTTGGCCAATTGCTCCGACGCACCCAATCAGAATCTCGACCCCTTTGATCCTCGATCGAGAGTAGCTTGACTCGATCTCTGAGGAGATGCGCATTAGCGAAGACCTGTCAACTCCGAGCCGTCCTAGATCTCCTGAGCGGATCAAGGGAATGCCTTCTTCGACATGCTGGCCGGGTTGTACCACGCCGTAGTTGATTCTATCGTCGTCCGCAACCAGAGATTCAAGTTCACAAACGGAAAAATTAGAGGCGTTCACTGAAGGGTCACCGAACATGTCCAGGAAGATGGACTGGGCGAGATTGTCCAGAAGTGCGATAGCCTCGCGGCGCTTGGCGCGGAGGGCATTTACCTGGTCGAAGACGGCGGCGATGCGTCTCTGCTCCGCGACAGAGGGGAGGGGTACTTCAAGAGTGGAAAGATAGTTGGTGGGTACCCGCCGCTGCCCGCCGCTTCCTGTCATTCGGAGTTCGCCCTCGCGGCGAATCCGATCTTGCCGGAGGAAGTGGAGGATGTATCGTGCGTCAATGCCTGCGAGAGGGCGAATTACATGAAATTCGGTAGATCCCGCGCCCAGATCGTGATCGATTTTTGCCTGGACGATCTTTCCGTTCTGGAAGCAAGGGGTGATCTTAGCGAACAAGATATCGCCGTTCTTGAACGGCGTGTATCCTCTACTTACATCAGAGTAAGTTCTTTCTTCCCCGCTGGAAGTTGTCCCATTTTCCGATACGTCCGACATTCCCAAAAAGGATACAGAGGTTTCTGCTGCGATGCCGCGCTGGTAATTCGGGTTGATCTCGGAAATTTCAGACAGGGGGAGTAGGGGAAAATTCATGACAGCATTCCCTTCAGCTCCTCTGTGCCCTTGGTAATTTCCTCGTTCAATCGTTCCAGGTCCGCCAGAATTTCCAGAGGGGCTCGTGACTCGATCTCCGCGTGGACGATCTCCTTGTAGCGGTTCAAGGAGAGGTCGTAGCCCTGAGCGGCGATGTCGGCCTTCGGGACGGAGAAGCTCTGTTTGGTACGACCACGGTTGCGCTCCGAGTCGTCGCGCTCCTGCCAGCGCGCCAGGACGTCTGGGAGGTTGTTCTTCAGGAGTTCGTCCGCTGACAAGGGGTCGCCCTGCGGGCGGACGCCCAAGCGGTCCTCCGGCAGGAGGGGGTTGCGTTTGTCATCCAGGCTCAGGCCGTCCGCCGCCACGTCGTAGAACCAGACGTGGTCCGTGCCACCCGAGTCCGTCCGCGTGAAGAACAGGATCGCCGTCGAGACACCGGCGTAGGGCTTGAAGACACCACTCGGGAGCTTGACGACTGCTTGGAGTTGCTGCTCCTCCACGAGCATCCGCCGCAGCTCCTTGTGCGCTTTCGTCGAGCCGAACAGGACGCCGTCCGGGACAATGACAGCCGCCCGCCCACCGGGTTTGAGGAGCCTCAAGAACAGGGTCAGGAAGAGGAGTTCGGTCTTCTTCGTCTTGACGATGCGTTGGAGGTCCACCGCGGTGGACTCGTAGTCGAGGCTCCCCGCGAAGGGCGGGTTCGCGAGAATCAGCGAGTAGCGCTCGGCCTCGCCGGCCGCGCTCTCCGCGAGCGAGTCACGGTAGCGGATGTCCGGGTTCTCGATGCCGTGCAGCAGCATGTTCATCGAGCCGATGCGGAGCATCGTGGAGTCGAAGTCGAAGCCGTGGAACATCGACTCGTTGAAGTGCTTGCGTTGCTCCACACCGAGCAGTGCCTCGCGGTGCACCCGTGAGACGTACGACGCCGCCTGCACCAGGAACCCCGCCGTACCGCACGCCGGGTCGCAGATCTCGTCCCGTGGTCCCGGCTGGGTCATCTCGACCATCAGGTCAATGATGTGGCGCGGAGTACGGAACTGGCCGTTCTGGCCGGCACTCGCGATCTTCGCGAGTAGGTACTCGTAGATGTCGCCCTTGGTGTCGCTGGACTCCATCGAGATGTCGTCCAGCAGGTCGACGACCTTGGTGAGGAGGTTGGGGCCCGGGATCGTGAAGCGGGCGTCCCGCATGTGATGGGAGTAGGTCGAGTCGTCGCCGCCCATGGCACGCAGATAGGGGAAGACTCCCCTGTCCACGAGCTCATACATGATCTCGGGGTCCTTGACCTTGAAGTTCTGCCAGCGCAGATCCTGTTGGTCATCCGAGAAGAAGGGCTCCGGATCAGCGGTCCCCGTTGCTGTTGCCTTACGGTCCTTGCGGGTCTGGATCTCGTCCAGCCGCTTGATGAAGAGCAGGTACGTGATCTGCTCCATCACCTCCAGCGGGTTGGAGATGCCACCGGACCAGAACGCGTCCCAGACGCGTCCCACCTTGCTCTTCACTTCGCCCGTAATCACACGGGCGATCCTACGGCTCAGGGGTAACCCGAGTGTCCACGTCGAAGGTCCCGAACTGCTTCGGTCCGATTCGGCACCGTCCATACCGTCACCGTACGGGCATGGAGCTCGAACAACGCCGCTCCGGTCAACGCCAGTAGCGTGGTGGGCTCTTGTGGGGGTCCATCGATTCGAAGCGTTGGCTCGGTACCGGGCTCAGGCCTCGAATGTGGATGAGTCGTTGGCCGTCTGCAGCGTCAAGCTCTCGCATGACGAAAGGCATGGCGGCGATGATCGCCCCTACAGCCAGCGCCAGCCCACCGACACCGCTTTCCTTCTGCGAGTACCGGATGTGATGGATGCCAGCCTTCTTGATCGAGTCCGTCTCGTCAGGGTCTTCGAGCTGGCGTCCGTCCTTCGTCAACAGGACGTCGTATCCCTTGCGGGCTGTGTCCAAGAGGAGCTGAACATCCTTCTTGCCCGACCACTTCACTTCAGTCACGTGGTCGACGTGGTCGACGTGGTGCTGGGGCAGTACGTATCGAAGAGGGATCAGGAGCTGCACCGCTGTGTTCTCGTCGATGAGAAGGCGCATCAGGAGGCGCGGTTTCCGCTCGGGAGGTAGCTGTCGACGTAGCGGGCGAACTCGGCTGCGTCACGGGCAGCCTCCACCGTCACCGCCGGGTAGTAGTCCGGGATTCGTTCCAGCGGGACACCGTCTTCGAGGAGCTCCGCCACTGCTTCGTACGGCACGCGCGTACCTGTGATCACCGGATGGCCCCCCTGATTGGCCGGATCCACGGCAACGTGCGTCGCCGGGTGCAGCAGGTGTGGCACCACTACGCCAGGCCGGGGAGCGAAAGGCTCAAGGATGTCGGTCAGGGTCGCCACCACGCGCTGTCCCGGACGGTCCAGGAGGTCGGTCGGGTGCTCGTCGTCATACAGGACGATGCTGGAGCCGTCTGTGACCAGTTGGTACGACGCCAGGTGGGCCGTCTCTCCCAGCCCGCGGAGCGTACCGATCGCCGTGCGGATCTTCTGGAGGGAGAAGTCCTGTCGCAGGCGTACGCAGGTACGCAGAGCCAGTACGTCACGGAAGGAGTACGCAGCGCGGGGGCGAGTACCCAGTTCGGGCATCAGGAACTGGCCCTTGGCGCCACGGTTGATCCGCCACGATCTGAGCTGGCTCACGGTGGCGCCGGAGAGCGCCGCAGCCATATGTGTGGAGTACGCCATCGTGATCACCTCTTCCCCGTCACATTCGTGATGCTTGTCCGGACCATACCGGCCTACGCCTCGGTGCAACCACACGGCCCCAGGAAACGTGGGCGAGGTCAGCTGGGTGCCGTTGCCGGAAGGCGGTCGGTTCTGACGGCAGTCAGCAGCGCGGAGATTCCTTCTCGGTTTACGGCATGGGACCACGCCGCCAATGACAAGGCCCCAGCCTCTTCGCCGTAGTCGAGGAGCATGGGCGCACAGTTCGAGCCACAAAGAGTGACTGATATCAACCCACGGTGACGTCCGGCTTGACCAGGCCACCGCGGCATTGGCACGATGTGGAGCAGCACACAAAATATCGCGCATATGACTGCGCAGACCCTGTGGCCGTCCCTTCGGGGGCGGCCACAGATGTGTTTCGGGGAGGTTCGGTTCGGTGCATCTGTGCTACATCGACGAGGCGGGGAACGGGCAGACGCTCGATCCTGCCCGGCCCGACGCGCCACCTGTGCTCGTCGTCGGAGGGTTCACCGTTCCTCGCTCCCAGTTGAAGGACCTCACCTGGGACTTCCTTGAGGTGAAGAAGCATTACCGACCACAGTTGCGCAAGGCCGAGCAGCTGTCCGAGGTGATCCAGCACGAGATCAAGGGCTCGGACGTACGGAAGAACCTCCGGGCCGGCAATCATCAATGGCGGCGCGCGGCAATGGAGTTGTTAGCTTCCCTGCTCGACATGCTGGAACGGCACGACGCCAAACTGCTCGCCCGTGTGTGGGTGAAGGAGGAAGGGCTGGCCTTCGACGAGTCCGGGGTCTATCCGGCCTCCGTCGGATCGCTCACCGAGACCTTTCAGGCACAGCTCGCTCATGAACACTCGCGCGGCATGATGGTGCTCGACAGCCGCACGAAGGTGAAGAACGCTCCCAACGTGCACTGCGTGACTACACGTAAATACCGCACGGGCGGCGACAGTTTGCGGGGTGTCATCGAATCGCCCGTCTTCGGGCACAGCGACACCCACACACTCCTCCAGGTCGCGGATCTGGTCGTCTCGTCGCTGCTCTTCCCGATCGCCTGTCATACGTACATGAGTGACGTGACATGGAATGTCCACTGCGATGACGCCTACCAGCCGCTGCGGGAGCAGTTCGGGGTCCGGCTGAAGAAGCTCCAGTTTCGGTACCAGGACGTCGGCCGCAAATGGCGAGGTGGGATTGTGGTGTCCGACCGGCGGACGCAGCAGTCGTCCAGCCTCATGTTCGGACCGAACAAGGCAGCAGCTCTGCCGCTCATTCCTGGGCAGGCGGGCACTGCGGGGGATGGCGTGCCACTTCTGCCGTGACAGGGACACGCACGCAGAAGGGGGCTGCAGCCGGTGACCGGCTGCAGCCCCCTTCTGATGCTCGGGCAAACTCGACTACCGCAGCCGCGCCATCAACGCGTGCTCGACCAGCGTGATCAGCGCCGACTTCGCATCCGCCCGATGCCGTGCGTCCGTCGTGATGATCGGAGTGTCCGGGCCGATCTGCAGTGCCTCGCGGACCTCGTCCGGGTTGTACGGCTGCGAGCCGTCGAAGCCGTTGAGGGCGACGACGAAGGGGAGACCCGAGTTCTCGAAGTAGTCGACCGCGGGGAAGCAGTCGGCGAGACGGCGGGTGTCCACGAGCACGATCGCGCCGATCGCGCCGCGTACCAGGTCGTCCCACATGAACCAGAAGCGGTCCTGACCGGGTGTACCGAAGAGGTACAGGATCAGGTCCTGGTCCAGGGTGATACGGCCGAAGTCCATCGCGACCGTCGTGGTCGTCTTGTCTCCGGTGTGGGTGAGGTCGTCGATGCCCGCGGACGCGGACGTCATCACAGCCTCGGTACGCAGCGGGTTGATCTCCGAGACGGCCCCGACGAACGTGGTCTTGCCCACGCCGAAGCCACCCGCCACCACGATCTTCGCCGAGGTGGTGGAGCGGGAAGGCCCTCCGCTAGAGCTTGCGAAGTCCACTGAGCACCCTTTCGAGCAGTGTCACATCTGGCTGGCCGCCGGCGTTCTCGTCGCCGCCGGGTTGATGAATGGCGACCAGGCCCGCCTCCGCCAAGTCGGCGACAAGAATCCTGGCCACACCGAGAGGGATCGTCAGGAGGGCCGAGATCTCGGCCACCGACTTGATCTCCCGGCAGAGGTTGCAGATCCGCTGATGCTCGGGCAACTGGCCCTGCATCTGGTGCGGTTGTGCGGTGGTGTGCACCAGCGCCTCGATGGCGAGCTGGTAGCGGGGGCGCGTCCGGCCGCCGGTCATGGCGTACGGGCGCACCAGGGGATTGCTCGTCGACCCTGCCGGCGCCGACTCGGGAGAGCGCCGATGGGGCTGCACGGGCTGGATACGCGGCGCCGGCGGCTGGTCGTACGGCGAAGGGCCGGGGCCCTGCGGGTACGGCTGCTGGCGGCGCGGGGACGGCGAGGAGGGGAAGTTGTACCGGTTCTGGGAACCGTCGCCCTGCCCCTGGCCGGGGCCGTACGACCAGTTGCCCGAAGACGAACCGCCTGGGGGTGTTGCCACTTTCTCCTCCTCCGACTGTGCCGGGCACCCATCAATGTGGAGCCGCGTCCCGAAACCTTATGGCCTCAGGACGCCAAAACGCACCGTCCATCTGTTAGTTGAGAAGGCTCCCCTGGAGCTCTGCTCGAAGGTCCGGGGTCAGGACCGTGCCGGCCCGGTCCACGAGAAGGGCCATCTCGTACCCAATGAGGCCGATGTCCGCCTCGGGGTGCGCGAGAACCGCGAGCGAGGAACCATCGGATACGGACATGAGGAAGAGGAATCCCCGCTCCATCTCCACAACCGTCTGGTTCACGGCGCCGCCCTCGAAGATGCGGGAGGCACCCGCGGTCAGCGAGGTCAGGCCCGACGCGACGGCCGCCAACTGGTCGGCACGGTCGCGCGGGAAGCCGTCGGACATCGCCAGAAGGAGTCCGTCGGCGGAGACCACCACCGTGTGGGACACACCGGGGGTGTTGTCCACGAAGTTGGTGATCAACCAGTTCAGGTTCTGCGCCGCCTGGCTCATCGGACTCACACTAACGCTCCTGGTTGTAGGTGCTGTCGGTGCCGAAGCCCCGACCGTTCGTTTCGCTTCCTTCGCTGCGTCCCCGCTGGACCCCGCGACGCAGGTTGCCCAGCCTGCTCCGGATGTCCTCCGGAGCGCGAGAGACCTGGGGGCCGCCCTGGGGGGTGCTCTCGGCGGTGCCCTCGACCAGGTTGGCCTTGGGTACCCGCCGCGGCAGGCCGGAGGAGGTGACCCCGCCCGCCTTGGGCTTCTTCAGCGCCGAGGCCTGCTGCCAGCGCTCGTCGTTCGCCGACTGCCAGTCCGTGGTGCCCGTGCTGCCGTTGGCACTCGCGGTACCGAAGATGTCGACCTTGCTGCTCCCCGGTGCCGAGGACCCCGGCTGCGCGGGCTGCGAGCCGTTGCTGCCGTTCGCGCCCGAACCGCGGCGCGGAAGTCCCGCGTCGGTCAGCGCGTGCACGGCGGAGGGCGCCGGTCCCGGACGCTCGAAGCCTACGTGGTCCCGCTCATTCACGTCAGCGGCCTGCGTGGACTCCGCTTCCGGAGCGTACTGGTCGGGGTACCCGTTGCGGTAACCGTCCTGCTGCGGCCAGTCGTCCCGGTAGGACGGCTCTTCGAATCCCGAGAACGTCTCCGGTGCCGCGGAGTGCGCGGACGCGTGCTCCTCCTGCACCGGCTCCGCGTACCCGGGCTCCGGGTAGCCGCCGTTCGACGGGAAGGAGTCGGCGAAGGTGTCGTTCTGCCCCGCCGTGCCGTTCGGCGCGAAGTACTGCTCGTCGTACGAGGGTTGGCGCGGCTCGTCGTACGACGTCTGCTGCTGCTCCTCGTACGCCGGCTGGCCGGTGAAGCCGGTCGGCTGCTCCTGGTAGCCCTGCTGCCCGTTGCCGTACGGCTGCTGCTGGTCGTCGAACTCCGGGTAGTCGCCGGCCTCCAGCTCCTGGCCGGGCTTCTGGGTCTCCAGGGCCGCGCGGCGCTCCTCGCGCATCAGCGAGCGGCCCACCGGGTCCAGCTCGCGGATGTCGTCCGGCACCTCGGGATAGCGGGTGTCGTCGAAACCGAGCTCGGCGGCCGTGCGCAGCGGGGTCTGGCTGAAGTTCTCGCCCTGGTACTGCGGCTGCGGCTGCTCCGGCATGATCTGCGAGACGGTGAACTCGTCGCGCTGGAGCTGCGATTCGCCACCGCCACCGTGCGTGATCGCGTCCGGCAGCATGACCAGCGAGGTCGTACCGGCCTGCTCGCCGGAGGGGCGGAGCTGGACGCGGATGCCGTGCCGGTCGGAGAGGCGGCCGACCACGAACAGGCCCATGCGCTGGGAGATCGCGACGTCCACGGTCGGCGGGTTGGCCAGCTTGTGGTTGATGTCCGCGAAGTCCTCGGCGGTGAGGCCGATGCCCTTGTCGTGGATCTCGATCATGACCCGGCCGTCGGGGAGCCGGGTGGCCGTCACGCGAACCTTGGTCTGCGGGGAGGAGAACGTCGTCGCGTTCTCCAGCAGCTCGGCGAGCAGGTGCACGAGGTCGGTCACGGCGCGACCGTGGATCTCGGCCTCCGGGACACCCGACAGCTCGATGCGCTCGTACTGCTCCACCTCGGAGGAGGCGGCGCGCAGCACGTCGACCAGCGGGACCGGCTGGTCCCACCGGCGGCCGGGCT
>Ga0307515_10001896_pt1 | contig 46524 bp, 40 predicted proteins | sample 17_EM_MG_FD_194513 | JGI IMG/M metagenome (GOLD analysis project Ga0307515, IMG submission 194513) | Populus trichocarpa ectomycorrhiza microbial communities from riparian zone in the Pacific Northwest, United States - 17_EM | ecosystem: Host-associated > Plants > Roots > Unclassified | place... | reverse complement strand
TGCAATGGGTATTGGTATCCCCCCTCTGAGCCTCAACTCTTGGGTACATTGCAGATGGAATTCCTTGTGTGTAATGATATTGGGACTTCAGAGCATGTCCTTAGCACTAAGCTTGAAGGATATTTTGAGGTGTTATGGGCAGAGTTGTCCATCTGGGCTGCACAGTGACATTTTCGAGTTTTTGGGGAGCTGATCTTGAGACAACCCTCCCAACAAAAACTGCACTTTTTATCGGCATCCCATTCCTATACAGTCCTTAATTTTTGCCAAAATGCTCTCAAGACATAAGAAAGTAAGTTTATAATGCTCCCAGGCCACCCCTACAGAGTTGTGGTTGCATAGCTAAATATTCGCAGGTGGGGAGTCAGTTGCCATGCCCAAACGGGCCAGGAGTGCCAAAGTTACGATCCAAGTGATCAGCATGAGATGAGTCTTTGCATTTACAGACATCATCATCATTGAACTTTGCGTCATGTGCAAGACCCAGGGGATTCCTAGAGTTATCAGCAAGCATCTCGCGAATGTCAGTAAACTCCGTTTTGTCTGGTCGATGTCAGTCGATGTCAGAGACTCAATGTCAGACACTCAATGTTAGTGACTCAATGTCAGAGACCCAATGTCAGAGACTCAATGTCAGAGACTCAATGTCAGAGACTCAATGTCAGAGACTCAATGTCAGAGACTCAATGTCAGAGTCCGATTGACTAACCTGGTCAGGTGTCTTGGCTACACCTCACACCTCGGTGTACAATTTGATATTGGTGTACGAAGGGATTGTGGCTTTGTTTTGTTTAGTTTTCCATCCCTGGACTGCTGGAAGGCCTTCAGTGAATGCAGACTGGCTACTCACAGCATCTATATCCTGCATTATCTCCTGTAGCACCGAGGCACAGATTTCTTTGGTGCAGTTCGAAACACCAGTACGTCAGCAATATGTATATTAGTCTCTGGGAGCCTCCAGCAGTGTGTGAGAGGAGGCGGAGTGTAAACTAGGAAGCGTAAATTGCAGGGGAGAATCAGACCCTAGGAGGGCATTCCGGCCAGCATTTGGAGTAACTGCGATCTTGGATGAATGGTACGGGAGCACCATGCGAGCAGTTGTGATAAGTTTGGGAGCACCTGGGACTGACGCCCAACCAATGCGGGAAACCCAAACTAACTCTGAGCGGTGCCTGGGTTGTTATGGATATTCTTTCGAAGGACTGCAGGCTATATCTGGAATTCTCCGGATATTCACGAGCAATAAGAATACCTTCCACATATGAAGCATAGCTTATTGTTCATTATCAACTTCTAAATCATACTATAGCACCCAGCATCTCATTCAACATTCCATTGTATGCAGCGCTACATTAGGGAGAACCAGAGAAATAGGCGAGTGATTCAACAATGAAAACAGGGAAAACCAAAACAATAACCTGACTAAGCAATCGAATGATATCAATCGAAGATATTCTCAATGTCATCCACTGAATCTCTAATCTCATCAGGGCTGACAAACACCGGAACACACTATTCATCAACGGCAAAAAGAAGCTGGAGGCTCTCCTTGTATTTCCGAATGATTCCGGCCTGGAGAGTGGGTGAAATTGAATTCCAATGTCATTTGGCTTGATGTGTAATATCTAAATGGTTGGAATTGAGATGTTAGCTCGCGGCGAATGAAAATGGAGTTTGAAAGGAGGTATCATGAATTCGGAGGAAGAAGAGGTGCGCCTCCAGGAAATGAAAAGTGCCCGATGTGGAGTGCGGGGTGGGCAAGGGGATCGCTGATGGTGATGGAGGAGTGTGGAATGAAATTCAGGGGCGCTAATCCCGGCAAAAGAGCACCGACAAGGATTGAGGAGCGCAAATCCATGCCAAGGACCGCCGACGGGGATTGTGGAGAGCTTATTCAGCAGAGCAGCCCTTCCATGCTGAGCAGCGCCGAAAGGGGAGTGAGGTAAAGAGTTGGGAATGAAATAGACAAGGGGGTTGGGGAGCGCCCAGCCTAGAAGAGAAGCGGCGACAGTGAAGGCAGTATACAGTGCTGAATGAAATATCAAAGTGGCAGTCCAGACTGAGGAGCACCGACGGGGATCAAAGAGCGCCTATGATACCGGAGGAACACCATTGGGGGGGGGGTATGAAGCAGCCCACCATGGGTAATTGATGATAGATCCAGTCAAGCACTTCCTTCAGCGTGAACCATGATTTCATAGCATCGATGCCCTTCGAGAGATAAGCATCGTCAAACAGGAGCTCCATATCCGGGGTTCAAAGCTCAGTCTCTGTTCTCAAATCCAACCGGTAACTACAACCAATAGTTTGGTGAGCTCCATCTGCCAAACGCCCTTGAATGGTACTCATCTCTACTTTGAACTATGTATATTCTTAGGGATTAGTATCATTAAAAGTCCTGTCGAGGAGCAGAAAGCAGAGTAAACGCTCACAGCTTCTTAGGTTTGGGATCAATTTTACGAGTTGGACCACCTGGCAATTGAGACACAGATGGTGTACCTACAGGAGCACCTGCTAATGCCCGCCGATCGAGGAGTAGAGAATAGGATATACGCTTACAGCTTCTCGGGTATGCGGATCGATATTAAGAGATGGACCACCAGGCAATTGACACACAGATGGAGTACCTCCAGGAGCACCTGCCAATGCCCGCTGACAATCCTGGGCTTCAATGGCTAGTTTCCGAGCATTGTCAACCATAGAGTTCTTCTCATCGGAAAGGATTGGCCAGGGGGTCTTTGTGAATACGATTGCCTCCATGAATGGTTTCGCTACCTCACAAGTAGCCTTCTGGTGTTGGGGAATGTTGTGATCTCCTCCGGCCTCTGGTTGAGGAACATTCTGGTCTCCACCAGCATTGGGAAGTGGGAGCGCCTGGGCGGGTACAAAATCAGACTCGCATAATATGTGGATGGTTGACTGTTGGCGTTCGAGTAATGGTGATGGTATGGCCCCAGCAGGATGTCGCAGATGTGGAGGTGAAGTGCGTGCAATGACTGTATTGGCACGGCTCCATTTCTTAGGTAGTTGAACCCATGTAGTTCATATTGTCTTATCACGGTGCGCCTGGTGTCGATGTTGGACCTCCTGCTTGTTGTCCAAATTGTCCGCTTTGATATCGGATGACAATATGGACTCTCCAGGGTCTTCACCATCCCCATCGCCAGTCTCCCATCGGTATCATCATCATCCTGCTTCATAGGAATCAGAGCGCGGATAATAGCTCTCTCCAACATAATACTCCAAGGCGGGGTTTGAAGTTCCAACATTTGTTCGGCAATGAAGATTGGTTGTCTTCTTGAATGCATGTGCAAGTGCTCTCTCAAGGTGTGCTTCTTGATTCTTCTGTGAATAGTGATTTCTCACCTGGCTGGCCGTAGGTTCCATGTTGATGATGTGAAGTTGGGGAATGTAGACAGAAGTATATGAGGGGAAATATACTATGAAGTTTAATAGAATAACAGGAAAATAGGGCAACAAAGTAGCACTCAGTGGCGGAAGATGCAATTTGAGGCGTGCCTGGAGGAAGTGACACTCGGCCGAGGAGGATGCAATTCGAGCCATGCCTGGAAGGAGTCCGAAAGACTAGTCGGTGGTTCACATTTATTCGATTGATGCTAGTTTGTTGTTATGATTTTGGAACGGTCAGGTGCACCAGATTAGATGGATTCTTCATACACCCAATTCCCGAATGTTAGTACCCTTATCCAAGTAAGCTAATGATGCAAGAATTGGAGGTTGGTTTAAGCCAACATACCTGGAATGGAACCAGATGCACGTGGAGATCTCGACACACCTGAAGAACTCGAGACATTTATATGGTTGTATCACTAACTCCCTCTCAGGGCCAGACGTACAGAATACTGAGAAATGGGTTGATTTTGATCGCCCCTGCATATGACTCTGCCAAAGGTAGTTCATTATGTCTCTAGTTCGAGCATATGAGTGGTGACCGCGTGGCACAGAATTGCAGGTGTGTTGAAGAATCTTGCAGAACTTGGACGGAGGATGGAGTTGGGACCTTGGTGAGTGGCATCAGTCGAAGTTACATGGGTTCAAACTGAGTGTGTTGCTGATAGTGGATAAATATGAACCTCCGAATGGGGTATACCTGTCAGAAGGACCCACTATTATCATGATATTCTTTTGTTTTAGGATTCTGGAGTTAAGTTAGCAGTCAATTAGGCAATATTGTGTGCAGAACTTCACTTTCAGCGGGCCAAGTCTCCTGAATTCACAATATGTATGCAGTCAGTGTAAGAGAAGAGGGAGAATTTGGGTGTACAATGGAGAGATTCAAGATAGAGAAAGAACGGTAAGGTACGACGAAGTCAGGGGTAATCTAATCGATTGCAGTTCTTGTCAATGCCAAGATTGCCAGTGAATGGGTCATAAATAGTCTCCCACATCGAGATATTGCGCATAATATCTTGTAAACACCGCACCATTTAATTACAAACTCATTATTGAGTCTCAATACTACAATGTTGACTCAACATAAATATTGGGGTTCAAAGCAGTGCATAACAATGATATGAATGTGTCATGAGGTTACATCTGACAGCGGAAAGCCGAATACCGACATGCAGTCCCGGCCCATTGAGGTGCAGTGAGCATTGAACCGGCATGCAGGATTCAATCCAATATACTGGTTGGGATTGCAGGCTCGCCTTACTTTGACAGTTACTTGTACTTTCAGAAACTGCATGTTCTAAAGTTGAGCTTTCATCACAATTTGTTCTTCAAGCACTCTTGGGATTGGACATTGGTGGAAATCAGATATCATCTGTTAATGATTTGTCACCAACTTCAGGCGTTCAAGATATGTGGTGGGCGGGAGCTTGCCTGTCACCGAGTGAGCAGCTGAGGAGAAACTGCCATTCAGATTCTATCTCTCCGAGCTCTCTTGATGGAAATGGGTTCACAGAATCTATTGTAAGATACGGTTTTTTGGCGGCCCAAACAGAAAAGTTGGTCAAAATGTAGTGAAGTCTGCATTAAAAGCATTGTGAATTACAGCCTGTTCGAGGAAGTGTGGTATATAGCTGAGCGGGAGTTGCCGGTCATCTGCAGAGTCGCTGAGAAGAACTGTCTTCTGATGTTCACTGTCTCAAGCTGCAGCTCAATTATGGAGCCCGCACGACATAAACTATTTCAGGATCTTGGAAACGTATAGGTTCAACAATACTTCTTAGTTACTATCAGTAAAGTGTGGTGACATATCGCCCAGGGCTGTGCATCTGCGGTAAGTGTGTGCTGGACACCTTCCTCCAAAGGATGGGTTGACACGGAGCATGACAGTTATGGCATTTTAGCGGCGGCCTTCACATACCGATCAACCATACATTCAGATATTAGCTAGGGCAGTCCAGGATGAGCCGCGCCTACACCTAAAAGTTTAGTGTCTGAGAGATGAAACTCTGTGTGTGCTGGCAGCCACAGATTCAAAGCATTTACGAAGGAAGAAAATATGCTTGGAATGGAGCAAAATGAATCGATCAAGGGTAATGCAAAGTGGATATACACAGTTCAGAGGCATGCGTGAAGCGGGATCATCTGGCAATAATGAGTTGCAGCAGGTCGAAATTGGTCTTTCAATGGAACATGCGTGCGGTGTCAAACCTGAGACCATCACACTCAACATGAGAGTGGATCTGAGGTGTACCTGAACTTGATTCCTGAGTGATGAAATCCTCGGGTGTATTCTTTGGGTAAGCCTGGAATGCACGAGGCATGTCTTAAGATATGATACATCAACTCGATATTGCTTAGATAGTAGTTCCATTCCTGGATCATCAGAGATATACTGTGCTGGATCTGTCTCAGGAGAGTCGACAAATTGATAGTGATTCTCTTGCGCAATTGACTGTACATTTTTAAGCATTGTTGTTTCAGAGAATATCCGGAATTCTTTCGCATTCTAGTGTGTCCGGTGCACCTGAAATAGAAAATTAACAACTAATTGGAATCGCACCTAGATATTCAGGCGCACCTGAAAACTCAAATCGTGTTCCCAGATTTAGTGATCACAATTTCACACTGCCAGTGAGTGATGAAGATGTGCAGTGACTGCATCTTCGATAGATTCTCACACAGAACAATATACGGCACCACGGAATTTCTACATAGTCAATCATTATACTGGCACATCTGCTTTTCATCACACATTGGATCATCCAAATGAGGCTATGTTTCAGTTTATCATTGACTTCATCTAATATTCATCACTATAATCAACCAACACGAAATGGATACAAACTCTAACCATTACTTCTGGGCTTCTCACGAACGCCTTATTCTCCATACCTTTGACTTTTCTGCATCAGTTGGTGAGATTGTGTTGGTTGAATGTTTAAAGAGGCGTACCTTGATTACACTGCCCAGATAACTATCGTTCATTGTTAGCATCCGATGGCACAACATCTCCATCCTCCGCAAGCAGCTCCGTATGGTCTTGCTGACACTCTAGAATCCGGTTTATCGTCGACGTTGTGATGTTAGGTCAGCTCATCAGGCGATGCAGAACTCTCAGTTGTGTCACTACCAAGAGCTGGTGGAGATCACTCGCTCTGTTATTATAACCACTGAGTCCAGTGTTCAATAGCCATGTGTATCGAACTCTGTTCTGACCCAGTCAGACAACCCGTGCAAATGCCTGGCACTGCGCATTCAATACCCAGAACTTCTTAGTTTTTACCACATGGTTTGCTGCTGTGAGATTTAGGCCTGTCCCACCCACTTTGGGTGTAGTTACAAACACAGAGGGATTTGGCGAATATTGGAATTTGAGCTGCATTTCTCTGCGCTCATTGTTGCCCATTTCCGCATACATGTAGAAAACATCCTAATGATCCGCAAAAAACTTTGTGAGCCACCACTTCAACTGACGGACTTGGCCAGGCAGAGGACAAATCAGCACCGGCTTTTGAGGAGGAGGTGCATGAGGCATGGCACTTTTATTCATTTCAGCTTGGTGCAGGAGGGCCTCAGATGATGCTTCGTCTTTGTCAGGTTCGGGATACTCCCCAGGTGCATTGACAATCATTGGCAGAAATATGTCTCTCAGCCATCGGATAATTGGGGAATCAACCCAAGTATCAAGTGGCCATTCATCATACCATTGTCCTGAAATGTCATTCTGATCCTCGGTGTCTCCCAATATCAATGAGACACATGTCAGCCGCCATCTATGTACCCTCCACACTCCTGAAGCACCTTGTGAAGTGTATCTTTCCACAAGGGTCATTAGTTTAGCTTGCTCTTCCTCAGTCCATCTGAGATCAACAAGGTGTGCATACTCCATCAGTATCCAAACAAGTGGTTTCCCATTCGTGAGTTTCGTTTCTGCCCACCTCCTGATTGTCCAGGGCTTTGCAATTTGGATCATCCAGTGCGCCGCATCCCGTTGAGCATTGTGGTCATCAGTCTGGATGACATTCATCACACTCTTCACAGCGGCATACAGTGCCTTGGCAATGTGCTTTTCCATCGCAGTAACATCCTCTCGATTGTCAGGTTTACCTGAAAACGGCCACATCATCTGAAAACACCGGTCATAGAGTGAATGGAATCCTGGCGTTGCAGTGACTTGAAGTTTGAATCCAATTCTCGCATTCATCGCAATGTACCAGCCTACACTATGTTTCATCTTGTACTGATGGGACTCATCAAAAAACCCCAAACTCCATCAACAGTGTGAGAGTTGGCCATTGCTTGATCGTTTCGCTCTCGATGTTAAGGTATGATATGAAACAAGGTGGATATTGCATTGGTTTTCCGGCTCGTCAATACTGGTGTTCAGATCCTCATGAGTGAGATTTGTATTTTCTGTCAGGCACAAGTTAATAAGTTTGGAATTGGATCCATATGTCATGTCATCGATGACACTCTTGAATGTCTCTCCAACTCCAGGCATTGTCGCCACCGGGATTGGTTCAATGGCTGATGTTAGCGCAGGATGCCCCTGCAGTGCAGTTGACTGGATCTCTGAAAGGTGGTGGGGGATTGAATTCTGTTTCCGCAATGGATACCATGCCCATTTGTCACCGACAATCCCGGGAAAGTTGTTCTGTGCCATACTCACGCACTGTTCAAGGGTATTCCCCCACAAATTCGTCAGCGGTAACCCCACTACAACTTTCTCAGTCAGCTGTTTGCATATCATTGCTGCTGCCACTGAGGTGAAAGTCTTGGCAAGCCCCATTTCATCTGCCACCAGCGCTCCTGGCATATCAGAATCCCATACCCATCTCCTCAGATTGAACCTGTTGACCCAAACCTGGTGCACCAGAAACATTGTTCAGGGCAGGCCTGAAACACGGTCGTCAGTTGATTGGCGAATCGGATGGGGATTCAGCAGCCTGACCACCTCAACAACACACTCATATTCAAGTTCGTGTTTGGGTTTGTTGAGAACAGTGCTCGATACTGAACTGGTATTATCTGGATCGAGGACCTCCTCGCCATCCACTTGCTCCTGAACCTCTCTTGCTCATTGGTCGGTCTGTTTTTCGTCCTCAATGATCGCTTGCAGTTGTTCTGAGGTAAGTTGGGCAGATCGGCTCATACTCTGAAGCTCCGGAAATTCATTGCAATGTTTGGTATTTCACAGACAAGCATTTGGACCCAATGACTATGTGGAATACAATCAATTCTATGCACTCAATCGGAACTTACATTAATACTACTATCAGTCTTGTTCCCACCTGCCTCTTGTTCCACCACTCTTTCATTGTAATTGGATCCTTCCGCAGTCTAAGTATACTGATTAGCAGTCGCACATAACTAACCGTAACAAGGCTAGTGGGAAATACCTTGGCTGGTCTCATTATGCACTCCACAATATCCTTCCCTGTAGCTGCCTCCATTTCTACCAATAATAGTGTCAAATTGTGTCCCAGTTTCAACTTGAAGGCATTAGCAAGCGAACTGTTGTATCAAATCTGACCATATAGAGGGTCATTTATCATTTGCCCAGATGCGTATAATCCCATATACACTTCGTCCAATTCTTCCTGCCTCATGCTGCATTTGTATATCACAGTCAGACAGTATGGTTCATTCGGGCCAAATTTTTTTTCGATTAAATCAAGCCGCTCCTCCTAGTGGCTCCCATCTTTGTACAACGCTTGGAGTTGATTGTTGGATGTCTGGTCATTGTTGCTGTTAGGCAACCGACCAATCACAACCATGAAAGTTGTATATGGCAACTCTGGGACATTACGTCTCGGATTGTTGCCCACACACTCTCACAAATCCATTACCGGTCGTATGTTGCCTCAGTTGACCTACTTCCTCGCCTCCCAAACCTCGCATACACATATCTTCGAAAACATCTCAACCCACTGTCACCAAATCCATTCGGCATTCTAATAATTTTCCACAGGCAGGCATGTCTCAAATGTCACCAAAAAATCTGCAACCGCCGTCTTCCTGTGCAGGGGTCCATCTCACAGCTGTTTCAAACGGTTCTGTCCCCGGATAATGGACTGATGCTTCTTCTCCAGAAACCCAACCACCTGCACTTTCTTCCACTTGTTGAAGGTACTAAGTTGGGCTGCCCCATCCTTTTGGCGAATTGCTTCAAGGAGAATTCTGTTTGCTTCATGCTGATTGGTGCTTTGCCTTCAGCACCACCCAAGTCCGATGCATCGTCACTCTCATATGCTGCATTGTATTTGTGAGAGGATATCTGTGGTAAAGGGGGCAAATTGGCCATCCGTGCAACATCTGTCCTGTGCGGTTCCACCGGCGGCTGATGTCATTTCGTTGGTAGGCTAATGGGTGGTCTTCCAGGTGCGCCGGGAAGTTGTCCTGGTGCTGTAGTGGTGGATGATGTCAGCCGAATGACTGGATTGTTTCCAGGCAGTGCTGGAGGCACTCATGGTGCCCCTGGAGATCACGGCGCAAGTCCTGTGAACTGCTGAGTGATGACCATTTGAGGTCCACCATAACTGCCTTGGGGGAAATCAGATTGCTTGCCACGATGGCCCATAACTCGGATATCCTTGGGTTGTACCACAGCCTGGTTGTAAGCTTGGTATTATGTTGAATGGGGCAGGGTAGTAGAACTGGAGAGGGCCTAGAAATGGTGGCTGCGAAGGCGAGTAACTACACCCCGGTGGTGGATGAAATTGATTAGTGGGTTGCCCAAATTGCATCTCTTTGCACGGTGTCTTTCCAGCATTATTATCTGATGCTCCAACATTGTCATCTGGGTGTTGTTCTGAGCCATACAGCCCACCTGTTGGAGCAATATTGGTTGTCTTCGGCAGATATCCGTTTGTCGACATTGTATGAACACAAAAGATGGTTGTACAGAAATTCTCAATTCATTTGGTGATTTCATATGCAGGGGAGTATAGTTGAAAACATTGAAGGTAGCAGTGACCTTCGGCGGAATGAAGACCTCTTCTATCCATCATATTTGACACAAACTGTGGTGTTTCACTGCACCTTTGATCCCATTAAACCCGGCAAAGAAAATGAAATCATCATCACCCGCATCCCCGGTTTCATTGTTATATGGTCGAATAGGTCTGCTAGGATCTTGGATAGAAGCTAACCTGTGTTCGGTTGATCAATGTAAAGGTCATAGATGTGATCTGACATGATATCTCCAGGAACCCAACCAGAACTATATCCGGTTGGAAGGTTAGCACGACCAGGCATTTTTCACTCAAAATGGGTATGTACAACCTGCACTTCATTCAATATGAGGCCTTGGCAGTCAAGCAGCAACAGTGATTGCTACCTTTTGAGCTACTTGTGTGAACTGCATGGTCTCCTCAGGATCCGCCCACCAGTCAACAATCCTTACTGAAGAAAACATCCTACCACGCGATCAGTTGTCGATGATCATTGCGCCGGCATACAGCCATGTAGGAAACTTATCTATTCATTGGATTAAGCTAATGTTATCTGCTGGTTGAGGCTTGAGCGTAGGCATAATCTGCTCAATGCCGCAATGACATACTTATATGATAAGGCTGATTGTAGTAGCACCTGATGAACAGTATCAAAAGTTGATCGCAGTGATCACAAAAGAAACTTTCTCTGCTAATGATTTTCATTAGATAATGTGCAGCATTATTGACCGGGATTTGATAGATATTATCCTTGTTTGCGAAGAACACTGATCGTAAGGTGACTATGTTTTACCCATCCTCAACATTTGGTGGGTTGTGATGCGGCTTTGAAAGTGATATGCTAACCTGAGTTAGCTTGCTTTCAAACACATATCCTTGAGGCTCAAATCCAGCAACAAACCATACCCCCAAACACATCATCGAGATTCATCAGAACACTGAGCGTATCTCAAACATAGTCAACACTCGCCGGAAACATGTGAAATGGTTTATCTGCAAAAAGATCTTATTTGACAAGAACCAACTGGAAGCTCACTATCAAAAATATCCCCCAATATCAATGAAGGAAGGGCTATTACCCAACTGGATTCTACCACCTGCCGCCTCGGATCACCCACAGCCATCATGGTTAGACTACAGTAGGTGCATGTGAATGGCCATCGACAAGCTGTCAATTGATGACCTACTCATAGACAATGTACCAGGTGCACCACCACCTCAAGATTCTCCCACCAAAGATCCTATAGATCCTCAGCAGCCTGATCTCACCTGTACCCCTGATCCAACAAAGACAAAGGCTCATAGGCAGGTAGTCAGAGTGGAAAATGCGGCGGGGAAAGTGTATGGCAAAGCATCTGGATTGTACAACAATCATCGCAAGTTCTGAGAACAACGGAATCCATGGCATCCATTTCGGTCTGCACACGACTTTCAGCAGGCTCAATCATTTAGCCAGCAAACGAAAACATTGATAGATCAAAATCTCAGGCATGGACTGGGCAACATAAACTTCGAATCATTCCAATCATCAGATGCCCTGCGAAAGTCCTGTTAGAACTCCATTTCGGGCTCGGTGATGATAGTTGGATTGCAGATGACTCACATATCTTCGGAAAATTAGACTACAGGGATATTCCCAAATTTATCCAGTTCCTCATGGCATATCGCCCATGTCAGGCACACCTCGATTTTGAACCGGTGCGCCACGCTGACTCTGATTGCCATTGGAACTTCAACGGGATGAACATGGGCGATTGGTGGTGGGATACACAGAATCAACCTCTAGCCGGGTCGACAATTGTTGCAGTCATATGTGCATCCGACAACACTCACTTGACCAACTTTCCGGGCAATCAGCAAGCGTGGCTGCTGGATCTCACAATTATTAATATTCGAAAAGATATCCACCTGACAACTACACTGTGCTCCTGGATTATTCTTGGGCTGATCCCAGGTCTGCCGAAAGGTGCCAAATACTTTGCCGAAGCATCGCATGATGCAGTTGGAACTGTGCTGTCCCAGCTTAGGCATCGTGACATCACAGGCCCTGGCTTGAAATGGGATTGTGATGATGGAATCCAGCGACAATGTTACCCTCTTTTGGCTGCCTGGGTTGGGGATTATCCCGACCAAGTCATGGTTGCCCAGGTCTCATATGGCCCATGCCCGATGTGTGAAATTCCTAAAGGTGTGCCGATGGGGCTTTCAACCTTTCGACCACTTGAATACGAAAGAGATCAGCATATTTACTCGCAGCTGCTGGAGGACAATGATATTGATGCTCTGCACACTCTATGTGTCCCCCCGATCTGCACCCAGTTCTGGCAATACCTTCTCTGCAATGTCTATCGGCTGTCGCAGCCTGATGAATTGCATCAGCTGCTCTTGGGGTTAGTTAAAGGCTTATTGAACTGGCTGCTGGAAATGAGATTGAATATAACTGCCAAGTGTACCGCAACGTCTACTGAATGGCATCACATGTGACAGCCAACATAACTAACAAGCGATAATCAATGAGATATCACAACAATCTATATCACTACCAAAGGACTACACATAGAGATCAAGAGGATTACCAGGAGCCCTACTGTACCAAGCCACTTACCCAGATGCTTGCTGAATGGCCTACTGTAGGATAAAGAATCTATTACCAAACAGCATACCAAACTGAATGCAGAACGATTCTACCAAATGACTATCAACAAGGTAACTGACATTTTACCAAAGCCGCCTACCAAGATGGCAAACAGCAGTTGACCAAGAACACACCAAAGGCGTCTTCCAAATGACATTCAGGTAAAAGTGATGCACCAAAACAATACCAGAGGCCAAATCAAACGATGCCACAATCTGCCTCTGCAACGTTAAATGTGCCTTTCCGAGAGCTGCAGAGCACTCCAATCATGGTGAGTATGACCACCTACTGTGAAGCTTACACGTTAGGTATGGATGAATGATATACCACCCACACCAGTGCAATTGGAGGATTCTACCTCCCTCAAGTATTCACCAACCAGTAATATATGACAACCGATGTCTATGGCGATGCCAGGGTTGACACCTCACATCATTACCTAAAGTCACAATCAGGTGCCATTGCAATTAGGTCAAGAATGAGCACATACGGACATTTCATAGAACAATATGTCAACAGGCAGTGCGTGTCACAATGGGACACCAATGCAATGATTTTGAGATGGAGCTCATTGGGACTTCTCATAAGACAGTAAGTCAAGAGGAAGAGCCAGTCAGGGTTATCACTGGACAGAGGGTGATGTGGAAGAATGACAGAAGCCAAAGCAAGATAGTCTGCAAATGAAGCAAAAGTAAAACCAAATTACATACCAAATTACCACCAAATTCCAATATCAATTCAGTGATCCAAGTTGCACTAATCCCAAGCCACAATGGCAATCGACAATCAGTATGATGCAGCCGACATCAACTGTGCAACAAATATTCAAAGTGGGAGTTTGCTGGGTCAGCAGTATCAAGTCCAACCGAAAAGAGAAAAGCCCATCTGAAGGCAGTCCACTGACACTTGCACCGATGAGTCAACCAAGGAGTCAACTGACAAGTCTGCAGAGAAGTCAGCCAGCAAGACTATGAAGTCCACCAAGATTCCACCATAGTCACCTGTCAAGAGCACAACTATGAAAATGACCAAATAGCAACTAAAGCAGAATCCCAGAGATAAATACTGAGTCACGTGGTGTCTATAAGTCAATACCACATACCAATAACTACCAGCTGCAAGATATACTCTACCAAGTATATGCAAGGACTGCTGTGCTCAGACAGCACCAGCACGCTTGAACTTGGTTAGTATAACCACCCTTGGATGATCTCTCTTATTAGATGTCAATAAATGTGATACGACTACATCCGACTTAATTGCCATATATAATGGATTAATATTGATGGCTACGAATGATGCTGGATGCAGAAGCTCCCATTGATACCAAGTGATTGATGGGAAGCTCTACCACCTTGTTTATTCCGACCAATACCTAGGCAGAGAACTGAGCTATGAGTGCAATGCAGCATGGCATGCCAGATGGTGAATATGTTCAGTGGAGAAGATAGAGAGGATTTGCTTTATGAGACTTGGGAGTGGAGGAAATAGATCAATGATGTTTTGAAACTCCGGACTGGAGGAAAGTAATCAATTGACTGTTCCTTGGTTCTATTTCTCAGTACTGTTCTCTTATCATGTTCAAACTGTATTACTTCACTCAATCTTGGCCAGGTACAAATGGCATCAGCATGGGATTTTACCACCTTCATATTACAGACTATTTCAGGTGGGGTTTCCCAATGTACAGAATCCCCCATGTACAGAATCCCCCATGTACAGAATCCCCCATGTACAGAATCCCCCAAAAAATCACCCTGAGTGGAACTGATTGGTTGGATGACATATGGGTTCATACAATTGTGTATGTTGGCCAATTGTCTTATTGCTCCCTTTCAAGCTCTTCCCTTGTACAGGTTGTTGCTACTCAGGAGGTATGTGCCTAAAGAGGGGGATAATGAAACAGCTGCACATGACTTGTGGCCAGGTAATGGCCATTCTATATAGTTGGCTTGCCATGAGCCTTAGATCTGTACAGACAATGTTACCTTCATCCTACTCTACAATATTGACATTCACATTTGCAACCATATCTACTCTTATACCTTCAGATGAAGCCATACATAGACATATGCCTGGACAGATATTTCACATACAGGATAGGCATATTTTGAAGCAGCCGAGATGTGTGCACAGGTCTAGAGGAGACTTTGACAGCAGCTGAGAATTCTGCACAGCTCAATTGGAATTTGTATACTTGGTGTGGTATTCCCACAGCAGTGGCTCTGTGAGTCTTGTTACCACAAGCGATTTCATTTATCATACTCAGCTTTGTTACAATTACAAGAAGATTCACTCCATCATTATATGGCATGTATTATCTATCAAAGTCTATCAGAATATATTCAAATGGTCAATCTGGTTACAGACAGAACTTGTGCAGAATTGGAGGAGCTTTGGAGACTCCAATTGGATGAAATTACAAAAGAACTTGGAGGTTGTAACCAAGTGTGTTTAGAGATACAGTTGGATGGAGGCTATTATGAAGTAAGCTCAAAGATAGACTGGTAGGCCGAAATTGAGAGAAGTCGCATATGCACTTGGAAGCCATAATACACTGAGTTTGGAGATTAACTTGGAGGCCACGATTGTGCAACCCTGAAGGCAGTAATTTGGTGTAATTGGAGGCAGACATTGAGGCTGTGATCAATTTAACTCAGAGATGTGCTGGAGGCCATGATACAGCAAGGTTGGAGATTGACTTCGAGGCTATGATCATACAAACTTGCAGGCTGTGATAGAACAAGATTGTAAGTGTGCTTCATTGTGTTGGTTGTGAAACAATAGAGGCCATGATTGAGTGAGACCGGAGATACTGCTGAGGGCCATGATTATATTTACTTGGAGGCTGCATTCCAGAAAGTTTGGAGATGCCACTGGAGGCCAAGGTTGTGTGAACATTGAGAAGCACTTGGATGCAGCAATCAAGTGAAATTGAAGGTGTACTTGCAGATGGATAATCGGGAGGTAGTCAATCTGGAGGTGGTCAAGTTGTACAAGATTGATTTGAACTTAGTCGATTGGAAGGTGGTCAATCAGTAGGGAGGTACAGCAGAAGCTGAAACTCTATTTGTTGGTTTACTTATAATCTTGGAAACATAGAGGGAAAAGTTCAATGCAGTCTGCCACAAGAGTGGAGATGAGAGATTAGAGATGAGAAATCCAAGATGAAAGATAAGAGATGAGCAATGAGCAATGAGAAATAAGTGATGAGTTACTGGACAGAAGCAGATGACAGTCAATCTTGGGCTGATGCTGTACTCATTGTGAACTTTTGATTATGCCATAAAGTGATTGAAAGTCATGACTTAACTTTGTGTTGACAGGTGATGGTTGATTTGAAGAGGTGAAATAGAGAGATGAGAGCAGAAGGTTGTAATCATGATGGGAAAATGGGATATCAAACAATATTACGTGTGAGTTAATTTGCCATTTCTGATATGGCAGGTACAACTGCCAATCTGGCCTGTAAGACCACCAATATGAGGTATTTCAAACCCAATTAGAGACATTAAACCCTGAATTCCCCTTCTATCGTATTTGCATCTGAATGTGCAGCATCTCTCTTTCTCATCAATTACTCTACCATCATCACTGAACCCAAAGTTATATCATTGCTCACTGTTTCTCCATACCATAATCCTAAGTTCACACTAAGTACAATATACACCAAGTACAGCATACACCCAAGATTGACTATCTCACAGCCAGTTTCCCATCAATCTCACAACAATGCATTGACCCCTGGAAGTAGATTCGACTCATGGCCTGCCTCCCTACAGATCAACCACCACTGTAACGGGTGGGGTCAGAGGTAGGTAATATTTATAACACTAATGTGATATCGTAATCGAGACAACCACTTCAAAGTTTATATCGAGGGAATCACAACAGGACAGAAGTCACAGCTGGTTCAAAGTCGTACTTGCTTTGCTATACAAGAGAACGAGTAAAGAGAGAAGAAAAGGAAATCCTCCAACACCCAACAACCTCACTTTGAATACAGTTCGTTTGCCACCATGGAATCATTTCTCATGCTGCGATATACCATGCGCATATCCAACCGTGATCTTACACACTACCTACATAATCTCATATCACCATAACCACGCCACACCATCCAATGTCGCCACACCTCAGACCACTTCCTTATCAAAATAATCTATACTGCCACCACTACACCGCATTCCTGCACATTTCTCCATGTTTCGCAACATCTCCATTCTTCTGTAACACCAATTCCTTCCATACAGCCAATACTATTCGTAAGTGCCATCCCAACCCATCACTCATGGTTCGCGCTGTTACACCCACTAGCCAGCTCTCTATGAGAGCTCACCGGTAAAGTCAACTTGTCTGATATCCCCAGTTGCAAGTCCTCTAAGTGATAAATATGCTCTCAGCACCCATTACACCCCCCTCTAGATCAACCCACTCCAGATTGACCATGTCCAGAATACCTATCTCCAAATTGACATCCTCCAGATCGCCCAGCTTCAGATCCACCTCATTCGGATCAACCACCTCCAGATCCACCATCGGGAGATCAACCTCCTCCAGACCGACTGCCTCCAGATTGACCACCTCCAAGTCCACCTCTAATTTCACCCAATTGCTGCATTCAAGTACATCTCAGAGTTCACACTATATCAGCCTCCAAGTGTATCTCCAAATTCTCTTGATCACCATTTCCATGTTCACATAATCAGAGACTTCATGTGAATTAATATGTTCACACAATCATGCCCTCCAAGTTCACAAAATCATTGCCTCCAAATGTATCTCCCAACACTCTTAAGTATCATCTCCAAGTACATCTTCAAGTTCCCACAATATCAGCCTCTAAGTAGATCCCTGAGTTCACCTGAAATTGGACTCTAAGTACATCTCCAAACTCACTTGATCACCATGTTAGACACACTTCAAAATGAATGCCCGACTACCACCTGCAGCCAGTCCAAATATACCATGTGTAGATGCATAGCTATATAGATAAATAGATACATACATAGATACATAGATGAGAATACAAACTGAAGACATGAGTTTTAACAATTGCTCAATGATAGCTACGATATCCAGGTACACCAACAGTATTTCCAAACAAAATGTTGTTTTCCACAGACTGCTCTATGGTGATTTGAAGTGCTCTCTGGCTTGTCACCTATATTCCCAGCTGTTTCCTTAATTGTCGCCAAACCTTCCATATCCTCATTGAGTCATTGTCAGTGCTTTCAGGTACTTCTGAAGGCCACTGCATCAGGCCCATAAACTCTCAAATATGACCGCACTGGAATTCTGGTCGAACTACTCCCATTGACAAAAAACATATTGTGGATGAGCTGTCTTCAGATATCGGGAGAGGTAAACAGCCCAGTTGGATTGATTTCGATGGGATATGTATTCTGCTTGCACTATGGACCATCATATTATACAGATCAAAAGTTTATGACTCTAAAATATATTAGCCCAAAGTGGGGTGGTATAAAATATTGAAGCATCAGATTAAATCAAATGTACTTCAACTTGATTCATTGAACCAATTGTCAGCATTGTACTCAGGTAATAGCCATGTAACCACATCCATTGAGGTGTCAGGAGTTTCTAAAAACTGCAAGCTAATTAGGAAAACATCTATATACTGGGTTTCTCCCTGAACCAATCTGGCTTGTCCATTATGCTGAATCATTAGGGTATATCCAGTCTGAATTATTGGATTGCAGAAGGCTGATCTCTTCTTCTTTCTAAATCAATTCAGTTACTACCCAACAGACCTGTACATAGTGGAAAACCATACTTACTTTACTTCTTCTCAAGTTATTATCCAGCTGCTGTCAGTAGAGATCAGCAGCTACATCTGGGTTGAAAGTTCAACTTTGATGGCAAAGTACAATTGTGGTACATAGTACATATCTTCCAAGCCCTGAGATAGTTATGCAGCAATTACAGGGGGATATGGAAATGTGGAAATAGTACCTTCAAATAGATTCTGGTACTTTTCTGAAATAAAGTTGAATGCACTCATAGATAGTGGAATTTAGACCTAGTAGCAGTATACATGTAAATTGGAGTAATTATTTAAAGCATACAGGACTTTGTCAATATCTACACTGCCATAAGCCTTCACTGTTTGATCTACCACACGCTGACCAGTTGGTATGTCCAACCTATTCCAATTTTATTGACTGTTTTGTGGTGAGATCAGGGTAGCAGATATTGCTTTCTTTTTTCCAATAGAAAGAGTGGGTTTTACTTTATTAGACTCTGAGGTCAAATTTGGGCTTGTAGAATTATCAGTAGGCTTGCATGTGTTTTCGACCACACTTATAGATGGAATGATGTCAGCCAGAATGAATATAGTATTATCTAGGATTAATGAAGTACAAGTGTAAATTGATTAGAGGATCATTAGAACAACCAGCTTTGGTTTGATACAGTGGAGGTATTAGAATTAATACATTTAGAGTATGGAATTGACCTTCTTTGGTATCATGAACTTACTCTAAGGGCATGTCTCCAGGCTCTCTGCTTAAACCTTTCTATTAGTATTTTGACTAAGCCCAATATAGACATACTTAATCTGGTTTAGCACTGCATTGCCCCAGGTATACTAGAAATGCTGAGTCTGCGTATAACCCGTACCACTACACCATATAGAGCCTGATTCGAGGCCAGGCCTTCTTTGCCTTTGCCATGATTTTGTTGTAGGGTGGTACGCGATCGCGCTCGTGTTGTTTATTTCTGACGAGGTGCGCTTGTGTCCACTCGCTTATTTCGCTCGTCTGGTTGTCAGACGGCTGGTTTTCGAGCGCTCCACATCATCGTGCCATAACGTATTCTCAAAACCTCTTACCTTCGTAGTACCTCTCATCCTCGTTCTTTCCCTTTCTACCACGCTCAGGAGTTGTGTACCTACTTATCTGCTTAATTCTAACGACGTTTTCTCCAAAAGCAGTGCTTGCCCACGATTCGCGCAGTCATGGATGGTCTGGTTATCAGCGGGTCGTCGACTCCCGTGTCCTCTAACATACTTATCGCTTCCTTCAATGCTACTGTGCTTGCTGATTATCTTAGAGAAGTGTTCTCTGTAACCTTAGGTGGAACAAAGTCGGATCTTGAAGGACCAGGCAGCGTATTTCATCAAGATTACCATTCAGAAACACTTCACAGACTGTCCCGTTTCGCGACTGAGCCGTTGGTAGCGTTGTATGCATCAAAGGATGCTTTCGAGAATGATCAACCACTCAGCGATCCTACTAGTAAGTGTGAATCCGTTCGCTTGCTAGCTGTAGCTGACACCTTTAGCATCCCTCTCAAACATTACTACCAGTTCTTATGTGTACTCCATATCTTCTGAATTATCTTCATCACCGTCGACTGTTTCTTCGGTGGCTATCATCAAACGCCCACAGCCACTTGACCCTACCCTACCACTACATGCCCAGCTTCAGATTATGAATTTCCCTGGAACAGTAGTCCTCAATAGCGGCGCCCAAGGCTCCATATCCCCGTTCGAAATCCTACATGCCCTTGTGCACTCGGCTCTTGCACCTTACTTTGATGCATACTCCAAGGGTCAAGAGAATCAGTCTGGTAGACGGTTAAACCGGTTTGCGGATACTGAAGCCAAGACGGGTATGCTCAGGGGTGGCCCCTGGTATCCATGCTCTGACATATTGTTAATTCTTAGGTATTCCTGTAACAAAAAAGAAGTTAGCTGAACTGGAGCTTTCGTTGTTACATCTTCAACAAAACATTGAAATACCAGAACTCTTCCTTTCTTTGCATCCAGTCATACAAACTGCAGTTGATTCTGCGACTAAAAACAATGCTCGACCTAATCTTGACATGGTACCGTCGGACTTATTACAGGACAGTTCATTCCTCAACAGCCTCCAATCTACTGTTAATGCATGGATCAAGTCGATCCAATCAATTACAAAGATGTCTAGAGATACTGAAAGTGGTACTGCTACTCAGGAGATAAATTTTTGGTTGTCAATGGAATTAGCCTTGGAGAAAATTGAAGAGCAGTTGCGAGGAGACGGTGTCCAGCTTACTCTTGACGTTTTGAAGCATGCAAAACGATTTCTAGCTACTGTAAGCTTTATTGCTGATACCGGCCTGAAGGAAGCTTCCGATCGAGGTTGATATACACCTTTTTTGTTGCCTTTCTCGCACGTGTGTTGACTTATTTTGTAGTACAAAAATATAATCAACTCATGCGAGACTTCCCTCTCGACGAACTTCTCTCGGCCACCAGTCTGCAGAAAGTCCAGGATGCAGTTGTTGGCATTTTTGTGCACTTGAACAAGAAATTGCGCATATCGCCATATCCGATTCGTCGAGCTCTTCCTCTGGTGGAAGCGATCTCTGCCGATTTAGACTCACAGTTGCACGTCCTTCTCAGTGGCCGGCGTCTGATGCACCTTGAATACAGGGACTTCGAATCCCTCATGAATGTAGCGGATGGCATTTTCAGAACTTGGGATGACAACATCAAGGAATTTACGAATGTTGCACGAGAGGTGACTCGGAAACGATCCGAAAAGTTTATTCCAATAAAAGTCGCGGCCCGACATTTGAAGACACAGGAGAGGTTAGCTTACATCCGTGCCTTTAGACACGGCCATGAGCAATTGCAGCGAACAATTGCCAATGTTCTTGGGCCACAGAACGGGGTTACCTCTCGTGATGCCACAGCAGTGGCGGACGACATAGGAGACGTTGATGCAGTTGATGAAGTGGCTCAGGCTTATGCTGTACTGCGGGATGTAGATGTACTAGATGTTACACCAGAAGGAACCGAGATCTGGATCGCTGCAGAGAACGCCTACAATGAAAGGACATCTCGCGTTGAAAATTCTATCATTGCCAGACTGAGGGATCGATTGGCAACGGCAAAGACAGCTAATGAGATGTTTCGAGTGTTCTCCAAGTTCAATGCACTTTTTGTACGTCCCAAGATCAGGGGTGCCATTCAGGAGTACCAGACTCAGCTTATCGAGAGCGTTAAACAAGATATTGCGGCACTGCACGAACGATTCAAGCAACAGTATGGACATTCAGAAGCTCATGCTATAGCCCAACTTCACGATCTTCCGCCAATTTCGGGTGCTATCATTTGGGCTCGCCAAATTGAGAGGCAGTTAAACGCATATATGAAGCGCGTTGAAGACGTGTTAGGTCGAGGATGGGAACTATATCATGAAGGTCAAAAGCTTCAGGGAGAGAGTAATACATTCAAGAAGAAGCTGGATACCCGTCCCATCTTTGAGTGCTGGCTAGCGGATGTCGTCAGGCGTAATATTACCATTTCCGGGCGGTTGTTTAATATTACGCGTAATCGAGCAGCGGGCAATACACTAGAGCTGGTTGTCAACTTCGACCCCCAAGTCATCGCTCTTTTCAAAGAGGTTCGCAATCTCACTTGGCTCAACTACTCAGTACCGCACTCGGTAACAAACATTTCCAAGGAGGCAAAACGGGTTTATCCGTATGCTGTAAGCTTGATGGAAACAGTAAGGACATATGCTCAGACCAATCGCACTATCTCGGAAATGTCAGATGTGTCTGTTCTCCTGAGTGGTTATCAAAACGACGTCCACAATCTCATAACAAAGGGTGTCCCACTTAAATGGGAGTCGTTTGTACATTCGTATGATCTCCATCTGAGGCAACTACAATATTTGCCGAACGGTGGAGTCGACCACTCCACATCCTTGGCTGGGCGGGAAAGCAGACATGTTCAGTTCGTCCGCGATTTCGCGGCAGCAGTTTCTGTTCTACAAGGCAAAACAAGCACTCTGGCTGTTATCTATGACTCTATCCAAAAGGCCATGTCGGAGCTTGGGACATGTCCCTATGATGGGGAAACCTTCCAGCATACGATCGACGCAATTCAGACTGCGGTCGATCAGCTGAATCTTGAAAATTACGTCAATTTGGCTCATTGGGTTGGGGAACTGAACCAGAAGATTGAGATGATGTTCTTCGCTAGACTCCAGGAGGCCATAATATTGTGGATCGACGTTTTTAACGGAGGAAAGGACGATGATGTGAATGGAGATATCATTCGGAAGAGGGTCAGCCGTAACGATGAAGTTGGTTTGGATGTACCCGGGAAGGAGGACAGTGCATACAACCCCAAACTAAGACGACTAGTTCATGAAATCAGTATTCGTAATCAAGTAATTTATCTCGATCCCCCATTGGAGTTTGCAAGAGCCAGTTGGTTCTCACAATTACATCAATGGTTGGGGATTGTCTGTAATCTTCGGAAGCTTAAGGCAAGTCGATATGAGATGAATATTAATATTGACGATGGCGAAGAGGAGATTTTTTCGGACCTGGTACGTCGATTTCTCGTGCTTCCCGCAACCTGCACTAATCAACACAGCCTGCACACTGTGCTTTAACTCTTTCGGATGCCTACACGGCAATTGAGATGAAGATCGGGGTAATCACGACATATGTTGAAGAGTGGTTGCGATTCCAATCTCTATGGGATCTTCAATCTGAGCAGGTTTATGATGCCCTTGGAGACAATCTTACGAAGTGGCTTCAGCTACTACAAGAAATTCGTAAATCTCGCTCTACATTTGATACATCTGATGTAAGCCGGTCGTTCGGAAATCTCGTCATTGATTATGAACAGGTGCAAACAAAAGTTAATGCAAAGTATGATCAATGGCAACATGAGATACTCATAAAATTTGCCAATAAACTCGGGAACCGCATGCGCGAAGCGCATGCCGAAATTGGCAAAGCAAGAAAAGACTTGGAGGCACAGTCGCTTGAGGCTTCATCAACTGTACAGGCGGTAGCATTCATCACAATTGTTCAACAGTCGAGGAGAAAGGTCAAAGCATGGGCGCCCGAGGTTGAACTATTCAAACATGGAGAAACTACTCTGAACAGGCAACGTTATCAGTTCCCCCAAGATTGGTTATATGTCGACCAAATTGGTGGAGAATGGACTGCGCTTAATGAGATTTTGGCTCGGAAAAGTAAGGTTGTCCAAGATCAAACTGGTAAGTCCGAATTAATTGATCTACTGCTTCTTGTTATTTCTCTAATGGTAAGTATACAGATGCTCTGAGGGCGAAAATTATTGTGGAAGACAGAGTAGTAGTGGATAAAATCAATAATGTGATTGCCGAGTGGAACGATCAGAAGCCAGTGTCGGGAACGATTGCGCCAGATGATGCCTCTACCACCCTCAGCACTTTCGAAACAAGGCTAACCCAACTCAAATCGGAATCAGACATGGTTTCAAAAGCTAAAGAAGCGTTGGATATCGCCGCTGGTCCGGACAATACTTTGACCGGTATATTGGAAGAAGTCCAAGACTTTAAGTCTGTCTGGTCGGCATTGTCCACTATATGGAAGAGTTTGAATGATCTCAGAGATACACCATGGACGAGTGTAATTACTCGAAAGATTAGACAGGGCCTTGAGGGTCTCATACAGATGACCAGAGAAATGCCTAGCAGAATGCGACAGTACGCGGCCTTCGAGCATATCCAAAATGTCCTACGTCTGCTTGTTAAAGTCAATCCTTTGCTTTCAGAACTTAAATCTGAGGCAGTTAGAGAGAGGCATTGGGTCAAGATTTTCAAAGCACTCAAACCCGGACAGAGGGTATACCTTAGCTCCCTCTGCTTGGGCACAGTATGGGACCTCAATTTGACGGCCAGCGAACCCATTATCAGAGACATCATTGCACAGGCTCAGGGTGAAATGGCATTGGAAGAGTTTTTGAAACAAGTTCGTGAGACTTGGTCCCAGTATCCACTCGACTTAGTAGGATATCAAAGTAAATGTCGTCTGATTCGCGGGTGGGATGATTTATTCGCAAAATGCAGTGAAAATCTCAACTCCCTTCAGGCCATGAGGCATTCACCCTATTATAAGGAATTTGAAGAAGAAGCGTCTGCGTGGGAAGACAAATTAAACAGAGTGCACTTACTCTTTGATATATGGATTGATGTTCAGAGGCAATGGGTGTACCTGGAAGGGGTTTTTACGGGAAATGCAGACATCAAGCATCTTTTGCCCATCGAGTCCTCTCGATTTCAAAACATCAATTCGGAATTTCTCTCGGTCATGAAAAAGGTGTACAAGTCCCCAAATGTTGTCGATGTTCTGAATATTTCTGGTGTGCAGAAGTCGCTCGAACGACTTGCAGAGCTGTTAAACAAGATCCAAAAGGCACTGGGAGAATACCTCGAAAAAGAGAGAGTTTCTTTCCCAAGGTTTTACTTTGTCGGTGATGAGGACCTCCTTGAGATAATCGGAAACAGCAATGATTCGGTGCGAATTCAGAAGCACTTTAAAAAAATGTTTGCAGGCTTGTCTGGTCTGATTCTTGACGATGACTCAACTATAGTGGCCTTCACCTCTAAAGAGGGCGAAGAAGTCAGGCTTAAGAAGGAAATTTCTTTAATCAAAACACCGAAGATTAATGACTGGTTGATGGCATTAGAAACGAATATGAAATTGACATTAGCCGAACTTCTGTCTGAAGCAATTACAGACTTTAGTACAATTTTTAATTCAAAGGAGCTTGACCAACAAACTTTCAGCGACTATGTCGCTAAATATCCGGCGCAAATTGTGGTACTTGCAACCCAGGTTGTTTGGACCACAGTTGTGCAGAGAGCGTTGGAGGATGGTGGATCTCGCTTGCAGGCACTGCATGACCAGGAGGTGAAAGTACTTACTTTATTAGCTGCTACGGTATTGGGTGATATGGAGGCAATTGAAAGGAAGAAGTGCGAGCATCTCATCACGGAGTTTGTACACCAACGGGATTGTATCCACAAACTTGTCACGAAATGTGCATGCAGCCCCCAAGACCCCCACTGGCTCCTACAAATGAGATATAACTACTCAGAAGAAGGAGATCACGTCAACCGTCTGAGGATCAATATGGCAAATGCGGAGTTAGAATACGGGTTTGAATACCTCGGTGTACCCGAGAGACTGGTTCGAACGCCGTTAACAGATCGTTGCTTCCTCACTTTGACCCAAGCGCTCTGTCAACGTCTTGGAGGTTCTCCGTATGGCCCGGCTGGAACAGGAAAGACTGAATCGGTGAAGGCCCTTGGGGTTCAGCTCGGAAGATTTACATTAGTGTTCTGTTGCGACGATACATTTGACTTTCAAGCAATGGGTAGAATCTTTTTGGGTATCTGCCAGGTTGGAGCGTGGGGCTGCTTCGACGAGTTTAATCGTCTTGAGGAAAGGATTCTGTCGGCGGTTTCTCAGCAGGTTCAGAATATTCAAATTGGACTCAAAAAGAATATTGAGAATCCTCATGCCCAGATTGAGATGGTCGGTAGGCAGTTGAAAGTGCGCAAGAATACTGGTATGTTAGAGACCACGTTGTGACATTTTTAATTAATGGTTACTAATGCACTTAGGTATCTTTATTACTATGAATCCTGGATATGCTGGCCGTTCGAACTTGCCAGATAATTTGAAGAAACTGTTCCGAAGCGTAGCTATGTCTAAACCCGACAAAGAACTCATCACAGAAGTTATGCTATACTCGCAGGGGTTCATTCAAGCCAAAGACCTAGCAAAACATACTGTACCATTCTTCGACTCTTGCGCCGTGCAATTGTCCAAACAGGCACATTACGACTTTGGTCTGCGAGCGTTAAAGAGTGTGCTTGTTAGTTCCGGGGGTCTTAAGCGTGCAAAGATTGCGGATGCCGGTGAGATGGCCAGTGACGTAAAGTGGGAGGCACAGATTATCGTCCAAAGCTTGAGGGAGACTATTGCTCCTAAACTGATCCGGAGCGACGTGGAAATCATGAAAGTCATAGAGCAGGAAGCATTCCCTGGCGTCGAGTATCTTCCAGGTAATATGGCGACGTTAGAAAACGCCATTAAGAAGATCGCGGCTGAGCAAAATTTCGTTGTCACCGACACCTGGATGACAAAGATTCTTCAACTTTATCAAATCCAGAATATCCATCACGGTGTCATGATGGTTGGAAATTCGGGTTCTGGAAAATCTGGTGCGTGGAAAGTCCTTCTACAAGCCTTGCAACAGGTGGAGGGACAAGAAGGAGTGCATCATGTCATCGATCCTAAGGTTATGTCTAAAGAGGCTTTGTACGGAAGTCTAGACTCCACAACCAGAGAATGGACTGATGGTCTATTCACCAGCATTCTTCGAAAGATTGTTGACAATCTACGTGGAGAGGACTCAAAAAGGCATTGGATTGTCTTCGACGGTGACGTGGACCCTGAATGGGTGGAGAATTTGAACAGGTATGGTAATTGTTTGGCTGTTTTAGAAGTAAGTTTGAGCTGATGGTATATGTTAGTGTGTTAGACGACAATAAACTCCTCACACTCCCCAATGGCGAACGTCTCAGTTTACCCCTGAATGTTAGGATCATGTTCGAGGTAGAAACACTCAAATATGCAACTCTTGCCACAGTCAGTCGTTGTGGTATGGTATGGTTCAGCGAGGATACTGTTACATCGGATATGATGGTGATCAATTATCTTAAGTCTCTTCGGGCTATCGCCTTTGAGGATTTGGACGAAGATAATACCGCCAATGCTGGCAATATCTCAGCCAGAGCGCTACAAACCCAAGAACAGATGGCAGAAATACTCACTCATCTGCTTCAGGCAGGCGACTTTGTTCTCAATGCCCTTGCAGAAGCGAAGAAATACAATCATATCATGAATTTTACAGATGTTCGTGTTTTGAGCACGTTGTTTTCACTGCTTAACAAAGTCGGCCGGACCATGATTGAATACAATATACAGCATGTCGACTTTCCTCTAGAGGACGAGCAGATCGAGGCATATGTTTCCAAGAAGCTGCTGCTTGCTCTGGTTTGGAGTTTCACAGGTGATTGTCCTTTGACTGATCGCGAAGCTTTCGGTCAGTATGTGAGCGGCCAGTCTACCGTAGATTCACCGCCAGTATTTGAAGGCGGCTCCCTCATCGATTTCGATGTCACTCTCCCGAAGGCGGAATGGAGTAGATGGCAAGACCAGGTTCCCAATATTGAAGTTAATACTCATTCTGTCACGCAGACGGATGTTGTCATTCCGACACTTGATACCATTCGTCACGAAGAAGTCCTCTATTCTTGGCTGGCAGAACATAAGCCACTTCTACTGTGTGGCCCTCCTGGATCTGGTAAGACGATGACTCTATTCAGTGCTTTGAGAAAGCTGCCCAATATGGAGGTTGTCGGTCTTAATTTCTCCAGTGCAACCACTCCGGATCTCTTGATAAAAACATTTGAGCAATATTGTGAATACAAGAAAACTCTAAATGGAGTAGTTATGTCTCCAACTCAAATTGGTCGGTGGTTGGTACTTTTTTGCGACGAGATAAATTTGCCTGCGCCCGATAAATACGGGACACAACGTGCTATTTCTTTCTTGAGGCAACTAGTCGAACAGAATGGCTTCTGGAGAACATCGGATAAGACATGGGTCACTCTAGACCGAATTCAATTCGTTGGAGCATGTAACCCGCCTACCGACGCTGGACGTACGCCAATGGGTTTGCGCTTCTTGCGGCAGTGTCCTCTGATTATGGTCGATTACCCTGGAGAGCAATCCTTGAATCAAATCTACGGAACATTTAACAACGCTGTCCTCAAGATTGTTCCAACACTTCGTGGGTATGCAGAACCGCTTACGAAAGCCATGGTCCAGTTTTATCTGGAGTCTCAGCAACGGTTCACCTCAGAGATCCAGCCACATTATATTTACTCTCCAAGAGAGCTGACTAGATGGGTTCGTGGGTTGTATGAAGCAATTCGTCCATTAGAAACTTTGAATGTGGAAGGACTTGTCAGGATCTGGGCACATGAAGCGTTAAGATTGTTTAAAGACAGATTGGTGGGAGAGGATGAGAGGAAGTGGACGGATGTTGCAACTCGACGAATTGCGCTACACCACTTTCCTAATATTGACGAAGAGAAAGCGCTGCAGGACCCGATACTGTTTTCCAATTGGTTGTCCAAAAACTATGTACCAGTCAACCGAGAGCAGCTCAGGGACTTTGCAAAGGCTCGTCTAAAAACTTTCTGCGAGGAGGAAGTTGACGTACCGCTCATTCTATTCAATGACGTCTTGGAGCATGTGTTGAGAATCGACCGAGTGTTCCGCCAACCACAGGGACATTTGATTCTAATTGGAGTTAGCGGATCTGGAAAAGTGAGCTTATCCCGCTTCATTTAATGCCATGATTACTCTAATGCTGTTAGACCACTTTGTCTCGATTCGTAGCCTGGATGAATGGATTGAAGGTCTTCCAAATCAAAGTTCATGGCAAATATTCAGCTCAAGACTTCGATGATGATTTACGAGATGTCCTGAGGAGATGCGGCTGCAAGAGTGAAAAGATATGCTTCATCATGGACGAATCTAACGTTCTTGACTCTGGATTCCTCGAGAGAATGAACACTCTATTAGCCAACGCAGAAGTGCCCGGCCTGTTTGAAGGTGATGAATTTGGTTCTCTGATGACTGCTTGCAAGGAAGGCGCCCAACGACAGGGTCTCTTGTTGGATTCGCAAGAGGAATTGTACAAGTGGTTTACGCAACAGATTGTCAAGAACCTACACGTCGTATTCACGATGAATCCGCCCGAAGATGGTCTATCTTCAAAGGCAGCCACTTCACCAGCCCTGTTCAATCGTTGCGTACTCAATTGGTTTGGGGATTGGTCAGATCAGGCCTTCTATCAAGTTGGCTCTGAACTCACGCAGTCACTTGACTTGGATCGACCGTTGTTCAGCGCTCCTGACAGTATTCCGGTGGCATTTAGGGAACTTCCACTGCCGCCTTCTCATCGTGAGACAGTGGTTAATGCCATGGTTTATATTCATTACTCGCTTCACCGCTTTAATTCGAAATTACGGAAGCAGCAGGGCAGAGTCACCTACCTTACTCCACGCCATTTCCTCGACTTTGTGGCGCAATATGTTCAACTGTACAATGAAAAGCGTGAAGACTTGGAAGAACAACAACGCCACTTGAATGTTGGCCTAGAAAAGCTGAAGGATACCGTCGACAAGGTTCGAGACCTTCGAGCCAGTTTAGCTCAAAAGCAAGGCCAGCTTGAGAAGAAGAGCGCCGAGGCCAATGAGAAACTCCAACGTATGGTAGCAGACCAGCAAGAGACTGAGAAAAAGCGCGCCGCATCGCTCGAGGTTCAGGCAGCGTTGGAAATACAGGAGAAGGAGATGGCAAAGCGAAGAGATGTTGTTTTAGGCGATCTTGCGAAAGCAGAACCTGCTGTCGCAGAAGCCCAGCGCAGTGTTAGTAATATCAAGAGGCAACATCTCACTGAAGTTAGGGTGATGGGCCACCCTCCTGTTAACGTTCAGCTTGCCATGCAGTCTGTCTGCACTCTCCTTGGTCATAAGTTTAATGCTTGGTCCGACGTTCAAGGAATCATTCGCCGTGATGACTTTATCTCGAGCATTGTTAACTTCGACAATGAGAAACAGATGACCAAGAGGCTTCGGCAGCAAATGCAAACTGAATACTTGTCAAAGTCAACATACAACTTCGTCACAATGAATCGAGCATCCCAAGCGTGTGGTCCTCTAGTCCAGTGGGTCGAGGCCCAAGTCAACTATTCAGAAATATTGGACCGCGTTGGCCCTTTGCGGGATGAAGTCGATCAACTTGAAGAAAAGGCACTCAATACCAAAGCGCAAGCGCAAGCCATGCAGGATACCATCATGGAACTGGAAAATAGCATCGCAAGATATAAAGAGGAATACGCAGCACTCATTAGCGAAACCCAGGCACTGAAAATGGAGATGTCCCGTGTACAATTCAAGGTTGACCGCAGTGTTAAGCTGCTAGATAGTTTGTCTTCAGAAAGGATTCGCTGGGAGGAAGGAAGCAGATCTTTCGAGACACAGATTGGAACGCTTGTCGGCGACGTTTTGATCTCTGCGGCATTCTTAGCATACAGCGGTTTGTACGATCAGCAATACCGCAAAGCCATGTCAGATGACTGGCTTAATCACCTCCATCTTTCTGGTATTAAATTTAAGCAACATAATCCGATTACGGAATATCTGTCGACGGCAGATCAACGCTTGGCCTGGCAAGAAAACGGTTTACCTGTGGACGATCTATGCACCGAAAATGCCATTATTTTGAACAGATTCAACCGATATCCACTCATTATTGACCCATCGGGCAGGGCTACAGAATATCTAGCCAACGAGAACAAGGAGCGGCGGCTCACAATCACCAGTTTCCTTGACGATTCTTTCACCAAACAATTGGAGAGTGCACTGCGTTTTGGAAATCCCATACTCATTCAAGATGCCGAACATCTGGACCCGATCTTGAATCATGTTCTCAACAAGGAGTACCAGAAGACTGGAGGACGTGTTTTGATCCAGCTTGGGAAGCAAGAAATTGATTTCTCGCCGTCATTCCGTCTCTTCTTGTCAACCCGAGATCCCTCAGCTTCATTTGCCCCTGATGTTTGCAGCAGGACGACATTTGTCAATTTCACAGTTACTCAGAGCAGTTTGCAGACACAATCACTCAATCAAGTCTTGAAATTCGAGCGGCCTGATGTCGATCAGCGCAGAACAAATCTCATGAAACTACAGGGCGAATTCAAGCTCCACTTGCGGCAACTTGAGAAACGATTGCTCCAGGCACTTAATGAATCTCGAGGAAACATTCTGGACGACGATCGCGTCATTGACACGCTCGAGACCCTCAAGACAGATGCGGCCGAAGTTTCGCGAAAGATGCAAGAAACTGAGGGCGTTATGGGTGAAGTCGAGGCGATTACAAAGCAATACCAGATTGTTGCCCGTGCGTGTAGTTCTGTCTTTGCAGTGCTGGAGCAACTCCATCACTTGAACCACTTTTATCAATTCTCTCTTCAGTACTTTCTGGACATCTTTGATTCTGTGCTACACAACGAAAGACTCGAGGCTGAAAAAGACTACAGCCGCCGCGTTGATGTCATTCTCCGCGACCTCTTCATTACCACGTAAGTTTTTTTCTTTACCTGGTGTCGAATTTATCGCGGTTTCTAATATCTGGCAGGTTTCAACGTACTTCGATAGGGCTGCTCCAGAAAGATCGGGTTACTCTTGCAATGCTCCTAGCACAGGCCTCAGCTTACCAAATCGACAACTCTCTCATTGCAAGAATCTTGGATGAAGAGATGGCCGGTATCGATGTGTCGACCGAAACCAACCGTAGAAATGAAGTAATGGTGCGAGCAGGATCACTTCCCATTTTTAAAGACCGTATCCAAACGGTGGATTCTGGGGAATGGGATAAGTTTCTTGAAGAGGAAAATGCAGAGGACTACGTTCCGCAGATCTGGGATCTTAGGCTTCCGGAGCTTGACAAACAGCTACACAAACTTCTAGTCATTAAGCTCTTTAGGTTGGATCGATTTGTTCCTGCGGCGGAGCAATTTGTGGCTGTAGTGTTTGGAAAGGAAATTCTCGATACTACTGGAGATCTGCGGGAGATCGTCTCCCAGGTGTCGGCAACTACTCCAATTGCGCTCGCCTCATCGCCTGGTTTTGATGCGAGTTACAAAGTTGAAGGACTGGTTGAGCAAATGAAGATTAACTGTGCAAACATTGCCATGGGTTCTGTCGAGGGTCTGGCCACTGCAGACAAAGCTGTCGGCAATGCCGCGTCATCTGGTTCATGGGTCCTTGTCAAGAACGTACATCTTACCCCCGGCTGGCTCCAATCGTTGGAGAAGCGCCTTGATGCATTCCGTCCTCACCCTAACTTCCGGCTTTTCTTATCTATGGAGACGTCACCAAAAATACCAATCAATCTTTTACGTACATCTCGTGTGCTCATGTACGAACAACCTGCAGGAGTGAGGGCGAATATGAAGGATTCACTCTCCTCACTATCAATGAGGCCTACCAGACAGCAACCTGCTGAGAAAGCACGTGTCTACCTTTTACTTTCCTTTTTGCATGCAGTCGTTCAAGAACGACTACGGTACGTTCCAAACCTCGGTTGGAAGGGTTTCTGGGAATTCAATGACAGCGATGTAAGTTTTCTAATCCATCTTGAAGTGATTCGATTCTAACAGTTTTCTAGTATGAATGCTCCGCATACATCATTGATACCTGGATTGACAATGCTGCGCTTGGCCGTACGAATATCGCGCCCAACAAGCTTCCTTGGGAAATAATTCGTACCCTTGTCACTGAGACTTATGGAGGCAAAATTGATGACGAAGGTGACTTTTTAAAACTTCAGGCCCTGGTTCGTTCCTTCTTTACTCCCAATGCCTTCAATTCCGGCTTCAAGCTTGTTGATACCGACAATCCTCTGTATGTTCCGGAAGGTATTGGCATTGCCGAGTTTATGCACTGGGTTAATGCACTCCCTGAGAGAGAGCCGCCGACGTACCTGGGACTACCAGCGAATGCGGAGAAGTTATTACTGGTGGATCACGGTAAGGTTATGATAAGGAACTTGGAAACGGTTGCGGGGATGTTAGAGGAGGGAGAGAACTTGGAGAACATTTCAAGTGCCCCACAGAATGGGTGATCAGTATGGTGTTTTGGTTGGGTGTTTGTATTTACAGTATTGAATATCTTTTTCTTGTCCATAAGAGCTGAACCCAACTACTGCCACTTTTCCAATTCTAATTTCTTTTAACTGCTTTCTACAGTTTATCTACTATATTTTTCTACATTTTACAGTTACAGAATGCTATTTATCTACTCTCTGAAATTGTTGCTTCAACTATAAAGACTTGATAACATATATAATTATTTTGTATAAAATGAAAATAGTGTCAAAATACTAACTGACTGAAAGTAATATGATTGTACTACATCTTATAGGGGAGAAACTAAATTTTTAATATAGTTTCAGAAAATACTCTTCTTGGTTATTATAACCAAATGATTACCATTTGATTTCCAAAATCAAATACCAGGTATAACAACTAATTGAACCAAAATGCAATCTACTCTCCAGGAGACTTTGAATGTATATTAGAGTAGTTTGAGTATAATTCTTTAATTGAAATTTGTTCAAGCTATTTAAGCTCTTAAAGCTATTAGTAAGGATAGCTATAAACATTATAGAACAATGGTGAAACAACTAGAATTACTTAGAAGTCAGGGCAACAGAGTTGAAAGTATCTGCAAGTATTACAAAGTATCACAAAGTACTCCACAGTAGTCTAAATATGCAAATATATTTATTGATAATGATGCTTCTATACCTGATAAGTATATAACAGAATAAGTTCTTACCATCTGAAGTTACTCATTGGAAATACTTATATATTTTGTTTTTACTTTTATCTGTATATCTATAAATGAATATTTATATCTATATATACAAGTTTAATTAAACCTTACTAGAGTCTTCACACAAGTGCTGTCTCTGTAAGAAAGCACTTCTGCACTTCTTGAGGTATACTTAAAGTCACCAATAGCTATACATAAAGATGGCAACAGAATACCCTTTGAAATTCAGATACAACAAGAATCAAAATACACTTGAAGACTGAAATGGAGTAAACTTGGGGGTATACTATGAGATTGTGCAGGTAGCTTGTGAAGATAAAAATTGGGCAAACTCGATAATGCACATAAAGGTGATACTTGATGACATTAGTAGAGTGTATAATAAAAGGTGGTATACTGTAGGCTGAGACTCTACTGATGACTTTATTAGTAACTGTGGATATACAATAACAGCAGAGTATTATATAGGTATATCTGGATAGCTGAAGTGAGAGGGTTGAATAGGTAGAAGGCATATTTAGAATATAATAGATACTGTGTATTAAGCTACTAACAGAGGATATAGAAGTAGAAAGTGAATAGCTAACTTCGTAGCCCAAGGTATTAGTGACATTGTAGATCCAAGATCCAGTCTCTTGAGATTGTGCATATATTGCAATGAAATAGAAAGTATAGCTGAATCTGTCTAATATTCATTGTAAATACCAGTTGCTATTCAATCTGAGTATATATGACTTATATTTCTCCACCAACTTTGTGGAAGATTGAAATAAAGTTTTCAAAATATATTTTATTATACATAAGAATCTTTACATTCTGGGCTAAATGTTAAAGGTTAATGGGAAATTGTTAATCAAATGATATGTGGAAGAGCCAATCGAAATATATTCAACAGGTAATATGGATACTAATCATAGTTTTAGCAATACTTTATATTTCAACCGTAATTGTATTGTCAAATTTCCTGCCAGCTGAGAAACGTATTGAGATATTTTAATACATGCAACTGATTAAGTGGATGCAGATGGGGAAGTAGGTAATATTGTCTATTGGAGTTGATTATAATTGGTGGGATGTGGAGTTTGATCCTGGTGAGATTACTAAGATGGCATTCTAAGGAATAGTCAGATATGAGATATTTAATCCAGTTTAGAAGAATAATCAACTGGACTCATAGGTAATGAAAGATACTGTGTAGTACAGAAAGAAAATACAGCAAGTTTTATTAGATGCGGTCATTGAGAATATAACATTATTATTAGAATATCAAAGTTAGCATCAGATATATTACATCATTTGACACTGTAGGTTATATACAGCTATGGAGTTGATTATTCCAGCCGATTGTGTTCAACTATCAAGTTTTATATTGATCAGTATAGTATGTTTGCTTTCATATTCTACTGTCTAATGGATTGAAGTAATCGTATTATTACCTAGTAAGAAGATCAGGATAGTATCAGAATAGTAGCCATGCTTGTTCATTTTATTCTGCAAAGGTATTTGGAATGACATATTTTTAATATTGCGGTGTGGTGGGAAAACGACTCCCACCACTACAAAGCCACGCAATTGAGTGGGCACGTGACTGGGTTAGGGTTATCGTGGCTCTGCATCACGCCATCGACAAGGTTGAAAATCCTTCGCTGGACGGCATCAGAGACCTCACCAATCACGTACCAATCATCATCTCATCTCTTTCCTTCTTCTCTCTTTTGTGTCTTAGTTCTAGCCAATCAACTATCTCGCTACGGCTACTCCCTCCCTACACTCCTCGAAACGAAACTTCCATTTTCGTAGCTTCCTAAGGAAGCTCCCGTGTGCGATCTCCTGATCCGGGATTTCCGCCACGCATGGTGCTCTGACTCGGAGGTCATTTCGGAAAGCAGAGCACGGGAAAGTAAACTGCCAGCAAGAGACAGACGACAGCGGGACGATACGGGCGTGGATGGAATAGACGCGACGGGACTGGAACGACGCGTCACGGAAAACTGGGCTGCGTGCAGAGACTTCACCACAGCGACAATTGAACACGAATCAAGCACGGAGGACCACTCGGCAACAACAGATTGACAAATAGAAAGCGGGAGAATTGAAGATGAGGATACTGGAATCGCAAGCAGAGACGCGTTGATTTGACTCGCGACAAGCGGGCTTTGAAGCATGGAGATCTCACGGCTACATGTTGAGGCCATCTCGGCTGCGACAAAACACCGGAATCAGATGCCACTTCTGCTTAGTCCAGGCACGCCTATCTTTCTTAGCTCTGATGTGACGACATTTCTCCACAAGTATGAGAGCATTGCCGCCTTCACTGCTACGGATCCTTCCAGCCGAAACGTCGTCGTCATGCTTCCCTACTACTGCACGGAAGGGATCGGAGAGACGGTCATGATGATGCGTGGTTATGGGCGCCGAGACTGGGCTGCACTCAAGAAGGAGATGCTGGATGCGATTTGGCATAACGATAGCCGGCCCGATTCCCCTGTCTACACACGTCAATGTTTGGAGAATCTTTGTGCAGAGTTTGGAGGTCGAGATGATACGGAGACCCTGAAGTCTTTCCTTCGCATGTACGACCACATCAGTGGAGTAGTCACCGAGCGCGGCATGATGGTTGAGTATGAGAGGATGGAGATGTTGCTGCGTGCGCTTCCCAAACGACTCTGGAGGTAGGCGATCACTAAGCTTGGTCTCAACCCGCTCGATCCGCGTACATTCAAATACGGCAAGCTCAAGGGCTGGATCGCCGCGAGAATCGCTGCTGTGGAGGCCTTGACAATGCTCGAGTTTCTTGCTCCTACCGCACCACCAACTTCTGCAGCTTCGATATATTCGATTAATTCCATGGCTCTCGCAGCATCTCCGACTTCGATAGTTGCTCCTGCGCCCCTGGCTCCAACGGCTTCGACCTCTTCCACGGCTCCCACAAGTACTTCGGCCTTCCCTGATTCTTCGACTTCGGCAACTCCCAAGACTCACACGACTTCTCCGGCTTCCACGACTTCCCCCGCTTCTGCCACAACTTCTCCAGCTGCCCTGGCTTCTTCGGCTCCTTCTCCCGCGGCTAGACAAGGTACCATCCGTGCTGGTCCAACTGTACGACTGGGAATGATCCGTGTTGAGCCACCTCGAGGCCCGCCAGTCCGTCGACACCGTTTCGTGCAGCCCAAGCACCATCAGGAGGCTTCTCTGCCGAACAGTCAAGTGCCCGACCAGCAGCACCGTCCACGTCAAGTGCCCGACCAGCAGCGCCGTCCACAGCCCACCTCGCCGTTCAATCAGAAGCACCCCCCACCGCCGTCTCATCATGATACAGTACAGCCACCACAGCAACAAGATGTTCACCCTTGCCATTACTGCAGTGGTCAGCATTACCTCCGGAAGTGTGTCAATTTGCGTACCAACCTGGAGGATGGTGTTGTAAGTATCAATAACCGTGATAGACTTGTGCTTGGGTGTGCGGGACAGGAGATCCCAATGACACCGGCTGCCCGCGGTGACCGCACGATGAGGGACTATGCATGTGCAGGGCGTCCAGTTTTTTCGACACCACCACCACCGCCACCGCCACCGCCATCACCATCACCAGCTCGCTCGAACTCACCACCGCTGCCACCGTCGTCATCGCTCACGTCCCCGCCATCGCTACCAGCCCGTCCAGTCTCACCATCCCCATCTCCAGCTCGACCGACACGTCCCTCCGCACCACTGCTCTCAACGGAACAATTGACGCAGCTAATGCAAGAGGTCATTGAGCATTTCACACGATCTCGGCAGGTCGATGTCAACATGCAACCCTGTCCGAGATACACAGCCCGCCCACCGCTGGCCGTACAACTGGAACGAATGCGGGAGCGGTCACGCTCTAAACGCCTTCTACTTGGTAGAGCATAGGCTGCTGACGGCGAGCGGAGATGGGAATGCAGAGTGTGCTTCACACAAAGGGCCAGGGAGGGGAAATTTCATTTTGTTTCACCACCACTGGATACTAGCGCACTCGGAGGAGAAAGGCAGCACTCGGGACGCGGAGGTGAACTTGGTGGCGGGGATGCACTAAGAGGAGAGAAGTGGACTTGGAGGAGAGAAGTGGACTCGGAAGAGACATGGACTCGGGAGTGAGAAGCACACTTGGAAGCCGCGGGAGCGATGGGCAGTTGACGAGGGTGCATTTCGAGGATACGACAGCGAGAAGCGCACCCGGAGGATACGGAGGTCAAGCGGACTTGACAGGCATGGAGGATAAGGCTGGAGAAGTGAGCACCGGCTCATTAAACCGGGAAGATATAGTGGCTGTGAAGGAGAATTGTGAGCACCGTCTCGTGAAACCGGGACGAAACCGCTGGAGGATTGTGAGCACCGTCTCGTTAAACCGTGACTAAGGTATGGGCACAGAGGACACAGGATTGTGAGCACCGTCTCGTTAAACCGGGACGAAGGTATGGGCATGGAGGACACGGGATAGTGAGCACCATCTCGTTAAACCGGGACGAGATGGCTGGAGCGGAGAATACGTGGTCGATGCCGCAGTGGAGGAATGTGAGCATCGTCTCGGTAAACTGGGATGAGGATCTGGACTCGGAGGGCACAGGATCTTGAGCACCGTCTCTTTAAACCGGGACGAAGGACAATCAGCACCGACTGCAAACGGGACAGAATATAAGTGGAGGAGACTTCGGTGCAAGGTTGGATACAGTGGGTTTTTGAGCCGGGTTGTCGTTTGTATTCTCGTTTCTTTGTCGTTTCTCGTTCCTTCCTTGTTGCTTGTTTCATTTGCCGGTTGGGGTCTGCGCTAGTTCTGCATGTTACGGATAACGGGTGGGATCTTGGGAATACGGAGATGACGGTAAGGACAAGGAGGAGGATGGCGGAAGAGGAGAACCGTGTGCTTTGCACCTGGTGGCTGGGGAGGAGTTGTGGTGGGAAAACGACTCCCACCACTACAAAGCCACGCAACTGAGTGGGCACGTAACTGGGTTAGGGTTATCGCGGCTCTGCATCACGCCATCGACAAGGTTGAAAATCCTTCGCTGGACGGCATCAGAGACCTCACCAATCACGTACCAATCATCATCTCATCTCTTTCCTTCTTCTCTCTTTTGTTTCTTAGTTCTAGCCCATCAACCATCTCGCTGCGGCTACTCCCTCCCTACGCTCCTCGAAACGAAACCTCCATTTTTGTAGCTTCCTACAGAAGCTACCATGTGCGATCTCCTGATCCGGGATTTCCGCCACAGCGGGAAATTCTAACTAGAATGTTATATTATCATGTATTTACATTTCAAAAGTAGCTGCCTGATAAGAATAGCAGCTTGGAACTATAATTGGATATTCAATGCTTATAGAGATCAATAACCAGAAAATTTAAACTCATACATGTCATATTATCAGTCAACTATTCAACTAGAGGGAATCAGTAGATGGTGAAAGTTGATGAAAGCATTCTGCACTTTATTTCTGCCATATCAACATCACAAACAATTATCTAATAAGCATACTCATTAGACATTCAATGATCTACTCATTGAGTGCTATGACTGGCAAGTAACTCATTTGAATTCTGGGTATTGATGTATACTGGAAGACTATTTTTGTATTCTCTCTATGGGGGTGCAGCAGTGGGGACAATCCTATCTGTATACTATAATTTTGCTGGACTGCAACAGATTCCATCTTGGCACTTGCATGGGACTGTTTGTACATCAGATTCCCATTCCCAATTTCCATTGTTTATATTTTCATCAATATTCTGTACTTTACCTTGTCAACTATATTTTGTTATATTACTGTCATAATCATATCAGTAGCATTCCTGCTTGTTAAATATCAATTATGAAGGTTAGATTGCTGGCAATTTCTTTTGATCTTTAGCTTCAATATTCTTCAATTTGTGATATTACTTTACATTACATCCTACATGTTCATATTTATGGCTCCATTTTTTGTGCAAAATATTTGCAATTTACACTGTCACCTTGTATATACAGCCCAGGCACCTTGTTAGGGGCATCAGCTTACCCAGGCCCACATCTAAAAAGCCAAAAGTGGAGTATCATGCACTGCACGAATAAATTGCAGGAGTCGTTTCAGAATTTCCCATTACTCTACAATCACCCAATGGAGAGATAATCAGAGATTATCATATAACCAATAACTACAATATCTCCATATCAATCCCCAAATTTAGACAAACAAACCAATTGTAAGCAAAATGAAAATGTGAGCAACAGTCTATACAATGGGAAAATTTCTGTATTTCTTTGAACTTTTTGGTTCCATCATCAATTGTTAATTGAATTTGCAAGGAACCATGTCAGATTATATACAGATGTCAATTGGTATTAGTCTTAGTATACTGAGGTCGGTAGTTGTGGAGAGAGATATATTTTTCACGTTGCAATATGGGGAAATACTCTATAGTAGTATAACTGAGGGAATTTTTGCTCAAATAACATTTTGCAGTATCTAGAAACCACCAAGCTGACCCAACATTGTCCTGAAGTATTTCTCAAAGACACTGGCATGAAGGGTACTAAATCTCTATTAGAATTGGTGGCAAAATCAAGCAGAGTAGATATCTCACCTTCATCTTCTCTTCCTGCATCAACTTCAATGTTTATCTCATGAACTGTGTTATAGCTTTAATAAAAATTTCTCCCTTCTGTACCGCATTGCTCAAGTATTTGGAGATTGATTCTGCAGTGTGGTGGTCTAGGTACTGGGACTGGTTGTAGATTTCTAGGACAATATATTGAGTATAACCCCCACTAGCAGACTTCCATAGTAATCCACATCCAGTCACAGTATCTAGCCCACAATAATCCAATATCTATAACTGTACTGTAGACCTACTCTGTAAGACAGGGTGTGGAAGTTAATGAAGAATAAGTCAACTAATAAGAATAACTATCAGGGAAGAGTAGGTGATAATAGAAGGTATTATACTACCCTTATATAGCTCTACCAATTCTTGGTCAAATTCCATGCCCTGTTGTAGAAAACAGCTCTACAATATATTCCTAGCATTTGTATTATCTTTGGCCAGGTACCAGAACTGGCAGTGAACTGGTTAAGGTTACTATAGTCACGTCATATGCAGCTACTTATCACAAAAGTACATTCCAGTTGTGTAGAAATAATTGATCTGTTAGTAAATAACATCTATCTACGTATGAGATAAAAAACAATTTACCTAATTGTATACAGCATGTATCTAAATGTCAGGTAGAAATGATTTACTCAATATACATTGCAAGAAGTACTGAGCTACTGTACTTAATCCACAACAACTCCTTGAATAATAGTGGAAACTAAAATGGAGGATAAGTGAAAGAGTATTTTATTACATACATTTCATGTATAAATAATATCCTGGCCAATGTAGAACTACTGGAGATTATTGAAAACACGGGAGTATCTACATTTCTCTTTACTAATATTGTACTTTCTTAAGTATTCTCCTTACGATAAGATGGTATTTTACAGATAAGAATAATGTGGTGTGATAATAACTTTTAATACTTTTGTTATTTTTATGTTTAGGTTGTCTAGAAAGTTCCGGTTAGACCTTGTCTAGAACCTTCTTTTAGTTCCATTGGAAGAGGGATTTATCAGCGCTTATCTTTAAAGAATATGCCTAGATTGTTCTGTTATATTCTTTACAGTTTCTATGCATTTTTGTACAGTTGCAGAGTGTTTCTCTTCCAGTTTGAGTTATTAATCCACGACCGTGATCACGGACAATCACTCCTTTATTATTGTATATATAGATACTGTTTTTTCTGTTAGGAAACAGTTCTTTAGACTAGCTCAGACATCGATTGGAATACTACATTATCTCCTCTCTAATCCTCTTCTCAGTATATGCTTGCCTTTCGAACACTTCTTGAATTCATTATACTTGCACTATATCTTCTTCGTATACTTCTTTTGAGATTCTAATAGATCTCTCCGGACTTTCGCTGTTATAATCGAATAGAGATAATTGAGCTCAAAGATCACAATGGGAGCTGGAAGTAAGTAAGGTGGAATGATGGCTATAAGTTGTCCTGCAAGAAAATTGTTAGGTGTGGGTACTAAATATACCTACACCACAACTGAGGTATTTAGGAAATATATATGAGGTGATAGCACTATTAAATAATGACATATTATCAATGTGGGATAGCAGCAGGATTGTAGCAAGTGGGCAAACTATACAGAGAGTGAAAACGAGACAAGAAATTGAAAGTGACAAGTAACAGAGCTATATCTAACAGACTGGTTTCTTGTTATGTAAATAACCATATTAAAACTAATATCCAGATTCACCAATATCAAATATACATTAGTATCTAGCAGTTACCTTGAATACAAAATTACTGTATCATATAGATTTTGGTAAAGAATTATTTGTATCTGCCAAGTTGGCTGAAATAGCACATAAAACAAACTACTTTCCACACTTGAATTTCTTGAATTAATATATACATATTAAGGAATAGCCTTTGAATAATAAGACCAGCTCTAAAGCAGTATCATCCAATTGGCAATATTCAGCAGAGATATTATGTTGAGTAAATATAATCCATTCATTTCAAATTTGTGCAAGTAGGAGTTCACTCTAATTGTTTATATTGAATTGGACTATAGCAAAATATACAACACAATCTATTCTTCCTAGCAGCTTAACCAATATCGTTAAGTTAACAAAATGTGACTTTAGTTTATATATATTTGCAGTAGTTTGGCTATTGTATATAAAAGAAATCACATAACTTATAGTGTATTACTTGTAACTGTATATCAATTTTCTGAATAAGTAGAATGCTAAAAAACTTCATTATGCAATACTGTTGAACTGTGAGTTGAATAGTACAGCATAGTAGTGATTATCCATACCTCGAACTTGTAAATTGACACTGTATAGGTTGAAGACATGGTATTATTGCATTGGTCAGAAGATTTAACATGATGAACTATTGTAAGTATAATACATTTATAGATTTATATCATACTGAATCTGGAGGAAAGAAAGAAGTAACAATCAACAGGAATGTATTGAATAGAAGTAACCAATAAAATGTAAGTCTTGCAGATGGGAATTGTAAAAGTATATGTTGATATATTTTTATTAATAACTATAGTTATACAGGTTTGCTTTTTACACCATGCTGAAGGTAGAAGTGAGTCAATAAAATAGGGGGAAGTGCAAGGAATATTGCACCTCATTATAATATAAAATAGTGTATTTAAACTACAACAATACAAATTGAAAATGCAAGATCTTATACTTAATGACCAGATTACAATGTGGATCTTTTCTGGCAGTTGAAAAGATATCACCAAATGTACAATCAAAGAATAACAATAACTCAATGGAAGGTAGCATTAACCGTATAGAGGAGAGAAAAGTCAACCATCAGAAACCATACCCAATGTACATAAAACTGTCGCAATGTGGTTCACAGTAATACACAACATACATACGGAAATAACAAGACAGAGAGAGTAGAAAGAGATTTGAATAAGTTAGTACAGCATTATATTGGTGGCAGAATTAAGCTATATAAGGAATTGGAAAGTTAAGTGTAAACAAAATGAAAAGTGAAAGTAACTGAGGCTGGAAAATGAATATGGTAGTGTAAGAACTGTTATAAATACTATGGAATACTGACTGCATGGTCAATACATGCACAGTGTTCCCAGGATGACTGATTTAATGTTCTGATGATAGACGACAATTAGTATATAATTATAACAGTATATGGGTAATTTGGCAACATTTAATGGATTCAGTAATCATTACACTGTTTCAAATATTGTGACACCAGAAATTGATGGGAGATAAATGGATTGATACTGAACTACAGTACCAAAATATAAGTTTGTTGCTGAAAGTATCTGGGAGTATTTGAGAGTTATAGAACAGGAATCTTATACTGGTTAAATTGCAGCATTGACTGGACCCATCCAGTGTAACGTGTGGGGTCGCATGTCAGCGATATTGGAATCATTAATGTGATTTCGTAATCATGACAAAACGGGCTTGGAGTTCATAACCAGGAATCAAGCCAAAACAGCAGTTGAAAATGTTTCAAAGTCATCTGTTGCTTTGCTATACAAGAGAACAAGTACAGAGAGAAGAAAAGGAAATCCTCCAACACTAACATCCTCTCTTTATATACAGTTTGTCTGCCACACTCAAATCATTCCTCATGTTCCAATATACCATCCATATGTTCTCCCATGATCTTGTAAACCACCACCACAATCCTTATCAGTGCAAGCATGCTACATTGTCTGACATTGCAACACCTCAGACCACTGCCCTATCGTCCCAAATCGTCCCACCATCATCTTATGCCATTTTCACACCATCTCCTCACCTCCCAACATCTCCATCAGTCTGTAACACAATTTCTTCACTGCCTTCCCAAAATTTCCTCCTACCTAATACCATCGCCCACAACCTGAGCCGTGACATGCAATAGCTGTTAGGTATACGTGTGAGTTCTAGCACCATATCTGCAGAGATATAAAAGGACTGGTGAGAACATGGAGAGTATCAGGGAAGGTGTGTTACAAGTCTGGGAGTATATTGAAATGTTGTAGAGCAGACAGGAAAAAACAACCTATTGTCTCAGACAGCAACTGGTGGATCTTGAAATGGCAGTTACTGTTCATCATTGAATGATTACAAAACATATACGACTTATTTCTATTCTGATGTATGTATTTGTGCATCAAGGTATCCATCTATATACAGTTTATCTCCACCGGCTGAAGGTGAAAGTCAAGTGCAATTGGTGCTCCACCTAGAGAGGGCAATTGACTATACATGGATCAAGTACTTGCCATACTTCAAGTCTGTAATAATGTGAATATAGAGATGCAGTTGGAGGCAGTAAATATGAAAGTTTGGTAATACTCTGAAAGCCGGTGATTTTGTAAGTTTGCAGATACACTTGCAGGGTATGACCTAGGGAACTTAGGGATATACTAGCAGACGATGATTAAGGGACTTTGGAGACACACTTGGCCAGCTTGATCGAGTGAAATTTGAGATGTACTTGGAGATCTGGATTCATTTAGCATTCAGATACATTCTCTGACTATGATCAAGTGAGTTCAGATTTGCATTTGGAGGCTATCATCGAGTGTGTTTGGAGGTACACTCGGAGGCCATGAGTGAGTAAACTTAGAAATGGACTGGAAGATTGTAGTTCAATGTATATAGAGCAGCACTTACAGGTACTGATCAAGGAAATATAGATTTGCAGATCAAGGATGTGATTAAAGCAGTTGATCTAGAGGGGATAAGGAGATAGGGATACATTATATGGGCAGAAACTCTATTCCTGACTCAGCTTGGAATTGTGGGAATGCAACAAGTATTGACTTTACCAATATACTTCTGGGGAGCAGGAGGTAGTTAATTTAAAGGTGGTTAATTTAGAGATGGCCAATTTGGAGATGGTTCATTTGAAGGGGGTTGAATTGGACGTGGCTAATTTGGAGGCGGTCAATTTGAATAGGTTCAATTTGAAGCTAGTTCAAATGGATTTGGATGATTGGAAGGGAGACATGATGGAAGAAGTACCTGTACCTATTGGTTAACTCAAGATTTTCAGGATGTAGAGAGTAGAGTACACTGAGATGTACTGGGTGAAAAAAGTTGAGATGCTATCTGGGTATCAAAGACAATTAATTACAGGTAGATAATTTACTTACCATTAAATCATGATTATGCCATGGGAAGGAAGAGAGGAATATGTCAACTTTATACTTTCTGGCAATTATAGAGTTCCAGACAAGCAAGAGAGAAATGCAGATGGAGGTGTAGATAATATAGAAGAATACAAGGGGAAAGAAAATAAGTGGTACAATATACCCAATCACATAGAATATTCCATTGATTCAAGATTGTACCTGCCATGTAAGGGATCATTTCAAATGAATTGTATTTGGTATATTAACTGGTATACAAAAATCTCTTATATTTCAGTTTCATATGATAATTCACCAATTTGTTCTCATATCCATCTCTAATTGTTCAGCTGCTAATCCACACCTCTACCATCGCCAGAGCATATGAACTTAATTTATCACATTCAATCTCCCTATAGCACGATGTTAAGTTAATACTGAATATCCATCAGCAAAAAATGAAATGGCATTCTCAGTATTCTGAGCATTTTGAAATTCAAGTTCACCTTTTCTCAATTATGCAGTGTACTCTGGCTGGAAATATACTCAG
>Ga0307515_10001895_pt1 | contig 46540 bp, 41 predicted proteins | sample 17_EM_MG_FD_194513 | JGI IMG/M metagenome (GOLD analysis project Ga0307515, IMG submission 194513) | Populus trichocarpa ectomycorrhiza microbial communities from riparian zone in the Pacific Northwest, United States - 17_EM | ecosystem: Host-associated > Plants > Roots > Unclassified | place... | reverse complement strand
TACGCGTGCGAGCGGTGCACCTCGAACAGGAAAACGCTGCATTGGAGGGCGAAATGCACGAGTTGCAGAACAAATTGCACGACCTGCGAGAACAGTTGACAAATTCCAAGGTCTTAGCATTCTGGGAAATTGCAAGAACAATGTATACGAACATGTACGTCCCTCGTTCGCCACCGCGTACTTTGCTGATAGCGCGTCTTAGGGATGTCTGGGTCGGTGCAGACGATCCAGGTGGTGAACCAAAGTTCTGGTCATACGGAATCACCAGCGGACTGTTCAATGACAACGATCCACCTGTCACCTCGACCAAGTTCCATTTCGCTGATAACCAGGCGGCCATCATCGAGTCGACGGAGCACCGCCGCGTGGTTGGTTATAAGGTCGAGTCAAATAGGTGGAATAATGGCTGGTGGATTGCGACTGGGTTGATGGAGTTTGGACAAAGTGGATCGCACGAGGTCAGGTTTGGTGCCAAATCGGCCAATAATGGCGCGGAGTATGAAGTTACTGTCTTCTTTGCGGATTGGAAGCTCTGAGGGGAGGAGGATTGTGCTTAGACTCTGTGTATGGTGACTGTGGTTCTTTTTCGTTGTCTTACCAACCTGTAGGCAACACCAGAATGCACAAGCGGTTACAGCGTGTACTCGACTATTGATCGAGGCGAATATCTCGCGAATGTAACAGACTAATATCTGGTTAGGGACGATGATGCGACAGACAAAACCCTGGGAAGAGTACAGTATCAGAGAGGCGAGTGGGTGCTGTGCATAGGGCCCATTTGCTCGATATCCGGGACTCCTGACGTTGATTAGTACCCGAGGGAACAAGGTATATAGCATGGGTGGGTTTGTCTCTAAGTGTTGATTGGGCATGGTGACTCAGCACACGTGTTATTGTTATTGCGCGACGTGTTTGCCCCATTGCCTATCCTATGGTTACTTCCCCCGCTCTCTGCCTGCTTTAGGCTGGTCGTGCTCCTCCAACACTAAGAAACGAATGTGAGTCAATAACTGGGTGGTTCGAGATATGAGCAGAGGATCGGCACCCCCTCGGTTCTCATAAAGGGTTGTTAGCTATGGAAAAAGCAAGTCATCTACCTGGAGGCGTCACACCAGCAACCCAGCAGAGACCCAGAAGATGGGTAAGCCGTGCTCCCCTACTCTGGAGCAAGTCCAATTGCACAAGAGACCACCAGTAACCATTGATATTGTAGTGCTCTTGGGGAACGCGCTTCTGCTTGGCCGCGGTCGTTGTCCTCGGGCTCCACACATTCGGACGCCTCGGTTCTTATACGAGGATCGTTGAAAGAAGGCCTCAGAATTATTTTTCCACTCTATCCACACATTGTGTGCACGTGCCACCTATCGCCGCCTCCCAGTTCCAGCAACGACAGCTCAAGCTTGCACAGGAGCTGTACCATTTGGGCGCCGTGGCGTATATCGCAGAGCCCGGGCCGAATGCTCAGTATTACACGAATATTTCGCTTTCTGACTGGCGGCTCTCTGAAAGGCCTTTCTTAGTCGTGATCACTCCAGAAGTCGCGCAAGCGTTCGCTTCTGACAAACAGGAAGTAGAAGCCAAAGTCACGGTCATCACTCCACGCTTTGAAGCTACACGTGCCTCGTTGTTACATATTCCGACTCCAGATACACAGCGGGGTGTAGTCTTCGCAGAATGGGCAGAGGATGCGAATCCTTACGAAGTGGTAGCGGACGTCATTGCACCCTCTCATCCCACTGTGTACAAGCCCACGCGGGTGTTCGTGGATGAAGCAGCCCGCTACTTCGTTGTAGATGGGATTGGGACTGCCGTCGCCAAGCTCGGGTATCAGATTCACAACATGCCCCCTGAGATTGCAGCAATTCGGGAACAGAAGACCAAGGAGGAGATTCTAATTCTCCAATGTGCGAACGAGGTATGTTGTCATATCACGAGCGAGTATCGGGAGAACATGACACGTTCCTTCGTTTAGGTCACACTACAAGCCCTCCGACTAGTCCGAAGCAGGATGTACATCGGTATGCGTGAGTCTGAGGCACGGGTCATGATCCGCACTGCACTTGCAGCTGCTGGATTAAAAGATGGCGACGGTATTGTGCTCTTTGGGGGTGAATATCCTATCACCGCCATTCATATCAAGCTCTAATATGTCTCCCACAGAAAATGCGTCTCTACCGCACGGAAGTGGAACAGACCGAATCCTGACATCCAATGACCTGATTCTCTTCGACATTGGCGGGACGTTACACGGCTACTGGTCTGACCTGACACGTACCTTCGCGTTACGGGAGTCCCACATCCCCACGGAGGCACTTGAAAAGTGGTTCCTCGTTCAAACAGCTCAGCACGCGGCAGCAAGAGTGGCCAAGGAAGGCGCACTGGCGAGCGACGTTGACGCCGCTGCAAGGGAAGTCATCGATGGAAAGGGCTTGGGCAGGTGGTTTACCCATCGACTTGGTCATGGTATGTGGTCTGTGAGAATCACCCGAGTTGGTAGTGACGGGTTACTCAGGTATCGGACTACAAATGCACGAAACACCGTACTTACGTGGTGGTAACAACATCAGGCTTTCCATCGGGAACACCTTTTCGAATGAGCCGGGAATCTATATCTCTGGGGAGGTAGGATTGCTTCTATAGCTTATAAAACGCTCACTAACGCTTGAGAAGATTGGAATCCGTCTTGAGGATTGCTTCGTCATTGATGAGGACGGAAATTCCTTATTGCTTACAGCGGGCGTAGGGGGAACTGCAAAGAGTCCATGGGATCCCTGAGGTATAAAGCGTATGGACGTCCTTCAATGTATGTTTGCTCTGCCCAAACATATAGGTGTATAAGAGATAGACAGACATATATGATCGATTTAAGTCCTTCGGAAACATTTGGCTGGACCACCTCGTACACTCAGTGAACCGACGTTGACTAAAAGGGAAATTCATGTCAGTACCATCCCATATAATCACTGTGATTCAGACCTGGTCGTCTCTCCCAACCCGTGGTGGCTGCTCCACCTTTGAGGCTTTTCTTTACGAACCGTTGCGCGGATTTTGAAGGGACAGTATACGAGGCCATGACCGCAGGATTCAAGGGCTTGATAACTTGTACCATCCGCGAGCTAGATCAAAAATATAAGAAATGATTTTCTGAGCAACCCAGTCCGTGTGACTTACCCTATGATCAGGTCCTTAGACTTCACCTTATGCCGGCTTCTCCTCTTCTTCTTCCTCGTCACGTCTTTCGTCTTCGAATTTTGTACTCGCCCCGTGATTGCAGCGGCAGCCTGCGCGAATACCTCATCAGGAAGGTAATCAAGGTTACCCAAAGCCATCCCATTTTCCGGTGAAAGCGGTTCTTCTTCTTCTCTTTCATTCCTCTTGGATCTGGGTCTGGGTCTGGGTCTGGGTCTACCAATGCCGGTCGAATATTCTTCGTCTTCTTCTAGTTCCTTCATTTCTTCGTCGTCGTCTACCGATATCTCCTCCAGTTCCTCGTCTTCGTCGTCCTCGTACGCGGCAAAGTCCCCATCCAGACCTTCCGCATCGGCATCGGCATCGGCATCGTCGGCATCAGAACGACCTTCGCTCTCTGCATCGTGCATAGCAGCCTCCATTCGCATCCGTATCCTCTTCTGCGTGGGATCTTCTTCTTCCTCGTCTGGCTCCACATCGATTCGGTTGTCGTCCTCTGTCGGCAAAGCCACTGGTTTCCGCATTGATCGTCTTTGCATCTTCCCACCATTCGTCTCCGACGATGGGTCAAGTTCGAATGAGCGGGTATTCGTTGCCTCCTTTGCAGCTCTTTTTAACCGTGCGTCCCGTGCTCGGTTTTTGTCTTTGGCGAGCTTCGCAACTCTGCGGCAAAAATTTACACAAGTGTCAGTATTGTAACAAGGAACCCCATAGGACTGAAAGGAAAACGAGCGCACTTGGCATTGCGATCTTGCACAAGCTTGTCTTGCGCTTTCGATGATTTCTTGGCCGTTTTCAATGAGATGGCCTCTGGAGCATCAGGATCCGATTCTGAACTATGTGGCATCTTTACTCGGGGTTATAACAGAGGGAGGGACACGAGTTATTGGCTACTGGTGGGGGAGGGTGTAAACCAAGTGATGGGACAATGGCCGAACCAAGGTCTAGTCTGAGTATAGTACGGTCCAAAGAAATGAGGATTCATTCTATAAAACGAACAGTACAAATAACATAGTTGCAACCCAAGGCCAAGCAAGTGTTCTATCGAGCTTTCAGAGTTTGGTAGGCGCATGCACCTTCGTAGCCTTGTCCTCCTCGTACATCCTGTTCAAGATCGTCTTGTACGCAGAGTACACGTCGCGTCTGCCACATCGGGAATTCAGTCAGTTCATCACGGTCTCCATAAGCCGGGGTCGAATTCCAAAACCCCCACAAAACGCAAACGCACCGTCTAAGCTTAAACGTCGGAGTCAACATGTGGTTTTCCACCGTAAACGGATCAAAGTTGATATGCACGCGCTTGACAAACTCGAACCCACGCAGTTGGAGCTTTTTGCCATAGGCATTCAACATTTCTTGGATAGCTGTCGCGACCTTCGGCTCAGCGGCAAGTTCTTGGAGCCGCACCCTCGTCTCCGGAGAGAGATTGAGGACTGCAGGGTTGGCGGGGTCGATTGCAATATGCTTCACACGGGGGTCGTCCTTCCCGAGCGCACGCTCGGCGAGAGCGACTAGTGTCGGAGGTTCGGGAACCAAGATGCCGATGAGGTGATCTTGGAGCGAGTCTCCATGCACGTAGAGTTGTTGAACGATCGGGCACGCTGAATAGGCATTTTCGAGTTTTTCGAGCGCGACATACTCTCCTTGTGAGAGCTTCATAATGTTCTGGGAGAGTCGCGTGAAGTAATTGCGCAAGTAGAGCAGTTCCAGCCAAACCCACCTTGACTCGATCAATGATCCTGAAGCGGTTGTGGTCATCCAACTCCGCAACATCTCCAGAATGTAGCCAACCCTCTTCGTCCAGTGCCTCCTTCGTGTTCTTAGCATCTTTCCACCTGTTAGTTCACGGCCAGCACATTTCCTTGGAGCAGCACCCACCCTTATAGTATCCCTTGAACGTGTTCGGGCCCCTCGTGCACAGCTCACCCCTAGGGAATGGCTTGTCTTGACTTGTATATCCCATCTGCGGAACATCCACAAGTTTCAGTTCACAGCAAGGCTGCGCCGTGCCCACTGTCCCAGAACTCGACTGGTCATTTGGCAGCGTTCGCGAGCCAGCCCCACAGTTCTCCGTCATGCCCCATCCCTCAATAATGTCGACGCAGAAGATGACATTAGCCAGCTCGAGCGTGTCCTTATTAATAGGCGCTGAGCCGGTGGTGATGTCTGTGAGATTGCCGCCAAGAAGCGCACGCGTTTTCTTGAATACCACACGATCCCAGAACGGGTGCGTCACTGAGCCAGTCTCACGCAGGTTCTTCAACTTGACCTGGACGCCTTTGCTGAGAAGAGCACCTAGAACCGTGCATCTCGTGATGAGATCGCCAGTGAATAGAGGGGACGACAAATAATGTACCTTTAAGACCAGGTTGGGCCATCGCAGCGCGCACTCCAAGCGCAAGTCGGTTCAAGACACGAGGGACGGTGGGGAAGAGCGCGGGCTTGAGGGTTTGAATGTCCTCCAGCAATCGCAACGGATCTCCGGTAAAGTAGCCGATAGCGCAGCCCGCATAAAGTACCATCAATTCGATGACGCGCTCATAAATGTGGGCGAGAGGGAGGTAGGAAATGACGGCGCCATCTCGCAGTGCCAAGCCCTTCAAGAAGGCGATGGCGGCAGAGACGAGATTGTAGTGGGAGAGCAAAGCGCCTTTTGGTACATTAGTCGTGCCGGATGTATAGCAGATTGTGGCGATGTCATCAGGTCCTGGAAGAGTTGGTTCGATACGGTTCTCTTTGCCTTGTTCTTCCACTATTTAGGGGGGTTAGGCAACTTCTTGCAAATGTATGGGGAGAAAGGCGTACTCTCGGTCAAATACAGAAGTTCCACTTTGTGCTGCTTCGCCCACGCAGAGGCGACCCGCTGAGCGGGAAGAGAGAGGTCATCGATGGAGACGATGACTTTCAGTTTCGGACATTTGCTCGTGAGCGCCAGCATCGCCGGGAGTTGTTGCTCTGCGACAAAGGCGATGGTGACTTCTGCATGGTTCATTCTGAGAGATCGTCAGAGGTCATCAAAGCAAACAGAAGCCACCATCATACATGTATTCTGCAAATTAGGTTTGTCAGCGAACAGGAACCAACACCCAATCGGGTTTACTTACCAACGACGTCAGGACCCAGAGTATCATACAAACTGACACCAATCTTTTTGTGCGTATGTAATGCTTGGTCAATGATCTGCCATTCTATTGGTACGCATTAGGAATTATTCATTATAGAAGTGCTGAGCCGTGGCCGGTTCCGGAATAGAATGGACATCGACGGCGGATAGTAAGTCAGAGGGAGGTGCGGACGTCACGTCACTATTCGGTATTACCTCCGTCGGAGAGCCAAATGATGATTTGCCACAGACACCAACGGCAAACTCGGGAGTTCCCGGGATAAACACGACGTCGTCACGTCAATTGTGTACCAAAGCTGGATTAGGCAGGTCTGCAAGCTTGGTACGTGGCAAAAGGAGCGACCAATTCTACGACTCCGATTTCGGTTCAGAAAAATATGGCGCGAGTGTCTGCACATGGTTGGAAGTAAGGCAGGCCGAACGCACCTGGTCGATTTTGACACCAAATGCCAACCGTGGGCAACTCGCCGCCGCCAGCACGACCAGAGCGGAACAGAGCCTCGATTGCACTACCCAAATTCAAACGCCTCTCATTGACCCTGCCGTAAGATAACCACTCGTATTTGCTTGCAAACTTCACGGGATTGGACGAGATCCGCTCGCGCCAACCCAAGCAGGGCCGATCCGCTCCCGTCGCCATGCCACTGAGGAAAATTTCGTGTATGGTGAGAGCACTCTCGCCCGGTTGAGGCTTCACAAGCTCTGGGAAGACTGCATTTCGATATATAGCTGAGCGCAACGCAAAAACAGAGTGTAAGTTTGACGTGAGAATCGCCGGAAATGGCAAAACGCACGAGTTGCTCCTGGTTTGCCTGAGCCCGGTAGTTGGACGACCTGCTGGTTGTAAGGGAGGTCCTTGGGGAAAAAACTGGGGAGTAGTTGTTCGACGGGCATGGTCGGATGACAGGGAAGGAGTGAAAATCCCCCCACAAAGACAAAGATCCCCCACAAGAAAATCCCCCACAAAGAACCGACAAACCTCCACCCGGGACCACGATGCTGCCGTTGCCGGTTTTCACGTGCGTGGCAAAAAATAATTGGGAGGAGGGAATGCGAACTCCTATTTCTCGTAGCCAGTAGACAAGTTGAAATACACGGATAATAGAAACGGCACAATAAAAGGAAGTCCGTGATGTAGCATGCAGTCACTCCGTTACAGCGGGAGGTCCGACCACTCGCCCTCCGGTTCTCCGGGTATGTGCGTGCCCGTCGGGCAACGCGCTGACCAACACTGCGCCCCGTTGAGAATTTGCACTATAAGAAGATTTGCACAATTTTCAAAGTTTAGGGGCCAACGCGTCGCAGTCTACTGTCGGGTGTAGGTTCCAACTACAGGTCAGTATCATCCAGAGTCAATGGATTAGGGCGTGACGCCAGGATACTGTGGTTTTCTGCGATTAAAACAACGCTTGCAGTGTCAATCCGTATCCAGCGACGATCCTGCTTACACCAAATTCGTAATGACAATCAAGGCTGACGTTCATGAATGTACAGAACAATTTCTGCAAGCAATATATAGCATTCGCACATCCGATCGAGCACTCACGCAACGAATATTGATTCCTTGGCGAAACTTCAAGCCCCTGTTCCCCTGGAGGCACTCAAAATGCATTCTCTGCAAGCTAAAATCCCTTCGTGACTGTTTTCAGAGTACTGACCTTGTCAGCTTCTTGCTCTTCAGAGTATCCATCTCGTAAATTTGATTCAGTTACTTGATTGATCAACTACATGGGATCGAGTGTACAGTACAGACACATGACTACACGGGTGTCCTGATGCGTAAGACGATTAGATATGTCCGAAAGCTGGAGGATACGGATGGCTCGCTCCACTTCAATTGTCGTCATTAGAGCAGGGTTAGACCAGCGGGTGGTCCAGAGTAATTCTGTATTGCTTATTAGGAATGCTCAGACATTCTTATAATCCGCACAGGGAAGTTCGTTCTATTAGTTGCTCTTACCAATCTGGCAACTACTTTGTAGGTAAATTGGTGATATTAGAATCGGTGGAGACCAGCAAGCGGATGCAAGAGAGGGGACGACCGTGGGAAGTCCCCAGTTGTGCTCTCTGGCAAACCTACGCTGATATCAATTGTATTATGATAATTAAATACCTTGTTTACAATCGTTTCATGAAATCCACACTTGCCTTTTTGGACAAGCCGAATGGCCACGTGCCAGACCCACGTGCTCCTTGAACCACGACCACGATGTCTGGATCCACAGCAAACGTATATTATCACTTATGCTCTTGTTCGCTCTACTCACCCAACCCACCACAGGACAGTGCCTGGAAGGCTAAAGAGCAGAGCGACGAAGCTCGTTGGGCTCGTCAGAAAGTGCACATTTCGTCAAGTACTCCGGCGATCTGACACTCACTGCTTTGCAGGAAGATGAACAACTCGCCAAACTCAGAGCGAGTATGGATCTTGGGCCCAGGCCTTTCCAGTCTACCCCCGCCACTTCAGCCACAGACAGACGGGAGGAGATTGAGGGTGGTTATGGCGGACAAGAGGAACTAGAAGACCGCTATGCCACCACGAGTGGTGAACATTAAACAATCCGACACCAGTTGTAAACGAAATACGTCGATGTAGCATCTCTGTCAGCCCTTGTATCTCTCTTCGGATCTTCTGGAATTAATGGATTACTGCTTCTTGCTGCACAAGCAATACGGCTGACACGTAAGATGGAGCAGGGTGATATCATATAATTACAACGGGCGAAACTTGAAGGCGTCGAACTGGTTGCTTGGCTGATTCGTCTGTACGTCCATCTTCTTCAAATGCAGATACATTGTAGCAAGGCATCCTCCGTCCTCTCCAACGGAGTCACGTTCATGGCTCAGTACATATTGTGTTGAGGACAGTTCACCCACACCCACACTTCGCGAATCGACCCGCTGAGTACCAACGCAGACGACTCTGTCGCTCAGCCACCGAGTAAGGCCCTTATCAAGCCAGTGGTGCTACACGCGGCTGTAACGAATGCGCACGCGTCGTTGTCCGCGTCGGTTACCCGCACTCGAGCTCGCCACCAAGCCTATACTCGAGCCCAAACCAACAACAAACACTATGCACAAAGGGATCCTTTATCCCCGTCTTACTATACCTCTTCCTGGATGATACATTGGCCACCCACCGGGCGCGCCGCGCCTCCCCTCCTACTGGTGACCCAGCAGGAACCCTTGAACAAGACTCCGGGGAATTCATCAGGTCTGACGACCTGCTACCACCACATCCACACCACGACGTCTCGTTCACCCCTAATAACCCTTTGAAATCAACACAACCGACCTCGAACGCAATGGTGTAGGGGGGTGCTGGTAGCGCAATGCTCGTCGTAGACCAGGCACATTATCCTCCTATCGCGTTCTCAATAGGTTTCTCCAATGGGGTTCAGCTCTCACGGCTGCCTGATCTCCACAACGAGAAGGTGGATAGATGGAAGCAATGGACAAGGAGATACAGAATTTCGAGTCCCACGACAACCTTGAGCTAGTACCACACCCCAGCCGATTCTGAGAGTGCGCATGCCGATCGCTACTCTCAAGAATGGCATCTTCGAGAAGAACAAGGCTAGATTATTTACTCGCAGCAACCACTGGGAGCCCGGTATTGACTATAATAGGTCATTTTTGCTTATTATGGGCCTCGAGTCTCCACGCGCTTCTCTCCATAGCCTGGATTCCTCCACTTACTGGTTGGGTAGTAGCATTGGGGAGTACCGGGTTCGATCCCCGGTCTGCCCTTTCTTTTCCTTCCTACATAGCCGCTATCAGCGATCTTCATGTCACCCAGTTTGGCATTACATCACCCTGACTTTACAATCACCTCAAGGAGGAGACCTATTGATGACGCCCATCCTGGGAAGAGAACTGGATATAACACCTCAAAGAAAGGCCTCCGTGGGTTTGTGCAGGCTGAGAGTAGATGGAACGAAGAGCTAAATTCTCATGTGGAGAGTGAGGGATTCCCCGCGGTGGTCAAGGGCCCCGCAGTTTATGTCCAGAGGTCCTGGGTCGACTATCTGTCGGGATAGTCACGGGAAGGAATCCGACATGCTTCAAAAGGTATCAGCACGAAGGATGGTACCACCGATCGACACATTCATTTCCTGCAATTGAAGGATGTACTCGCACTTCAATGCTAGATTGAGCGACCCGAAACGATAATCCACCCGGCGTGCACTCGCCAATGGCCACGCTGGAGGTACTCGCACGTTTACACCTGGTTCTAGCGTCACCGATCCGCCCTTGACAAGGAAAATCCTGTTACAAGAGACGATACCGATGAATCTATGCTGCGCCGAGGCGGTATCATCTTGGTGGTCGCATTCCTCTTTGGTCTACCGCCCCTAGACCGCAAGTATTTCCTATTGCGGTTCTCGGATAGTAGTTACTAATGTCTGGGTACTTCCGTACCGATGCAACCTCAGCGATTTATCCCGAAATCTCCGTTCAACCCTCCGGGATTACCGTGCTCGATATTCAGGCCTGGACCAGTCCCATCTTGCGAACCACCCACTGGTCCACAGTTCGTTGGTGTGCATTATTGCCACCTGTTCGTGCACGAAAGCCCCCAATTTCTTCAGCGCTCGGCAGCGCACGGCAATTAGGACTGAGCGACCTTCCTGCGACCATACCTCTTATCCAGACAGAACCCAAGCAATCATTTATTCCTTTGCCGCCTGGTCCTGGGAGTACCCACCGCTCAGGGCGTAAACTCCGGCGACTTTTGTAGAATTCCGGGAATTCCGGGTCTTCGCCAGGAGAGATGGTACCCCTCACTCAAGCTTGGGACACCCGAGTTCGCCTCCCTTAGGTAGTTCGAACGCCCATCATTCGCTTCAACACCATTCGACGATCACGCCGGCCTCCTCTGCAAGCAGTTTCAGCACCCGCGTAGCACATTGCGTACCAGCCAACGCTGGAGCTACCACCAGTCCGCCATTCCGGGAAGTGATCACGCATTCGAAGCCATCTACACCTCCGCCAGCACACCATGATCACCATCCGTCGCTCCCACTTACAATCAACGTCCCCCATCCACATTATCTAAAAGTAGTAGCCGAGGACTCCTCGTCCACAACGGCCTTGCGACAACGAACATCATCGACAACAAACTGTACTGCCTCTGTTGTCGGCATCGCGGGGGATGTGGTAAACAAGTGAGGTGGATTACGCGAATAGACAAATTTCATATGCGTACTGCCCCTACAATAACGGAGAACGCGCTTCGCCGCGTGCCAATGGTTCATGCAACGAAACGGTAAAGGACACCCACGACATACGCAATGTCCGGGCGTGTAGCGAGGGCCAAGTAGAGGAACCTCCTAATAGCCCGCGATAAGGGTTTGGTCTTACTGCCAACGGCCCCTGAGGAGTATCCGGCGACATTCGAGCGGGGAGCTTCATGCTTTCATATATCGGCGTCTGGGCGGGATTGAAATCCACCATGCCAGTTCAAACTGCTCAATAATCGATTGGATATAGCCAGGCTGCGACAAGCTGATTGTCGATCTTCATCCGGAGGGCAACAAGGCGGGGCGCAGGCACCACATCCACAGGGACCGGTTCGGGGTCAGGAGGAGCAGACAAAGGTGGATCTCCAGGGATCAGGGGACGAGAGGCTCGTAGGGCAGGGGTGTGGGTGCAGCAGCGGGCTCACAACCGGAGAGAACGCGGCGAAAGGAGTCGGCGGGCTGCCTACACCAGCCGGACCCAGGTTTATAGAAAGAGAAAACAGATTCGTACTATCAGAGATGAGACAGGAGAGTCGTTGTCCCCTCTGAAATGGAGCGATTCATATCCACTTGGTTGGGGCGAATAGTGTGTTCGCTACGTAGCGAATACCGGCATTAGCCAGAAACTTTTCAAAGGAAAGGTGCCCGTCGTCTGTCGTGTATTCACTCTCCTTATCATCCAGAAGGACGCCGATATAGCTGTCGCACCTGGTAGCATCCTCGGCCCACGACTTGGACTTCCGGATTTTCTAGCAATAAAATACACAGCGGGAAACGGCGGGTAGTCGTCGATAAAGGTTACGCAGAGGAAATGACCACGCCGACTGTAAACAGTGACAGTCACTGGGCCAACCCTGAAGAGGGACGCTCGGCGCGGGCGGCGAGCGTTGTGTGCGCCGCTTGAGTGAGTTTACCGTTCACGCTTATAGAAGTCGTCCAGAGTGTAGTCGGAGACAGGCTCCGGGACACTGGCGACAAATCCAGAGACCGGATGGCCGGATTAGGCATGCGTGTTTCTCCGCCATGCCAGAACTCAATAGCATGTGCTCCGCGACTTCTGAGTAAGCCGAGTAAGTGGGGCTCTATCCCGGGCGAATTTATTACCGGTTCGGCGAGAACAGAGCGGAGGAACGAGCTAAACATCTGGGATATGACTCATCACTTTGTTTGGTCACCCCCAATTCCGTGGATTTAAAAGTGTAAACTATTCTCTATTCATAGTACGCGGCTCAAGGGAGGAACCCTCACGGTTCTCTCTCCCCTGAACGTTTGTCAACAAAATCCGCACGCAGAGCCGACCCTGAGAGTATATGACCTTCCCGTCTACCAGATGAATGCAGCACCGATTAGCCGGGCTAGTTCTCATTCGCAAGGGTACCGTGGGGACGTGCGGACAGCCAGAGTGAGTTTTCCGACAGTGCAGAGAGTGATCACGGAGACGGAGGAGACAACAGGCGACAACAGGGACGAGATTAATGATGCATGCATGCACGGTTATCCAAGCTTAGAGAACAGGGCTCATAGGAGAAAAGAAGGTTCCGCCACATGCCACCCACCTAGCAAGTGGAGGAATCATCAACTCCAACAGCAATTACAACTCTGGGTGAATGTTCAAGACGAGGCGGGATGGTTCCATTTTGCGTGCGTCGGAAAGGCGAAACCTGAGGGCAGCAGGTTTTGAAAGAACGGTTGGTTGGGGAAAGATTCGAGTGTTGAGGAGAATGTCGGAGTGCTATGACTCATCACACCATTACATACTTTGTTTGGGATTTGTTCTGTATATATTCTGCGCAATGTTTGTCCCATATATATATTTACGGTTGATCCTCCCTTTTTCATGGTTTCTCGTTCATCAGAAAAGGCGCGTGGGAGTTGTGCAAAGGATTTTGAGTGTATTGGCGATGATGGATGTGGTAGGAGTAAGCGTGCTGGTGAAGGGCCGGGGCGGTCAGGGTTGAGCAAGGACCTTGTGTAGGGTTTTCTTCTAGGTATCTTGTAACGATTGGGAATCCAATACTCACTCTTCTCAACCTTCTTCACAATTGTATTTCGCGAAGCTTCGTCTGATCTTTGCGGACACTTCGCTTGCAATGGGGCTGTAGCCAACAACATTGAAACACTCGAGATTAGAGCAAGTCTGGGAAGTGGATCTCTGCCCTCGGACGAAACCAACCCGTCCCTACCATAGCGAAGGTGAATGGTTCCCAGTAGCTAGGCGCTTCAGATGAGCCCGGCTAGAGACGTATTTCGGGAGAAGGATCATGTCAGGAGCTGAGGCGATAAGCACCCGATCCCTCTTCGGTTCCTCACTATACATCATTCAAACGCTCTACGTACGATCGTGTCCACTCGTAGTACCTTGGCACCTGTCGTTTCGCCCTGAATCATTCTTCTCAATCGGGCACCTTTGTTAACCTGGGCTTTGCATACTCTCGACACTAGCCCCATTACCTAAGCACAAATATTCAACCTTCCTCCGTCAGCTCGCTCCATCTCTTGGACTGCACCTTTGTGAACGCTTCGAATCGATGGGCTATTACCCACAAGTTGCTTTCCACCGTTGGCCCTCTGGGGGGCTTGTGTGTTCAGGAAATTGGTCCATTATGTGAACCACCTTTCCTCTTAATTGGAGACCTTCAGCAGTTTTACGTCAGGTTACATGCCGACACATTTGGTCTGTAAAGTCGTCCATGTCCTCCTGTCTTCGGGTACATCACATTCCTGCTGTGTACTATCGATTCGCTGAGGAGAAGCGAGCATGTAGTGAATCAAATGCACATGATATTTATTATTATTAATTGGAGACCGAGGGGACCCTGCTATCTAACAATGTAAGAAGATGAGACTGCAAACTAGCACAACCATGGAGCAACCAACATAGCAAACTACAGTCACAGAGTCAAGAATAAGGAAAGGCTAGGGCGGTACAGCCTTAAGAATTTGAGTCCAAGACGTTCCAAATGCAAATTCATCAAATTGAAGCGAAACTGACCGAAAAGGGGATGTGGGAGGGAGTGTGAGAAGAGCAGGTGAATAAAGGCCTACCCGATAGTCACGGGGTACCCAATAGAGCAAGCTACCTTCCGAGTCTATGACCCAACCCTCTTGGTCTGGCCGTTCAGCCTCGAGGTTCGAGATGGATCGAGAAGGAGTTTGTATAAATGAGTCCCGTAGGTGAATGGACCCATCACTGGACTCAGAGATGATATGCTGCGGATCGGGGGAGTGTGCAACAGACGATACAAGGCGAGTGTGCCCCTCTAGAGGCTCGCCAGCTGCAGAGTCAGTCACAGAGTTCCAGATTCGAATTGTCTTGTCTTCAGATCCAGAGGTGATGTGCCGCCCATCGGGAGAGCAAGCAACTGACCCCACCCCACCAGCATGCCCCTCCAGAGGCTTATCAACCGCAGAGCCAGTCTCAGCATTCCAGATTCGAATTGTGTTGTCATATGATCCAGAGATGATATGCCGCCCATCGGGAGAGTAAGCAACTGACATCACCCAGCCAGTGTGCCCCTCCAGGGGCTTACCAACTGCAGAGCCAGTCTCAGCATCCCATATTCGAATTGTCATATCTTCAGATCCAGAGGTGATGTGCTGCCCATCGGGAGAGCAAGCAACTGACCCCACCCCGCCAGTGTGCCCCTCCAGAGGCTTTCCGACTGCAGAACCAGTCTCAGCATTCCAGATTCGAATTGTGCCGTCATATGATCCAGAGATGATGTGCCGCCCATCGGGAGAGTAAGCAACTGACATCACCCAGCCAGTGTGCCCCTCCAGAGGCTTGCCAAATGCAGAGCGGGTCTCAGTATTCCAGATTCGAATTGTGTTGTCATATGATCCAGAGACGATGTGCCGCCCATCGGGAGAGCAAGCAACTAGCGACACCCAGCCAGTGTGCCCCTCCAGAGGCTTGCCGACTGCAGAGCCAGTTTCAGCATTCCAGATTCTAACTGTGTTATCATATGATCCAGAGATGATGTGCCGGCCATCGGGAGAGTAAGCAACTGACATCACCCCGCCAGTATGCCCTTTCAGAGGCTTGTCGACCGCAAAACCAGTGTCAACGTTCCAGATTCGAATTGTTTGATCACGTGATCCGGATATGACGTGCCGCCCACTGGGAGAGTAAGCAACCGACATCACCCAGCCAGTGTGCCCCTCCGGAGGATTGTCGACTGCAGAGCCAGTCTCGGCATTCCAGATTCGAATGGTGTTGTCGAATGATCCAGAGATGATATGACTCCCATCAGGAGAGTAAGCAACTGACACCACGCCGCCAGTGTGCCCCTCCAGAGGCTCGCTGACTGCGAAGCCAGTCTCAGCATTCCAGATTCGAATTGTGTTGTCAAAAGATCCAGAGATGATATGCCTCCCACTGGGAGAGTAGGCAACTGACCACACCCAGTCAGTGTGCCCCTCCAGAGGCTTGCCGACTGCAAAGCCAGTCTCAGCATTCCAGATCCGAATTGTGTTGTCAAATGATCCAGAGATGATATGCCTCCCATCGGGAGAGTAAGCAACTGACACTACCCCCCCAGTGTGCCCCTCCAGCGGCTCGCCGACTGCAGAGCCAGTCTCGGCATTCCAGATTCGAATTTTGTGGTCAAATGATCCAGAGATAATGTGTTGCCCATCGGGAGAGTAAGCAACTGACCCCATCCCCCCAGTATGGCCCTCCAAAGGCTTGCCGACTACAGAGCCGGTCTCAGCATTCCAGATTCGAATTGTGTTGTCATATGATCCAGAAACGATGTGCCGCCCATCGGGAGAGTAAGCAACCGACATCACCCTGCCAGTGTGCCCCTCCAAAGGTTTGCCAACTGCAGAGCCAGTCTCAGCATCCCAGATTCGAATTGTATGGTCGATTGATCCAGAGACGATGTACCACCCATCGGGAGAGTAAGCAACTGACACCACCAGGTCAGTGTGCCCCTCCAGGGGGTTGCTGACTGCAGAGCAAGTTTCGGCATCCCAGATCCGAATCGTCCCATCATACAACCCAGTGACAATGTGGTACCCATTGGGAGAATAACTCATGCAAGTCACACCGCCGCACTCATGTCCAATCCATGCTAATGGTGGCTCTGGCCATGATAGCAAATTTTCTCTTTGCACCTGGATACCTTTAGTGAAATGTGTGCTAAAGATAGTCGATAAATGTGACTTTGATGGCAGGAATGGTCCTGTTGAAATATACGTGTGTGGAGTGCTCATAGAGATGGGAGTGCGGAAGATAATCATGAAACGATAAACATCTTGAACTTTTCCCAAAAGTGTCTCATCCGTATCCTAGAGCAAGTTAGAATCGCTTTGGAACCACCATCACAGCAAGCCGGAGCTGCCCGTGTACTCACCTTGACTAATTTCGATGTCAGTTCTCGCAGGCTTGGAATGCCAATTTGCAACATTCCCATAATGCTCAATACTTCAACCCAAAATAGTGCATACGGTCCTTCAAAGAATTTCCTCAACTTGTCCAACACACGCCTCTCGCCAATGTCGGGAGAAAAGCAAAGGTGATTTGACCAATACAAAGAGCTATACTGCAACGCGTCGGAAATATTCTCTTTGATCCGCAATGCGAGATCTTTCACATCCACATTCGCGAGCCGGGAATCTTCGAGCCTGCAGATATTGAAACGGAGCTGTTCAACCATCTTGTCGAGACAAGCGATACCAAGGAACATATTTGCGTCTCGGAGGTTGACCTGATAGTCGCCATGACAGCTATGGCTCACAAAGAAATCTGAAATGGACAAATGCCGGAAACGAATCCCTCCATTGGGTCCTTCATCTCGATAGAACATAGATCCGAGTTCTTCCACCCACATTTTTACCAGGTCGGGTCTCACTCCTGACAGCTCTGCAATCGTCTCCTCACACAGCGGACGGTACGGCGCCGCTACAAGAAGCACTCCAATCATCCGTCGAAATTCGGCATTGCGTTGCACTCTCCGTGCTCTGACGATTCTGGAGTACAGTCCGTATAGAGACGCCAAGCCAGGGCTGCTCGAGTCTCGCAAGGTCGCCCCCAACAGCTTATAGGGTTCATAGCAATTCTCAAGAGCAAGTGCAAGAGTCTCGATGAAGATGAACAGACCTGCTGCTCGGGAGATAACTCCATCCAAGAGCAATGGTTCTGGCCAAGGAGATTGGAGACACCTGCTTGAAGCCACCCTATTGAATCGGTATTCTGCGAAAGCTCGTAGGTCGGAAGTGATTTCTCTGTCTGTGGTCAAGTCATATCGCAAATGCGACAATTGGGTAGAACCATCAAAAAAATGCTGAATATCGATTTCGGGCCTACTCGTGATGATAACCTTGAGCCACGGGGCGTATGCGACGGCCTCTGTTAGGGAATTCAGGATACCTGGACGACTCTGAATGCTGCCACACTCATTAAGTGCGTCAATGACAAATACGAGAGTCCTTTTTGGGAAGCGAGGAAGCTTGCGGATGAATTCAAGGAGGAGAGTGGGTCGCATTGACTCTAGTGTTACGGTTGTGTCGTTACGAAGATACTCTGCAACAATACTTCGAAAAGGGGGGAAGAGTATCGCGAGCTTGCGGATGAGAGTTGGAAGGATATTTCTGGGCTCTCTCAATTCCTGGTCATCCCTCTGGCAGAAAAATACTCCAGCGAGCTGCTCTTTATCGTGAAGGCTCGCGCAGATCGAATGTGCTAACGACGATTTTCCAATGCCAGGTAAGCCGTAGATCCAGTATGCATTTCTCCCATCTGTTTGCTCCGATCCATTGGTCACCCAAGCTATGATATGTCCGAGGAGGGATATGCGGGTGCCTTCCATACAGCCGAGATCCCGGTCATAGCTGGTCTTGACATCTTTGAGACGACTAAGTAAAAGTTCCTGCTCTACACGGAACTGTTGAGGATGACCTATCGAGAGAACGAGAAAACGAGTGCTTACCAGTCTCCTTGGTTCGGCGTAGAGCTTCAACATTCACTGCACGTTCGAAGTCTTCAACGACTCTCGTCAATGCTCTGTCCATTTCTCCGATCATCTCCCGGTGGGCCGACCCGCCCGCTGCGATTATCAGCACTAACCAAAACCATCAGGTGACTACCTACCAGATTTGACATAATCGCACGAAACGTTCGCGAGCTTGTGCATCACCTCATACATTCGCGGGATGATATCTTCTAAGAGGTCCATCTCTTCGCAGACTAATTTGTCCGCGACTATTTTGTCCGCGACAATGTCTGCGAAAAGCAAAAAGTGCTTCAACTGGTCCAGAAGCCCCGATGGTATCTGGTCGTACCCGTTTTGCACCTTCAAGAGCTAAATGGTCAAGCGTTACTTCCGCTACTAATACACGAAAAGCGAGCACGAACCTCAAACGTAAGCTTGGCAACACCGAAGGCGGCCTTCGAGATTGGATTCAACTATAAGGTGTCAATGACCTGCTAGTCTCTACGTGGGAAAACGGACCTCTGCGAATACAGCGCCGTGTTGAATAGCGTTCTCCACGGCCATCTCGGTCCATCCACTCATCAGTGGGGGGCATCCCTTTAACAATTCTTCGAGTGTATGGAGCGAAGTGCGCAGAAAGTCCGTCTAGGCGAAGATTATTAGCTGGGCGACTGTGGATGAGCGGTTGGAAAGAGACGAACGGTAGTGCTTGCGGAGAATTGTAATTCTATAGACCAACAATGCTGGTGGCGCTTTCCAACGACAATAATGTTCTCTGCGCTTCGTAGTCAAATACGGGTGTACGAGTTGGTGATGATAGCTTACTCAGGACCATGAATTCGTGTTTGATGGAGCTCCAATAATCATTAAAAAGCGCTTGAACATCAATCAGCTCGCCCGCCAGTCGGTTTTTTCCCCAAAATAAATGACTGCTCAGCATTTGGATCTCAACGCGTATCTCTGATGTCGGAGAAACACCTCTACACATGCATAATCATCATAAAGTGTTCGTAGTGGAGAAACAAGGGACACACAGGCGTTGGGCTGGTGTCCAGGTTTGGTTGTCTTGCGTCTGTAATTCTACCGCCTCACGTTCTAGATACAATCTAAGAGTATAGTCCCGATTTGGGATGGCTTGGACTGCAATTTCTGTATGTTGCCCAAAGTCAGCGAGGTGGGCTAAAACTGGAGTGAAGCGCCACACTTTCTAGGTGGAGGCTTAGATTGATCGATCGTCAGCCACCTTGAGAATGCCGCGAAGTACAGCTGCACTGTTGCTCACATGTTCTCTATCCTGGGCCGCTGAGTGGCCATGTTTGATCACTTTGAGGGGACTATTGGGAGGTCCGGGAGGAGCAGGAGGAACGTGGGATATACGCTGGTGGGTGACAGCCTCGAGAACCTAATTAGCGCGTGACACGCCGCGCCGGTAAGCTATATATCTCACACAAGTTATATAAACCATATTAGCCACACTTCTATAACACTAACCTATAAATTTGCAGCACTTTCCACGCCAAAAATTTCACTCCGTGCCTGAACAATTTGCACATCCCACATTCCTCATTGGTTCGCATCTTGAACCTTCTTTTCCTCTCCGCGCCTCCCTCACACTCGTCGCCCTTGCCGCTGCCGCTGCTTCTCCCATTCTTGCAGCCTGGGTTCGCCCTCGCATTCGTCACTGTCACGGCCGTCTCTTCATCATCGTCGCCATTGCCGTCTTCCTTTCATACACTCTCCACAATCACTTGTCTTAGAGCTCAGGTATCTAAATATTACACGGTACGTACTGACGAACTCAAATTCTGGTGTACATGACAGATTATGCGCGGGAGACTGACAGATTATGCGCGGGAGACTGAAGCAAAGTAGGTCGCATAGGGGGAGAGACTAACCCCTTAATGGTCAATCATCAGCACTCTTCTGTCTTTCGGGTGTCTAGATTTCCGCGGAGGAGCCAACGGTAGACCCGCCACCTGATCGAAATAGATGGCAGATGCGTTAGATCTCTGAGAGAGGCGCAATTTGCGTCAAAGTACATATTATTTTCTTCTGAAAACGCGTGTGGCAGATGCGCACCAACAATCCTCTTTCGACAACTACCATGTTCCACAGTAAACTCGTCTTCTTCGACAGAGATCCATGTCTGTGGCTTACTCATACCGTGCCCAGAGCTCTTCGTGCCTCCACGGGGCCAGCACTCCTCGCGACCAGACTGGCTCTTAGCATGGCTGACCTTGCCACCTTATGTTCATTTCTTCCAACCCGCAAACAGCGGTGCAAAATACGATAGGAGAGATCGCGGTCAATGGAACTATTCCGCACAATACGTCGACGATCTGATTTGTGGCTGATTTCGATCGTAGCCAATATTTCGGTATCGTTTCAGTCTCGCTCGATCGAGCCACGATATTTGCAGCACTATCTTACCTCACCTACACGACTCTACCCGGATTTTTCATTAACCTTTCGACTGTACCCATTAACGCCATTGGACATGAACCCAGCAGGACGCCTTTACCAAGTTTCCACTACGCTTCTAGTCAGTTTCGAGGTCTTGGATGAACACGTTTTTTGCCCTTCTGCGGTAAGTGTGGGTCGCCTCGCTTCTCCCTCTTCATTCCGTGTCTGTCGAAAGATTCGTGAGCTGGCTGCTCGCAAACGATCACCCACAGGGGCATGCCTGCTTGTGCTCGTGCTTGGTTCCATTGCAACTATTCAGTTGGTGGTGTCATTGATGGGCGTTTCTGGTCTCAAACAAGCTGCGTCGGTTTCGTCTCGCGTCGTCACAGCCCTTGGGCTCGACATTCTGGCGTCTGTACCCTCCCTTGCGTTCCGATATATGCAGGGTGAATCCGGTGTATCTAATTTTCTGCTGTATTCTGACTCCAGATGAGCTGACGACGTCCCCAAGCCATAGAGCATGCAATTAAAGTTGCAATTCTTAACCTCCTCTGCTAAACGAAGACTATTACAACACGCGGTCATGTGCAATCATACTACTCGGGAATCATACCATTGGGAAACTGAACCCGTTATGATTCAAGTCGTGGTGCTTGACGTGTTGCTGTTCCCATTTCTGACTGCATCTCAACGCCACTCCACGAATGACATAGTCAAACTCTTACGCCCTCTGTTCGTCACGTTACACCCGCCACAATGCAGCCTGGGAACTCGCAATGGGCAATCGTCGATCGGCAAGCAACGACGAGTGGTGAAGCTTATCTCTATCAACACCACTGAGGGGCCTCTATTGACCATGCAAGGGTTTTTTTTGGTCATTTTGGTCTTAATATAAAGCATTTCCATCAGGGCCGCTGAAGATGGCTCCCGTGCACAACGCCAACCGAGATCTCGTCAGACAAGAGGAGACAGCCTTGGCCAGTGCAAGGAGATGGGCGAGTTTTCTATCAGTAGGAGTGGACGAGACCGAGGCTAGACAATATGTGCTCCTTGTCCGCAAATTAATGCCCCAACAACAACGAAAATGATCGACCCAGTGACGACTGGGAACTACAACTCTGGAGGAACGATATGGTGTGGAAACATGTGGTTCCATTTAGTGTGTGTCGGGATCGACCCAAAGGCCAAACTTGAAGGTGTCAATCGCGAAAGTCTTTGGCCCCTTTGCTCGCGATCTGTATCTGTGCGTAGAGTTGGGTCCATCTTCTTCGAATACTGATACAGTGTAGCAAAGCATCCTCCGTCCTCAACGGAGTCATGTTCATGGTTCAGTACTGTATTAAGGACATCCTACCATCACCCACACTTCGCGAATCGACCCCGCTGAGTGTCAACGCAGACGACTCTGTCGTTCAGCTCCCGAGTAGTCCCCTTGTCAAGCTAGTGGTGCTACCTGCCGCTCTATCGAACGCGCACGCGTCGAGCTCTCCACCAAGCCAATACTCGAGCCAAAACCAACGACAAACACTATTCACAATGGTACTACTTATCCTCGTCATACTATACCTCTTCCTGAGTGATACATTAACCACCCAACGGGCGCCCCGCTTCCCCTCCTGTTGACCCAGCAGGAACCCTTGAACAAGACCCCGGGGGACCCATCAGGTCCGATGACCCGCTACCTCCACATCCACACCACGACGTCTCGTTCACCCCTAATGGCCCTTTGAAATCAACACAACCGGCCTCGAACGCAATGGAGGGATTGCTGGTAGCGCAATGCTCGTCGTAGACCAGGTCCATTATCCCCCTATCGTGTTCTCAATAAGTTTTTCTAATGGGGTTCAACACTCACGGCTGCCTGATCTGCGCATTGCACGCGAGAAGATGGATGGATGGAAGCAATGGACAAAGACATGCAGACGTTCAAGTCCTACGACGTCCTTGAGCTAGTAGGACACGTGCTCGGCATGCGCACTCTCAGGATCGACTGGGTACTTCACTGGAAATTCAAGAGCGGTATCTTCGAGAAGAACAAGGCTACTCGTAGCAACCACCAGGAGCCCAGTATCGACTATAACAGGTCATTTTTGCCTGTTATGGTCCTCGAGTCTCCACACACTTCTCTCCATAGCTTGGATTCCTCCGTTTACCGGTTGGGTAGTAGCATTAGGGAGTCCCGGATTCGATCCCTGACCCGCCCTTTCTTTCCTTTTCCTACATCCCTGCTATTAGCGACCTTGATGTCACCCAGTTCAACTTTACAATCATTTCAAGGAGGAGATTTATTGGTGATGCCTATCCTGGGAAGAGAACTGGGTATCATACCTCAGGAAAGGACTTTGCGGGTTGGCGCAGGCTGAGAGTACATGGAACGAGGAGCGAAATTCTCATGTAGAGAGTGAGGGATTCCCCAGGGTGATCAAGGACCCCGCGGTCTATGTCCAGAGCTCCCAAAACAACGAGGAGTTCGCTGCTGGGAGGTCCTGAGTGGACTATTTTGTTGGGATAGTCATGGGAAGGAACTCGACATGCTTCAAAAGGTATCAACACGCAGTATGGTACCACCGATCGAGACACTCATTCTTTGCAACTGAAGTGTGTACTCGCACTTCAATGCTAGATTGAGCGACCCGAATGGATGACCCACTCGACGTGCACACGCCAATGGCCACACTGGAGGCACTCGCACGTTTGCACCTGGTTCTAGCGTCACCGAATCGCCCTTGGCAAGGAAAGGTCCGGTCACAAGAAACGATAACGATGAATCTATGCTATACTGAGGCGGTATCATCTTGGTGGTCGCATTCCTCTTGGTCTACCGTTCTCAGACCGTAAGCGTTTCCTATGCATAGTAGTTACTAACGTTCGAATACTCCCGTACTGATGCAACCTCAGTGACCTATTCAGAAACCTGCCTTCAACCCCTACCGGATTTCCGTGGCCGAAACTCAGATGTGGACCAGTCCCATCTCGCGAACCACCCACCAGTCCACAGTTCGTTGAAAGGTGTATCATTGCTACCTGTTCATACACGAAAACCGCCAATCTCTTCAGCGTTCGGCAGCGTACAGCAATTAGGACTGAGCGACCTTCCTCCGACCATATCCCTTATCCAGAAAGAACCCAAGCACTCACTTATCCCTTTGTCGCCTGGTCCTGGGAATACCCACCGCCCAGGGTGCAAACTCCGGCGACTTTAGTACAATTCCGGGAATTCCGGGTCTTCTGTGCCAGGAGAGATTATACCCCTCACTCAAACCTGGGACACCCGGGTCTGCTTCCCATAGGTAGATCGAACGCCCATCATTCGCTTCAACACCATTCGACGATCACGCCGGCCTCCTCTGCAAGCAGTGCACCACTTCAGCACCCGCGCAGCACATTGCATACCGGCCAACTCCGGAGCTTCCACCGGTCCGCCATTCCGGGAAATGAGCACTCATTCGAAGCCCTCTACACCTCCGCCGCTAGTACACGATGATCACCATTCGTCGCTCCCACTTACACGCAACACCCACCATCCACATTATCTAAAGGTAGCAGCCGAAGACTCCTCGTCCACAACAGCCTTGCGACAACGAACATCACCGACAACGAACTGTACTGCTTCTGTGGTCGGCGTCGCGGAGAATGTGGTGAACAAGTGAGGTGGATTACGCGAATAGACAAACCTAATATGTATAGTACCCCAACAATAAGGAGAACACGCTTCGCCGCGTGCCAATGGTCCATACCCGGGTTTTCAACGAAACGGCCGTCTACATCATACGCAATGTCCGGGCGCGTAGCAACGGCCAAGTAGAGGGCCTCCCTAATCAGTGCGCTATAAGGGTAGAACTTCATTGCCAACGCCCCCTGAGGAGTATCCGGCGATATTCGAGCGGAGAACCTCATGTTTTCATTCATCGGCGTCTGGGCGGGGTTACAAACCACCATGCCAGTTCGAACTTCTCAATAATTGATTGGATACAGCCAAATTGCGACAAGCTGATTGAGCGGGACGCGCGGTCCCTGTCGATCTTCATCCAGAGAGCGACAAGGTGGCGCAGGCACCACATCCACAAGGACCGGTTCGGGATCAGGAAGAGCGGGTAAAGGAAGCTCTGCAGGGATCAGGGGACGAAAGGCCCGTAGGGCGGGCTCATAGCCGGAGAGAACTCGACGAAAGGAGTCGGCGGGGGTGCCTATACCAGCCATACCCAGGCTTATGGAAAGAGAGGACAAAGTCGCACTATCAGAGATGAGCATTTTACGCGCCACTAGATCCCAAAATCTCCAACACTTGTAATTGTATGGATAGCAGCATGGGCGAGAGAGCGGAGCCGTAGGTGGACATACGCGAGGCACCTGAACGGGTACCAGGTCGGGTCTCCTGCCTCTATACGGGGCGAATAGTTTGTTCGCAGCGGATACCGTCATTGACCCGAAACTGTTCAAAGGAAAGGTGCCCGTGTTCCGTGTTCCGTGTTCCGTGTTCCGTGTTCCGTCGTGTATCCACTTCTCTTATCATCCGGAAGAACGCCGTAGACCAGCGTTCTCGGCCCATGACTTGTACTTCTGGATCAGAAACCGTCAAATTTTCTAGCAATAAACACGGGTAGTCGTCGATGAAGAGAAATGACCACGCCGACTACGAACAGTGACGTGACTGTCACTGGGCCCAGGAGAAAACCCTGAAGATGGGGCGCCCGGCGAGCCTTGCGTGTGCCGCTCGAGTGGGCTTAATTACCGTTCACGCAGTCACGCAACCCTTATGGAAGTCGTCCGCAGAGAGACCGAATGAGTCACCGATGGCCGGATTAGGCATGCGTGTTTCTCCACCATGTCCACCCATGGAGACACCGACCGAAAAGGTCAGAACTCAATAGTTTGGTCATCCCCAATTCCCCACGCCGTGAGTGTGTACACTATTCTGTATTTATTTATAGTACGCGGCGAAAGGGAGGAACCCTCACGGTTCTTTCTCGATCTCCCCTGAGCTGCGTCTAGTCTGTCAACAAAAGCCGCACGCAGAGCCGACCCCCAGAGAGTATATGACCTTCCCGCCTACCAGACGAATGGGGCACCGATCAGCTGGGGGGAGTTTTCTTTCGTAAGGTGGGGACATGCGCAGAGCCGGAGTGTGAGTTTTCCGACAGGGCAGACCAAGCAAGGAGAATGACGATGGAGACGGAGGAGACAACAGGCGACAATGGCGACGAGACCGACGCACCGCCATCTAAGCTTAGAGCATAACCGGAAGGGTGTGTCGCCACATGCCACCCGGCCAGTGGAGGAATCAGCAACTCTGGGTGAATGTTAGGGACGGGGCGGCGTGGTTCAATTTTGGGTGCGTCGGAAACGCGAAACCTGAGGGCCGCACGTTGTGAGCAAGCAGTCGGTCGGGGAAAGCTTCAGGTGTTGGGGAGGAGGTACGTCGGCGTTATTTCGCAAAGGATTTTCGATGTAATGGCGATGATGGATATGGTGGAAGTAAGCGTGCTGGTGAAGGGGTGGTAAGGGTTGAGCAGAGGACTCGTGTAGGATTTCCTTTAAGGTCTCTTGAAACGATCGGGAATCGAGTATTCACTCTTCTCAACCCTCTTCATAATTGTATTTCCCGAAGCTTCGTCTGATCGCCTTTTTATCTTTGCAGACACTCCGCTTGCAATAGGGCTGCATGTAGCCAACAGCATTGTTTTGTTTCACCGTGAAACTCTTGAGATGAGAGCAAGCCTGGGAAGTGGATCTCTGCGCTCGGATAAAGCCACCCCGTGCCTACCATAGCGAGGACTAATGGTTCCAATAGGCGCTTCATTCAACTGAGCCTTAGAGACGTATTTGGGGATAAGGATGATGTCAGGAGCTGAAATGATAAGCACCCGATCCCTCTTCGGTTCCTCACTCTACAACTTTCAAGCACTCTACGTACGGTCGCGTCCACTAGTACTCTCTTGGCACCCTTCGTATCGCCCTACGTCATTCTTCTCAATCGGGCCCCATTTCTTACCCCTGGGCTTTCACAGTTCATTGCTTTGAATGCTCTCGACACTAGCCCCATTGCCTAAGCACAAATATTCAACCTCCCTCCGTCAGCTCCCTCCATCTCTTGGACTGCACCTTTGTAAACGCTTTGATGGGCTATCCACAAGTTGCTTTACACCGTTGACCCTCTGGGGGGCTTGTGTTTAGGAAATCAGTCCCTCTCCTCTTAATTCAGAGACCCCCAACCATTAATTTCACGTCAGGTTACAGGTCTACACATTTGGTCCGTAAAGTCGTTCATGTCCTCCTGTCCTCGGGTACATCATATTGTACACTATTGCGGAGGAGAAGAGAGCATGTAGTGAATCACATGCACATGACATTATTATTGCATGGAGGAGACCCTGTTATCTACCAATGTGAGAAGAAAAGAGAGCGCAAACTAGCACGACCAAGGAGCAATCGACATAGCAAACTACAAGCACAGAGTCAAGAATAGGGAAAGGCTAGGGCGGTGCAGCCTTAAAAATTTCAGTCCAAGACGTTCCAAATGCAAATTCATCAAATTGAAGCGAAACTGGCCGAGCAAGGGATGTGGGAGGGATTGTGAGAAGAGCAGTTGAATGGAGGCCTGCGCGATAGTCACGGGGTAGCCAATAGAGCAAGCCGCCCCCCGAGTCTGTGACCCAACCCCCTTTGTCTGACCGTCCAGCCCCAATAGTCGAGATAGATTGGGGCGGATTTTGTGGAGATGAGTCCCGTAAGTGAATAGCCCGCCCATCACTGGGCCCAGAGGTGATACGCTGCAGATCGGGAGAGTATGTAACGGGCATTCCAGAGCGAGTGTGCCCCTCTAGAGGCTCGCCAACTGCAGACCCAGACTCAAAATTCCAGATTTGAATTGTCCTGTCTCGAGATCCAGATACTATGTGCGACCTATCGGGAGAGCAAGCAACTGACTGCACCCAGCCAGTGTGCCCCTCCAGAGGCCTGCCGACTGCAGAGCCAGTCTCAGCATTCCAAATTCGAATTGTCTTGTCCATGGATCCAGAGAGGATGTGCCGCCCATCGGGGGAGTAAGCAACTGAGTTCACCCAGCCAGTGTGCCCCTCCAGAGGCTTACCAACTGCAGAGCCAGTTTTAGCATTCCAGATTCGAATTGTCTTGTCAGATGATCCAGAGATGATATGCCTCCCATCGGGAGAGTAAGCCACTGACCACACACGGTCAGTGTGCCCCTCCAGAGGCCCGCCGACTGCAAAGCCAGTCTCAGCATTCCAGATTCGAATTGTCTTGTCAAATGATCCAGAGATGATATGCCTCCCATCGGGCATGTAAGCAACTGACACCACCCCGCCAGTGTGCCCCTCCAGAGGTTTGCCGACTGCAAAGCCAGTTTTAGCAATCCAGATTCGAATTGTGTTGTCATATGATCCAGAGATGATATGCCTCCCATCGGGAGAGTAAGCAACTGACCACACACGGTCAGTGTGCCCCTCCAGAGGCCTGCCGACTTCAACGCCAGTCTCAGCATTCCAGATTCGAATTGTCTTGTCATATGATCCAGAGATTATGTGCGACCCATCGGGAGAGCAAGCAACTGACTCCACCCAGCCAGTGTGCCCCTTCAAAGGCTTGCCGACTGCAGACCCGGTCTCAGCATTCCAGATTCGAATAGTCTGATCACGTGATCCAGAGATGACATGCCTCCCATTGGGAGAGTAAGCAACTGACATCACCCAGCCAGTGTGCCCCTCCGGAGGCTTGTCGACTGCAGAACAAGTCTCAGCATTCCAGATTCTAATTGTGTTGTCAGATGATCCAGAAATGATATGCCTCCCATCGGGCATGTAAGCAACTGACACCACCCCGGCAGTGTGGCCCTCCAGAGGCTTGCCGACTGCAGATCCAGTCTCGGTATTCCAGATTAGAATTGTGTTGTCAAGTGATCCAGAGATGATGTGCCTCCCATCGAGAGAGTAAGCAACTGACCACACACAGTCAGTGTGCCCCCCCAGAGGCTTGCCGACTGCAAAGCCAGTCTCAGCATTCCAAATTCGGATTGTTTTGTCATATGATCCAGAGATGATATGCCTCCCATCGGGAGAGCAAGCAACTGACCGAACCCCGCCAGTGTGTCCCTCCAGAGGCTTGCCAATTGCAGTGCCAGTCTCAGCATTCCAGATTCGAATTGTCTTGTCAGATGATCCAGAGACGATGTGCCTCCCATCGGGAGAGCAAGCAACTGACCACACCCTGCCAGTGTGCCCCTCCAAAGGCTTGCCGACTGCAGAGCCAGTCTCAACATTCCAGATTCGAATTGTGTTTTGATATGATCCAGAGATGATGTGCCGCCCATCAGGAGAGTAAGCAACTGACAACACCATGCCAGGGTGCCCTTCCAAAGGCTTGCCGACCGCAGAGCCAGTCTCAGCATTCCAGATTCGAATTGTGTTGTCTAATGATCCAGAGATGATATGCCTCCCATCGGGAGAGTAAGCAACTGAGTACACCCAGTCAGTGTGCCCCTCCAGAGGCTTTCCGACTGCAGAGCCAGTTTCGGCATCCCAGATCCGAATCGTCCTATCATCCGACCCAGTGACAATGTGGTACCCATTGGGGGAATAACTCATGCAAAGCATATCGCCGCTCCCGTGTCCAATCAATTCTAATGGTGGCTCTGGCCATGATAGCAATTTTCCTCTTTGCACCTGGACGCCTTTAGTGAAATATGTGTTAAAGATAGTCAATAAAGGTGACTTTGATGGCAGGAATGGTCCTGTTGAAATATACGTGTGCGGAGTGCTCATAGAGATGGGAGTGCGGAAGATGATCATGAAACGATAAACATCCTGAACTTTTCCCAAAAGTGTCTCATCCGTATCCTAGAGCAAGTTAGAAACGCTTTGGAATCACCATCACAGCAAGCCGGAGCTGTACTCACCTTGACCAATTTCGATGTCAGTTCTCGAAGGCTTGTAACGCCAATTCGCAGCATTCCCATAACGCTCAATACTTCAACCCAAAGTAGTGCATACGGTCCTTCAAAGAATTTCCTCATCTTGTCCAACACACGCCTCTCGCCAATGTCGGGAGAAAAGCAAAGATGATTTGACCAGTATAAAGAACTATACTGCAATGCGTCGGAAATATTCTCTTTGATCCGCAATGCGAGATCTTTCACATCCACATTCGCGAGCCGGGAATCTTCGAACCCGCAAATGTTGAAACGGAGCTGTTCAACCATCGTCTCGAGGCACGCGATACCAAGTTCCATATTTGCGTTTCGGAGGTTGACCTGATAGTCGTCCTGACAGTGGTCGCTCACAAAGAAGTCCGAAATAAACACATGCCGAAAACGAATCCCTCCACTGGCTCCTTCATCTCGATAGAACATAGAGCCGAGTTCTTCCACCCACATTTTCACCAAGTCAGGTCTCACTCCTGCCAGCTCTGCAATCGTCTCCTCACAAAGTGGACGGTACGGCGCCGCTATAAGTAGCACTCCAATCATCCGTCGAAACTCGGCATTGCGTTGCACTCTCCGTGCTCTGACGATACTGGAGTACAGTCCGTATAGAGATGTCAAGCCAGGGCTGCTTGAGTCTTGCAAGGTCGCCCCCAATAGCTTAGTAGGTCCATAGCAATGCTCAAGGGCAAGTGCAAGAGTCTCGATGAAAATGAACAGACCTGCTGCTCGGGAGATAACTCCATCCAAGAGCAATGGTTCTAGCCAAGGAGATTGGAGACACCCGCTTGAAGCCACCCTATTGAATCGGTATTCCGCGAAGATTTGTAGGTCGGAGGTGATCTCTTTATCTGTGGTCAAGTCATATCGCAAATGCGACAATTGGGTAGGTCCATCAAAAAAATGCTGAATACCGATTTCGGGCCTACTCGTGATGATAACCTTGAGCCACGGAGCGTATGCGGCAGCCTCTGTTAGAGCATTCAGGATGCCTGGACGACTCTGAATGCTGCCACACTCATCAAGGGCGTCAATGACAAATACGAGAGTCTTTTTTGGGAGGCGAGGAAGCTTGCGGATGAATTCAAGGAGGAGAGTGGGTCGCATTGACTCCAGTGTTACGTTTGGGTCGTTGCCAAGATATTCTGCGACAATACTTCGAAAAGGGGGGAAGAGTATCGCGAGCTTGCGGATGAGAGTTGGAAGTATATTTCTGGGCTCTCTCAATTCCTGGTCGTCCCTCTGGCAGAAAAATGCTCCAGCGAGTTGCTCTTTATCGTGAAGGCTCGCGCAAATCGAATGTGCTAACGACGTTTTTCCGATCCCAGGTAAGCCGTAGATCCAGTATGTATTCCTCCCATCTGTTTGCTCCGATCCGTTGGTCACCCAAGCTATGATTTGTCCGAGGAGGGATTTGCGGGTGCCTTCCATACAGCAGAGATCCCTGTCATAGCTGGTCTTGACATCTTTGAGACGACTAAGCAAAATTTGCTGCTCTACACGGAACTGTTGAGGATGACCTATCGAGAGAACGAGAAAACGAGTGCTTACCAGTCTCCTTGGTTCGGCGTAGAGCTTCAACATTCACTGCACGGTCGAAGTCTCCGACGACTCTAGTCAAAACTCTGTCCAGTTCTCCGATCATCTCCCGGTAGGCTGACCCGCCCGCTGCGATTATCAGCACTAGCCATAGCCATCAGGTGACCACCTACCAGATTTGACATAGTCGCACGAAACGTTCGCGACCCTGTGCGTCACGTCATACATTCGCGGGATGATATCCTCTAAGAGATCCATCTCTTCGCAGACTAATTTGTCCGCGACTATTTTGTCAGCGACAATATCTGCGAAAGGCAAAATGCGCTTCAACTGATCGAGAAGCCCCAATGGTATCTGGTCGTACTCGTTTTGCACCGTCAAGAGCTAAATGGTCAAGCGTTACTTCCGCTGCTAATACACCAGTAGCGAGCACGAACCTCAAATGTAAGCTTGGCAATACCGAAGGCGGCCTTCGAGATTGGATTCAACTACAAGGTGTCAACGCCCTGCTAGTCCCTACGTGGAAAAACAGACCTCTGCTAATACAACTCCATGTTGAATAGCGTTCTCCACGGCCTTCTCGGTCCATCCGCCCATCAGTGGGGGGTATCCCTTTAACAATTCTTCGAGTGTATGGAGCAAAGTGCGCAGAGAGTCCGTCTATGCGAAGATTATTAGCTGGCGGGATGGGCAGCTGTAAAGAGACGAACGGTAGTGCTTGCAGAGAATTGTAATTCAATAGACCAATGATGCTGGTGATGCTTTCCAATGACAATAATGTTCTCTGCGCTTCGTTGTCAGATACAAGCCTATGAGTTGGTGATGATGGCTTACTCGGTACCATGAATTCGTGTTTGATGGAGCCCCAATAATCACTGAAAAGCGCTTGAACGTCAATCAGCTCGCTCGCCAGTCGATCTTTACCCCAAAATAAGTGACTGCCCCGCTTTTGAATCTCAACACGTATCCTTGATGTCGGAGAAACACCTCTACACGTGCACAGTCATCATCAAGTGTTCGTAGTGAAGAAACAAGGGACACACAGGCGTTGGGCTGGTGTCCAGGTTTGGTTGTCTTGCGTCTGCAATTCTAGCGCCTCATTTTCTAGATACAATCTAAGAGTATAGTCCCGATTTGGAACGGCTTGGAGTGCGATTTCTGTATGTTGCCCAAAGTCAGCGAGGTGGGCCAAAACTGGAATGAAGCGCCACACTTTCTAGGTGGAGGCTTGGATTGATCGATCGTCAGCCACCTTAATAATGCCGCGCGCGGTACAGCGGTCGCTCACATGTTCTCTATCCTGGGTCGTTGAGTGGCCATGTTTGATCACTTTGAGGGGACTATTGGGAGGTCCGGGAGGTGAAGGAAAGAGGAACGTGGGATCGGTGCGGACAGTGACACCCTCAATAAGCTTCGCGGGTGACACGCCTATAAGTTATATATCTCACAGAAGCTGTATAGGCTATATTAGCCGCAGTTATTATAACACTGGACCCATAAGTTTTGCAATACGTTTCACGCCAAAATTTCCCACCCACATCCCACATCCCTCATTGTTCACATCCTGAACCCGCTTCTCCTCTCCGTGCCACCCTCACACTTGTCGCCCTTGCTGTTGCTGCTGCTTCTCCCGTCATTGCAATCTGGACTTCCCCGCCATCTGTCATGTTCGATGATTCGAAGTTCTGGCTAAGCCGGAGTACATTGCGCAACGGGCTGTCTGGGTTCGGGTAGGGTGTCAAGCTGGGTGTCAAGCAGAGCAGCGGCTGAGTTCCGATCCGGATATTCATACATAGACTAGAGTTCATGTGTTACTATAAGCGAGACAGGAAATACATCATATATGATAATACGATATTCGATGCGGGACCGTAACCGTCTCACCATCCATGTATTCGCTTGACCCCCCATCCGTTGGAAAACCTGAAAGCAGCCTGTCAGATCTGTCAGATTAGAAAGTCACCGGTTAGTCACCGATTAGTCAACGCTGTCAGATTACATGTTATGTCGAGGCTTGTACGTAGTCGTATCGTCGCATCGTTAGATAAAAATTATGAATAAAATAAAATAATAATAATAATAATACAACCCGTTGCAGCGAGCTTGACCAAAAAAATTTCTGACTGGCTTGGACCTGACCACAACTTCCACGTAGTTCCAAGCGGTAAGTTTCTCTCTGAAGCGCAAATGGTGGTCGCGGATGCTCGGCTGGGGGGTTACAGTTGACCTCGGGCGCTGGCCCCCTGCCTCTCTCTACTCGTCGTCGCCGTTTTTCGGTCGTCGCTGTCCACGACGTGCTCGAGCCAGTGTTGCCTTGTGCAGCGCTCGGTGAGCGGGCTTTCCCTCGAGTCCCCTTCTATCCTCCCGGCCTTTGGTCCGTGTGGTCCTTGTGGTACGTCGGTTCCTTCGTCCATGGGATTTTTTTCCGTTTCTTCTGGCCTTTAGCCAGCCGCCTCGCGGTGGTAGTGCGTTGTGCTGCCCGCGGCCACGCGTGGCCGGCCATTCAGTCGCCGGTCCTCTAGGTATACCCTGGAGGTCCTTGCTCCGTAGGTTTCTCCCCAATCTTCCTCGCTGTGCGGCCGGCCTGTGGCTCGCTGCTGACCGCCCTTGGGCATTCCCCTGCGGGTCTAGGCATGGACAGTCGGTTGGGCTTCGCGAGTCCCTGCAGCTTAGAGTGCATGCGACCCGCTGTCCCACCCCCTAGACCGAGGATTTCGCAGCACCGTTTGCATAGCCAGCTGTCCCCAAAAGTTGGGGCCTCGACCTAGCCAAACCAGCCGTCTGCGGGGGTCTCCTCACCCCGTCGGACGTGCCGTTAGGGCATAAGGTATCCCCTCCAGGAGCAGAGCTGGGGCGTCTGGAAACAGCGCGCCCCCGCCCCTCTGCTCAAGAGTAGGGACGGCAATGCAGTAATCCGTCATCTCTGGACGACGGACGGCGCTTCCGGACAACGTCCTTTCCTTTCCCCCATCAGTGTTTTGGTGCATCTTTAGGATGCCTTGGACGTCACGTGCCCCACCACGGTGGTCCACGAAGCTTGCCCGCTGCATGCTGGGGTAGACACCGCCCCTCAATTGGTCAGTGCCCCCTCACTTGAAACCGGGAGAGTATCTGAGGCTGGGAAAGCGGCGCATCGCTGGCACGGGCGTGTGCTAAGGGCGCTGCCGGACCGGCCTTGGTTCTGCCTAGGGAGTCTTTCCCTCACAGAGATGCCACACTCTGTATAATAAACGGCCACAGACTCTTGTCATAACCCTCCCGGCATGCGGGCTTCTGGATGCTGCGGCCTGTAGGGAAGGCGCAGCGTGTGCGGGAGCATCCTAATAGTAAACGCTGCGGGAAGAGTGGAGCCCAGTTGCTGGGTCTCCATGGAGGGAGCCTCCGAGCTTTTTGCACAGGAGGCGGGTCCCACCCGGCTTGGGAGTCCTTCCCTACGGAGTGCTGGCGCGATACACTCAGTCTAAACCGCGCTTGGTGATGCATCTACCAGTAACAAATGAAAAATGGCTAGGTGGCCCTCCACTTGAAAAACGGATTACAGGGGTCTTCTCTTTTGGACCTCTGGCTCGTTCGGCTCTTATCTTGACTGCGCTGTTGGGCGGTCGAGGTTTGAATCTCAGAGCTGAGAGTGCTGTGCGACATGCCTGTGCTCGCGTGATGGTCAAACACGAGAAAAAAGCTAGTGGCCACGCTCCACTTGAATCCTAGCCAGCGGTTTTTCAGATGGCCTTAGTGGATCGGTTCTTCGGGGCCCCCACGGATGGAGATGCCGAGCCCGCCCTTTCCAGCTCTTCTCGAGTTGTCAGGGAATGATTAACAGCCGCCTCCCCGAATGGCCGGGGCTGATAGCCGCCTGGGCCCATACCCAGTGAGATGGCGTGGAAGCTCCCAACTCCGTTGTTCGGTCCTCTGGATCAGCCGGTAAGAAACGCGCCCGCAGGTGGTACCTGCGTTACCAATCCTCCTTGGACTGTGGAGGTATCCACACTAAACATTACCACTTCTGGTCTTAATGAACGGCGACGCGTTGGAGCGCAGCCTCTTCCCTCACCTACATCTTGGGGAGGGTGGAATTTTTTGCTGACATTTGGGGGGTTCCCCTTCCTCCTTTTCTTTCCTACAGCTTTACAGATTTTACTAGGCACCATGACGCTCCCGGCTCAACGCGCGCAAATCGTCACCGCGGCAGAGGCCGTGGAAATTATCAATGCATGCCTTTTCGGCGCTGATCAAGTCCATTCCCGGCCCAAGGTCCCATTCCGCAGGAGGGCCAAACGCAGCCGCGCCCCTTTTACCCCGGCACCGCTCACCAATACTGGTTTCCTGGATGGAATAGTCCTGGGGAGCGAGCTGCCTACTAACAGTCTTGTTTTGCCTCCCACTACACCCCATGGTAATCCCCCCTGGCGCCCGCTTAGGCACCCAGGGTTCCTTCCCGGGCTCTGTTATTTGGCGGCGGTACGGGAGGTTAACGTGCACAGAGCCGTCCGAGTCCTTGGATTTTACCCTACCGTGTTTGCCCTCAGAAACTCCCCCCTGATCGAACAGCACTGCGCTTTTGTCCTCCCTCAATGCTCTGGTTTATTCCATTTAGTCACCGACCACTCGCCCGGCTCTGCAGCGCTCCTGGACGTCCCTGGCCACTGGTTGGTCGGTGCTCAGTTGCCCCAAGCAGGCCCTTCGATGCCACGCGCAGGCCCTTCCAGGGCTAATGCGTCTTGGGGGAGACCTTTGTCCCCTGACATGCTCCGCCCCCACCCGGCTTCTCGCACTCCTACGGCCCCGATGGGCGGTGTAAGAGGGCCCCCACCTCCGAGGGCGCCCCTGCCCCCGCAGGAGACTCTTTTGAGGGACGTCCCTAGGTTTGATGCTGATCCCCCGGGCTTTCAGCATAGAAGGAACAAGGGGAAAGGCAAAGGTAGGAATAAATTTGTGCCATTCGCACCCTACTCCACGGATCCCCAGGCCCGTCGGCCCTCTTCCCCTGCCGCGAAGTGGAGGGCAGCTATATCGGATCCCTTGGACGATGCCATGAATGGCTTCCGCGCGATCCTAGACGAGTACCCCCCAGTCCTGACTAAGCCGGCCTGGTCCGACCTCGTGTCCTTCCTGAACAAGGCCAAGAAACAGACGGACTTTGATAGGAAAGGATTCGTCTCCATGCTGAAGGGGGAGTTCGACTCCCTTCTGGAGAAGGTGCAAGCGGCTGCTTCGGCTCAGCAGGAGGAGGAGCAGCGGCGTGAAGAGGCGCTGGCCGAGGCCTCTAATGCGCTTACTAGTTTGGTCGCAGAACTCAGAGAGCTGGACCGGAACATAGCAGAGCCCCTGCCGGGTGCTGATGTTCCGGCGCTGGAGTCTCATCGACACCTTTTGAAGACAAAGATAGCGGAGCAGGAGAAGATGGTGGACAAGATGGACAGCGCGGAGGAGCCCGCGGAGACGGAGCTTGCGGATGCCCCCTCGGTTATCGCCCCAGACGCTCCCCCGGTCGTTCCTAAACCGTCGTTCGTGGAGTTATGGCCGGAGACTAACTACCAAGACCACGCCGCCCGTACTGCCCCCCTCTTCCCAACAGTCGTGGGCAAAGCACCAATAGCCAGCCTGAAGCCGGTCATGCGAGACCAGGTAGACTCTAAACTTTACCTTCCTCGATCTTTGGAGCTGTACACTTGCGATGAGCTCGCTAAACTGGCCCCAAGGAGAGGTGCTCGGTGGAACAATCGCTACGAAGACCCCCTAGAGCCCGTCAAGAGCTGGTCTTGGTTGGAGTTTGAGACGGTGTACAACAAACCCGGTTACCACTTCATGTTTGCCAGAGTCGCCCAGCTTGGACCCATGTTCAAAGACCCCAAGCTGACTTTACTCCGCAGCAAACTCGCGCAGAGATGGCAGTGTGAGGTTCACTTCGAGCGCATGAGCCCCAGGCAGGACTGGATGCTATGCACGGTGCCGACGGGCTCTGCAGGCGAGAAAGAGGCGCAGACCTTCGACCTCATTAGGCTGGCTGAAACTAACGCGGTATACGTTATCAGGCGTTTCGCTCCCATGGGCAGGGCCCGTGACCTGGAGTGGGTCGTCAAAGGATCCATGGCGGATGAGACGTCGATTTTCCTCCAGATGCGAAAGAGGCTCTTGGAGTTCGAAACCAGTGATGTCCGCCTGGGATGGCGAGTCCTGGGGGTCAGGAAAGGAGGAGCCACGTCCAAGTTCAGAGGGACATTTACTCTGGAATCTGAGGACGTGTATTGGCCCTGGTCGATGGACTTCGGACACAAGCACGGTTCGGTGCCGGATACCTCCCCGCTCCTCAATTTTGAACCATCTTGGTCTGCCAGACGCCCCTACTCGTGCCAAGGTTGCTACTCCTCAGATCATTTTACGGCGGAGTGCCCCCTGCCTTTTATGAAGATAGGAGGACTGTCCTTAATCAGTATGCCGGCTAGAAGCTTGGTTCTGAGCAAGAAAGCGGGCGAGAGAGTACTCGACCTCGAGAAGGCTACGTGGCAGCTGCCGATCAGAGTGCCCCCCTCGCCCTCGGTCAAGAGCGCAGCGGCGCCTCGTAACGCCCCCCTTCCTGAACGAACGGCTGCACCTCCCGCTCTGTCGGTGGTGGAGGAAGAAGAGCTGGACAAGGATGTGGACATGGAGGAATCTGATGACGAAAGCGTCCTGGAACAGATCGAACCAGGGCGCATCACTGCTCTGTCGAACTTCCTATGCGGGCGCCTGCTGGGTAACGCCAATCCAGTGGTAGGCCTCACCAGGAACCTGATCCACTCAGTGTGCAAATTCTTCGGCGGTTCAATCCACCCCGTCCTGTTCTCTCTTCGACGGGACGGGCACTTACCTGTAGACGTGTCCGACGCGACTTTGGTTGACGAGTTCACTCGCCCCCCCTCTGGTTACTCTACTAGCCCCCCCGGCAGTAAGCTAATACCCCCTGATTGCCATGCCGCTCTAACGAGAGTTGGTCTAGTCCCCGTTGGTACCAAGGCCCCCCCTGCCCGAGGTGCTGTGCACCTTGGCACGACTGCGGCCGCTGTGCCTACTGCTTGTATGTCCAGGCGCCCCTTTCGGGCTGCTAAATGTAACTGTGCTTCACGGTACTGATCCCGCTTACAGCTTTGCCGGAAAACCCCCAAAAACAAGCTGGGGGCGCGCAGTATGAGACCCCTGCTATACTAAGCGCCGTCACACACTCTCAGTCACATGTCAGCGCCACGCCCACGCCTGCTCCCACCGCTGCGGCCCCCACCAGCGCGATTCAGATTACCCTCGGAGCTCCTGCCACGGTTCCTCTCCCGGCGCCTGCTCCTGCTGCACCACTCGCTGACGGGTCTCATGTTCCCTTGGAAGTCCCTGGCGCGTCTCAAGCATCTGAGGAGATTCCCACCCCGGTGCGCGATCCTGGAATGGACAAATACTACGCGCCCGTACCTTGCCCACCCCTGCCCGCCCAGGCTACTCAGTCCTCCACGTACACGTGGCCTGATAGCGTACTAGACGTAGCCCTGGAGCCAGCGCCTGCTACTGCCCCTGCTGCGATCCCAGGAGCCTCTTCGGAGCCCCTATTCTTCAGCCCCTCGCCCCCTGCTGCCCTCGTTCCGATCCCGATCGACTCCTTGGCTCGTCAGGCACTTTCCTCGATGGCTATGGGTCGCACCTTAGCCGAGGACTTGATGGACATCGAGGCAGGCGTCCCTTTGCCTTCCTTGTTGAATCCGATATTACGAAACCCCCTGGTCGATAACGGGGACGAGGTCGACGACATCCTTTTTTCGCACATCAAGCCTCTGCAAGGGGACGCTTTGATTAGAGCGGCGGGTGTTCTTCCTGAAGAGCTCCTACCCCGGCCCAAGAAGGCGGCCCCAGCTCCTTCCCCTCCTACCCATGAGGCAGACGCTCCCTCCCAGTCTAGCTCCACCTTGCAGACCCAGGGGCCCTCTTATATCGTGGCACCTCCCACAGACACCTACGACGACCCCTCACTAGCTGACAGCCTGGCCCACCTGGCAGGACTATTCCCGTCCGTCAGCAGCGAAACTTTCACCATAGTCCTGAGCAAGGTCAATGGGGACTTGTCGGCGGCTTCTGCTTGGATGCAGTCTGTAACCGAGGTAACTAGGGCGAAGGAGGTTCTATCGAAGGCTTTCCCGACCGCGCCAGAGAAAGAGATAGAGAGTTCCCTCCGGCATTATAGGGGGGATTTTCTTCTCTCCTTTTACGGGTTGGCCAGATCTTTTGAGCACACGAAAGAATGGAATGACCTCAAGCAGGCCAGAAGCCGAGGAGTAATGGACATTGATACCCCGGCGCCCGATTTCCTATACGACGACCCCGCAACCTCGGCCTACGAGTGGCAGTGGTGGCAGATCGCGGTGTCCATCCGCGCCCATCGTGTGGCGGACGACCCCGTTGTAGTCAGAATGTGGGACCAGTTAGCAGGTATCTCCACAGCCACTTGGGATGTTACGCCTCGTTTCACGGACTACGTGTATAAACTAGGCCTACGCAACTCGGATGAGGGTGCTTTCACTAAAGCGGTCAAAGTCCTGAAGGCGCAGCCCGACTTCAAAGCGATAGAAGCTGTGGCGGGGCCGGCCACCCCTTGCGGCCCTGATAGCCCCAGAGACGCGGCTACCTCAGTCCTACAGGTTCTACTTTCGGACGGGTACATCTCCCCTCCTGCGGCGGCATGGCTCGCTATCCGTGTTTCAGGGTCCCCCTCGATGTACGTTGCCATGTCTCCTCTCTTCATGGCGTTCCCCAAGACTCGAGGGAAGCTGTGGAACGACTGCAACCTCCACCTCGCAGCCTGGTCGGTCACCAACATGAAGCACCGGGCTGGCACGAATAGCCCGACCGGTTCGAGGATCAGTGCGGCGGATGCGAGGAGTGCATACTCCAATGTCGTCCCGGCCGCGAAGGGGAAGGAGGTACACCCCATTTTCACCAGAGGGGCTAAAGGAAAAGCTCCCAAGGTAGCCAAGCCTCGCGCCCCGACAAAAAGCGAGAGGGCGAAGAAGCAGAAGGCGGATTTTGCGGCCGCGCGGCTCGCTAAGAAAGGGGAAGATATAATTGCCCAAATTGAGTCCGAGCGCGCGCTCATGGAAGAAGAGCGTGAGAGTGAAGAGTAATCTGGTTTGGTTTCTAATTTTCTTTTTGATAAGTGTCCTGTCTCTGGAATAAGGTTGCTCGTTCCTGGTTTTCTTTTTTTTTTTTTTTTTTTTTGATAAGTGTCCTGTCTCTGGAATGGGGTTGCTCCTTTATGGCTTTCTTCTAGATGTATGGCTGGTTTTCGCCGATGGTTTCCCTATGTGTCTCTCTGACTTTAGCGTTTGGTGTTTCACCCGATGGGAGGTGTGGTCAGCTACCCCCCGGCGCACCTCCCCTATAGAATTTGTTTCGTTTTCCGGTCACACCCGGGGCAATCCCCCTCTTAGCTGCCATGGACATCAAGCTCGCTACTTCCCGACGTCCCGCACGGGCTGTTGGCTACCCGGCTCAGGGCCGTGGGGCTGACGGTGACGGCGGGGGGACAGTGGGTACCCCCCCGGTGGGCGTGGGGGCCATCGGTGTCACAAACAGCCAGTTATGCGAAATCCCCCTCCTGCCGGCGTCGCAACGGAGCGTCGGCAGAACCAAAGGTGATCCGCGTCCTCTTCCGACGGCAGGCTCGAGCCCTGGGCCTAACAGTTGCGTGGGGGCGCTTCCAGATGGTCCAGGGCCCACGCCTAGTGCCGTGTCTCCTGCTAATATACCTCTGATTGATAGAACCTTTAAGTTAGCAACTTGGAATATGAATGGACAGTTTAGGATAGGCGCTTCTGGAAGCGCGGAGCGGAAGCTCCATTTTGTGGAGAAGTTACTGCACGTGGAGAGTATCGACGTCTTGGTGTTGACTGAAACCCACACTGGGACCCTGGACGTCTCCGGTTCGACTACTGTTCTGTGCCAAACTGGTCTCGCCACCGCGAAGGCGGGGCTAGCAGTTGTAGCCAAAAACAACGGCGAGTGGTACTCCACTCATGAGGAGATACTGGTTCCGGGCTATGCCGTTTTAACCCGCTTGAACCACCGGCGGTCTGTAGAGTCCTTTTGGCTCCTCGCAGTGTACGCGGACACTTCAAACTCTTACGCGTCTCTGTTGTCGTTTTACGAGACGCTTTGCGCGAAGCTCACCGAGTTCGTGCGGGCCTTGCCGGATGGCACGTGGCAAGGTTGTATTGCAGCAGGGGACTGGAACTTCGTGGAGTATGACGGGGATAGGTTCCCCTTCCGGGACCGTCCCTCCAAGCTAGTACATATTAGGGCTGCCTTTGAGAACGTTAGGAAGCGTTGTGAGATGACGGATTCTGCGGGACCTGCGCCTGCGCCTCGTCTCTGGACATACTCCAAAATGACCGCCTATGGGAAATCCTTCTCTAGGCTGGACAGGATATACATACCTAGTCGGGGCTGGGCAGCCTCGAGGTCTGACGTGCTGAGCACTAACTGGTCTGATCATAGGGTCCTGGTATCGACGGTCTTGGTAACGGCGCCTAAGGTGCAGAGGGCCGTTCCGGCGCCAAGATTGCCCAGCTTGTCGCTGCTGGATAGGTCGGGTACCTTCTGGCCTGAGGTGCTGGAGGCCTGGAGGGCTCTGACCAATCTCCAGTCCATCACGCTGGAGTCTTGGACAGATTTCAAAGCTTCCGCGCTAGAAGCAGGGGTACGCGCCCGCAATCATACCCAGAAGGACAAGCGAAAAGATTGGATCTCGGCGCTGAGGAGGGAGACTGTTCGACCTGAGGAGGCCCTGTCCACTGCCTCCAAGGCGCTTGGTGAATTGCGTTCAGGGAAACAGAGCCGAGATAGGTCCACGGCGGCCTGGCCAGAGGCTGTCCCGCGGTACGCCGCACCCCCGACCCTGCGTCGCCCGGGCCGAGGGGATTGTCTCTCCTCCCCGTGGGCGACACCGATTCAGGTGCCCCAGCGGGAGAAAGGGCCCGCGCGACGTCCCCAGGGTCCTGCGATGCCCAGCGAGTCAGCGCCCTGGGGCAAGGTGGCTGACATTCTGGATAACCGGATGGAAAAGATGGAGGCAGCCACCCGGCGGAAGCGGAAGCGCATGGCTGATAAAAGGACGTCGGAGTGGTTCAAACAATCCTCCAATAAGGAGAAGGACGAGAGGGGTAGCAGGGCCTCAGTCTCGGTGGAGGGTCTCAGGGCGCCTGGGGATGCCCTGGCAGCCACTGACTTGCGCAGCATGACTTCCATTGCTAGAGATTATTTTTACAGCCTGCACACCCCGGAGCCTCTTCCCCCGGACAGGCTCGCTGAGCAAACTGCCCTACTGGCAGAGCTGGAGCGTTGCTACGGGCAGCTGCCGGGCCCCCCCAGTTATGAGTCGGGACCCTTTTTGGAGGAGGAGATCATGGCGTTGAAGAATAAGATGCCAAATACAGCCCCAGGCCCAGATGGCTTGCCCTATTGCTTCTGGAAGGAGCTGGCCCGTCGTCTGTCGGCACTGGCTGATTCTAAAGCTCCTCTGCCCCTGTTCTGGTCGGTTTTTCAGGACCTGACGGAGGACATAAGGGCACGGGGCACCTCCCGCCTCGGCTTCAAAGACGCTAATGTCAGTCTTTTTTACAAGAAGGGGGATCCCACGCTTGTCTCAAATTACAGGCCCATTTCCTCGATGAACACTGACTGCAAGATGTACACGAACCTGGTTAATAACAGGCTAGCTCCTTGGGCGGTCTCTAAAATCCACGATGACCAGAAAGGTTTCGTGCTGGGCCGTCTGATGTCTGACCACACTAGGCTGGCCATGGAGGTCGCACACCTGTGTGATTCAACAAGTACTGATGGGTACATAGTCGGTTTGGATCAAGCGAAAGCGTATGACAGGGTGGATCAATCTTGGCTTCTCTCGGTCTTGCGCGCGATGGGGATCCCTTTACCCCTGCTCAACATCATACGGGATATCCTGCCCTCGTGCCGCTCCCGGGTCCGTGTCAACAGCGGGCTGAGTGAGCCTTTCTTCCTTAGGAGGGGTGTTAGGCAGGGTGACCCCCTTTCGTGTTTGCTGTATAACTTCTCCATAGAACCCCTAGCCATGCGTTTACGGGCCAAGATCCATGGCATCTCCGTGTTTGGTCTGCCGCATGCGAGGGTTATGCTGTACGCTGACGATACTAACTTGTTCCTTTCACCAAGGGACTCTCTGCCCGACGTGGCTGCCTGCCTGGCCTCTACATCTTATGCCATCGGCTCCAGGTTCAATCTGGACAAGATGGATGTCAAACCGGTTGGCTCCGCGGAGTTTAAACAGTCCGCTTTTGACAACCCCCTCGCGATCCAGGCGTCGCTGCCTGGCGCTTATGTGCTCCCCCCCTCTGCCCCTTTGCGGATCCTGGGTGTTTGGATTGGCAGTGAAGACCTCGCTGCGCCTAGGTGGGCCCAAATAGAGGCTCACATTGGGAAGATCACAAAGCAGTGGAGAGCCATTGGGGCCTCCCTTAGGAACCGGGCGGTTTTGGCCAGCGCTCTGCTGTCCTCTAGGTGCTACCACCTCCTAGATGGCAACGGTATCCCGGCGGCTACTCTCTCTCGGATATCCGGCAAGATCTCTCGGTTTGTCAGAGGAGGGTTCTCCCTGATGCCATACGCGTCACTAGAATCACCTATCATTGAGGGAGGCCTGGGGTGCCCGTCTTTCCGGTCCAGGAAGATGGCTTACGATCTTAGGTTTTTGAGCCAATTGATAACCGGTCCACAGAAAACCCTCTGGAAACGGTGGGTTTGGGCGGATCTTCGGAGTGCATCATCCTCCACGAGAAAAGGCGATATTGGACGTCTGAACCCACTCACACAGCGTTCACACACCAAGGTCTCACTGTTGAGCGACCGCCTCCGTCAGGCTTTTACTACGGCCAGGAAGGTGGGCATGGATCTTGGTTGTAAGTTCCCCTCCCAAGCCGCGCGGGACGGTGCGCCCGCCACCTACCACGCCGCTGTCTCGAAGCAATCCTCCAGGAATAGTGGATGCCTCAAGTCTCATGGGGTGAGGACTATGGGGGCTGTATTCTCGCCGCCTGTAACGGCGACCTCATGTAGTACGTGTAGGAAGGTCATTGACCTGCTACAACGAAGCATGTCGGCCTCGACTTGGTCGCCTTTGAGCACGTACGGCATCTCCGGGACTCCCCCTGAGGAGTGCTCGGGGTTCCCGGCGCCCAGAGTATGGCCAGCCATGAATGGACCGCTGGGCTGCGTACAGTTACTGACTGTGCCTGTATCGATCATAGCGACGGATGACCAGATTCGAGCTGCAAAGAAGGGTAGGGGGCGTACTCCCCTTGTTCCGTATCCTAGAAAGGTTAGGCCCCGCCATTCGGGATCAGGTCCTCTTGCGTGGCCCTCAGTGGTACACGCCTGGACAGACGGATCAGCGATGGACAATGGAAGGGATAAATGTACCGCTGGGGCGGCGTGGACCACCCCCTTGGGCCTGAGTGATAGCGTTTCGCTAATAGGAATGAGGATGACGAACAATATTGCGGAGATAGCGGCGATAGCGCTATGCTTACTGGCTTGGCGGAGGGTTGACTTGGTGATACATACTGACTCGTCCCTTGTGATGGGGCTCACCAAGGGGCGACTCCTTGCCATGGAGAGGGACGGCTGGATAGACGTCCCCAGGAGCAGAGATGCCGAGTCCCTCACGGGGCTCTACAAGCACGTCCTATATCTCTTGCGGGACAGAACGGGGAGCGTGCGGTTCCTTAAGGCGAAAGCACACGGGGAGGACGTATATAACAATGAGGCGGACCTTCTGGCTAATGAAGGCCGCAGGACAGGACGACCCTTCAATTTGGCCTCCCTTGTCACCCCAGACGGCTGGGTGGATGATTGCCCGGTCCTGGCACACCAGCCGGTGGACGTGTTGACGCGGATGGTGGTGAGAGCCTCCACCGTAGCCCCCATCCTCCGCCACACCTTCTCCTCTTTCTCTGATAGATGGACGGTGGCTATGGCATCATCTTTTGGTGTCTTGCTGGACCCGTCTAAGTATGCAACCAGTATCTGGAAGTTGACTATCCCTGTTGGTTTCAAGGAAACTATATGGCGGGAGATGAACAGTGGCCAGGCCATCGGCCGGCACTTCTTCGGCAAACAAGATAGTGGTTGGCGGTGTTCCTGTGGGGTCGTGCTCTCTATGGACCACATCCTACAAGGGTGCAGAGCTTACGACCTGTCTGATTTACAGGGAGTTCTGGTTGAGGTTCTCAAAGCACATACACCCCCTTTTTTCCTAAAGTCTTTGCGACCGCTGGACTGGCACCCTTCCCCTTGGTACCCCCTGATTGCGCTTAAGGGGCTGGAGGATGTGCCTGTCAAAGCAACGAAAGACCACCCAAAGCCTTCCGCGTCTCTTTCGGACTCTAGACCAAGAAGAGAATGGATCATTGGTTCTTACCTTTGGCAAGTATGGAAGTGGAGGATGAAGGACATCCATGAAGCGGGTTTCACCTTCAGGCCGCATCGGCATGTCGATGCCCTCAAGAAAGTGCTCCTCGAGCCCTATTGATCGGAATGGAGTGGAGCTCCCGAGGTGTTCTGATCGACCTCTCGGACGATCAGATGTGCACTTACCCTTTGTCCTAATAAGCCTTCCATCCACCAATGGGAGCGGGACAGCAGTACAGAAGCTTGCTCGTGCTGTTGTATACTCCCAGCTGTAAGTGGGTGGATAGTCGCTTCTGGACTCCTGGCCTGCGCCGGGATAAAGAAGTGCAGGATGGGACATTAAGCACTTTTTGGGCGGTCCGGTACGGCGCTACCTCTCACCCGAGAGGGGTGGCCACCTTGCCTATGTCGGACAGGAGGCCCCCCGCAGGTTTAGTGGGTATTCCGCGGCATAAGTGCCTAGCGCCCGTCGCGGCGACCCCCACACTCCCAGCCTCTGAAGCATAGTGTTGCTGTATTGGCGCCTCCAACAGGCGATGGGGTCTTAAAAAGATTCCTGCGGGTACTGGCAGGGAGAGCTCTAGCGAGCAGGTGGTTCCCTCGTTGGTGTGGGGCGCTGGTACAGAAGCTTGCTCGTGCCGGTGGCAGAGCCACCTCCTTGACCAAAAAAAAAAAAAAAAAAAAAAAAAAAAAAAAAAAAAATAATGTTTTGGGGCCA
>Ga0307515_10001894_pt1 | contig 46547 bp, 39 predicted proteins | sample 17_EM_MG_FD_194513 | JGI IMG/M metagenome (GOLD analysis project Ga0307515, IMG submission 194513) | Populus trichocarpa ectomycorrhiza microbial communities from riparian zone in the Pacific Northwest, United States - 17_EM | ecosystem: Host-associated > Plants > Roots > Unclassified | place... | reverse complement strand
TAGTTGGTGGTGGAGGGTTTCCTTTTCTTCTCTCTTTACTCGTTCTCTTGTATAGCAAGCAATAGTACGACTTTGAAAGATATTCTGATTCTTGTTCCTCGATACGCACTTCGAGTTCAGTTCCGCAACATCCATATCACCTGCGCCCGACCCCGCCTGTTACAAGTATCTCTATTATCAATGGTCAATCCTTATTGGCAGGAAACCTTATTCCTAGTCGCCGAACAAATGACTGTTCCCGCATGTCCAATGGTATATTCCTTCTGAGATGAGACGTCGTCAGTATCGGAACACTATCACATCTCGAGATGTCCAGAGTCATATTGGAGATAAGTCAAATGTTAGGGGTTCTCTCCTACCAGTGTAATGGTACTTGTACCATGTGGTAAATCCTTTAGCGGGGGTTTACTAATCATGTCTCGATTGGGCAAGCTTGCGGCTTGGCGGATTCATTGAAAGCAAAGTGCTGCGGCAGGTGATTTGATGATGCAACAACGCCGCCAGATCGAAAGGGCCTGGCCCTGCCGCGCGGATTGTTCTCAACCAGATTCATTCTTGGATACTATGCGGTTGTACACTTTGTACATGGCAGTCGTGCAAGTAAAGGGCTCTCTGGTTTCCAATCCTATTGAATGCAGGGCACGTCCGGGTTAGGGGAACACCTAAGCACATATGACTGAGGGATTATGGCGTTGGCGATAAGCCTGAAACGGACATCTGGCATTGAGTTGAGGAGTTGGATCGGTGATGTTTTAATCAGTGGCAAAGAGCCTTTTGAGTAACACACATAAGATCTACGTTGGCATAGCATCGTTTATAGACCGATGTAAGACTATGTGTGATTAATATCACGAGTGACATATCACGGTGGGGGTGTGCATTCCAACTACCAATCAAGATGTTGCGATAAGTCAAAGTTGAAGTTATGGTTTGATTTATGAGCCGATATGATATCATGCGATGGATGGCCTGATTCTTATCAGGAGCATAATGCTTTGAAACCACATTGCATGAACATGATAACCAAAGGGATGCGTGGCTATCGTTAGTCAAAGCGTGGGCAAGGGGCCACAACGCACTAAGATACGTAGCTATCATTGAGGGATTAAATCATAGTTCCAGTTGGAGGAAACCATGCCCAAGGGACTATAAAGAGATCACATTGTTCCGGCAATGAAGAAGACAAGCTCCAACAGCTAGAAACAAAACGATACCTACCAGCGGAGAAATATCCTTATTTATTATTGTATTTTTACGATACCTATATCTATTACAATTATACCTAGAATCTATTAGCTTTGTGTAGCGGCAGCCCCGCACCTGTGATTACTCGCTAAGCGGATAGATGCCAGTTACCTTTGAGAACGATAACGCTATTATTGTATACGCTCTGGAGTGTGTTATAGCATATGCAAGACGAACTCAGCAAATCTTCGTTGCACAGTGTGTGTGGTGGTTAGCTTCGATTATCGGACTTGAGTGGGAATTAGTTTCCCATATTGATAAGTTCCATGGCGAAAGGGATCCACCTCCACAAGAGCAACTTCCCTGAGAAGTTTCGGCTACCCATAGGGACCTTGCCGAGGACCAACGAATTGATCAAGTACTAGACAACACCGACCAGTACTTGAGAGAATCTAGGCGATTAAGAGAGATTACGGCCTTAAAGGTTTCCAGAGAAACAATAACTGGTCGGATAAACCCGACAAGGAAATCTAAGAAATTCCAAAGGCAATCCAAGAGGGTTTCTAAAGCTGCTGCGATTAAGGAACAGAAGAATTATAGTAAGACAGATGGAATTGACGACTGCGAGATTTCCAGAAGAAACGCAGCGGGTGAGCGCTTGCGTTGCGCCTGGCCATTCGATAAGAAGGGAAGTCATCAGGTCAAGGATTGCATCCGAGGAATTGAACTAGATAAAGGAACAGCTACTTTCCCCGAGAAGAGGAACCACCGGAAATCAATAGAGGAAAACATTTCTACGGATAGTTCTGATTCCGAAGATAATATAGATTATGATCTATGGCCGTACACACCTTGAAGTACTTAGCCAAGTATATTGGATAGGTGTTGTTACCCCTGTAACATCGATATGCAATACTTGATATATCGCAGCCCAGTCTACCGAATGGACTTATATGAATCAACCCTTAGTTCGACCACACTTTCTTGGTCTGGGTAAGTTGGACCTTGGACTCTTCATATGTTCTGCGTGGCGCGGGATACTCTCCGTTCAATACATGTCAAAACAACTCAGTTGCAGAATACTGTATATTTGGCTCCAATAAAGCGTAGTCAAATTAGGGGTTCTGTCGTTTGCCGCAATCATTAAACTGTTACGTACCCTGTGGGTATATGAGAGGGCACTCTCACCGGCTTTTGGTGACACAAACCCATTTGTTGATAATTGGCTTCAGACAAGCTCGTAGTCACATGAGGTATCGCCAATAGTAATAGTGTTGCAATACGACCTCATCACCTGGATGACGTAGTTAATTCTCATGGGAGTTAGAACTCCACCATCAATGGTAGAAGGCAAGGATCAAAAGGCGGTTATGTATGTGAACTCCGAAACAGGCATTGGCAGTCTTAGGATTGTTAAAGGTGTGAAACGTCTGATATATATCAGCGATATCGACATGGAGGAAGGATATCAATAACATTCTATCGACAATACAATCTACCTTAAGATTTATCTACAGATACCTATTGACCTTCTCGATCTGGAGGTTAAACCTTAACTTTATTCCCGTGTATTATCTATTAGTTCTGTATTGAAGTCAACGAGGTTACTTCTCTATTGAAGTCCGGAGTTGTACATTCCTCTTCAGTTCTATATTATGGATAAACCCATCACTCTTTATACTTGGTTATTCTTAGTACCTTTGTAGAAGCAAGTCGTTGATTGGGAAGAGATCAACACAATACTTTTGAGTCCGAAGGGAGTCCGAAAAACCAGCCCGGTGACGTCGTGGTTAAAAAGATATATCCACTAGGATACTCTTGAGTCGGCACTATTCCTTCTGCTGAGGCGAAACTACTTTGCTGTTCCTTATAAGACAAGTCAATAGTTAGAGTCGTCGCATTTTTGGACAGTCTGTCCTCGAATTGAAGTGCCGGTTGTTGGGACGATACTCTAGCATCCGTTGGAAGTCCCAGAGTCGTCACGATAGTGTGGTGAATCAGAGGATACTTCTTTCAGGCTCTCCTGCAGTCGTGTTCATCAGCATGCTGATATCTTAAAGACGATACTCTTTAGTCGATACTATCTTTCGGAGGCAGAGAACGGAACAGTTACCTTGGTATGTTGGGTGGTAATCCTTATATGCATCCTGAGTGAAGCTTTAATCATCTTCATCTTTATAAGTCTGGAACTCATTAGGGACATTTATTGATTAGGACTTAAGGTGAATCTCCTGGTGTTACAGCATTGTAGTTGGGTCTCAGCAGGTGGTGTTTGGAAGAAGCGCCCATCGCTCTGCCCAATTCTGTTACACGCTCACCTTGCCGAGGTGTTTGTGGAGCCAAGATGTGCTGCAGTGGAACTGAAGAGATAATGATAACGAAAAGAAGTGGGAAGTCCTGAGTAAGAAGATAATGAAAAGAATTGGGAAGTCCTGAGGAATAGATAGTTAGCTTCAAGTCAAAGTGGAATGCGTAACAGCTAACTTGCACGTTCTACACAAACTGAATCCTGCTGCATATAGCTGCTGGTTACACAGGTTTCTAACCGTTCTGCGATTTGCACCAAGTCGGTTCGATGTTATGTATTTGTTCACAGGGATCAATCACGGTGAACGACCGCCAAAATGTCGGGTTTGGGAGATAAAAACAGTACATTCATTGACGGAAAGGACGTCTGCTGATGTTTGTCTCAAGTTATCCTATGGATCTTACATGAAACAGACGCCAAATGATCGATGGTTAGCATTGCTATTCCCAATTCAGTGATGGTCGAAACATAGATATTGCTTTGTTCAAGTCGATGATGCGGACCAACCTCGACATGACAGAGGCAGGTTGCCTCCATGTCGTCCTTATCTTACAACATCCAACATCTCGTCCATCAACAAAGTCAACACAATATACAATGGTCAATGCTCTGAAAAAGAACTGTTCGCCATTGCCGGCAGGCATATATGGCAAATCGACAAAGTGCACCACACGATGACGTCATCATGCGACTGGAGGCAAAAGCGGCTTCAGAGGAGAAAGGGTCTGAGATCTTGGAGCGTTGCGCAGCTAGTGATCCAAAACCAAGCTTGCGGCGGGGAAACGACGAGACACACTCTTTCAAAGCAACGAAGACAAGGAGAAATAGATTGAGGATTATGTGGTAAGAGAGACCGCTGTGGCCGGAAAGCGAGTTGAAGTCGCAGAGACAGCAATTAGCAGATGCAGGAAGAAATGAGAAATGCTGAAAAGGCGGGATTGACAACCGCAAAGCCTGAAACAACATTTGAGGAGATGTTGAACGCCATTGGAGATAGTCTGAGCAATCTTGCATGTTCCAATGACAGAGAGGATGGGGATGTTAGGGGTTGTCTCCTAGTAGCGATAATGATACATGTTTATGATTATAAGATGCATACATATTTACGATATGCATAACACCTATGCATGTATCATTCAAGTGGTCAGTAACATGCTCTGTAGCGGGAGTTCATATCAATCGCGCGAGATGTGGGTACTTCATTCACACCTAGATAGTTTGCAGGCCATGGGTAAAAATTATGCATGGCAGTTGATAGTCAATATGCGATAAAGAGGACTCTTCGCCCCGACCTGTATAGTGTTAGCAACGGGTCCGGGTAACCCGCCAGCGGTCCGGGTTTTGACCTGTGGTTCGGTTCGGTTCGGTTCCAGAACCGGCCAAAAACCCGAACCGCTTTTGTCTTGGCGGGTTGTTACCCGGCCCGGACATAGAACCGCGGGTATTTGGCCGGGTTGGAACTGAACCGCGGTTCCAAATATACGGTTCCTACAGCTTTGGCTCCTATTAAGTATATGAGTTCTGATCGTATCGTGACATGATCAATACGTAAATTGTGCGGTTTCAGCCCCTGTTTCACCACCTGCATTCAGATTCGCGATCGGACTGATATTTGTGGAGTGGCTGTGAAATAAAGTCGATTTTTAAGCGAATTTCGCGGGTTTTCGATAGCGCCTCCACGATTATTGGTCCGATCGCAAATCTGAATGCGGGAGGTGAAAGAGGGGCTAAAACTAGACAATTTACGCACTGATCATGTCATGATACGATCAGAACTCAAATACTTAATTGGAGCGAAAATTGTGGACTTGAAATGCCGGGTTTTTGGTGGTAAAACCGCCCCATTTCCTACGGTCCGGGTTTTTCGTGTGGTAAGACCCGTTGCAACGGTCCGGTTTCGGGTGGAACCGAACCCGGAACCGACCCGGGAATTTGGACCCGTGGCTAACACTAGACCTGTAGAGGGCAAAAATACGGCAGCGCACGTTCCGGTCGGAGAATAGTCTTGACCTCAGCATGATGTAACTGAGTGATCAATGACGTAGGATTAGATCCTAGAGCGAACACTATTCATTAATTTGATTAAGTCTGGATCACAATGAAACCTCCTATCGGACACGAGCTTATACGTCAATAATTGACTTTGGCGTCGTATCGGTTGCTCGCCGATTACATTTATGACACAATTAAATAACTCATGTGGATGAGGGATTGAGGAGGAAATAAGCTTCAACAACTTGGTTGGTGGAAGTTCCGACTACCGACAGATACAATCGCGCGGGGTAATGATTTAAGTCTGTCTTTGCCTGCAATGGATGGCCTGATTGTCAGGAGTGTAATGCTTTAAAACCACATTGCATATATACACACAATAACGATAAGGTCATTCGTGGTTATTGCAGCTAGGGGTGAGGGCCTGGGATGTTGCTATATACAGACAGCATCGTAGCGAAGGAATTGAGGGGACAAGCAGCGAGAAACATTCAACACACAGCACCGAAGACAATCTTAAACTATTATTAAGAATTCTATCTATTATCCAAATAACCCTTTCAAAAATTGCCTCCATTATCCACCTTCGTGATCATGCTTTGTATTCCTGGTCACAGGTCAACACAGTCCGGGTACGCACTGCAACCAGTTGTCGAGAGTTTTGGCAATCTTCTATGCAGTTTGGAAGAGCAGCGTTTAACGCACACCTACTGAGTGGTTTTTCATTTCTGCGACTCGAAGGTAGCGACTACCTAGTGCTGAGATACTTGAACCCCGGCGCGCTACCATTCGAGGAATATTCCAAGGAGTGGTTGCTCGACGGTGAGGTATAAATTACATCTATCGAGGAGACGGCTTGTGGTCACATTACAGATTGGTAGCTCTTGCAACAGAGAAGCAAGAGGTTGAGTCATAGGATAAGACGCGGAAAGAAAGAGATACTTAGATAGGCGGCTGTACTTGATTCAATAAATATTGTATTGATTATTGGGATTAAGACCCCGTAAGAGGGGAAGACGAGGATGATGATGAACATGACCCTGAGCTGGGCAAGCTTAGCGAAGATGACGAACCCGGCTGGGTGATGGGCACAATCTCTAAAACAGTAAAGCATCACATGGAGCGTTTTCGGCAGAAACAGATCAAGTTTGACTAATTGACGCAACCTGGCAGGGGAGACATGGCCAACTACTTCTGTGAGGGAGATCAGAAGTACGGGACTACCGAATTGAATGTTCTGGCTTTCGTTCAATCCCATAGAGAAGACAATGCAACCTGTTCTTCGCTGACGACATTTGAGGAGCCATTGGAGACACTTGATAGCGTCCCCGGAAAATTGCACAGGCCGCTATTGACTTTGTGAGCGCGGAGAAGTCATATGAGGCTTGGATCGCAGAAACCCCAGATACACGAATGCATTCTGTCCCTCCCGCCTGCCCCTGCACCTGATTCGTCAATGATTCAGATATCAAAGCATGTTGAACCCATAAGCTATAACCCTTGCATATAGAGTCCCATACTAAATACCATATAGAAATCAGATTCTGACGAAGACATGTTGACGGCTCCTGCGTCGCCGGGCGAATGAATAGGCAAATTGACATTCATGATGATGAATCCCTTCGAAATGCAATACATGAACGTCCTTTGCTATGTGTCAGCTGTTACTTGATTGCTGTGACCAAATTGTGAGACATGATCATTCGTCTGTGCATGTGCAAGGGTTAGATAGTGCATCCCAATGCTCTTAAATTCAAATCGTATTGACTGTTGACCACTGAACATGATATCGTCCTGCTGTTTACTGTTATGTCAGACTATTTAAACTAAATTAGAGACAAAACTCACTAACAAAATTTAAGTCAGTGATGTCATACAAGTCATGAGTGAGGCGGTTGATGTCGAACACCAACCCGGATGAATGACAACTGTCATGCTGCATACAAACATTCATCCAACTGCATAACTCTCTGCATAGGCCCGGTGCACATGGTGAAGATTTTGAATATTGCTTATAGTAGATCATGGAAATCATGGCGAATGAGCTGGATGAGGAAAGGTGAGGAAGTCGGGCTAAATATATCAATAACTAGTGTACATATCTGCATGTGTTTAATTGCTGCCAGAAAGCACTGGAATGTGGTCGGCTAACGTCATTCATCCCACAGATAACATGTCAAGTGCTGGATCAGAATTTGAGAGGTTTGGAAGATTTTGGATTCAAATGTTTATATATAGAAAGGAATCATTGGCTGCCAATAACCACTGTATGCATTTTTGCATGCAATTGTTGAGCAACCACTGACTGTTAGTATGTCATTGAGTTGAGCGTCAACAGAGCGTCAACGATTTTTGGTCTTACATTTTCGGTAAACAAACCGCTGCATACTCACATCCTTCCAAAGTGATTGTAGTGGTGGTTTTTATAGGCAACAATGATAGTGACACGCTCGTTGACCCATGCTGGAAATGTGCGTCAACGATGCGTCAACGATTTTTGGTCTAGTGAGTCTGATAATCAATAATAGACTTGGTCGCTGTGACACCTAGTCAAAGTATTGGCCCCCTTTAAGGCCAAAAATGATGGCTACGACATCGCTACTATCTTCTAAAAATGAGCGTCAACGGAGCATCAACAATTTTTCATCTTGTATCTTGGATAATCAAAGGGCAAAGCAACCCCATCAACCCATAATCTTAGTATCGGCCACCTCTGTGGGCAAAAATGCTACTGAGGATATTGCTACCTCCTCCTAAGGACGAGGGTTGGAGGAGCGTCAACGATTTATGGTCCTGCATGATGGACACTCAAAGTGCTATGCATTGACATAAACCCATGATCAATGTATCGGCCGCCTTTAGAGGCAAAAATGGTAGTGACGTTACAGCAACCAACTCCCAAAAATGAGCATCAACGGAGCGTGCACGATTTTTTGTCTTGCATCGTGCACACTCTAAGGGTTATGGAATGGCGTTATCCCATAATCAGCTTATCTGCTGCCTTTATGGCCAAAGATGCTAGTGACAATATCGCTACCACCTCCTAAAATGAGTGTCAACGATTCTTGGTCTTGCCTCTTAGACAACCTATGGGATATGAAACGTTGTTATCCCATATCCAACATATCGACTGCCTTTATGGGGAAAAATGCTAGTTACCATAATGTGTCCGCCTCCTACAAATCAGTGCCCACAGAACATCAACAATTCTTGTGGGGGCTCCATAAGCTACACAGCAACAAACTGCATTGTGTTGTCCAGAATTGAGTCTTACACGGTCAGTCTTTGCAATATGTTGTTGTATACAACTTCGCAAATATGCATGCAATGTCTCACAGATCTGATTATTTTTTGCTTGTAGCTTTGGTCAATATATAAGAATCCGCATTCTTCTCTACTATAATGTAACTTTTGGCCGCCTCTTGAGTTGGATCACGCAGCAATCGAATTCCTACCGCGATGTCGGATTCAAAATCTTTAAATACCTCATTCTTGAGGTTATGATCTCTTCCAAGAATGAACGTGTCTTCATTCGTGATTTGAGCGACGTTACTTTACAAATCATCTTTGATGCTTGGTGGGCATCAATGAATGTAGGCTCAATGCGGCCAATTGCTTGGAATAATTCTAGACATGTGCCTTTGTGGCAATTCGATTTGCACTGCCGAATTGAGGTGACTGGCATCCCGGGCATCATATATATCATGTGTCATCCAGTTCTTCGCCATCCATCAGAACATTGGACCAGCTCAATGGGGAAATACTTGCTGGTGAAAGCTCACATCGCGAAGATATATAAAATTAAAAGAGTCAGAGGTTACTGAATTGACTAGTTCGACGGTCGATGAAAATGCTTTGGCCTTCCTGAAGAGGCAAGGAAGTCCAGGAATCACAATAGTAAGTTTGCTGAGGAAAATCATATTTGACATCCAGCTTGATCCATATTGACCAAAATGACAGATAAAACATTCCAAACTGGCAGCTGAGGACTTTGAAACTTCCGAATTTCACCAAGACACGTGGAATCGCTACCTCATGTTAGGATTTGTTTTGGCTCATATTCCATGGAATGCTATATCAAATCTGGAGCTACGACAGTCATACAAGACATTATGCGATGAACAAGTGCTATCGTCCACTACGACCCTTGGCAACATTTGCCAGAGGGAATATGCACTAACCGTGGATGCAATTAAGAACCTATTGCTATCACAAGATGAAGTTAGTTTAGCTTAGAACAGGTGGCCATCAAAAACGAAAGAAGCCATAACATTGGTCATTGCATAATATATGAAGGGAAACTGGGCATTGCTGAAAGTTCAACTCGCTTTCAATGAGGTTGATCGCCATTAGTGTTAGGAACGGGTCAAACTCCTGGTTGTGTTCCGGGACCGGTTCCAATCCGGAACCGGACTGTTGTGACTGGTTTTACCCCACGAGACCCCGGATCTTTGCGATTGGGCCAATTATACCCCCAGAAACCTAGCATTTCCACTTTAGAACATTTGCTGCAATAAAGTAGCTGAGTTCTGATCGTATTGTGACATGATCAGTACAATGATTGTATGTCATTAGCCGCTGTTTCACCTCCCTGTTTCAGAATTGTGATGCGACCAATATTCCTTGTGTCGCTATTGAAAACCAGCGAATTTTGCATCAAATTTGGCATTATTTCACAGTGACTCAACGAATATTGGTCGCGTCACAATTCTGAAGGCAGGAGGTAAAAGAGCTGCTAAAACTGTGCAATCAACGTACTGAATATGTCAGGATTCGATCAGAACTCAAAAACTTACTTGGAGCCAAATAAATGCCAAAGTTGTAGGAACAGTAATATGGAACCATGGGCCGGTTCCAACCCGGCCAAAAAACCGAGGGCATATGACCCGTCCAGGTAACAACCCCGCCAATACAAAGCGGGTCGTTTTTTTGGCCAGGTGTGGGACCGAACTGAACTGAATCACTGGCCAAAACCCGGACTGCTGGCGGGTTACCCGGACCCATTGCTAACACTCATCGCCTGGTCTTTTCCCGTTCCACAAGCTAATTACAGATGATCGGGCAAGGGCCATCATACTGGAGCGAGGGTGGCCGTACATTTGAAGGACGCGATTGATCGTTTTGAGCTTACCGATGGCTGTGTGGTTGGTATTACAACTGTTATTGCTTACTCAAATTACTGGATGAAACACGTGCTGCAATCAACACTTGAGGCCTCTGGAATCGAGTGGCCTGCATTAAGGAACCACATACCATGCATGGCGCACGTCATACCGCTGGCTTTAGGTACATTCATGACCAGTCTCAGTGTAAAACACCGCACCAAGTCTTGGGAAGCCCATGAGCGTGATCAGCAATTTGGACAGAGTCAAAGCATAGGCATTGGAAAGTGTCAAAGACTTTGAAAAGGGGGCAATGCTAGAATCAATAAGGTGTCGGCCATGAAACCAGGTATAGCAAAGATAATCGAGAAAGTACGTATTTCATGATATTTTGAAAGTCCTGAAATTGACCTTCATATAGCAGAGAATGCTTGCTGTATTGATTACGCTGACGGCTGGTCGTCAAAACAGATTCATTGTCTGTCGGAAAGCCAAAGTCCACTTCGCCTTACTTCCGATTGTGGATGTCAAGACGAGCTGGAACTCTACACAGGAGTCGCTGGAGTGTGCCTTCTGATCATGGGAATTCACAGGCGAGTGGATTGAAAATCCTAAATACAGTGATTAATGGTCACTCTTCACAACACCAGATTAATGGACCATTGTGAAGTATGTCATGGAAGTGTTGATGCCATTCCAATATTGGACTCTGTGGATGTCGAAGAGGCATACAGTCACATTGCATTACTTCATTACAGTGTACAATGACATGTTGGATCACATGGATGGGGTGATGCAAGCTTTGGCCAAGAAGAAGACTCACTGGAAGGAAGACTTGTTCTTCGCCGTGAAGTTAGCTTGACAGACGCTGTCCAAATATTACGCTGAAGTGACTCCATGGACGGGCATGCTTCTCATTTCTGCACATATCCTCGGTCCTTTCCGGAAGCTGCAATCATTTAGAAAGTGGGAGAGGGGAATTGATATTTATCCTGAGGACGGGACATTCTATAAAACCCGATACCAAGTGGCCGTTCTGAAGTATGTGGAGTATGAATACTGTACCTAACATTGACTTGTGCCGGTCAATACACTTGAAAGCTTACCGAGCAGCACTCTAATCCTCTCTGCAACAGCTTCAGGATCTGGTCAATCATCCTCTGATCCATATGATTTGTCCAGCAATGATGACGAAGACTCAATGCCTGACAATGTGGCTGAAACAACACCCGGATGAAGCAATCGTGCTGCACACTCATTGACCACCGCCAGGCTGAATCTGAATTCGCCGCCTGAGGCACCACAGAACCAGCGGCAAATGAATCCAAATCTCAATGATTACCACTCCGACCCAGTGGAGGTTACCAGTAGATCTTGGTTACTGGACACAACCGACTGGTGGCGCCAACAAGTGGAAACACACTCAAAGTATGCCGATTCCTCCCATGTGGCACGCCACATTTTCTCTTTTAAAGCACATGGTGTCTGAGTGGAGGCCAGTATTTCCCTGGGCTGAGATGGTATAGGTTGGAGGCAGTCAAAAACTACAGGCGAGACCCTTCGCAAAAAAGTGGTTGCAAGGCACTTCGCTTCAACCACTATCTGGCTTTTGGCAGGTGCTGACCCATTATTGAATACAACGAACAATGAAAATAACTCGGAAATGAAGAGAGCGGCGGAGGAACGGAAATTGCACAGAATGGCCAAGGTTCACGACTTTTTGGAGATGTGGCAGGGCAGCCAAAACCAACGTGCTACCCAGAAGGGATCTCGCACTCCAAACAAGAAGATGACCGCTGTGGGATATATTTTGGACACGGAAGAGATCGTCGAAGCACCCTGGTCACCGTTTCACCATCACGGTGCGGCTGCATTCAAATTGTCAGAAAGATCTCCTTTGCCACCGCTTCTCTCTGCAAATTACCTCCCAGGAGGACGAATTCAAATATTGAATGTCCGCTGAATCCGGAGAATCAACCGTCATCCATTTGAAAGTCATGAGAATACCCCACCTGAAAGCATTTCGGACACTGAAGATTGGCTTAACTGGAATGGGGACTTAGATATTCCATATGACAGCGCAGATGATTGCCCGGCGGACGTTGAGTATGAGATAGAGCAAGACAATAGCAACGAGGATCGGGAATGCCCAGAACAGCGGGATGTGAGCACCGTGCCAAATGTTCCTGGATAGATTCGGCCTACACGGAAGACACAGAGACAGGCTGAAAAGGTGATGATGACGGTCAATGCAATCATAACAAGGAGGAATAAGGGAATGTAGAAAAAGTAGGAGAGAATGTGACAATGTTTTACCAGCTACTTTATGTATCTTGGCTGAGAGTTTTAGTTACAGATATATTATGGGTGAATGGTGACCGGTAGCTTGTCAATAACGGTTGATAAACAGATGTATAGCAGGCGCAACGAAGCTTTTGGCAAGATACAGAGATTTTAGTCGTGTGAGAGCGAACAGTGCGAGAATGTTACTGCGCTTGGCATTTCCACATGGCCAAGTCTCAATCTGTCAGAAAGACTACCAATATTTTCAAATCATGATGCAAACTATTATCGATGGGTGCAGATGTTGAATGGACGATACATTAAAATGAGTGTCAACGGTGTGTCAATGATTTGTAGTTTTATATGTACAGTCATTAAACAGCGATTTGGTTGCTGTTATGCATAACCGTTGTATTGGCAGCTTTTCTAGGCAAAAGTGACAGCGACACAGTCACCCCCCTATTCTGGGAATGAGCGTCAACGGAGTGTCAACGATGTTTAGCTTTGGAACTAGGATAATTTATCTTCCGAGTCGTTGCAGACACCCATTTATCAGATATCGGCAGCAGTTACTGGGAAAAATTTCGGCAACATGCTCCCTGCCGCTTCCTGAGAATGAGCGTCAACAGAGCGTCAATGATCTTTAGCTTTGCATCTTCGGTAATTTATGTTCAGATTGGTTGCAGATATTCATTTACCAGATATTAGCAGTCTTCACCGGGAAAAACTACAGCGACATGCTCCTTGCCACATCTGGAGCATGAGCGTCAATGGAGTGTCAACCATTCTTAGCTTCACATCTTGGGGAATTTATGTTCCAATTGGTTGGAGACACCCATTTATCAGATATTGGCAGCCGTTAGTAGGAAAACTACATCGACATGCTCCCTGCTGCATCCTGAGAATGAGCGTCAATGGAGCGTGAAATTTTTTTCGCTTTGAATCTTGGGTACTTCATGTTCCGATTGGTTGCAGACATCCATTTACCAGATATTGGCAGCCTTCACTGGGGTAAACTACAGCGACATGCTCCTGGCTGCATATGGAAAATGAACGTCAACGGAGCATCAACCATTGTTAGCTTCGCATCTTGGGTAATTTATGTTCCAATTGGTTGGAGACATCCATTTACCAATTATTGGCAGCCATTACAGGCAAAAACAACAGCGACATGGTCCCTGCAGCATCCTGAAAATGAGCGTGAACGGAGCGGCAACATTTGAAGTTGTTGCATATTTGGTAATTAAGGCATCGTGCGGATCTTCGCGTTCCTGACCGAATTATTGACCCCCCAGATAGGCAAAAATACAATATATCAAAGCTAAAACACCCATTCCAAATTAATCGATATTGCAAGCTGCACAGCATGCAAAAACATATTCTTGGTTGTTGAAAACACGATTTTGATAAGATATTATTAACAAACTCCAAAAATGAAAGCCTTATATGAATCTACGCATAGACCCACTGGGCAACCCGCTGACAACCCTCCCACGTCAGATGGGTTGGGAGGTTACCATCGAACAGTACCCGAGTTGACTGTTTGAGTCTATTGACAACACAGACTGCCTATTTAGCAACGGTTCGGTTTGGACCCCGACCCGGACCTGAAGTGACGTTCCAGAACCATCGCTAACTCTAGGTATCGCTGTCGCAGGACTCCCAAAGCAGGTTGAGAGGATTACAGGGATCTTTACCGTACCAGGCCACTGACCGAGACGCTTACCGAATGGTGTACCAAAGGATCAAAAAACTATCGCCGAATGGCATACTGAACTGAATGCCAAACCACGTTACCAGAGGCCTACCAAATGACCAGCACGAAGTAAAGGAATGTACTACCAAAGCTGCCTTCCAAGATGGCGAGATCTGCAAATGCAATGTACAAAGAGGCTGTCCGAGGAGCTGACACGCGCTCCTATCATGATGAGTATGACCACCCAGTGTGATGCTTAAGTCTCAGTTATGGATCCATGTCATACCGCCCACGCCTGATGCCATTGGCGCATTCAACCACCCTCAAATGGTCGCCAACAAGTCACATATGAGAACCGATGGCTATGACGAGGCTAGGAGCGACTGCTCACATCATTGCCCACAGTCACGACGCGATGCCGTTGCAATGACCTCCAGATTGAGAGAATTGGGACGCCTCATTCAACAGTAAGTCAACAGGCGGAACGAATCAAGATGAGGTGCCGCTGCAATGACGTCGAGATTGAGCGCATTGGGATGTCTCATACGACAGTATGTCAACAGGCAGAGCAAGTCAGGGTAGTCACTGGACAGTGGGCGATCCAGAAGGACGACCAAAGCCGAAGGCACATAGTCTGTAGATCAAGCGAGAGGCGAACTGATGTACATATCGAATCACCAATGAATCCCAATATCAATTCGCAGATCACAGTTACACTACTAACAAGCCACGATGGCAATCAACAATCGATATGATGAAGTCGTCGACAGAGCAACAATTTTTCACAAATGAAGGAGATAGCCGTGTCAGATTAGTCAAGTCCTACCGACAAGTCAAAAGCCCACCTGGAGGCAGTCTGCCGAGACATGCACCAAGAAGTCAGCTGAGAAGTTGACCGGCAAGTCTACCATGTCGACCATGATTCAACTAATGCCGCCTATTGAGAGCGCAACCATGAAGTCGACCGCACGGTCACCGAAGTGAACTTCCGATGAGGATTACGCCATCACGCAACATTTATGAGGTAATGCCACTTACTGATTACTACCGGCTGCAATATACTCAGCGCATGCGGAAGCACTCCACAGAGCTCAGACAGCGCAAGCGCGCTTGAACTTGGTATGTGCAACCATCTTAGAGAAACTTACATGTTAGGTGTCTACAAATGAGACTACACACAATCAACATATATGATTGACGGCTGCAACTGATGCTGGCAGCTGAAGCTCTCATCGATGCCAATTCATGAGCGAAAGCTCTACCACCCTGACAAATGGCGACAACAACCTGTGCCGAGATACGTGAGCTACGAGAGCGGTACTGGATGGCAGGTTGCTGTATGAGTCCGGGAGGGGAGATAAGAAGGAATTGAAGTCCGAGGCTCGGGTGCGGAGGAAATGGGTCAATAGAGTTTCGGAACTGAGGACTGGAGGAAAGGTATCAATTGGGCATTCCTTTCTTCTGTTTCTTCTCTTCTCTTCTCTTCTCCATACTGTATTACTTCGTTGGATCTCGGCCCTGTATTAATGCCGTCAACACGGGTTTTACTACCTGCAGATTTCAGTCAATGGGAGGTGGAGTATCCCCCTGTGCCGGATCCGCCGAAAGGTCACCCTGAGTGGTAGCAATTCGTAACAGCACTTTTCAGTTTGTACGAGTATGTACGCGGCATGATTGTTTAATGCTTTCCTTTCCTTTCCATTTCTCTTGTATGGCTTATGCAGCTCGGGAGGTCTGCACCTAAAGAGGGGGATACTGTGACGGCGGCACATGAACCGGGGCCGGGTAACATCCATTCTATCTGGTTGGCCATGACCCTTAGATATCTAGCAATAATCTTACTTATACATCTACATCTACTATCACTCGCATCCACGTTTGCAACCGTATTCCTACAATTGCCATATGTATACCTATGGGACCGAACGCAGGCATACGTGCCCTTACACGATCTTTGGAAAGGATACCCGGGTTTACGCAATCAGCAACTTACCACAGTTAGAAAGTCCCTGCCGAAAGATGGATCAATATTATACGTAATTTCAGTTGGTGTGTAGGCGTAGTACCTACAGTTGAGTTTGAATAGACATGGATCATAATGGAGATTACGCTGAAACGTAATATTGCCAATAGTATCTGAACACCAGATTTAGCAAGGAGATAACGCTGAAAGCACTTTGTGAAGATACGTGTCAATTTAGATTGCGGTATCAATGGGCAAGCCATTACCGCCTCAATATTAATTGATCACCGAGATCAATTATACGAATATACTTTACGTTATTAATCAATCACCGTGATTTATTATATTAACATACGCCACGATATTGATCAATCACCGAGATTAATTATATGAATACACTTACAATCTTGATCACCAAGAATAATTATACATATATGTTTTTAATTAATCGCCAAGATTAATTATATGTACTGTCAGTATTGTGTCACACCTCAATACGACTTAGTTGATATTTATTTGGAAGCAACTGAGATGACTATACATTTTTGTCCTCTTTGCGGATACGATTTATACACACTTCCAACATGCTTTGTCTGGAGATACTCATGAGGAAAGATACAATATGATCTACGGCTTTGTACCTGAGTACTTACGTTAGTATCTACTGATACTTGTTATAAGTGTAGTTACTCTGTTGATAGCATCCCTGTAACACCCGACAACCTACACAACTTTGTACTGTCCCTCCGGGCTTCCTTCCGCTACATGCAACTGTATCATAATGCTAGCACTGTGGATGTAGATTCATTTTCATCTCACCACGATGGCATCAAAGGGCAGCCACAAAGAAAAGGGGAAGGCTAGGGCACAGATGCTGACATCAGTTATAAATTGACGCCTGTCGTTGGATTGGGAGCGTGTAAAGGAATTCATCTCGGAACACCTCTGTGGACTCATATGGATAATCAATGTTTGTGGCACAAGGATGACAGGGCATGGGACCTCATTGATGATATAATCTTTCTTGATCCGGTCATGACTCACTACTGTTCACAATTCCTGCTGATGTGGACACACCGCAGGAGCAGGTATTTGCCTTTCAGGGGGTGGTGGGCTGCCTTTGACTCATATGTGGGGAAAATGTTTGACAAAACCCGAGACGAAATGATTGATTGGAAGTGGGAAAACCCACACCACTTCGGGAATCAAGTCACTCCATCCAATTTGCAAACAACCATCTCAGGGCTCCGGCGAGCTTTCCTCTTTGTACGGTCACAACCATCTCAGGGTATAGATTGAGCTGCCACGCTGCTGGCAGTACAAACCAGGTGACTTCCTGCCTGTTGGACTACTTAATTAGGATGAGAAAATTGACGAGGATGATGATCAGAACTGGGCGGATCCCGGAATGCCAAGCAGTGGCACGAGATGTCCTGGTGTTGGCAATGACACTGATGACGGCAGGGGTGAGGAAGACATGCCGAGCGGTCAGAACAGAACCGGGCAAAGGAAGGGAATGCAATATGGGCAGAGGAAATCGAAGGCAACTGAAGAGAGGAAGGGGAACGGGAAGGGTAAGGGGAACGCGATTGGGAATGGTATTGTTAAACAAACCCCACAGGGAGAAAGCAGGCGAAGCGGTGTGAGGGCTGCAGGGAGCAAGAGGAATGGAACGCGGAGGGCTAATTCGAGCAGGTATATTTAGAGCCAGAAGCATCACCCTCCCTGGCAATATCCTCAGATGATCATACCGACTCCATGCAGGAGTGGGATGCCGAATATGACCCAGAACAAGATTCTGATGTGGATATGCGCATGGAGGATGAATTGGACGCACTGTGCGGCGTTGATTTAGATGGAAATGTGGATATGCAAAGGGAAGGTGATGATGAAAAGGAGGAAGATGAAGAGGAGGAACATGGGGAGGAGGAGGAGGATGAGGATGAGGATGAGGATGAGGATGATGGCAAAGAACCTCAGAAGATTGGCCAGGGAGAGATGGTAAATATATTGGCTGACAAAGTAGATATCATGGTACACTATCAGCCAATCGTGCTACCTGAGCAAGGCCAGGAGATGCGGGATCATACCCTACAGCTACAACCTCTGATGCCGGCCCCACTGCCACAATCCTCGGAGTCTCGCCCACCACTACGAACTCCGGAAACTCATCCCCTGAGTGAGCTGGAGTGTTTGGGGCTTGCGACGCTGTACAAACCTCACCGAGCGGCGCCAACTCTGTGAGAAGCTAAGTCAGTCGGAAACATCTGAGATGTTAATGTGGATCAGCAGCTACTTGGCTAATCGGCAGGTGGTGACAGTCTCCATGATGTCCCTCTACCTGATGTCCCTCTCACTCAGCCGCACCCGGATAGCTCAGTAGGTGAGGAGTGAACCAGTGCTCGTGTTGCAGAGAAGGCGAAGGGTGTTGCGTTCGGGTTATGGTTGGCTTCTTGTCATGTGAGTTTCCGTTGCTGTACTCTATCCATCTCAGGCACTGATAAACGCACGTGTGGAGATGTTTTGTTCACTTAGGGTTTTTTTATATTCCGGCTCATTTTGGTTAGGGGTTGTGGGCCTGTTTGTTTCCTGCGTTCTAATCTATTTATCCCAGCCATTGATGATTACGCACGTCGCAAGGTTTTTGGATTGCTTGGGGGTAATGTTTTATTTTATTCATAGTATTATGGGACATCGCTCATGCAGAATTTTTGCAACTCCTGGAATGTAAGGAACCTCCTTGCGACGGTGTTGAGGCTCAATGAATCTCACAAGTTGGCTGAAAGTATCGTGAGGTTACACCCACAGCAGACTGCTCAGGCCCAGCACCAACTTCCATCCCTTTCTACAGTGCATACTCTGCACGTAGCATGTGCTCCACAATGGCAGAAAATACCCCGTTACGTTGCCCCAAGTTTTCATGCCGAAAGAAGTTCACCTCAGACAGGTGGCCACTTAAACATATCAAATTACGCCATCCTGAACACCTTCAAGATGCACGCCAGAAGAACCTGACTATTTGCAGTGCGCCCCGACACCTTGAACCTGCTCTGCATCATGAATCCAGCGCTAACACAGATTCAGTCAGAGATTGGGAAGTGTTTCCCTACCTCGAACACCTTGAACACATCGCAGACTCAAAGTCTCGACCACCGCCACCTCTCCTGCCACAGACGGAAACATACCCAGGCACCTGTGCTCTGCTGAGGGATCACATTGCTGAACCATGGGTACGCAATGCTCAGGGTTGCCTTCAGACGAACCTACAAGAGAATCCCAACTATCCGTTTGTGACACGTGAAGAGTACAGCTACATCCAAATCAGCAAAATGTAATTTAGTCACTGGGAGCCTCCAGGGGTGTCTGAGAGAATGTGGAGTGTAAACTTAGATGTGTTAAATTCAGCGGAGTGTCAGACCGTAGGGGGGCATTCCGGCCGGCCTTCGGAGTAACTGGGATCTCTATAGACTGGTACCGGAGTACCATAGGAGTGATTGTGATAAGTTTGGGAAAACCTGGGAGCGCCAGCGACAAGCCTAGAAGCACCTCGGATCACTGTAAAGCAGTCTGGGAAAAACGACATCTTTGGGAATGTTGCAGGTGCTCCTGCAAATCACCGCTACTACTCATCGTTCAACGATGTTTAAACTCATGTATTCAGTTTGTATTCTCATCTACGTATCTATATAGCTACCCATCTACACCCACTATATCTGGACTGGCTGCAGGCGGTGCTTGAGAGCAATTGGAGGTGCGCCTGAAAATGATGATCAAGTTAACTCACAGATACACTCCGGGGCTGTAATCGGCCAAGATTAGAGATGAACTGGCAGGCGGTAATAGAGGGTATTTGGAGATACACTCCAAGGCCGTGATCGAGCGAGGTTAGAGATGCACTTGGAAGCGGTAATCCAGCATATTTGGAGATACACTTGGAGGCCGTAATCGAGTGAGTGGGGGGATACACTTGCAGCCGGAGATCGAGCAGATATGAAGATACAGCTGGATGCCCAGATCGAGTGAAATTAGAGATGCATTCCGAGATCGTGATTGAGTGTATTCGGAGATGGACTTTGAAGCCATGATCATGAGAACTTGGAGGCCGTAATCGTGCGGGTCTGGAGATACACTTTAGAGGCTGTGATTGAGCGAGATTGGACGAGCACTTGGCGGCGGTCAATGGACGGTGCGCCACGTCCTGAGACTCCATCCAGCAGATTATGGACTCAGAATCGTGGGAATGTGACAAGGTGACTTTACATTTCAGTGCTCATGGCGAGATAGTTGAAGGCCGTTGATCGTGTAGGGAGGCACGCCAGGAGCTGAAGCTACATTCAGGGGTCAACTCGTAATCATGAGAATGAAGGGAAGACAAACAAACATGGGTATGCTGTACTCGGTGTATGCTGGACTCGGTGTATGCTGTGCTCAGTGTATGCTGTACTCGGTGTATGCTTGTACTGGGTGTCAACTCATAATCATGGCATGGAGAGATAGAGAGGGATGACTTAACTTTGTGATCTGCGATGATTGAAGTGGACGAGAATGAGAGGGATGGAGGGATGAAGATGAGAACGATGTCGACGATGCGAGCGAATGTGAGAACTCAGGGGTATTATTTGACAGATTGAGTTGGGATGACCTCATAGCGGTGTAATTAAATACCAAGTCAGGACTCCTACCTGCCGTATTGGGGATGGTAAATTGACTCACACACAAAATTCTCTCAGTTCCCATTGCTCATGAAGATTTGCCCCATCTCTTCTCATCTCTCTCCTTCGCGTGCTGAACTCTACCGTCAGCTAAGACCGCGATGTAAGCCGTCCCTGTCTCTCACACCATGCCTTGATGAAGAGTTAACACCGAGTACAGCATACACCGAGTACTGTATACACTGGGTAATGCATACACCACATACTGCATCATCCAACGATCGACCATCTCCCACTCCCAGCCAGTCTCTCAGCTCTCAGCGGACCGTGTTGTACTCAATTCCTTACATTCCCACAATTACGAGTTGACCAATGAATGGAGTTTAAGCTTCCATTGCACATGACTCCCGAGGGACCGCCTCCAGATTCACTGCGTCCAGATCGATCGCCGGCAGATCAATCACATCCAATCTTGATCGGTCATGGCATCCAAGTGCATCTCTGAGTTCACTCCATCTCGGCCTCAGTGCATCTCCTAACTCGCTCGATCACAGGCCTCCGAGTGCATCTCTCAGTTCCCTCGATCCCGGCCTCCAAGTGCATCTCCACAATCGCTTAATCCTGGCCTCCAAGTGCATCTCGGAGTCCACTCGATCTCGGTCTCCAAGTGTATCTCCAAATACGCTGGATTACGGCATTCAAGTGCATCTCCAAAATCGCACGATTTCTGACTCCAAGTTCGCACGATCATAGCCTCCATGTGAATCTCCGAACTCGCTCTATCCCGGCCTCCAAGTACATCTTCAAGGAGCTATGGCGGGAGTACGGTGATGCTGGGGTAACGGAGGTGGACAGAGTGACAGGGAGCATATATTTGGCAGACCCTGGAGTAGATAGACATCATCTCCTTTCCATCCCATCTGAATATACAATGAAAATACACACTCTATCGTGCCCAACTTTTGGTCTCACTCGCTCTGTCCAAGCTTTCGAGGATCCACACAATTGCGCGGATCTTCAACGTGGCGTAGTATCATATCTCCTCGCGTAATTCCTTCGCGCCTCCAACCAGAACTGCTCTTTCTCATGAGTTACGTTTGGATGTCGCGAGAGTTGCAGTGCAGCATTGATGGTGGGCTCTCTGCCATCTAGCTCCATTGTTTCACCACATCGGCCTCCAAGTGGTGCATCTCTAAGGTCTCTGAATGGGCGTGTCCAGGTGCTCCTCTGAGTATCCTCGACTACCATTTGCGGCCAGATTAACTGTATGTGTATATATAGAAAGATATAAATAATGCATGACATATTATGATGAAGCGAATCTTGTGACTGTAACAAAGACGAAAAGCCTTATGGTAATGTAACAACCACTGCTGTGAGAATAGGGGACCAAGTCTCCCGCTGTGCTGCGCAGAGGTCTCACACTCAAAGTCTCCCCCAGACCAGAGCTGCGTACCGGTCTCAGCATCTCTCGAACTCTCCCTCAGATCTGCCCAGAGGTCTCTGGAGCTCCAAAATTTGACTATCATATCAGTCAAATCTCATAGCATCCTGAGAATGCTCTTGCAGAGTCTGAGAGCACTTTGCTTAACTCCAGGGGGGTCTGGGAGCATCACGAAGTACTTAGGAGCACTGCTGGGGTTGCCTGGAGTTTCTGGGAGGATTACGTGTTGCTTCCAGCCCGATTGACATTTTGCTGATGCTGTGTGGGATCAACAAGAACTTCCGCAAAATGTATTTTATTCCCTGGAAGCCTCCAGGAGTGTCTCAGAGGATGTGGAGTGAAAACTTAGATGTGTCAATTTCAGGAGAGTATCAGACCCTAGGAGGCCATTCCGGCTGGCCTTCAGAGTATCTGGGATCTCTGATGACTAATACAGGAGTACTATGGGAGTGATTGTGTTAAGTTTGGGTACAGCTGGGAGTGCTGATGACAAGGCTGGGAGCACCTGCGAGCGCTGGCAACAAGCCTGGGAGCACCTTGAATCACTGTAGTGCTGTTTGGGAAAAACGTCTCCTTTCGGAACGCTGCAGGGGCGCCTGGAAATCATAGCTACTACTTATCATTCGACAATTTTTCAAACTTATGTATTCAGTTTGCATTCTCATCTATGTGTCTATATAGCAACCCATCAACGCACGGTATATCTGAACTAGCTGCAGGCAGGACAATTAAGTGAACTCAGAGATACACTCCGAGGCCGTGATCGAGCCAGTTTGGTGATGCACTTGGAGTCCTTGATGCAGTGAACTTGGAGGTCGTAATCGAGCGAGTTTGGAGATACACTTGGATGCTCCGATCGTGCGAACTTGGAGGCCGTATTCGTGCGAGTTTGGTGATTCACTTGGAAGGTGTGATGGAGTGAGTTTCGGGATACACCTGCAGGCTGTGATGGAGCGAGTTTGGAGATTCACTTGGAGGCCGTGATCGAGCAAGATTGGACGAGTACTTGGAGGCGGTTGATAGACGGTGCGCCGGCTGCTGAGACTGTATTGGTCAGTTAGTTGACTTGCAACGGTGGGAATGTGACAAAAGGTGACCTTACCTTTGAGCTCTCCCCCAGAGCTGGCTGATGGCAGTTGATTGTATTGGGAGGCACGCTGGCAGCTGAAGCTACATTGAGGGGTCAACTTGTAATCATGAGATTGAAGGGATGAAAAACAATCTTGGGAGGATGCCGTATTGAGTGTATACTGTACTCGGTGTATGCTGTGGTCGCAGTATGCTGTACTCGGTGTCAACTCATGATCATAGCATGGAGAGATAGCGAGGGATGACATAACTTTGTGTTCTGTAATGATAGTTAGGTTGTGGACGAGGAAGAGAGATGGAGAATGATGATGGGAACAATGTGGAAGGTACGACCGGATATGACAAATCACGGGTACGACTTGGCCGATTTGTTTGGGAAGATTTTGTATCGGAGAAATCACATGCCGGATCGGGACTTGTACCTGCCGTATTGGGGATGGTACATTGACTCGCACACCAAATTCTCTTAAGTCCCAATTTCTCAGGATGATTTCCCCCATGTGCTCTCATCTCTCTCTGTCTCGTCCTCAACTCTACAATCACCTCAGCACACGAAGTTAAGTCTTCCATCTCTATCTCTCCATGCCATGATCAGGAGTCAACACAAAGTACAGCATACACCGAGTACAGCCTACACCGAGTACAGCATACACCGAGTACCGCAAACACCAAGTAGAGCATACATTGAGTACTGCATACACCGCGTACTGCATCATCCCAAGATGGACTGTCTCCCACTCCCAGCCAGTCTCTCATCTCTCGGCAGACCATGTTGTACTCAATTCACTACATTCCCACAATTATGAGTAAACCAATGAATACAGTCTCAGCTCCCTTCGCGCCTCCCTTGCCTCCCGATTGACCGCCTCCAAGTACTCCTCCAATCTCGCTCGATGCCGGCCTCCAAGTGCATCTCTATATTCGCTCGATTACAGCCTCCAAGTCAATCTCCAATCTCGCTCAATTACGGCCTCACAGTGATCACGATCATGACCCCTAACCGTATCTCCAAACTAGCTCGATTACGTCCTGCAAGTTCGTACGATTACGGCCTCGGAGTGCATCTCTAAAATCTCTCAATCACATTGTGGTGAAATGGTTGAGCTGGAATGCAGACAGCCCATCATCTACACTCTGCCGCACCTCACATGGCATCCGAAGGGTATTCATGAGAAAGAGCGGTTCTGGCTCAAGGAGCGTTGGTGGACGGTGAGAAGATACGAAGGGATACCCGGTCATGACGAACCACACATATTGCGTGTATCTATGAACGCTGGGCCAAAGTGCGTGAGGAAGCACCCAGATTGCGTGGATCTATGTCAGCTCAGCAAGAGTGCATTAGTCCAAGAGCTGGGAAAGATAGAGTGTGTATTTCGTATAATGAGATGTTGTCTATCTACTGCGGGGTCTTCCAAATATATACTACCTGTCGCTGAGTCCATCACTGTTATCCCTGTAAAACCGTATATATATATATAGGGAGACTTAGATAATACACGCCATATCATGATGTAGCAAATCTGGTGACCAACAAAGACCAATATGATAGACGAAATGCCTTGTGGTTATGGAACGCTCAGAACCACTGGTGTGAGAATATGTCATCACGTCTCCCACAGAGCTTGTGCTGAGGTCTCAGCTGCTCTTGAAGTCTCCTTCGGACCTATGCTGAGGTCTCAGCTGCTCTGGAAATCTCCCGCAGACCTGCGCAGTGGTCTGAGCACCTCCAAAATACAACGATTCTAATCGTCAAATCTTGTAGCATCCTGAATGCTCCTCCATAACTGCTGGTGCTTTCAGGAGCACCTGAGAATGCTCTTGCAGAGTCTGAGAGCACTTTGCAAAGCTCCAGGGGGGGCTGGGTGCATCTGGAAGTACTTAGAAGCACTGGTGAGAGCTACCGCAGCGTCTGGGAGGTTTGCATATGGCTTCAGGACCGATTTACATTTTGCTGATGCATCACACTCGACAGGAGAGTAGATCTGAGGTGTGCCTGAACCTCGTTCCTGTGCGAGGAAATACTCGGCTGTATCCTTCTGGTAAGCCTGGACTTTGCGAGGCGTGTCTTAGGATATGATACATCAACTTGATATCGCTTAGACAGTCTTTCTATCCCTGGATAATTACAGATATTCTATACTGGATCAGTCTCAGGAGAGTCGAGAGGTTGACAGCAATTCACTAGTGCCATCGATGGTAAATTATCCAACATTTTTGATCAGTGAATATCCCGAATTCTTTCATGACTCTAGTATCCGCTTCGCCAGAAATACCCAAGTAACAAATAATTGGAATCAAACTCGGAGGTTCAGGTGCACCTGAAAACATGAATCATGTTCGCAGATTTCGGTATCACAATTCCACACGGACAGTATAGCATGCAGATGCGCAGTGACTACAGCTTCGACAGATTCTCACAAGAGAATATATGGCATTGCAGAATTTCACTTAGTCCACCATTACACTGGCGCACCTGCTTTACATCACATATTGGTTCATTCAAATGAGGCTATGATTCAGTTTACCAGATATCTGTTTACCATTGACATCATCTCATATTCATCACTATAATCAACTAACAGGAAATACAATTCAACTCTAACCAATACTCCTGGACTCCTCAATTGCGCCTTATTCTCCATTCCATTTGACTATTTTGCATCAGTCGGTGAGATTATGTTGGTTGAATGTTTCAAGAGGCGTACCTTGATTTGATTGCGCTGATAATTATTGTTCATCCTCACCATCTGACGGCACAAAATCTCCATCCTCCGTAACCTGCTTGATATGGCCTTGCCAACACTCTAGATTCCTATATATCATCGTCGTCGTGATGTTTGGTTGGCTCATCACACCATTCAGTTCTCCCATTTGAGCCACTCCAGAGAGCTGGTGGAGATCACTCGCTCAGTTATCATAACCATTTGGTCTGGTGTTCAATAGCCATGTGAGTGGAACTCTGCTTCGCCCCAGTCAGATAACCCGTGCAAATGCCTGCCGCTGCTGATTCGATACCCGGAACTTCTGAGTTATTACCGCATGGTTTGCTGCAGTGAGATTGAGGCCTGTCCTACCCACTTTGAGTGTAGTTACAAACACAGAGGGATTTGGTGAATCTTGGAATTTGAGCTGCATCTCTGTGCGCTCATCGTTGCCCATTTCTGAATACATGTAGAATATATCCAAATGATCTGCAAAAAACTTTGTAAGCCACTACTTCAAATGACAAACATGGCCAGGCAGAGGAGAAAATAGCATGGCCTTGTGAGGAGGAGGGGCATGAGGCAAGAAGCTATTGTGAGTGTCAGGCTCATGCATAGTGTTAGCAACGGTTCTGGACCGTCACTTCGGGTCCGGGTCCAGGTCAAAACCAAACCATTGCCAAATTCGCGGTCCAGGTTGTCAAACATCCCTAACCATCAACTCGGGTACAGTTCGATGGTAAACTCCCAATCAGTCTGATTTGGGTGGGTTGTCAGCTGGTCGCCCAGCAGGTCCATCCATAGATTCAATTAAGGCTCTTCGTTTTGGAGCATGTTAATAGTATCTTATCAAAATTGCGTTTTCAACAACCAAGAATATGTGTGTGCATGCTTTGCAGCTTGGAATATCGATTAATTTGGAATCGGCGTTTTACCTTTGATACAGTGTATTTTTGCCTATAAGGGCAGTAAATGATTCCGTTATGAATGTGAAGATCAGCGCGATGCCTGGATTACCAAATATGCAACAACTAAAACTGTTGACACTCCGTTGACGCTCATTTTCTGGATGCGGCAGGGAGCATGTCGCTGTTGTTTTTGCCAGTAAGGGCTGCCAATATTTGATGAATGGATGTCTGCAACCAATTAGAACATAAATTACCCAAGATGCAAAGCTAGAAATGTTTGACGCTCCATTGACGTTCATTGTCAGGATTTGGCAGCGAGCACGTCGCTATTTATTTCCCAGTAAAGACAGCCAAATTCTGATAAATGGGTATCTGCAACCAATCGGAACATAAGTTATCCAAGATGCGCAGCTAGTAATCGTTGAGGCTCCATTGACCCTCATCCTCAGAAAGGGGCGGTGACCGTGTTGCTGTTTTTTTTGCCTATAAATGCAGCCAATACATCGGTTATGCATAACAGCAACCAAGTCACTGTGTAATTACCTCACTTACAAAACCACAGATCGTTGACGCTCCGTTGACACTTATTCGCAGAATGGGACTGTGACTGTGTCACGGTCTCTTTGGCCTATTAAAGCTGGCAATACATCGGTTATGCATAACAGCGACCAAATCGCTCTGTAACTCCCATACTTACAAAACCACAAATCGTTGATGCTGCGTTGACGCTCATTCTCAGAATGGGACGGTGACAGTGTTGCTGTCTCTTTTGACTACAAAAGCTGGCAATACATCGGTTATGCATAACAGCGACCAAATCACGGTGTGATGACAGTGGTCACAAAACCACAAATCGTTGACGCTCCGTTGACACTCATTCTCTGAATGGGGCGGTAATCGTATTGCTGTCTCTTTTGTCTATAAAAGCAGCCAATACATTGGTCATGGATAACAGCAACCAAATCACTGTGTAATTACCGTACTTACATAACCACAAATCGTTGACGCTCCATTGACCCTCATTTCAATGTATTGTCCATTCAACATTTGCTGCCATCAATAATAGTTTTCATCATGATTTGAACTTCTTGGTAGTCTTTCTCACAGATGAAGACTTGGCCCTGTGGCAAAGCCGAGTGCAGTAACATTCTTGCACTGTTCGCTCTCACATGACTACAATTTATGTATGTGTTCAAAAGGGTCATTGCGCCTACTATACATCTGTTTATCAGCCGGTATTCACAAGCTACAGCTCACCATTTGCCCATGATATATCTCTAACTACAACTCTCGGTCAGGATACATAAAGAAGCTGGTGAAACATTGACGCATTCTGTCCTACTTTTTGTTCACTCCCTTGTTCCTCCTCGTTTCGATTTCATTGACCGTCATCAATAGCTTTACATCCTGTCTCTTTGACTTCCGGGTAGGCTGAATCAATCTGGGGACATTTCGCACGGCGCTCACATCCTGCTACTCTGGGTATTCCGGATCGTCGATGCTAGTATCTTACTCTATATCAGATTCAACGTCCGCCGCACAATCGTCTTCGCTGTCATTTGGATTATCTAAGTCCCCATTCCAGTTAAGCCAATCTTCATTGTCCGAAATGCTATCAGGTGCGCTACATCTGTGAAATGTAAATCGGTCCGGAAGCAACACGCAATTCTCCCAGACACTCTGGGTGACCTCACCATTGCTTTCCAGTACTTCCAGATGCTCCCAGACCCCTCTGTAGCTAAGCAAAGTGCTCTCAGACTCTGCAAGAGCATTCTCAGGTGCTCTAGAAAGCACCTGCAGTTATGGAGGAGCATTCAGGATGCTATGAGATTTAACTTATAGGATACTCAAATTTTGGAGCGCCTGAGACCTTGGCGCAGATCTGCGGGAGACTTCGGGAGCAGCCGAGACCACATCGCAGCACAGCGGGAGACTTGGTGCCGTATTCTCACAGCAGTAGTTATTACATAACCACAATGCATTTCATCGTTGTTACAGTCACAAGTTTCGCTACATCATAATATGGCATGTAATATTTAAGTCTTTCTATATATATACATATGCCCCATCTGGCGGCAAAAGGTCGTCGAGCATAATCGGAGGAGAACCTGGACACGCCCATTGAAAAACCTCACAGATGCACCACTTGGAGGCCATTAGGGTGAAACAATGGAGCTAGTGTTAGCAACGGTTCAGGACTGTCGCTTTGGGTCCAGGTCCAGGTCGGAACCGAACCGGTGCCAAATTGGCGGTCCAGGTTGTCACTACACCTGAACCGCCCATTCGGGTACGGTTCAATAGAAAACTCCCTACCCATCTGAATTGGGCAGGTACTCAGCTAGTTGTCCAGCGGGTCCATCGGTAAATACATATAATTTGCTTGCCTTTGCTGTTTGATACTAGTTCTCAATCAAAATCGATTATTTGACATCCAGGGATCACATTTTGCATGTTTTGCAGGTTGCGATATCGACAATATTTGAATTCATGTTTTTCCTTTGATATTTTGTATTTTTGACCTTGGAGGAGCTCAATAGTGCAATTATAAGCTCAAATAACCATGCGACACCTTCATTACCCAATATGCATCACCAGAAATTCATGACCCTCGGTAAATACTAGGTTGACAGTTATTTTCAGAATGGGGCTGTCACCGTGTCACTATCTCTATTGCGTATAATGGCTGCCTATACATTTGTTACGGATAACAGTGAGCAAATCATTTACCAATTACCTCTTTTATAAGACTAAAAATCTTTGAGGCTCCAGTGATGCTCATTTTCAGAATGAGGAACTGAACGTGTCACTTGCTCTTTTGCGGATAAAGGCTGCCAATATGTTGGTTACGCATAACAGCAAGCATATCCCGTTCCAATTACCATACTTACATTACCAAAAAGCATTGACACTCTGTTCATGATCAGTTTAAGATGGTAGTGAAATTGACAATAACCATATTGCAAATAAAGTCGGCCAAACTTCGATCATCGGCAAATGCCATTGCACAACCCTTGGATTATGCAAGATGCAATGGCCAAAATTGTCAATGCTCTGCTGTGGCACTGTTGATGATCATTGTTAGGTGTAGCGATATCGACACTAACCATATTTCCCAACAAGGTGGCTAATACTTCGATCATGGATAAAAGCCATATCACACCCCTTGGATTACACAAGATGCAACACCCGAAATCGTTGACAGTCTGTTGACACTCTGTTGACGCTGTGTTGATGCTCTGTTGATGCTCTGTTGACCCTCTGTTGACCCTCTGTTGACGCTCATTTTCAGGTGCAGCGACATCAACATTCATGATATTGTCTATAAAGGCAGCCTATACTTCGATTATGGGTAAATGCCATAGCACTGCCCTTGGCTTATACAAGATTCAACACCCAAATTTTTTGACGCTCTGTTGACGCTCATTTTCAGAGTGAGGCTGTGACCATGTGGCTGTGTCTGTTGAACATAAAGGCTGCCAAAACGTCGATTATGGGTAAATACTGTAGCTTAGCCCTTGGATTGAACTTGATGCAACACCCAAAATTGTTGACGCTCTGTTGACGCTCTGTTGATGCTCTGTGGACGCTCTGTTGACACTCTGTTGACGCTCTGTTGACGCTCTGTTGATGCTCTGTTGACTCTCATTGTCAGGTGAGGTGACATCGAGATTGAGGATTTTGCCTATCAAGGCGGCCCATACTTCGATTATGGGCTAATTCCGTACCACAGCCCTTTGATTATACAGGATGCAACCCCCAAATTTGTTGACGCGCTGTTGACGCTCATTTTCAGAATGGGGCTATGACCATGTTGCTGTCTCATTTGAGCATATAGGCTGCCAAAACGTCAATTATGGGTAAATGCCATAGCAGAGCCCTTGGATTAAACTCGATGCAACACCGAAGATTGTTGACGCTCTGTTGACGCTCTGTTGATGCTCTGTTGATGATCTGTTGACATTGTGTTGACCCTCTGTTGACGCTCATTTCCAGGTGAAGCGACATCGACCAAAACGGTATTGCCTATACAGGCGGCCAAAACTTCAATTATGAGTAATAGCCGCAGCATAGCCCTTGGATTATACAAGATGCAACACCCGAAATCGTTGACGCTGTGTTGACGCTCATTTTCACAATGGGGTTGTGACCATGTCAGTTTCTCTTTTGCGCATAAAAGCTGCCGATACATTGATTATGGGTAAATGCCGTAACATAGTCTTTGGATTATACAAGATGCAACACCCAAAATTGTTGACGCTCTGTTGACGCTGTGTTGATACTCTGTTGACTCTCTGTTGACGCTCATTTTCAGGTGATGCGACATCGACATTGACGTTATTGCCTATACAGGCTGCCGAAACCTTGATTATGGGTAAATGCTGTAGCATAGCCCTTGGATTATACAAGATGCAACACCTGGAATCGTTGACGCTGAGTTGAGGCTCATTTTCACAATGGGGCTGTGACAATGTCGGTTTCTCTTTTGCGCATAAAGGCTGCCAATACGTTGATTATGGGCAAATGACGTAGCATCGCCCTTGGATTATACAAGATGCAACGCCCAAGATTGTTGAGGCTCTGTTGACGCTCATTTTCAAATAATGCGACATCGACATTGATAGTACTTCCTATAAACCCGTCCAATACTTCGATTATGGGTAAAAGCCATAGTATAGCACTTGGATTATACAAGATGCAACATACGAAATCATTGACGCTCCATTGATGCTCATTTTCAGAATGTCGCTGTTACCATGTCGCTGTCGCATTTGCCCATAAAGGCTGCCAATACGTTGATTGTGGATAACAGCGAGCAAATTGCTTCCCAAACAACTTACTTACAAGACCAAAAATCGTTGACCCTCTGTTGATGCTCATTTTCAGCATGGGGCTATTACCGTGTCACTTTCTCTTTTGCGTATAAAGGCTGCCGATACGTTGATTATGGATAACAGCGACTGAATCGCATCCAAGACAACTTACTTTCAAGTCCATCAATCGTTGACGTTCCGTTGACGCTCATGTTCAGCACGGGGCTGGTGCCATGTCGCTTTCTCTTTTACCTATAAAGACAGCCGATACGTTAGTTATGGACAACAGCGAGCATATCGCTTCCCAATTAACTCACTTAATGGTCCAAAAGTCATTGGTGCTCCATTGACGCTCATTTTCAGACCGAGGCTGTTCCCGTGTCGCTGTCTGTTTTGCCTATAAAGTCTGGCAATGCTCCGATCATGGATAACAGTGAGTAAATCACTTCCCAATTATGTTGCTTACAAGTCCAAAAATTGTTGACGCTCCAGTGACGCTCACAATAAATATGTCCTCAAAGTTGTTGAATGGTCAATTATTTTCTTCAAATAATCATTTAGTCATTATTGACAGCCAAAGTATAATTTGTATGAATACTCAGTTGTATCCAAAAGCTGTGTGGCGTCTCAATGTCTGATTTACTGATGCACATGATCTCTGAGTGATGGATAATGTAGCGCTGTCACATTCCAGCGCTTTCAGCTGGCAATTGACCGCATGTCGATCCATATACTCATTATTCATTATTATAGCCTAACTTCCTCACTTTGCCCTATGCAGTTCCTTCTCCTCGATTTTCATGACCTACCATAAGCAATTTTCAAAATGTTCACTATGTGCACCAGGTCTGAACGCAGAGTGACGTAGTTAGGTGTATGGATGAATGCATCATGATGCTGGTTATTCATACAGATTCATGTTGCATATTGACCGCTCCTTCTATGACTGGTACGCCATCACTGACTTAAATTTTGTTTGTCAATTTTGCCGCCAGTTTGGATTGCGCTTTGTCACTTATCTGTAAGAGGCAGGATGATATCCGGTTGATCAACCGTCAATCAGCTCGGTTTGGAGTCTAGAACATTCGTATGGCCTGTATGACTCTTGTACATGCACAGACCCATTATCATGTCTCACAATTTGGTCACTGAAATCAAAAAAATGTTGACACGTAGTGAAATAGGTACACCAATTACTTTTCGCAGAGATAGGTTGTCAATGATCGCTAATTGTGCAGGTAGTGTACCGATGACAAATGAGCCATTACAATATGTTCATCTGGATCCAATTCCTGTATGATAATTAGCTAGGGAGGTTTGATGCAGGGTTAGACGCTTACCGGTTTAACAGGTTTCGATTTGTTTATTCGTGACGAATTGAGTACCTTATCAGGCGTCAGTGCCGATACGCCTATGTTAGACCGTGGTTCCCCGGATGCCAATCTCAGATGGCTTCTTTCTGGCTGTGAAGTTCCATGCGGCATTGCAATTTTCTACTTTCACTGTCGTGTATCTCCATCTGCTCACCAAATGTTGTCTGTGCAGTAGCAGGTACACACTGATCCAATTGCGGGTTAATGACTGCCTTAACAGTCAATATGGCTGTTCTATGCCTCAAATCTTACTGATGATGCAAGATGAAAAATCGTTCACACTCAACTTCATGATGTAGCAGCGAGCATGTCTCGGTTTGAGCTGTGTATAAAGGCAGCCAATAAATCAAACAAAGACAATGATGTACCAAAGTTGATATTTTCCACAAAACAGTGGGATATCTGAATCAGACCATAAATAGAAAAACCCGAATACTAGAACCGGAGATTGGACCCGACGGGTGCACCAAAACCCGGCATAACCCGCGGGTTGACGGGTACAGGTCCAGGTTCGTCCTACCAAGATGCTGCGGATCAGGTTTTTGGACGGGTTTGGAACCAAACTGAACAGTTTTTCTGGTCCAAACCCGGACCGCTGGCATGTTACTGGGACCCGTTGCTGACACTAAATGGAGCTAGAAGTCAGAAAGCCCACCATGAATACTCCGCCGCACGTCTCACGACGTCCAAATTGAGTTCAGCAGAAACAGCGGTTCTGCTTCGAGGAGGGTATGAATCGGGTGAGATGATATGATACTACCTGGCGTTGAGGATCCACGCAATTGTATGGATCCAACAAATCTTGGACAGAGCAAGTGAGACCAAAAGTTGGGAAACATAGAGTGGGTATTGTCATTGTATGATAAGATGAGATGGAAAGGAGATGATGTCTATCTACTCCAGGGTCTGATGAATATATACTCCCCGTCACTCTGTCCACCTCCATTACCCCTGTATCATCATACACCCGGTGTCGCTCCTTGGAGATGTACTTGTAGGCCGGGATCGGGCAGATTTGGAGGTGCACTTGGAGACCGGGATCGAGTGAACTCAGATATGCACGTGGAGGCTGGGATTGAGCGAATTTGGTGGTGCACTTGGAGACTGGGATCCAGTGAACTCAGAAACGCACTTGGAGGCCGGGATTGAGCGAGTTTGGAGCTGCACTTGGCGACCGAGATTGACTGAACTCAGAGATGCACTTGGACGCTGGGATCGAGCGAGTTTGGAGACCGAGATTGAGTTAACTCAGAGATGCACTTGGAGGCCCTGATCAAGCGACTTTGGAGGTGCACTTGGAGGCTGAGATCGAGCGAACTCAGAGATGCACTTGGACACCATGAATGATCAAGAATGGAGGAGTACTTGGAAGCGGTTGATCTGGAGGTTATTCAGCTGAAGGTGGTCAATCTGGAGTCAGTCAATCTGGAGGCAGTGAATCTGGAGGCGGTAGATCGGGAGGCATGTGCGATGGAAGCTGAGACTCTATTCCTTGGTCAACTCGTAATTGTGGGAATGTAGAGAATTGAGTACAACACTGTCCGCTGAGAGCTGAGAGACTGGCTGGGAGCGGGAGACAGTCGATCCTGGGATGATGCAGTGCGCGGTGTATGCAGCACTCAGGGTATACAGTACTCGGCGTATGCAGTACTCGGTGTATGGTGTACTCAGTGTTAACTCTTGATCATGGCATGGAGAGATAGAGAGGGACGACTTAACTTCACATTCTTAGTTGATGGTAGAGTTAAGGACGACAAGGAGAGAGATGAGAGGAGATGGGGCAAATCATCATGAGAAACCGGGACAGAGGAGAATTTTGTGTGTGCGTCAATTTACCATCACCCATACGGCAGGGACGGGTTCCGATCTGGCGTATAATAACGCCGATACGACGTCTTCTCAACCCAAGCAGGCAAGTTGTACCTCTGATTCTTCATATCCGCTTGTATCCTGCACATTGTTCTCATCTTCATCCCCCATCTCTCTCTTTGTCGTCCACAACTCTACCATCATCGCCGAACACTATGTTAAGTCATCCCTCTCTATCTCTCCATGCCATGATCATGAGTTGACACCGAGTACAAGCATTCATTGAGTACAGCATACACTGAGTACAGCATACACCCAAGATTGTTTGTGTTCCCTTCATTCTCATGATTACAAGTCGACCCCTGAATGTAGCTTCAGCTTCTGGCGTGCCTCCCTACATGATCAACTGCCATCAGCCAGCTTGCCATGAGAGCTCAAAGATATAGTCACGTTGTCACATTCCCACATTTGCGAGTCAACTAAGTGATGACTAGAGTCTCAGCACCCAGCGTGCTGTCCATCGAGTGCCTCCAAGTACTCGTCCAATCTCGCTCGATCACGGCCTCCAAAGTGTATCTCCAAACTTGCTCGATCACGGCCGCCAAGTTCACATGGTCATCACCTCCAAGTACATCTTCAAACTCGCTAGATCATGATCTCGGAGTGCATCTCTAAGTTCACTCGATCATGGCCTCCAAGTGTATCTCCAAATATGCTCGATTACCGCCTCCAACTGCATCTCGAAACTCCCACGGTCACGGACTCCAAGATCGCACGGTCGTGGCCTTCAAATACATGTCCAAACTCGCTCGATCGCTATCTCGGAGTGCATCTCTAAGTTCATTTGATCACGGCCTCCAAGTCTATCTCCAAATACGTTCTGATACCGCGTCCAGGTGCATCTCTATACTAGCTCGATCACCGCCTCGGTGTGTATCGCTGGGTTCACTCGATCGTCATTTTCAGGCGCACCTTGCATTGCTCTCGATCTCCGCCTGCAGAGCCAGTCCAGATATACTGTGTGTAGATGGGTAGCTATATACATACATAGATGAGGATACAAACTGAATACATGAGTTTTAAAAATCGTTGAACGATAAGTAGTAGCTATAATTTCCAAGCGCACCTGCACCGCTCCCAGGTGCTCCCAGGCTTGTCACCGGCGCTCCTAGGTGCTCCCAGGCTTGTCGTTGGCGCTCCCAGGTGTTCTCAAACTTATCAAATTCACTCCCATCATACTCCTGTATCAGTCATCAGAGATCCCAGTAACTCCGAAGGCCAGCCGCAATGCCCTCCTACAGTCTGACACTCTCCTGAAATTGTCGCATCCAAGTTTACACTCCACATCCTCTCAGACACTCCTGGAGGCTCCCAGTGACTAAAATACATTTTGCTGATGTGGTCTCAGATTTGACACTGCACGCATATTCTATTCTGATGCTGATTTCGACAATGCAGGCACTCATTATTCACATACAATCTCACTCCCGGCACGCCTCTGAACCATGTATACCCACTTTGCATCACCTTTCAATCTGTGGCTGCCAGCACACAGAGTGTCATCTTTCAGACACTGAACTATTAGGTGCAGGCGCGGCTCATCCCGCTCGGCCCCAGCTTAATATCAGACTCAATGCTTGATCGCTAAGTGAAGGCCACTGCATAAGTGCCATAACTGTCATCCTCCATGTCAACCTGTCCTTTGGAGGAAGGTGTCCACCACATGCTTACCGTAGACCCACAGCCCTGGGTGATAAGTAACCACATCTCACTGGGTTTTGACTAAGAAGTAAGTTCGGACCTTACATTTCCAAGAACCTAAAATAGCTTCTGTCGTTCGGGCTCCCTAATCGAGCTGCAGCTTGAGAGAGTGAACCTCAATTCACAGTTGCTGGTCGGCGATTCTGCAAATGACCAGCAACTTCCACTCACTTCTATACCACACTTCCTCGAATAGGCTTAAATTCACAACGCTTTCAATGCAGACCTAACTACATTGTGACTAACATGTATGTTTCGGCCAGCAAAAACTGTATCTTAAAATGGATTGTGTGAACCAATTTCCATCAAGAAAGAGATAGAATCTGAATGCCCGTCTCTGTTCAGCGGCTCGATCGGTGACTGGCAAACTCGCACCCACCGTGTATCTTGAATGCCTGAAGTTCATGACATATCATAAACAGACAATATCTGATTTCCGCCAAAATCCAATCCCAGGAGTGCATGTAGAACAAATCGTGATGAATGCTCGAGTTAAGAAAAGGCAGTTTCTGAGAGTACAAGTCATTGTCAAAGTAAGGCAAGGCTACAATCCCAGCCATTACATTAGATTGAATCCAGTATGCCAACTCAATGCTCACTGCACCTCAATTTGCTGGAACTGCATGCTGTTATTCCTCTTTCCGCTGTCAGATGAAGCCTCATGACGCTATCATATCATTCTTATGCACTGCTTTGAACCCCAATATTTATGTTAAGTCAACATTGTAGCATTGAGACTTATAATGAGTTTGTGATTAAATGATGCAGTGTTTACAAGATATTATGCACATCATCTCAATGTGAGTGACTATTTATGACCCATTCACTGGCAATCTTGGCATTGACGACAACTGGAATCAATTGGATTACCCCTGAATCATCATCGTACCTTGACCGTTCTTTCTCTATGTTGAATCTCTCCTTTGAAACCCCAAATCCTCCGTCTTCTCTTACACTGACTGCATACATATTGTGATTCAGCAGACTCAGACTGCTGAAAGTGAAGATCTGCACCCGATATTGCCTAATCGACCGCTAACTTTGCTGCAGAATCCTAAATCAACAGAATAACGGGATATAGGGTGTCCATCTGACTGGTCTACCGCATTCGGAGATTCATATTTATCCACTATCTGCAACACACTCAGTTTGAACCCATGTAACTTCAGCTGTTGCCACTCGCCATGGTCCCAACTCTATGCTCCATCCCAGTCCTGCAAGATTCATCAACACACGGACAATTGTGTGCCACACGGTCACCACTGATGTGCTCAAACTTGAGGCATAATGAACTACCATCGGCAGAGTCATATGCTGGGGCGAACATGATCAACCCATTTCTCAGTATTCCATATGTCCGATCCTGAGAGTTGGTTAGCCATACAACCATGTTCATGCGTCCAGTCCTTCAGGTGCATCTGGTTCAATTCAAGGTATGTTGGCTTAAACGAACCTCCAATTCTTGCATCAATAGTGTCCTTGAATACGAGTGCTAACATTCAGGAATTGGGGGCATGAAGAATCCATCTAATCCGGTGCACCTGACGCTTCCTAAATCACAACAAAGATTCAGTGGCGACATTATAAATCTGAACCCCTGCCATGCCGGACTCTTTCCAGGCACAGCTCGAATTGTATCCTCCTCGGCCGAGGGCTACTTTTGCCAGGCATACCTTGAATTGCATCCTCTTCAACCGCATGTTACTTTGTTGCCCTGGTTTCCTGTTAATCTATAAGACTTCCTACTATATCTACCCTTATATACTTCTCTCTATATTCCCAACTTCACTTCATCAATCATGGAACCTATGGCCAGCCAGGTGAGAAATCAAGAAGCACACCTTGAGAGAGCACTTGCACATGCATTTCTGAATACAGCCAATCATCATTCCTGATCAAATGTTTCAACTTCCAACCCAGCTTTGGAGTATAGTGTTGGACATAGATCAGCAAAAACCATTTCCGTCTGGGCCGAATGGCTGCGTCAGAGTGGACGTGCTCCGTCAGAGCCGTCAGTGACACCCCGGTGGCGGATTACTCCGCGCCGGGCATCAAGACCACGCGCCACGTCACATATCGCCCTCCAATTGCCGTTTCACCGTTGCTTCGCACTCTGTCGGTATCCTATTTTAAACAAACACTCTGGTGTCCTGGCCAACTGTGACCATATGTCGGATTGGGTTGATTGGGTACACACTTGCATCGGGATTACACAGCCATGGTTGACGCTGCAAAAATCTCTCCTCGCGTTCCTTCTACATTAAGCTCGAGGCAGGTAGGAAGGTGAGAAGATATGATACTACCCAGCCGTGAGGATCCAGGCAATTGCGTGGATCCACGAAATCTCGGACAGAGCGAGTGAGACCAAATGTTGGGAAAGATAGAGTGTGAATTTTCATTGTATGGTGAGAGGAGATGGAAATGAGATGCTGTCTAGCTACTCCGGGGTCTGTCAAATATATACTCCCCATCACTCTGTCCACCTCCGTTACCCCTGTATCTCCGTACACCCACCGGCACTCAGTGAAGATGTACTTGGAGACCGTGCTTGAGCGAGTTTGGAGATGCACTTGGAGGCCGAGATCGAGTGAACTCGGATGATGCACTTGGAGGCCGTGATTGATCGAGTTTAGAGATGCACTGTGAGGCTTTGCCCGAGCAAGTTTCAAGATGCACTTGCAGGTTATGATCGAGCGAGATTGGAGTAGTACTTGGAGGCGGTCAATTTGGATGGAGGCACGATGGCAGCTGAGACTCTATTCATTGGTTGACTTGTAATTGTGGGGATGTAGAGAATTGAGTACAACATCCGCCGAGAGATGAGAAACTGGCTGGGAGCGGGAGACTGTCGATCTTGGGATGATGCTGTACTTGGTATATGCTGTACTCTGTATGAGAAGCTGGCTGGGAGCAGGAGACTGTCGATCTTGGGATGATGCTGTACTTGGTGTATGCTGTACTCTGTATGAGAAGCTGGCTGGGAGCGGGAGACTGTCGATCTTGGGATGATGCTGTACTTGGTGTATGCTGTACTCTGTGTTAACTCATGATGATGGCATGGAGAGATAGAGAGGGATGACTTAACTTCGTGTTCTTAGGTGATGGTAGAGTTGAGCACAAGAAAGAGAGAGATCAGAGGAGATGGGGGAAATCATCATGAGGAACTGGGACTTGGAGAATTGGGTGTGCGGGTCAACTGACCATCCCCGATACTAGAGGTACGAGTCCCGATCGGGCGCAAACCAATACTCATACGAGGTCTTCCCTAACCAAAATGGCAAGTCGTACCCCTGATTTCTCGTATCCACTCGTATCCTCCATGTCGTTCTCATCTTCATCCCCCATCTCTCTCTTTCCCGTCCATAACTCAACCGTCATCGCAGAACACAAAGTTAAGTGATCCCTCTCTATCTCTCAATGACATGATCATGAGTTGACACCGAGTACAGCATACACCGAGTACAGCATACACCGAGTACAGCATACACCGAGTACAGCATACACCGAGTACAGCATCCACCCAAGATTGTTTGTCTTCGCTTCGTTCTCATGATTACGAGTTGACCAGTGAATGTTGCTTCAGCTTCCGGCGTACCTCCCTACACGATCGACCGCCATCAGCCAGCTCTCCATGTGAGCTCAAAGGTAAAGTCACATTGTCACATTCCCATGGTTGCGACTTAACTAACTGATGAATACAGTCTCATCACCCGGTGCGCAGTCCATCGACTGCCTCCAAGTAATCGTCCAATCTCGCTCGATCACAGCGTCCAAGTGCATCCCCAAACTCGCTCGATCCCGGCATCCAAGTGTATCTCCAACATTGCTCGATTACGGCCTGCAAGTTCGCACGAGCATGGCCTCCAAGTGCATCTCCAAACTCTTTCGATCACGGCCTCCAAGTGCATCTCCAAACTCGCTTGATTACGGCCTCCAAGTGTATCTCCAGACTCAGTCGATTACAGCCTGCAAGTTCGCACGATCATGGCCTCCAAGTTCATCTCCAAACTTGCTCGATCCCGGCCTCCAAGTGCATCTCTGAGTTCACTCGATCCCAGTCTCCAAGTGCATCTCCGAACTCACTCAATCAGGGCCTCCAAGTGTATCTCTCAGTTCACTTGATCTCCGTCTCCAAGTGCATCTCAAACACATTGAATCAAATATATCTCCAAGGAGCGGCGGCGGTTGTTCGGAGATACAGGGATAACGGAGGTGGACAGGGTAACGGGGAGTGTATATTCGGCAGACTGCAGCCAGTCCAGATATAGCGTGTGTAGATGGGTAGCTATATTGATATATAGACACATAGATACATAGATGAGAATACAAACTGAATAAATGACTGTGATTCGAGGTGCTCGCAGACATGTCGCCGGCGCTCCCAGGTTCGTCGCCGGCGCTCCCAGGTGCTCCCAGGCATGTTGTCGGCGCACCCAGGCTTGTCGCCAGCGCTCCCACTTACTCCGAAGGCCAGCAGGAATGCCCTCCTACGGTCTGATACTCCTGAAATTGACGCATCTAAGTTTACACTCCACATCCTCTCAGACCATTGCCTAAAATACATTTTGCTGATGCTATGCAACGCGATGGGTAGCGTGTAATTCTCCGTCAGAGGGTACGAGGTTCCATCAGAGCAGTCAGAGCCATCCGGAACACCCGGGTGTTTCTGACGGAAACTACAGTCATTGCTGATGTAGCTATAGTCCAGGCTATTCTTCTGATGAAGCAGGATGATGACGATACGAATAGGGAGATCAGCAATGACGAAAGTGAAGACCATCGAGAGTCCACCTTGTCATCCGATATCGAAGATGACGATTTGGACATCTGGCGGGAGGTCCTACATCATGACCAGGCATGCTGTGATAAGACAATATGAACCACACAGGTTCCACTGCCAACCAAATGAAGCCGTGCCAATACTGTCATTGCCTGCACTCCACTTCCAAATCTACAACATCCAGTCGGGGCCATAGTACCACCATTCCTCAAATGCCATAAGTCAGCCATCATCATATCATGCGAGTCTGACGTTGTACTGGCGCTCCCGCTTCCCAAGGCAGGTGCAGACCAGAATGTTCCTCAACCAAAGGCCAGTGGAGATCACAACGTTCCTCAACACCGAATGGCTACATTTGAAGTACCAAAACAGTTCATGGAGTCAATCGTATTGACAAAGACTACCTGGCCAATCGATTTTGATGAGAAGTACTCGATGGTTGACGAAGCTTGGAAACTAGCCATTGAAGCTCAGGATCGTCAGCGGGCATTAGCAGGTCCTCTTGTTGGTGCACCATCAGTGTGTCAATTGCCCAGTGGTTCATGTATTGAAGTTGATCCGCAACCCCGAGAAGCTGTAAGTGTTTACTCTGTTTTCTGCTCCTCGATTGGACTTATGATGATACCAAACCTTGCATCATACATAGTTCAAACTGAAGATTAGTACCATTCGAGGGCGTTTGGCCGATGGAGCTTGTCGAACCATTTTCTGTAGTGACTGGTTGGATTCAGGATCTGACACTGAGTTTCGAATCCAAGTTCAGGAGCTCCTGTTTGACGATGATTATCTCTCGAAGGTCATCGATGATACGAAATCATGGTTCACGTGGATGCCAGAGCTTGACTTAAAATACCATCAGTTTTTCTTAGTGTTAGCAATGAGTCCAAATTCCCGGGTCGGTTCCGGGTCCGCTTCCACCCGAAACCGGACCGTTGCAATGGGTTTTACCACACGAAAAACCCGGACCGTTGCTTTTGGGCCGGTTTCCACCGGAAAACCCCGCCCTGGCAAGCCCGGCATTTTCCCTCCAATGAAGTATTTGAGTTCTGATCGTATCACAACATGATCAGTACGTAGATTGTCCAGTTTCAGCCGCTCTTTCACCTCCAACATTCAGATTTGCGATCGGACCAATATTTGTTGAGTTGCTATCAAAAACCCGCAAATTTCGACTAAAATTGTGCGTTTTTCCAAAGCCACTCAACGAATATTGGTCGGATCGCCAACCTGAAAGCGGGAGGTGAAAGAGCGGTTAATTCTATACAATCTACAAATTGATCATGTCATGATACGATCACAATTCATATACTTAATTGGAGCCAATGTTGCGGGAACCGTAATATGGAACCGCAGTCCGGGTACAACCCGGCCAAAAAACCGCGGGTTTATGTCCGGTCCGGGTAACAACCCCGCCAAGACAAAGCAGTTCGGGTTTTTGGCCAGGTCTGGAACCAAACCAAACCGAACGGCCGGCCAAAATCCGGACCACTGGCGGGTTACCCGGACCCGTTGCTAACACTAGGTTTTCTTCACCACCAATAGCTTGGGGCGACAGCCGACCACATCGCAGTTCTTTCAACCACTTACACCGCAGACCTTAGCACTTGTTGCCGCAGCTATTCATTGTGCACTGTGTGAGTCTGCCACTGGAAAGAAGGTTACAGTTATGTTTTCTCAAGATGAATATCGAGGTGAATTTTGCCCTGCCACGGTGATATATTATATTACTGCCGAAGCCGTTGCACTCATCAATTACACATGGTGCGGCTTCCTCATACCCCCGCCCCCTCACATGGCGCTCTTCCAGTATAATCGGTGCTCCTCAATCCCTGTTGGCACTCCTCAGTCTCAATTGGCGCTTCGATATTTGATTCAGCCCTCCATACTACCTGTTCTGTCCGCACTGATCTTCTAGGATGGGCGCTCCTCAATCCCCTCCTCGACTTCGATTAGGAGCGCCTCTATTTCTTTCCAGACTCTTTGTCTCCCTCCCCTTTCGGCGCTGCTCAGCCTGAATGGGCTGCTCAGCCTGAATGGGCTGCTCCGCTGGATATGCGCTCCTCAATCTCCATCGGCGCTCCTTGGCCTGGATTTGTGCCCCTCAATTTCATTCTGCACTCCTCCATCACCATCAGCACTCCCCTTGCCCACCTCACACACCAAATCAGGCACTCCTCTTATCCTGGTGGCACACCTCTTTTCCCCGCGAATTCATCATATTGCCTTTCAAACTCCATTTTGATTCACCACGATATAACCTCAATTCCAACCTTTCAGATATCACAAATCGAGCCAAACGACATTGGAATTCAATTTCACCCACTCGCCAGGCCCGAATCTTTCAGAAATATAAGGAGCGCCTCCAGCTTCTTTGCGCTGTTGATGCATTGTGTGTTCCTGCATTCGTCGGCCTTGATGAGATGGGAGATTTAGTGAATGACATTGAGTCTATGTTCGATTGATATCATTCCGATCACTAAGTAGGGTTATTGTTTCTGTTTTACCAGCTTTCATTTTTGACTCACTCGCCATTTTGTTTGGTTCTCCTCAATGTAGCGATGCAAACAATAGAATGTTGATGAGATGCTGGGTACTATAGAATGATTTAGAAGTTGATAATGAACAATAATCTATGCATCATACGTCAAGGGTATTCTTATTGCTTGTGTACCTCCGCAAAATCTCAGATATCGCCTGCGGTCCTTTGAATGAATATCCATAAGAACCCGGCATCTCTCAGAGTTCCTTTGGGATTCCCGCATTGGTTGGGCGACAGTCCCACGTGCTCCCAAACGTCTCACAACCACTCCCATGGTGCTCCCGTACCAGTCATCAGAGATCCCAGTTACTCTGATCGCCGGCCGGAATGCCCTCCTATGGTCTGGTTCTCTCCTGAAATTGACACTTCTAAGTTTACACTCCACCTCCTCTTAGACACTCCTGGAGGCTCCCAGTGTGTAAAATACATTTTGCTGATGTTGGTTTACTGAATGTGTAAGACGGAAAATCGTTGACACTCCATTGATGCTCACCATGAACACATCCTCACAGTCGTTGTATGGTCAATAATTTGATTCAAATAAACATATTGCCATTATTGTCAGCCAATGTATCATTTCTATGAATACTCAGTTCCATCCAAAAGCTGTGTGGCCTCACAATTTCTGATACACCTTTCCACATGTTACTGAGCGATGGATGACTTTGCACTGTCACATTCCAGCACTTTTGAACAGCAATTTCCCACCAGTCTATGCATCCACTAATTTTTGATTAATATAGCCCAACTTCCTCACCACCGGGAAAAATGACCTTACGCGATGCGTAACTCATAGAGAAGCTGTTCTTGGGACGGTAATCCATAGCATATTTGACGCGTGGCACTATGAGGTCCTATGGACCTGCACGTAGACTAGATTACTATGATACGTATGTGATTATGTGCGCTTGATACTATACATGCTGCATTCTTCAAAACTGCCAAATGCACTTCTTTGCACGCTCCCAAATACGTTCTGAAGTACACTCCTGATTGCACTCGATTGTACACACCCAGCCTGCTTGACTTACTCTCCCAAGTAAGCTCTCAAGACGCTCTCAATTGCACTCGATGGCATACTCACAGCCTGCTTGGCTGTACGTTCCCAAGTAAGCTCTCAAGATGCTCCCTATTGCACTCGATGACACACTCCTAGCCTGCTTGACTGTACGTTCCCAAGTACGTTCTCAAGACGCTCCCAAACGCACTTGATGGCATACTCCCAGCCTGCTTGACTGTACGCTCCCAACTAAGCTCTCAAGACACTCTCAAGTACACTCCCGAGCACGCTTTCAAGTACACTCCCAATTGCACTCGATGACACACTCCCAGCCTGCTTGACTGTCCGTTCCCAAGTAAGCTCTCAAGACGCTCTCAAGCACACTCCAGAGCACACTTTGAAGTACACTCCCAATCTCACTTGACTATATGCTCCCATATATGCTCCTGGGTGCTTGATCCAGAGACTTGCTGAGTTGCAGGTGCCAGGCACTGGGAGGCGGATGGCGGGTGGCGGGTGGCATATGGTGGCCGAAATTATGATGTCGGTCGATATTATAGTCTGAACCTTATCTTTAGCGCGCCCACCGCGACAAGATCTCACGATGCCTCATGGTCATGGTGTTGACAATTGCAGCCTTAGATTCTGCAGGAAAGGTAGACAATTGGATCTTGGGGAGAGCAGATCTCCGACTCAGATTTTCCAGCGGAATCTGCTGCCTGCTTCCCACAGATTGTGGGCATATGTGTGCGCATTCGTGCCGGGGCTGATGGTGATGATGGCGATGGTAATGATGGCGATGGTGATGATGGCGATGGTGATGATGTCGGTGATGGTGATCATAGTACCAGAAGCACTTAGACAAGTAGGTTGGCTACGTCAATGTTAGCATCAAAGCTTCTACAGACTGAGAGCCTTCTATTAGCCAAAGCTTCTACAGACTTAGAGCCTTCCATTAGCCAAAGCTTCCACAAACTCAGCGTTTGCCATCAGCTAAAAGCTTCCCGTGGAAAATTCTACTCCTCCCGAACCGCGGCTCTCTCAAACGTGGCTCTCTCAAGCAGGCTCTCAAGCAGGCTTTCAATCGCCAGCGGGCTCTCATGCAGACTCGCAGCGATAGTGTGTACAGTACCGGTGTAACAGCGAAGAC
>Ga0307515_10001893_pt1 | contig 46557 bp, 34 predicted proteins | sample 17_EM_MG_FD_194513 | JGI IMG/M metagenome (GOLD analysis project Ga0307515, IMG submission 194513) | Populus trichocarpa ectomycorrhiza microbial communities from riparian zone in the Pacific Northwest, United States - 17_EM | ecosystem: Host-associated > Plants > Roots > Unclassified | place... | reverse complement strand
CCCTTAAAACCAAAAAAATATTTAAAAAAAAAAAAAAAAAAAAAAAAAAAAGACAGGGAAAAGGTCAGGAAACGAGGGGGTCATATATGGCCTACCATTTACAGAATATCTCATTCCTGTCATATTTTAACAATTAGAAATCGCTTCTCGCAAACTCACGGTTCGAGCTCAGCTCCTTTAATAGCTCAATAACTAAGTGGCAGCCTACTACCAACTTTATGAGGCCGCAAGAAACCATTATAGATCATGGCAAGCTTACATTACGGTCATAAGAATGGCCCAATACTCACGATCACCCTACTCCGGCCGACCTTGCCACATGTCATTGTCCTTAGATGCTGAGTAGCCCCCCCATGAGCCTTCCTCTAAATGGTAAAGCAGCATTATCTATATTATATGGGCTATCCATCGTTTAGCCCAGGTGCCGTCGAACCCACAAGTGACAAGAAGAGAGCAAACGACAACCCCATGAATCTCCTCAATCGATCATACGTTCGTCAATTGTCAGACAAGCTCTCAGTCAGACCCTTGCGACTCCTTATAGCGAGCCTACACGCAAATGAGAATACCCATCAGCTCTCTCTGATAGTGCATTACTACGGTAGCAACGATGAACAGAAATTCGCACCTTAATCTCTTCTAGGTACTTCTTCTCAACCGCCTTCCGCTGTACTTTCTGCCCAGCAGTGACTAACCCGCTCTCCGGCGTCCATTCTTCGGGGCTGAGCACGACACCCTGCACAATCTCGATGGCCTTGAACCCATTCTTCTTCGCGATCGTCTGCAGGTCCCTGAGGTAGAACTCCTTCACGGATTGATCCTCGCATAGCTTATGCAGGTCCGTGTCTGGCGCGGGCAAGTTGGCGGTTGGCCGCAAGTAACTCTCGGAGGTGCACCTCGTGCGGGAAGAGGATCACGATCGGTTTCTGCGACTCGGACGCCGCGTGCACGCATAAGTTTGCGGCGTAGTGACAGGTCTTATAGGTGGTCTGGAGGCGCTCGAGAGCGATGTACTCGCCTCCTTGTACCTTGACCAAGTTCTTGACTCTGCAAGACCGAGTTAGAAAGGCCGGCGAGGATAAGAGCGGTGACACTCACCACTCGATGATGGCCATTTCTGCCATTGACCAACGGAGCCATCCGTCTCCAGGGAAGATCGTAGGATCCGAGTTCAAATCGTCCCGCTTGTCGTAGCCTTTTGTAATCGAGGTACGGCGAATCGAGATCTCGCCCTGGGACGGATCGGCACTTGCCCTGTAGCCAGCTTCGGGGACGTCCACAAGCTTGATCTCGACCGAGGGTCAAGGACGACCGACGTTACCAAACTGCAAGAACTCGGGCGGGAGGATCGTGCACATGCTTGAATAAAGAATCAACATCAGGGTTGGATTGCACTGAGAGCGATGCTCACCCGCGGGATTCCGTCAGACCGTAACCTAAAGGAAGGGTCCAGGTGAGCGAAATTCCCGTCAACGAGTCGAGAAAAGTCTCACCCGAAGGACCGTAACAAGCTCAGTACTCAAAAACTGCTGTGTGTCAACAGACAAGGCATCACCGCAATCAAGTACATAACGCAGCGAGCAGCGAGCAGCTGGCCACCGGTCCGGGCTTGACCTGGCTAAACACGACCGAATCGACGATGTTGCTCAAGATGGGCTGTTAGCCTCCTTGATTGACATGCTGCCCCTGAAGACGCTCTTCTTCAACTGGGTCATCTTGTTGGCATTATTGAGGATGCCCTTGCGGATTGTCTCCCAGATCTGGGGGACGCCGATCGTGATCGTTGGCTTGTACTCCTTGAGATCGCCCTGGCAGTTGCGCACCGACGCGTCGGTGAGCGTGCGGATGCGACCGTACCCGATCTGCAGGCCGACGTACTCGAGAAGATGCGCGAGGGAGAGGAAGACAAGGAAGGTGTCCTGCTCGGGTGCGAAGATGTGGCCCATGAGCGATTGGATCGCGCCCACTGCGGCGATGAAGTTTGCCTGGGAGAGCACGACGCCCTTGGGTGCGCCGGTTGTGCCCGAAGTGTACATAATGCACGCAACGTCTTCTGCCTTTGGACGGCGATCTTCATGCTCCGGCTTGCCCTTGCCGAGGTCGCGCAGCTCGTCCTATGAGAGAACCTGGATTTCGCGGTCTGGGATGGCTGTCTTGATCATCTCGACGAGGTCCGCAGGTGGCTTTCCATCGTAAATAACGACTTTGATGGTCGGTGTGTCAGGGAGAACACGGAGTACGACCAGAAGGAGCTCCGCATTGGTGAAGACACCGACGTAGCCGGGCTCATTGAGCGAATGGGTGAGACCAGATTCGCCGAGGGTGTCATATGCAGTGGCGATCGTGATCCCTACAGACATACAAGCATGCTGCATGAGTTGCCATGTGGGTCTGAAGAGGTGTGAGTATCCCGATTTTGAGAAGAGCAACAAAAGTGACGGGTCGCGTGTCTACTGTAGTGCAACAATCAGCACATCCTCATTTGTCCTCGCTCAGGCTGATGACCTGCCTCTCAGTGCTGTCAAATTGCGACTGCGGTTCGATGAGCAAATTGAGGCGTCGTCGACGAGGAGCAACGGGATAGTCGGTACAGGGTACCGGTACAGAAGAGCACAGACCTCAGAGAGTCGCAGGGTACACCGGGGTCGAGTGTCTCTGTTTCCGATTGCTGCTGGCCGAGTGTGGCTCAAGACGAGCGACGAACGGCGAAAGGGCAAAGGAACAACCACACAAAGGATACGCCTCGTCCTGTCCCACATGGGGCACATATTTACCTGTGATGTACATACTTTTGGGGCTCAGTGCTGTCCAGTTGCACGTAGCCTATGCGTTATATGGTGAGGCGTTCCCGTCGTCCAAGTGCGGACGAACTGCCAGAGAAAGGGTGTAGCTGCAATGGCTACTGCTACGAGCAGCGTATGAACGAGTTCCTGTATTACCATTGCATTGAGCCTGCATGATGCACTGCGAAGCGCAGCTCGCAAATAGTCATTGATATGATATTTCCGCGCGACCGACATACAACGAAAACCCCGTATTTGTAGGGGCCGTTACAAACACCTAAAAATAAGAGATACAGGGATCGATACCTTGTGTACCTGAGAAGTGGCTGTGTCATATCCTGGACCGATGAAATCGCGTCGATGCAATAAGGCTCGCACACTGCATCCCAAATTCCGATAATACTCAATAACAGACGATTGAGAGCCTGAGGAGAGGGAAACAAAAAACACTTTGCGATCTCGGAGTATCCACGGATAGACACAGCCCTTTGCAACCTGACATCCGCCACCTTCCTCGATGTCTCTTCTGATGAGGAAATTGAACCACGGTAACCCAATTGTCTTATCCTGGTCAGTAATACGTGCTAAAGACCCTCCTATAGAGCAAGAGCCCCTGCCGCCCGCGCAACCACGAGGCAAGCGCATGCCCTTCACGCTCTCAGAATACACCTCATATTTTTGTATTACCCAGATGAAACGAAGACCCTCAAGACTGCCTGGGAGTACTATAATGAAGGCACGTACCCAGCCGCATCACCATCTACCGTCTAATATGAGAACGGCAGGGATGGAGATCATCGACCGCGAACGGGAGAGAGAGTGGCTCGAACAAATGGATACCATACTTATATTCGTATGTATTACCTCCCTTTGGGGTTACGCTACGACGTTGATTAGTTGTCCAGGCGGCATTGTTCGCAGGTTTCTTGAGCGCTTTCCTCATCGAACTCCTCGGTCGTCTCGAACAGGACCCACTGGATGTCATACAGGACGTCCTGGTTTATCAAACGCAAATGATGCGTAATTCGAGCCTTGGGCCATATGTCCCCGCCGACTTTTCCCCTCCAGAACACATTGTTGTTGTCAATGCTCTCTTCTACGCTAGTCTCGGATTTATGGTCCTAGCAGCATTCGTCGCCATGCTCATCAAAAGCTGGGTACGCGAGTTCGATCGCGGCTTGCTGGCACTGTCAATCCCAGAGCAACGAGCGAAGACGCGTGAATTCCGCTACCTCGGGATGGAGCGTTGGAAGCTCCCAGAGATGGTCGAGACACTCCCATTGCTCATCCAGATATCCCTTCTTCTGTTTTCCATCGGTCTTGTGATCTTCCTTTTTCACATAAGTAAACCGTCGTTTGGTGTCACCACGACCATCTTTGGTATTGGAATATTCTATTATGTGATGACTACGTCCATATCAGTCGTTGTTAGCTCTTCCCCTTTCCACTCTCCTGTTTCGCGCAGGTTGGGCAAGGTGTATCGACGTATCCATACTCATTTCTGTCCACGTGTTGATTTCCTCCTATCACGAGCTATGGATACTACCCCAGCAACCACTCTGGGTCGTGTCCGACGGCACATAAAGCTTTTCCTTCAGAAAACGCGCCCCTATCTGGAGAACGACTTTGTAGAACCGATCTCAGCAACAACAGTAGACAATGTCCAGCTTTCCATTGCAGCATCAGCCTTGCACAGAATTCATGAGAGTGCCCCGGATTCTCAGCACAGCGAAGCACTACATTGGTCAGTGTGGCAGGTAGCAGGTAGCACCACACTCCGCGATCCACCATTATTCAACCTGCCTGCCTGGATTCGTGACAAATGCGATGATGAAGAGTACTTCTCGCACCTCCCTCCCTCCATGCTGGTCTCATTGGTAGCCGTTTCGCTGCGCTCACGTACCAGATTGCTTTCGTACCACACCAGAACAATATGGAATATACTGACGCACCAGGGAAGTACCGAGAGTCCCTGGGTTCAACTTGTGACTGCGGCGTGTGGTCACTACTTGGAGGGGAGGGGGCCAAGTTATCTTATAAGAATGATACGAAGGAAGGAACTGCGCAACGATGAAGCCTTATGGCTTTTAGACATATTGTCCGAGCTCCGTAGCGGGAGGCGTCAAAGAAGGAATGACGCAAATTCGATTCAGATCTGTCTAGCAATGCTGTTGTATCATTCCTCGACCCTTTCTGATCTGATATTACTCGAGGCTGTGGTCACACTCGCAGCCGTATCATGTTCTCCTGATTATGCCAATCGTTCAAACATTATCAACAGCAGTCGTGAGCACCCATATCTGCTCCTGAATACTCGAAACCCCGCTCTATTTGCCAACTGGTTTGAAGACACGCCTTCCGGCTGTCACAAGTCGCTCATTTCTGTGCTTTTTCTGGTCGTCCATGTCCTTATACTGCAAGGATCATATCCTTTAGCAGATCAGTATTTCGCTATTATCACGGCAAAGGGTGATTTCCCTCTCTATACCTCCGCCCTCACTGCTGCCGCCCCAGCCATCGGAGATAGTAGAGTCCTTGACATTGGAGGGCTGCTCGTGGCTCAAATACATGGATTAACACCAGTAAATACTCGTTCTACGTCCTATGCAGGTTACACAGTTCTGGAAGAACTGCTCAAAAACTATGACCACCATCTTGGAGCCAGTGAGAACCCGGATCCAAATCTTTTTGCCATCCTGTTGGTACTTTCCAAACACTTAAATTTATTCACGCGACTGGAGAAGCTGAATCTAGAATTGAAAGACCCCTGCTCGAGACTGGTCGCAAGAGCAATTGCCCGTCTTGACATCCCTGATGGATCTAGTCTGCCAATAGGGCTATGTTCTGACCACCGAATCCAGAATATGATTGCGGCCCTCTGCCTTCTGCGATATACAGAGGGAAGGGTCACCCAGTATACAGAATCTCTTCTTCTGGCCTCATTCCTACAATCACGGAAGCTCGCAATCTCCTCTGTGGCTCTGGAGTACTACATGAAGACCGCGATATCCTATTCTGACCCCCCAGCGCCATCTTGTCACCTCTCCGACAGCGTGCATGCCGTGTTTAACTCCATGTTGCCTGACGATCAACTGTGGATGGGATGGCGAGTTCTAGAAACATTCTCCAATGAATTTGATAATCTCCCAATCGAATGGAGGCGAGCCTGCGCTGAAGGTTTCTTCACCCTTTCACGGCAGCCGCGGCCACGACCACTGAAAGACACGGGAACAAACACACCCAACAGTGAACTTGAGAACATCCTTACATGGGAATACTTCCACGAGGAAGAACAAGAACCAGAGGTCACAGATTCGGAATTCAGCGGTTTGGATTGGATGGCCATGGCCTGGTCACTCCATTTATCGCAACAGTCAGGACGGTGGAGTTATGGGAGGAGACCCGCAGTTAATGAGGAATTCGTGCTCAGAGCCCTTTGCAAGCTTCTCGATGCGGCTCCATACCACCAGGTCATTCCGATTATTCCCAAACTTCGCGAGTTCACCCAATGGTTTGATGATACTGATCTCCCCGAATACCGTATCATAATCTCCTCGCGGGTAAAGGAAGCAGTTCGTAGGCAAGAGGAGATTGAGGCGTTCCACAGGTTCGACAAATTCCATTGTATGTTGTATATCTAGGCGGTACAGCTTCAGATTTCTTTGTAAACCTGGGCACTATGAATTCCGTTTCCTTATTTCGACACAGCGACATAGACCGGAATCGCAATAAATGACCACCAATCCCGACCCCTGAAATCTTTCACAATATGGAAAAAAAGCTAGGGAAAAGGTCAGGAAACTAGGGGGTAATGGGCCTACCATTTACAGAATATCTCATTCCCGTCATATTTTAACAGTCAGGCCTGAAATCGCTTCTCGAAAACTCACCATTCGAGTGGGAAAACCATGTGGCCTTATCATATCTCCACTCTTTTGCTCAAGAGGCGAGATCTGTTGCACAAGCAACTAAGTACGTAGCAGCATACTTGCCATCTTTATGAGGCCACAATAAACCATTATAGATGGAGGCGAGCTTACATTACGGTCATGGTCCAAGCATGGCCCAATAATGACGCGCACTGAACTGGCTTTTCCGACTTTGCCACATCTCTTTGTCATTAGATGTCCAAAAGTAGCTCTCCCCCAAACTCTAACTCTCAAGCCTTCCTCTAAATAGTAAAGCAACATTATCTATATTATACGGGCTGTCCCATCGTTTAGCCCAGGTGCCGCCGAACCCCCAAGTGACAAGAAGAAAGCAAACGAAAGGTCTAATTATACAGGCACTCAACCACATGAATCACACGAATCATCCTCAATCGATCATACGTTCGTCAGCTGTCAGACAAGCTCTCAGTCAGAGCCTTGCGATTCCTTATAGCAAGCCTACACGCAAATGCCAGCCCTGATGGTGCACTACAGTGGCAACGATGAACAGAAATTCGCACCTTAATCTCCTCGAGGTATTTCTTTTCAACCGCCTTCCGCTGTACTTTCTGCCCAGCAGTTACCAACCCGCTCTCCGGCGTCCATTCTTCGGGGCTGAGCACGACACCCTGCACGATCTCGATAGCCTTGAACCCATTCTTCTTCGCGATCGCCTGTAAGTCCCGGAGGTAGAACTCCTTCAAAGATTGATCCTCGCATAGCTTATGGAGGTCCGCGTCTGGCGCGGGCAAGTTGGCGTTGGATGCGAGCAACTCTCGGAGGTGCACCTCGTGCGGGAAGAGGATCACGATTGGTTTCTGTGACTCGGACGTTGCGTGCACGCATAAGTTTGCGGCGTAATGGCAGGTCTTATAGGTGGTCTCGAGGCGCTCGAGAGCGATGTACTCGCCTCCTTGCAACTTGACCAAGTTCTTGACTCTGCAGGACCGCAGTCAGAAAGGGCGTCGAGGATAAGCGCCGCAGACACCCACCGGTCGATGATCGTCATAGTACCGTCTTTCTGCCACTGACCAACATCCCCAGTACGGAACCATCCGTCTCCAGGGAAGATCGTGGGGTCCGAGTTCAAATCGTCCCGCTTGTAGTAACCTTTCGTAATCGAGGTACCGCGAATCCAGATCTCGCCCTGAGAAGGATCGGCACTTGCCTTGTAGCCAGCCTCGGGAACGTCCACAAGCTTGATCTCGACCGAGGGCGAAGGGAGACCGACATTGCCGAATTCCAAGAACTCGGGCGGGAGGATCGTGCACATGCTTGAATAAAGAATCAATATTAGGGCTGGATTGCAGTGAGAGCAATGCTCACCCGCAGGACTCTGTCAGACCATAACCTAAAGAGCGGTCCAGGTGAGCAAATTTCTGTGGACGAGCCGGGGAAAGTCTCACCCTGAAGAACAGTAACAAGCGCAGTGCTCAAAAACTGCTGTGTTTCAACAGACAAGGCAGCACCACCATTAAGTACGTAGCGCAGTCGGCCACCGGTCTGGGCTTTGACCTGGCTAAACACGACCGAATCGACGATGTTGCTCAAGACGGGTACGTTGGCCTTCTTGATGGACATGCTGCCCCTGAAGACGCTCTTCTTCAGCGGGGTCATCTTGTTGACATTGTTGAGGATACCCTTGCGGATTGTCTCCCAGATCTGGGGGACGCCGATCATGATCGTTGGCTTGCACTCCTTGAGATCACCCTGGCAGTTGCGTACTGACGCGTCGGTGAGTGTGCGGATACGGCCGTACCCGATTTGGAGGCCGACGTACCCCATCGCGAGCTCGACGACGTACTCGAGGATATGCGCGAGGGGGAGGAAGGCGAGGAACGTATCCTGCTCGGGTGCGAAGATGTGGCCCATGAGCGATTGGATCGCGCCCACTGCGGCGATGAGGTTTGCCTGAGAGCACGACGCCCTTGGGTGCGCCGGTTGTGCCCGAAGTGTACATAATGCATGCGACGTCCTCTGCCTTTGGACGGCGTTCTTCATGCTCCGGCTTGCCCTTGCCGAGGTCGCGCAGCTCGTCCTGCGAGAGAACCTGGATTTCGCGGTCTGGGATGGCTGTCTTGATCTTCTCGACGACGTCTGCGGGTGGCTTTCCATCGTAATGACGACTTTGATGGTCGGTGTGTTGGGGAGAATACGGAGTACGACCGGGAGGAGCTCCGCATTGGTGAAGACGCCAACACAGCCGGGCTCATTGAGCGAATGGGTGAGACCAGATTCGCCGAGGGTGTCATATGCAGTTGCGATGGTGATCCCTACGGACATACAAGCATGTTGCGTGAGTTGCCATGTGGGTCTGAAGCGGTGTGAGTATCCCAATTTTGAGGAGCAATAAAAAATGAACGGTCGCGTGTCACTTTTGCGTCATTGATAGCATCCCAAAAGGCAGAAAAATGAAATAATCATCAGTCCGAGAAGAGTAGGCCCGCTAGGCCCGCTTCCCGATGGACCGCCGCGCCGGCGGGCACGTGAAACAGCAATATCGCGTGAGCTTTAACGATAGAGAGAATGCACTCACGCAGTGGCGGCATAAATGTTGAAAGTCTGACCCTTGTCGAGGCCGAGTTCGAAGAGACCCTTGCCCATATCGACGGCACGGTCCCTGACCTCAACAAAGTTGAGCCACCTGTACTCGGAGAGCTTGAAGAACTTCCACGTCTTCTTCTCCGTGATTTCTTTACCGGCCACGGTCTTCTTGACGTCCTTTTCCTCCTCGATGGTGTCTACAATGTCGCGCCGGCCGAGGGCGTTGCGAGTACCGTGCTCACGGGCGTTGTAGAAGAGGATGTCGGTGACGGTGTCGATTCCGGCCTTGGGGCACTCGACGAAGGCGCCGGTGTGGAGGGGTTGCGGCAGATGGCGCCGTGGCTGTCCATGGGCTTGGAGACCTCGACAAAGCCATAGGCGAGGAACTTTGTCTTGTCCATGGGGTATCAATCGCTCGTCATAATAACAATCATCTATAAGTGAGCGAGTAGACGAGGGACTGGAAAGACATGAATGAGGTGAGATGCTATGGGAGATGCTATGTACATCCAACCAATTGCCTGGTATACAGCGCCCTCCCGTATCTCAAGATCGAGCACCGGGTGTCTAACTGGCTTCGTTGCATATCAGCGAAAGGCATCAGGGACTAGAGGGCTGAGGTGGACGACATACGTACTCGACAACCACTATATAAACGCCGTCGCTGGTGAACGATGGACGTAGCCGGGGAATTTGTGTCGTTCTCTAGAAAGAAAATAACGCGTGGGGTGCAAAAGTGAGCACATCCTAGTTTGTCCTCGCTCAGGTTGATGACCTGCTTCTCGATGCTGTCAAATTGCGACTGCGGTTCGATGAGCAAATTGGTTCGTCGTCGAGGAGCAGCAAGCTAGCAGGACGTCCAGGGCACCAGCATAGAAGAGCACAGAGCACAGAGGGTCGTAGAGTAAACCGGGGTCGAGTGTCTCCGTTTCGACTGCTGCTGACCGAATGTGGCTCAAGACGAACGGCGAAAGGGCAAAGGAATAACCACACAAAGGATACGAATACGTCTCGTCCTGTCCTCACATGGGGCATATATTTACCTGTGATGTACATACTTTCGGGGCTCAGTGCTGTCCGGTTTCACGTAACCTATGTGTTATATTGTGAGTCGTTCCCGTCGTCCAAGAGCGGCCAGAGAATGGGTGTAGCTGCAATGCGTACTGCTACGATCAGCTTATGAACAGGCTCCTGTATTACCATTGAGCCTGCGTGATGCACTGGGAAGCGCAGTTCGCGAATAGTCATTGATATTTCCGCGCGACCGGCCTACAAACACCTGAAAATACGAGGTACAGGGGTCGATACCTTGTGCACGTTGCGATCTCGGAGTACCCACGGATAGACACAGCCCTTTGCAACCTGACATCCGCCACCTTCCTCGATGTCTCTGCTGATGAGGAAATTGAACCACGGTAACCCAACTGTCTTATACTGGCCAGTAATACGTGCTAAAGGTCCTCCTATAGAGCAAGGACCCCTGCCGCCCGCGCAACCACGAGGCAAGCGCTTGCTCTTCACCCTTTAAGAATACACCTCATATTTTTGTGTTACCCAGATGAAACGACGACCCTCAGGACTGCCTGGGAATACTATAATGAAGGCACGTACACGTACCCGGCCGCATCACCATATACCGTCTAATATGAGACCGGCAGGAACGGAGATCATCGACCGCGAACGCGAGAGAGAATGGCTCGAGCAAATGGATACCATACTCATATTCGTATGTATTACCTCCCTTTGACATTACGCTGAGTTGATCAGTTGTCCAGGCGGCATTGTTCGCAGGCTTCTTGAGCGCTTTCCTCATCGAACTCCTCGGCCGTCTCGAACAGGACCCACTGGATATCATACAGGACGTCCTGGTTTATCAAACGCAAATGATGCGTAATTCGAGCCTTGGGCCATATGTCCCCGCCGACTTTTCCCCTCCAGAACACATTGTTGTTGTCAATGCTCTCTTCTACGCTAGTCTCGGATTTATGGTCCTAGCAGCATTCATCGCCATGCTCATCAAAAGCTGGGTACGCGAATTCGACCGCGGCTTGCGGGCAATGTCTATCCCAGAGCAACGAGCGAAGACGCGTGAATTCCGCTACCTCGGGATGGAGCGCTGGAAGCTCCCAGAGATGGTTGAGACACTTCCATTGCTCATCCAGATATCCCTTCTACTGTTCTCCATCGGTCTTGTGATTTTCCTTTTTCACATCAGTACACTGTCGTTTGGTATCACCACGACTATTACTGGTGTTGGTGTTTTCTTTTATGTGATGACTACGTCCATATCAGTCGTTGTTAGCTCTTCCCCTTTCCACTCTCCGCTTTCGCGCAGGTTGGGCAAGGTGTATCAACGTATGCATGCCCATTTCTGTCCACATGTTGGATATTTTCTATCACAAGCTATGGATACCACCCCAGCAACCACTCTGGGTCGCATCCGACGGCAAATAAAGATTTTCCTTCAGGAAACGCGCCCCTATCTAGAGAACGACTTTGTAGAACCGATCTCAGCAACAACAGCAGACATTGTCCAGCTTTCCATTGCAGCATCGGCCTTGCACAGAATTCATGAGAGTGCCCCGGATTCTCAATACAGCGAAGCACTACATTGGTCAGTGTGGCAGGTAGCAGGTAGCACCACACTCCTCGATCTACCATTATTCAACCTGCCTTCCTGGATTCGTAACAAATGGGATGATAAAGAGTACTTCTCGCGCCTCCCTCCATCCATGCTGGTCGCATTGGTAGCCGTTTCGCTGCGTTCACGTATCGCATTATATTGGTGGCACACCGACGCAATGTGCGATATCCTGATGCACCAGGAAGGTACCAAGAGTTCCTGGGTTCAACTTGTGACTGCGGTCTACTCACAGTCGACGTCGCCAAATTATCTTATAGGAACGATACGAAGGAGGGACCTGCGCAACGATGAAGCCTTATGGCTTTTAAACATATTGTCCGAGCTCCATAGCGACGGGCGTCTAGAGTGGAAGGACGGAGATTTGATTCAGATCTGTCTAGCAGTGCTTTTGTATCATTCCAGGTCCCTCTCTGATCTGATATTACTCGAAGCTGTGGTCACACTCGCGGCGGTATCATGCTCTCTTGATGAAGCCAATCGTTCAAACATCATCAACAGTAGTCGTGAACACCCATATCTGCTCCAGAATATTCGAAACCCCGCTCTATTTGGCAACTGGTTTGAAGACACGCCTTCCGACTGTCACAAGTCGCTCATTTCTGTACTTTTTCTGGTCGTCCATGCCCTCCTAGATCGAGGATCATATCCCTTAGCGTTTCAGTATTTTACAATCATCACAGCAAAGGGTGATTTCCCTCTCTATACATCCGCCCTCACTACTGTCGCCTCAACGATCGGAGATTCCGGACTCATTGTCATTGGAAGGCTGTTCGTGGATCAGACGCAAGGTGACTCAGCTAATACTCCGTCGAACTATGAAGGGTACACAGTTCTGGAAGAACTGCTCAAAAACCATGACCGCCATCTTCGAGCCAGCGAGAAACCGGATCCAAATCTTTTTGCCATCCTGTTGGTACTTTCCAAATACCTAACTTCATTCGAAATGCGGGAACCGGAGGAGCTGAATCTAGAATTGAAAGAGCCCTACTCGAGGCTAGTTGCAAGAGTAATTGCCCGTCTTGACATTCCTGATGGATCTAATCTGCCAATGGGGCTGTATTCTGACCACCGAATCCAGAACATGATCGCGGCTCTCTCTCTTCGGCGATATACAGAGGGAAGGGTCACGCACTATACAGAATCTCTCTTTCTGGCCTCATTCCTACAATCCCGGGAACTCACAATCTCCTCCGTAGCTCTGGAGTACTACATGAAGACCGCGATATCCTATCCTGCCCCCCCAGTACCATCTTGTCACCTCTCCGACAGCGTGCATGCCGTGTTTAACTTCATGTTGCCTGACGATCAACTGTGGATGGGATGGCGAGTTCTACAAACATTCGTCGATGGGTTTGATAACCTCACAATGGAATGGAGACGAAGGTTCGCTGAGAGTTTCTTCACCCTTTCGCACCAGCTGGGGCCACAATCACAGGGGGACACGGAGACGAACTCACAAGAGAGGGACCTTAGGGATATCCTTACATGGGAGTATTCTCACGAAGCTGAACAAGAACCAGAGTTCACCGATTCGGAGTTCAGCGGGTTGGATTGGATGGCCATGGCCTGGTCACTCCATTTATCGGAGCTGTCCGACAGGATGGGAGGACGATGGTGGTATTCGGTTGCACCTGGAGTAATGAGGAATTCGTGCTCAGAGCACTTTGCAAGCTTCTTGATGCAGCTCCATACTACCAGATCACTCCGATTATTCCCAAACTTCGCGAGTTCATCCAGTGGTTTGATGATACTGATCTCCCCGAGCACCATCTCATGATCTCCTCGCGGGTAGAGGAAGCAGTTCGTAGGCACGAGGAGTTTGAGGCGTTCCACAGGTTCGACAAATTCCATTGTATGTTGTATATCTAGGCACAGCGTCAGATTTCTTTGTAAACTAGGGTACTATGAATTCTGTTTTCTTATTCTGAGACAGCGACATAAACTGGAATCGCAATGAATGACCACCAATCCCGACCCCCTGAAATCTTTCACAATATGGAGAAAAAGACATGGAAAAGGCCAGGAAAATAGGGGGTAATGGGTCTACCATTTACGGGATCTATCTCATTGCCATCATATTTTAATAATCAGGCGTGAAATCGCTTCTCGTAAACTCACCGTTCGAGTGGGGAAACCATGTGGCCTTATCTCAACTCCTTTGCTCAAGGAGCGAGATCTGTTGCAGTTGCAAACGACTAAGGCCGACAGCTTACTTGGCAAATATATGAGGCACAAGAACCTATCGTAGATTGTGGCAAGCTTACATTACCGTCATGGTCCAAGCATGGCCCAATAATGATGCGCACTGAACTGGCTTTTCCGACTTTGCCACATCTCTTTGTCATTAGATGTCCAAAAGTAGCTCCTCCCCAAACTCTAACTCTCGAGCCTTCCTCTAAGTGGTAAATCAACATTATCTATATTATACGGGCTATCCATCGTCCAGCCCAGGTGCCGTCGAACCCCCAAGTGACAAGAAGAGAGCAAACGAAAGGTCTAATTGTACAGGCACTCAACCACATGAATCACATGAATCATCCTCGATCGATCGATCGATCGTACGTTCGTCAACTCTTAGACAAAGCTCTCAGTCGGACCCTTGAGATTCCTGATAGCAAGCCTACACGCAAATGTCAGCTCTGATCGTGCACTACGGTAGCGACAATGACAGAAATTCGCACCTTGATCTCCTCCATGTACTTCTTCTCAACCGCCTTCCGCTGCACTTTCTGCGCAGCAGTCACCAGCCCGCTCTCCGGTGTCCATTCTTCGGGGCTGAGCACGACACCCTGCACGACCTCGATGGTCTTGAACCCATTCTTCTTCGCGATCGCCTGTAAGTCCCGGAGGTAGAACTCCTTCACGGATTGATCCTCGCATAGCTTATGCAGGTCCGCGTCTGGCGCGGGCAAGTTGGCGTTGGACGCGAGTAACTCTTGGAGGTGCACCTCGTGCGGGAAGAGGATCACGATCGGTTTCTGCGACTCGGACGTTGCGTGCACGCACAAGTTCGCGGCGTAATGACACGTCTTATAGGTGGTCTCGAGGCGCTCGAGAGCGATGTACTCGCCTCGCAACTTGACCAGGTTCTTGACTCTGCAGGACCGCAGTCAGAAAGGTCGTCGAGGATAAGAGCCGCAGACACTCACCGGTCGGTGACCGTCATCGTGCCGTCTTTCTGCCACTGACCAACATCCCCGGTACGGAACCATCCGTCTCCAGGGAAGATCGTAGGGTCCGAGTTCAAATCGTCCCGCTTGTAGTAGCCTTTCGTAATCGAGGTACCGCGAATCCAGATCTCGCCCTGGGACGGATCGGCGCTTGCCTTGTAGCCAGCTTCGGGAACGTTCACGAGCTTGATCTCGACCGAGGGCGAAGGAAGCCCGACGTTAACCAAACTGCAAGAATTCGGGAGGGAGGATCGTGCACATGCTTGAATGAATAAAGAATCAATATCATGGCTGGATTGCACCGAGAGCGATGCTCACCCGCAGGATTCCGTCAGACCGTAACCTAAAGAAAGGGGTACAGGTGAGCAAATTTCTATGGACGAGCCGGGGAAAAGTCTCACCCTGAAGAACCGTAACAAGCGCAGTACTCATAACCTGCTGCGTCTCAACAGACAAGGCAGCACCACCATTAAGTACATAGCGCAGTCGGTCACCAGTCTGGACTTTGACCTGGCTAAATACGACCGAATCGGCGATGTTGCTCAGGATGGGCACGTTAGCCTTCTTGATGGACATGCTGCCCCTGAAGACACCCTTCTTCAACGGGGTCATCTTGTTGACATTGTTGAGGATGCCCTTGCGGATTGTCTCCCAGATCTGAGGGACACTGATCATGATCGTTGGCTTGCACTCCTTGAGATCGCCTTGGCAGTTGCGCACTGATGCGTCGGTGAGTGTGCGGATGCGGCCGTACCCGATTTGCAGGCCGACGTACGCCATCGCGAGCTCGACGATGTACTCGAGAATATGCGCGAGGGGAAGGAAGGCGAGGAAGGTGTCCTGTTCGGGTGCGAAAATGTGGCCCATGAGCGATTGGATTGCAAGCCACTGCGTCGATCAGGTTTGCCTGGGAGAGCACGACGCCCTTGGGTGTGCCAGTTGTGCCCGAGGTGTACATAATGCATGCGACGTCCTCTGCCTTTGGACGGCGATCTTCATGCTCCGGCTTGCCCTTGCCAAGATCGCGCAGCTCGTCCTGCGAGAGCACTTGGATTTCGCAGCCTGGGATGGCTGTCTTGATCTTCTCGACGAGATCTGTGGGTGGCTTGCCGTCGTAATTAACGACTTTGATGGTCGGTGTGTTGGGGAGAACGCGCAGCACGACTGGAAGTAGCTCCGCATTGGTGAAGACACCGACGCAACTGGGCTCATTGAGCGAATGGGTTCGCCAGGGGTGTCATGGGCAGTTGCGATCGTGATCCCTACGGACACGCAGGCATGCTGCGTGAGTTTCTATGTGGGTCTGAAGAAGTGTGAGTCTCCCGATTTTGAGAAGAGCAATAGAAGTGACGGTTCGCGTTTCTGCGCCGGCGGCACGTGAAACAGTGAGGTGCAATGATAGGGAGAATGCACTCACGCAATGAGGGCATAAATGTTGAAAATCTAACCCTTGTCGAGGCCGAGTTCAACGAGACCCTTGACAATGTCGCGCCAGCCGAGGGCGTTGCGAGTACCGTGCTCACGGGCGTTGTAGAAGAGGACGTCGGTGACGGTGTTGATGCCGGGCTTGGGGCACTCGACGACGGCGTCGGTGTGGAGGGGGTTGCGGCGGACAGCGCTGTGGCTGGCGGGGAACTTGTCTTGTCCATTGGGGGATCAATCGCTCGTCATAATAACAATTATCTATAAATGAGCGAGTAGACGAGGGACTGGAAAGATGTAAACGAGGTGAGCGGTCGGTCCACAGGCTATGTACATCCAACCCCATTGCCTGGTATACAGCGCCCTCCCGTGTCTCTGTCAACCGAGTGGCTAAAGATCGAGCACGGGGTGTCTAACTGGCTTCGTTGTATGTCAGCGAAAGGCGTCAGGGACTAGAGGGTTGAGGTGGACGACATACGTACTCGAAAACCACTATATAAACGCCGTCGCCGGGGAACGATGGACGTAGCCGGGGAATCCGTGTCGCTTTCTAGAAAGAAAATAACGCGTAGAGTGCAAAAATGAGCTCATCCTCGCCTGTCCTCGCTCAGGCCGATGACCTGCTTCCCATTACTGTCAAATTGCGACTGCGTTCCAAACCAATGAGCAAGTTGAGGCGTCGTCGACCAGGAGCAACAGGATGGCAGGAGGTCCAGGATATTGGCATAGAAGAGCACGTAGCTCGGAGGGTCGTAGAGTACACCTGGGTTCAAGACGAAAGGGAACAACCACACAAAGGATACCTCTCGTCCTGTCCTCACATGGGGCACATATTTACCTGTAATGTACATACTTTCGGGCCTCAGTGCTGTCCAGTTGCACGTAGCCTATGCGTTATATGGTGCGTCGTTCCCGTCGTCCAAGAGCGGACGAACTGCCAGAGAAAGGGTGTAGCTGCAATAGCTACTGCTACGAGCAGCATATGAACGAGTTCCTGTATTACCATTGCATTGAGCCTGCGTAATGCACTGGGAAGCGCAGCTCGCGAATTAATAGTCATTGATATTTCCGCGCGACCGAGATTACAACGAAAACCCCGTATTTGTTGGGGCCGTCACAAACACCTAAAAATACGAGATACAAGGATCAGTACCTTGTGTACCTGAGAAGTGGCTGTGTCATATCCTGGACCGATGAAATCGCGTCGGTGCAATAAGGCTCGCACACTGCATCCCAAATTCTGATAATACTCAATAGCAGACGATTGAGAGCCTGAGGAGAAGGAAACAAAAAACACCACGGATAGCCACAGCCCTTTGCACCTTGACATCCGCCACCTTCCTCGATGTCTCTTCTGATGAGGAAATTGAACCACGGTAACCCAATTGTCTTATCCTGGTCAGTAATACGTGCTAAAGACCCTTCTATAGAGCAAGGGCCCCTGCCGCCCGCGCAACCACGAGGCAAGCGCTGACCCTTCACCCTCTAAGAATACACCTCATATTTTTGTGTTACCCAGAAGAAACGAAGACCCTCAAGACTGCCTGGGAATACTATAATGAAGGCACGTACCCAGCCGCATCACCATATACCGACTAATATGAGAACGGCAGGAACGGAGATCATCGACCGCGAACGCGAGAGAGAATGGCTCGAACAAATGGATACCATACTCATATTCGTATGTATTACCTCCCTTTACGTTCCCCTGAGTTGATAAGTCGTCCAGGCGGCATTATTCGCAGGTTTCTTGAGCGCTTTCCTCATCGAACTCCTCGGCCGCCTCGAACAGGATCCACTGGATATCATACAAGACGTCCTGGTTTATCAAACGCAAATGATGCGTAATTCGAGCCTTGGGCCATATGTCCCCGCCGACTTCTCCCCTCCAGAACACATCGTTGTTGTCAATGCTCTCTTCTACGCTAGTCTCGGATTTATGGTCCTAGCAGCATTCATCGCCATGCTCATCAAAAGCTGGGTACGCGAGTTCGACCGTGGCTTGCGGGCAATGTCACTCCCGGAGCAACGCGCGAAGACGCGTGAATTCCGCTACCTCGGAATGGAGCGCTGGAAGCTCCCAGGGATGGTCGATACACTCCCATTGCTCATCCAGATATCTCTTCTTCTGTTTTCCATCGGTCTTGTGATTTTCCTTTTTCATATCAGTACACCGTCGTTTGGTGTGACCACGACTATTCTTGGTATTGGAATTCTCTATTATGTGATGACTACATCCATATCAGTCGTTGTTAGCTCCTCACCTTTCCACTCTCCTGTTTCGCGCAGGTTGGGCAAGGTGTATCAACGTATACATGCCTATTTCTATCCACATGTTGATTTCCTCCGATCACAAGCTATGTATACCACCCCAGCAACCACTCTGGGTCGTATCCGACGGCACATAAACCTTTTGCTTCAGAAAACGCGCCCCTATCTGGAGAACGACTTTGTAGAACCGATCTCAGCAACAACAGTAGACAATGTCCAGCTTTCCATTGCACAATCGGCCTTGCACAGAATTCATGAGAGTGCCCCGGATTCTCAACACAGTGAAGCACTATATTGGTCAGTATGGCAGATAGCAGGTAGCACCACACTCCGCGTTCCACCATTATTCAATCCGCCTTCCTGGATTCGTAACAAATTGGATGATGAAGAGTACTTCTCGCACCTCCCTCCCTCCATGCTGGTCGCATTGGTAGCCGTTTTGCTGCGTTCACGTATCGAATTGAACTCCAAGGACACCCGCATAATACACACTGCCCTCGGGCCTGTGGAAACTATCAAAGGTCCCTGGGCTCAACTTGTAATTACAGTTTTTTATTACGAGACATCCCCTTTATGTCAATTTTGGGGCGGGCGAATGCAGGATGATGAACTCACAAGGATAATACCGAGGAAGGGACTAAACAATGAAGAATCTGCGGGGATCTTAAACACACTGTCCGAGCTCTGTTGCGAGCAGAGCCTACCGCAGGACACCTCGTATTTGATTGGGATATGTCTAAAAATCCTATTGAATTATTTCCCGAGCGTGGAAGATTTGAGCTCCTTTGATTTTGATATGAAATTTCTTGAAGCTGTGGTTACATTGGCCGCCATATCATGTTCTCCCAATCTTGGGAATCGGCGAAACATCGTCACCAGCAGCCGTGAACACTCATGGTTGTTCCCGAATATGCGAAACCCTGCTCTATTTGGCAATTGGTTTGAACACACGCCTTCCGTCTATCACAAGTCGCTCGTTTCTGTACTTTTTCTGGTCGTCTATGCCCTCTTACAGCGACCTTCATTCCCCTTAGCACATCAGTATGTCGCTATCATCACAGCAAAGGGTGATTTCGCTCTCTATACATCCGCCCTTACTGTTGTCGGCCCAACCATCGGAGATGACGGACTCTTCGCCATTGGGAGGCTGCTCGTGGCTCAGACACAAGAATCAACGTCAGTAACTATTAGTCCTACGTCCTATCCAGATTACGCTGTTCTGGAAGGACTGCTCAAAAACTATGCCCGCCATCTTGGAGCCAGTGAGAACCCGGATCCAAACCTTTTTGCCATCCTGTTAGTACTTTCCAGATACTTAAATCAATCCGCGATAGAGCAACTGGAGACGCTGAATCTAGAATTGGAAGATCCCTGCTCGAAGCTGGTTGCAAGAGCAATTGCCCGTCTTGACATTCCTGATGGATCTGGTTTGTCAATCGAGTTATTTTCTGACCATCGAGTCCAGAACATGATTGCGGCTCGCTCCCTTCAACGATATGAATGGGAGCGGGTCACCCGGTATACAGAGTCACTCCTACTGGCTTCCTTCCTGCAGTCTCGGGAGCTCGCGATCTCCTCCAGAGCATTAGATTACTACATGAAGACCGCGATATCCTGTTCTGATCCCTCAGCACCATCTAGTTACCTCTCCCAAGGCGTGCACTCTGTGTTTAACGTCATGTTGCGTGGCCGTCAACTGGAGATGGGATGGGGAGCTCTACAAACATTCGTCAATGGGTTTGATAACCTCCCAATGGAATGGAGACGAAGGTTCGCTGAGGGTTTCTTCACCCTTTCGCACCAGCTGGGGCCACAATCACAGGGAGACACGGAGACAAACTCACCAGTGAGGAGGCTTGAGGAGATCCTTACATGGGATTATTTTCACCGAGCCGAACAAGAACCAAAGTTTTCCGATTCGGAGTTCAGCGGGTTGGATTGGATGGCCATGGCCTGGTCACTCAATTTATCTCAACCGTGGTATCGTAGGGGACCTGAAGTTGATAAGGAATTCGTGCTCAGAGCACTTTGCAAGCTTCTCAATGCGGCTCCATACTACCAGATCATTCCGATTATTCCCAAACTTCGCGAGTTCATCCAGTGGTTTGATGATACCGATCTACCCGACCACCGTCTCATGATCTCCTCGCGGGTAAAGGAAGCAGTTCGTAGGCACGAGTTAGAGGTGTTTCACAGATTCGACAAATTACATTGTATGTTGTATATCTAGGCACAGCTTCGGATTTCTTTGTAAACCTGGGTACTATGAATTACGTTTCCTTATTTCGACACAGCGACATACACTGGAATCGCAATGAATGACCACCAATCCCAACCCCTGAAATCCTTCACAATATGGAAAAAAGCCAGGGAAAAGGTCAGGAAACTAGGGGGTAATGGGCCCACCATTTACAGAATATCTCATTCCCGTCATATAGAAATATATTTTTTAACAGTCAGGCCTGAAGTTGCTTCTCGCAAACCCACCATTCGAGTGGGGTGGCCTTATCATATCTCAACTCCTTTGCTCAAGAGGCGAGATCTGTTACACAAGCAACTAAGTGGCAGCATACTTGCCAACTTTATGAGGCCACAAGAAACCATTATAGATGGAGGCGTGCTTACATTACCGTCATGGTCCAAGCATAGCCCAATAATTGGCTTTTCCGACTTTGCCGCTTGTCATTCTCCTTAGTCGCTCCCCCCCAAACTTTAGCTCTTGAATCTTCCTCTAAATGGTAAAGCAACATTATCTATATTATACGGGCTATCCCATCGTTTAGCCCAGGTGCTGTCGAACCCCCAAGTGACAAGAAGAGAGCAAACAAAAGGTCTAATTGTACAGGCACTCAATCAAATGAACCACATGAATCATCCTCGATCGATCGATCGATCGTACGTTCGTCAACTCTCAGACAAGCTCTCAGTCAGACCCTTGCGATTCCTTATAGCAAGCCTACACGCAAAATAAGAATATACATCAGCTCTCACTGTCGTGCACTATGGTAGCAACGATGAACAGAAATTCGCACCTTAATCTCCTCCAGGTACTTCTTCTCAACCGCCTTTCGCTGTACTTTCTGCGCAGCAGTGACTAACCCGCTCTCCGGTGTCCATTCTTCGGGGCTGAGCACGACACCCTGCACGACCTCGATGGTCTTGAACCCATTCTTCTTCGCGATCGCCTGTGGGTCCCTGAGGTAGAACTCCTTCAGGGATTGATCCTCGCATGGCTTATGGAGGTCCGCGTCTGGCGCGGGCAAGTTGGCGTTGGACGCGAGCAACTCTCGGAGGTGCACCTCATGCGGGAAGAGGACCACGATCGGTTTCTGCGACTCCGACGTCGCGTGCACGCATAAGTTCGCGGCGTAATGACACGTCTTGTAGGTGGTCTCGAGGCGCTCGAGAGCGATGTACTCGCCTCCTTGTAACTTGACCAAGTTCTTGACTCTGCAGGACCGCAGTCAGAAAGGCCGACGAGGATAAGAGCGGTGACACTCACCGGTCGATGATCGTCATAGTGCCATCTTCTGCCACTGACCAACATCCCCAGTACGGAACCACCCGTCTCCAGGGAAGATCGTAGGGTCCGCGTTCAAATCGTCCCGCTTGTAGTAGCCCTTGGTAATCGAGGTACCGCGAATCCAGATCTCGCCCTGAGAAGGGTCGGCGCTTGCCTTGTAGCCAGCTTCGGGGACGTCCACGAGCTTGATCTCAACCGAGGGCGAAGGAAGACCGACGTTACCGAACAGCAAGAATTCGGGCGGGAGGATCGTGCACATGCTTAAATCAAGAATCAATATTAGGGCTGGGTTGCAATGAGAGCGATGCTCACCCGCAGGACTCTGTCACACAGTAACCTAAAGAGCGGTCCAGGTGAGCAAATTTCTGTGGACGAGCCGGGGAAAGTCTCACCCTGAAGAACCGTAACAAGCGCAGTACTCAAAAACTGCTGCGTCTCAACAGACAAGGCAGCACCGTCATTAAGTACATAATGCAGCCGGCCACTAGGCTGGGCTTTGACCTGGCTAAATACGACCGAATCAACGATGGTGCTCAAGATGGGCATGTTGGCCTTCTTGATTGACATGCTACCCCTGAAGACGCTCTTCTTCAACGGGTTCATCTTGCTGACACCGTTGAGGATATCCTTGCGGATTGTCTCCCAGATCTGAAGGACGCCGATCATGACCGTTGGCTTGCACTCCTTGAGATCGCCTTGGCAGTTGTGCACCGACGCGTCGGTGAGCGTGCGGATGCGGCCGTACCCGATTTGCAGGCCGACATACCCCAGCACGAGCTTGACGAGGTACTCGAGGATATGCGTGAGGGGAAGGAAGGCGAGGAACGTATCCTGCTCGGGTGCGAAGATGTGCCCCATGAGCGATTGGATCGCACCCACTGCGGCGATGAGGTTTGCCTGGGGAGCACGACGCCCTTGGGTGCGCCGGTTGTTCCCGAGGTGTACATAATACACGCGACGTCTTCTGCCTTTGGACGGCGATCTTCGTGCTCCGGCTTGCCCTTGCCAAGCTCGCCCTGCTCGTCCTGCGAGAGGACCTGGATTTCACGCTCTGGGATGGCTGTCTTGATCTTCTCGACGAGGTCTGCGGGTAGCTTGCCGTCGTAAATAACGACTTTGATGGTCGGTGTGTTGGGGAGAACGCGGAGCACGACTGGAAGGATTGAGCTCCGCATTGGTGAAGACGCCGACGTAGCCGGGTTCATTGAGCGAATGGGTGAGACCAGATTCGCCGAGGGTGTCATATGCAGTTGTGATCGTGATCGTGATCCCTACAGACATACAAGCATACTGCATGAGTTGCCATGTGGGTCTGAAGAGGTGTGAGTATCCCAATTTTGAGAAGAGCAATAGAAGTGACGGCTCGCGTGTCTGCGCCGGCGGCACGTGAAACAGCAACATCGCGTGAGGTGCAATGATAGGGAGATTGCACTTACGCAATGAATGTTGAAAATCTGACCCTTGTTGAGGCCGAGTTCAACGAGACCCTTGCCCATGTCGACAATGCCGCGCCAGCCGAGGGCGTTGCGAGTACCTTGATGATGGGCGTTGTAGAAGAGGACGTCGGTGACGGTGTTGATGCCGGGTTTGGGGCGCTCGACAAGGGCGTCGGTGTTGCAGCGGGCGGCGGCGCCGTCGCTGGCGGGGAACTTGTCTTGTCCATAGGGGGATCAATCGCTCGTTATAATAACAATTGTCTATAAATGAGCGAGTAGACGAGGGATTGGAACGGGAGATGATATGTACATCCAACCCATTGCCTAGTATACAGCGCCCTCCCGTGTCTCTGTCTAACTGGCTTCGTTGTATGTCAGCGAAAGGCGTCAGGGACTAAAAGGTTGAAGTGGACGACATACGTACTCGACAACCACTATATAAACGCCGTCGCTGGTGAACGATGGACGTAGCTGTTGAGCGTTGTTGTATCTGTTTCTCTTTCTGTTCTCTTTCTATGACGTGTTTCCTTCCTTTCTTGTTTTCTCCTATTTCCTGTGACGTCTATTTGTGTCTCGTGTTTGGTTCTCTCTCGTGTATATATAGAGCGTCGTTTGGTGCAGGGGATCCCTCACGGTTCTTCCCTCACCCTCCTCGCTCTAGGTACGGTCTTCTATATACGCACGGTTCTTCCCTCACCCTCCTCGCTCTAGCGTGATAGTAGCCGGGTAATCCGTGTCGTTCTCTAGAAAGAAAATAATGCAATTCAGATAATACTCAATAGCAGACGATTGAGAGCCTGAGGGAAAGGAAACAAAAATCAGGTTGCGATCTCGGAGCACCCACGGATAGACGCAGCCTTTTGCAACCTGACCTCAGCCGCCTTCCTCAATGTCTGTTCTGATGAAGAAATTGAACCACGGTAACCCAACTGTTTTACCCTGGCCAGTAATACGTGCTAAACGCCCTCCTATAGAGCATGAACCCCTGCCGCCCGCACAACCACGAGGCAAGCGCATGCCCTTCACGCTCTAAGAATACACCTCATATTTTTGTGTTACCCAGATGAAACGAAGACCCTCAAGACTGCCTGGGAATACTATAATGAAGGCACGTACCCAGCCGCACCACCTTATACCGACTAATATGAGAATGGCAGGAACGGAGCTCATCGACCGCGAACGCGAGAGAGAATGGCTCGAGCAAATGGATACCATACTCATCTTCGTATGTATTTCCTCCCTTTACGTTCCCCTAAGTTGATAAGCTTTCCAGGCGGCATTGTTCGCAGGTTTCTTGAGCGCTTTCCTCATCGAACTTCTCGGCCGTCTCGAACAGGACCCACTGGATATCATACAGGATGTTCTGATTTATCAAACGCAAATGATGCGTAATTCGAGCCTTGGGCCATATGTCCCGGCCGACTTCTCCCCTCCAGAGCACATTGTTGTTGTCAATGCTCTCTTCTACGCTAGTCTCGGATTTATGGTCCTAGCAGCATTCATCGCCATGCTCATCAAAAGCTGGGTACGCGAGTTCGACCGCGGCTTGCGGGCAATGTCAATCCCAGAGCAACGAGCGAAGACGCGTGAATTCCGCTACCTCGGGATGGAGCGCTGGAAGCTCCCAGAGATGGTGGAGACACTCCCATTGCTCATCCAGATATCTCTTCTTCTGTTCTCCATCGGTCTTGTGATTTTCCTTTTTCACATCAGTAAACCGTCGTTTGGTGTCACCACGACTATTCTTGGTGTTGGAATTCTCTATTATGTGATGACAACGTCAATATCAGTCGTTGTTAGCTCCTCCCCGTTCCACTCTCCTCTTTCGCGCAGGTTGGGCAAGGTGTATCAACGTATACATGCCTATTTCTGTCCACATGTTGAATTCCTCCTATCACGAGCTATGGATATCACCCCAGAAACCACTCTGGGTCGTATCCGACGGCACATAAACCTTTTGCTTCAGAAAACGCGCCCCTATCTGGAGAACGACTTTGTAGAACCGATCTCAGCAACAACAGTAGACAATGTCCAGCTTTCCATTGCACAATCGGCCTTGCACAGAATTCATGAGAGTGCCCCGGATTCTCAACACAGTGAAGCACTATATTGGTCAGTGTGGCAGATAGCAGGTAGCACCACACTCCGCGTTCCACCATTATTCGACCTGCCTTCCTGGATTCGTAACAAATTGGATGATAAAGAGTACTTCTCGCACCTCCCTCCCTCCATGCTGGTCGCATTGGTAGCCGTTTTGCTGCGTTCACGTATCAAATTGAATTTCAAGGACACCCGCATAATACACGCTGCCCTTGGGCCTGTGGAAACTATCAAGGGTCCCTGGGCTCAACTTGTAATTACGGTTTTTTATTACGAGACATCCCTTCTGTGGCAAATCTTCGGCCAGCCAATGCAGGATGATCAACTCACAAGGATAATACCGAGGAAGGGACTAAACAGCGATGAATCTGTGGGTATTCTAAACACACTGTCCGAGCTCTGTTGCGAGCAGAGCCTACCGCAGGACGCCTCGTATTTGATTGGGATATGTCTAAAAATCCTATTGAATTATTTCCTGAGCGTAGAAGATTTGAGCTCCTTTGATTTTGATATGAAATTTCTTGAAGCTGTGGTTACATTGGCCGCCATATCATGTTCTCCCAATCTTGGGAATCGGCAAAACATCGTCACCAGCAGCCGTGAACACTCATGGTTGTTCCCGAATATGCGAAACCCTGCTCTATTTGTCAACTGGTTTGAACACACGCCTTCCGTCTGTCACAAGTCGCTCGTTTCTGTACTTTTTCTGGTCGTCTATGCCCTCTTACAGCGACCTTCATTCCCCTTAGCACATCAGTATCTCGCTATCATCACAGCAAAGGGTGATTTCCCTCTCTATACATCCGCCCTCACTGCTATCGCCCCAGCGATCGGAGATTCCGGACTCCTCGTCATTGGAAGGCGATTCGTGGCTCAAACACAGGAGTTAACATCAGAAACTATCCATCCTACGTTCATTGCAGATTACACTGTTCTGGAAGAACTGCTCAAAACCTATGACCGCCATCTTGGAGCCAGTGAAAACCCGGATCCAAATCTTTTTGCCATCCTGTTGGTACTTTCCAAAGACTTGGTAGAATGGGAGGTGATGCGACTGAACGAGCTGAATCTAGAATTGAAAGACCCCTGCTCGAGGCTGGTTGCAAGAGTAATTGCCAGTCTTGACATTCCTGATGGATCTGGTTTGCCAATCGAGTTATTTTCTGACCATCGAGTTCAGAACATGATTGCGGCTCGCTCCCTTCTGCGAGATAGAACGGGGCCTGTCACCCAGTATACAGAGTCACTGCTACTGGCTTCCTTCCTGCAGTCTCGGGAGCTCGCGATCTCCTCCGCAGCATTGGAGTACTACATGGAGACCGCGATATCCTGTTCTGATCCCTCAGCACCATCTAGTCACCTCTCCCAAGGCGTGAACTCTGTGTTTAACCTCATGTTGCCCGACCGTCAACTGTGGATGGGATGGCGAGTTCTAAAAACATTCGTCAATGGGTTTGATAACCTCCCAATGGAATGGAGACGAAGGTTCGCTGAGGGTTTCTTCACCCTTTCGCGCCAGCTGGGGCCACGATCACAGGGAGACGCGGAGACGAACTCATCAGTGAGGGAGCTTGAGGAGATCCTTACATGGGAGTATTTTCACGAAGCTGAACAAGAACAAGAGTTCACCGATTCGGAGTTCAGCGGGTTGGATTGGATGGCCATGGCCTGGTCACTCCAGTTTATGGAACTATCCAACAGGATGAGAGGAGGATGGTGGCATTGGTATGTACCTGGAGTTAATGAGGAATTCGTGCTCAGCGCACTTTGCAAGCTTCTCGAGGCGTCTCCATACTACCAGATCATTCCGATTATTCCCAAACTTTGCGAGTTCATCCAGTGGTTTGATGATACTGATCTCCCCGAGTACCGTCTCGTGATCTCCTCGCGGATAAAGGAAGCAGTTCGTAGGCAAGAGGAGTTTGAGGCTCACAGGTTCGACAAGTTCCATTGTATGTTGTATATCTAGGCACAGCTTCATATTTCTTTGTAAACCTGGGTACTACGAATTCTATTTTCTTATTCCGACGCAGAGACATAGACCGGAATCGCAATAAATGACCACCAATCCCGACCCTGAAATCTTTCACAATATGGAAAAAAAAAGACAGGGACAAGGTCAGGAGACTAGGGGGTAATGGGCCTACTATTTACAGAATCTATCTCATTGCTGCCATATTTTAACAATCAGGCCTGAAATTGCTTCTCGCAAACTCACTATTCGAGTGGGGAAACCATGTGGCCTTATCATATCTCAACTCCTTTGCTCCAGAGGTGAGATCTGTTGCACAAGCAACTAAGTGGCAGCATGCTTGCTAACTTTATGAGGCCACTATAGATGGTGGCGAGCTTACGTTAGGGTCATGGCCCAAGCATGGCCCAATAATGACGCGCACTGAACTGGCTTTTCCGACTTTGCCACATCTCTTTGTCATTTGATGTCCAAAAGTAGCTCCCCCCCAAACTCTAACTCTCGAGCCTTCCTCTAAATGGTAAAGCAACATTATCTATATTATACGGGCTGTCCCATCGTTTAGCCCAGGTGCCGGTCGAACCCCAAGTGACAAGAAGAGAGCAAACGAAAGGTCTAATTGTACAGGCACTCAATCACATGAATCACATGAATCATCTTCGATCGATCGATCGTACGTTCGTCAACTGTCAGACAAGCTCTCAGTCAGACCCTTGCGACTCCTTATAGCAAGCCTGCACACAAAATAAGAATACCCGTCAGCTCGTTCTGATCGTGCACTACGTAGTGTAGCAACAATGAACAGAAATTCGCACCTTGATTTCCTCCAAGTACTTCTTCTCAACCGCCTTTCGCTGCACTTTCTGCGCAGCAGTGACTAACCCGCTCTCCGGTGTCCATTCTTCGGGGCTGAGCACGACACCCTGCACGACCTCGATGGTCTTGAACCCATTCTTCTTCGCGATGGCCTGGAGGTCCCTGAGGTAGAACTCCTTCAGGGATTGATCCTCGCATAGCTTATGGAGGTCTGTGTCTGGTGCGGGCAAGTTGGCGTTGGACGCGAGTAACTCTCGGAGGTGCACCTCGTGTGGGAAGAGGATCACGATTGGTTTCTGCGACTCCGACGTCGCGTGCACGCATAAGTTTGCGGCGTAATGGCAGGTCTTATAGGTGGTCTCGAGGCGCTCGAGAGCGATGTATTCGCCTCCTTGCAACTTGACCAGGTTCTTGACTCTGCAAGACCACAGTCAGAAAGGTCGACGAGGATAAGCGCGGTGACACTCACCGGTCGATGATCGTCATCGTGCCGTCTTTCTGCCACTGACCAACATCCCCGGTACGGAACCATCCGTCTCCAGGGAAGATCGTAGGGTCCGCGTTCAAATCGTCCCGCTTGTAGTAACCCTTGGTGATCGAGGTACCACGAATCCAGATCTCGCCTTGGGACGGATCGGCGCTTGCCTTGTAGCCAGCCTCGGGAACGTCCACAAGCTTGATCTCGACCGAGGGCGAAGGGAGACCGACATTGCCGAACTGCAAGAACTCGGGCGGGAGGATCGTGCACATGCTTAAATAAAGAATCAATATCAGGGTTGGATTGCAGTGAGAGAGATGCTCACCCGCAGGACTCTGTCAGACCATAACCTAAAGCGCGGTCCAGGTGAGCAAATTTCTGTGGACGAGCCGGGAGAAGTCTCACCCTGAAGAACCGTAACAAGCGCAGTACTCAAAAACTGCTGCGTCTCAATAGACAAGGCAGCACCACCATTAAGTACATAGCGCAGTCGCCCACCGGTCTGGGCCTTGACCTGGCTAAATACGACCGAATCAACGATATTGCTCAAGATGGGCACGTTGGCCTTCTTGATGGACATGCTGCCCCTGAAGACGCTCTTCTTCAAAGGGGTCATCTTGTTGACATTGTTGAGGATGCCCTTGCGGATTGTCTCCCAGATCTGAGGGACGCCGATCATGATTGTTGGCTTGCACTCCTTGAGATCGCCCTGGCAGTTGCGTACTGACGCATCGGTGAGTGTGCGGATACGGCCGTACCCGATTTGCAGGCCGACGTACCCCATCGCGAGCTCGACGACGTACTCGAGGATATGCGCGAGGGGAAGGAAGGCGAGGAAGGTGTCTTGCTCGGGTGCGAAGATGTGGCCCATGAGCGATTGGATCGCGCCCACTGCAGCGATGAGATTCGCCTGGGAGAGCACGACGCCCTTGGGTGCGCCGGTTGTGCCCGAAGTGTACATAATGCACGCGACGTCCTCTGCCTTTGGACGGCGATCTTCATGCTCCGGCTTGCCCTTGCCGAGGTCGCGCAGCTCGTCCTGTGAGAGAACCTGGATTTCGCGCTCTGGGATGGCTGTCCTGACCTTCTCGACGACGTCTGCGGGTGGCTTTCCATCGTAAATAACGACTTTGACGGTCGGTGTGTTGGGGAGAACACGGAGTACGACCGGGAGGAGCTCCGCATTGGTGAAGACGCCAACGCAGCTGGGCTCATTGAGCAAATGGGTGAGACCAGACTCGCCGAGGGTGTCGTATGCAGTCGCGATGGTGATCCCTACGGACATACAAGCATGTTGCATGAGTTGCCAAGTGGGTCTGAAGCGGTGTGAGTATCCCAATTTGAGGAGGAATAAAAATGACGGGTCGCGTGTCACTCTTGCGTCATTGGTAGCATCCCAAAAGGCAGAAAAATGAAATAATCACCATTCCGAGAAGAGTAGGCTCGCTAGGCCCGCTTCCCGATGGACCGCCGCGCCGGCGGGCACGTGAAACAGCAATATCACATGAGCTTTAACGATAGGGAGAATGCACTCACGCAGTGGCGGCGTAGATGTTGAAAATCTGACCCTTGTCGAGGCCAAGTTCGACGAGACCCTTGCCCATATCGACGGCACGGTCCCTGACCTCGACAAAGTTGAGCCACCTGTACTCGGAGAGCTGGAAGGACTTCCAGGTCTTCTTCTCCGTGATCTCCTTGCCGGCCACGGTCTTCTTGACATCCTTTTCCTCCTCGATGGTGTCTACAATGTCGCGCCAGCCGAGGGCGTTGCGAGTACCGTGCTCACGGGCGTTGTAGAAGAGGGTGTCGGTGACGGTATCGACCCCGGCCTTGGGGCGCTCGACGAGGGCGTCGGTGTGGAGGGGGTTACGGCGGACGGCGCCGTGGCTGTCCGTGGGCTTGGAGACCTCGACAGAGCCATAGGTGGGGAACTTTGTTTTGTCCATGGGGGGATATCTAGCAGGGCGGTGAGATCAACGGACACGGTCACGAGCATGGTGGTAGGGGAGATGGAGGACAAGGCGGAAATAGAGTGCAGGGGTATGTGGGGTGGCGTCCTGTCATGTGATGCTGGACGTTTGTGGTCGTCGTTGTGGTCGTTGTGGCCGTTGTGTTCATTGGAGAAGTGCTCACCTGGGTTTTGGTTCGCCACTCGGACCGGCGTGGCGCACGAGACCACCAGGCTACCACAATGCGAGCCGCAGGGATTCATGGTCGCCCTTTGTCACAATGCTCGTTTTAAATGGAGAAGCGTTCTTCAAGTCTTCTGGTCAGAGCGCCATCCAATTCCAATTTCTACATCATGACGAGTCGCCCGGAGTAGTTGCGGTACTCAACTCATATACCAGACATTACTTACTAGGTTTAGGGAGCATAGTTATGCTTACGACGCCTACAGCGCCTGCCCTTTAATCCACTGATCGCTTCACAATCCGGCATGCGGCCCATATGCTGCACCCTACCCTTATATACACTGTTGTTCAATTTCTGAGCTGCAGACGCCGATCCTGTCCTGCGTCGCAACGCCATGCTCTAAGAAATGCGACTGTCTTAGTACGATCCATCGTCAATAGTCATTCCATCATTTTCACCTCTTTATAGTCCCGTGAACAGCCCGAGCAGGTGCTGACAGAGTACATAACGTGTTAGTAGAGGGGGGAGGGGGATCAATCGCTGATCAAAATTACAATTATCTATATATGAGCGAGTAGACGAGGGACTGGAATGAGGTGAGCAGTCTATTCACTGGAGATACTATGTACATCCAACCCATTGCCTGGTATACGGCGCCTCCCATATCTCTGTCAACCGAGTGGCTAAAGATTCAGCACGGGGTGTCTACCTGGCTTCGTTGCATGTGGACCAATGCGAAGAAGACCACGGGGATGTCTATTTGTTCCTGTGTGCGTGACGGGACCCGATCGTCTGGGGAGGTAGGGATACTAGATAGGGGCGGGGAGAGAATGCCCAATAGTTGGGTGTTCATACACGTGTCAAATACAACGAGTAGGGATGGAGGATCAAGTGCGTCAACCAAGGTCCGAAACATGTTCCATATGGAATAGAAACAAGGCAGTAAACGTGCTCACTGGTGCGTGATCCACTTTTCTATTGCAATATGGGTGCTAGTGATTGTGGTTGTGCGCCGCTGAGCTCGCAGGCGAGTGAGCAGGGCGGGAGATCGAGGGTCATCAACAGACTGAGGGCCGAGGCAGACGATATAGGGGCTTGACTACTACTAAAGAAATGCTGTAACTGAGGTGACCGATGGACGTGGCTGTGATATCTGTGACGTTCTCTAGAGAGGGGGTAGTAAGTGGATTGCAAAGACAGGTGTCGGCCAAAGTCTGGAATATGCCCTGCACGGAATGGAAGAAAGGCAGGAAACGTACTTAGCGGTACATGATTAATATTGTCACTGTGGAGTGGGTGCTGCTGGCCTTGCAGGTGCAGGGAATGACTGAGATCGAGGGTCAGCAAAACGCGTCAGGGACTAGAGGGTTGAGGTGGACGACATACACACTCAACAACCACTATATAAACACCGTCGTTGGTGAACGATGGACGGAGCTGGAGAATCCATGTCGTTCTCTAGAAAGAAAATTACGCGTGGAGTGCAAAATGAGCACATCCTCGTCTGTCCTCGCTCAGACTGAGGACCTGATTCCCATTACTGTCAAATTGCGACTGCGGTCCGAACCAATGAGCAAGTTGAGGCGTCGGCGACGAAGAGCAACGGGATAGCAGGTCCAGGGTACCGGTACAGAAGAGCACAGATCCCAGGAAGTCGCAGGGTACACCGGGGTCGAGTGTCTCTGTTTCCAATTGCTGCTGGCCGAGTGTGGCTCAAGACGAGCGAGGAACGGCGGAAACAACCACACAAAGGATCCGTCTCGTCCTGTCCTCACATGGGGCACATATTTACCTGTGATGTACATACTTTCGGGGCTCAGTGCTGTCCACTTTCGCGTAATCTATGTGTTATATTGTGAGTCGTTCCCGTTCCCGTTGTCCAACAGAGGCGAAAGGCCAAAGAAAAGGTCGCTGCAATGCCTACTGCTACGAGCAGCTTATAAACAGGTTCCTGTATTACCATTGAGCCTGCATGATTCACTGGAAAGCGCAGCTCGCGAATAATCATTGATATGTCCGCACGACCGATATTACAACGAAAACCCCGTATTTGTTGGGGCCGTTAAAAACACCTAAAAACACAAAATACAGGGATCGATACCCCATGTACCTGAGAAGTGGTTGTGTGATATCCTAGACCGATGAAATCGGAGCAATACGGCCCGCACTGCATCCCAAATTCCGATAATACTCAATAACAGACAGTTGAGAGCCCGAGGAGAAGGAAACAAAAAACACGTTGCGATCTCGGAATACCCACGGATAGGCACAGCCTTTTGCACCCTGACATCCGCCACCTTCCTCGATGTCTCTGCTAATGAGGAAATTGAACCACGGTAACCCAATTGTCTTATCCTGGTCAGTAATATGTGCTAAAACCCTCCTATAGAGCAAGGGCCCCTGCCGCCCGCGCAACCACGAGGCAAGCGCTTGTCAGAGCCGTGTCCGGTCGGAGGGCGGACGTGTGGCCAGGATAGGGCGTATACCGTACAATGCCGTGGACTACCAATGACGACCAGCCGTCGTCGGGAATGGACTTAGGGATGGGGACGAAAGGTTGAGAAAGGGGACCGGTACTCTAGTTGATCCTCAAACTGAGGAACTAGCGAGCGAGTACATGGATATTTAAATGATAAGAAATCAAACAATAATTAGAAACACGTTGCAGAGCAACGAAACTAAACTAGAAGGGTTTGACGTTCGACTGCCCGAGTAGCAGGGCCATCGCGCGTCGGCAAGCCGAGCGCTACTGCCACAATGGGAACCGACGCGCCGGACCATTTCCGTGAGCCTGGAAATGTCACGGCCGGCACGGTACGTGACAGCGCTTGCCCTTCACCCTCTAAGAATACGCCTCATATTTTTGTGTTACGCAGAAGAAACGACGACCCTCAAGACTGCCTGGGAATACTATAATGAAGGCACGTACCCAGCCGCATCACCAAATACCGTCTAATATGAAACCGGCAGGAATGGAGATCATCGACCGCGAACGCGAGAGAGAATGGCTCGAGCAAATGGATACCATACTCATATTCGTATGCATTACCTCCCTTTACGTTCCCCTGAGTTGATAAGTTGTCCAGGCGGCATTGTTCGCAGGGTTCTTGAGCGCTTTCCTCATCGAACTCCTCGGCCGCCTCGAACAGGATCCACTGGATATCATACAGGACGTTCTGATCTACCAAACGCAAATGATGCGGAATTCGAGCCTTGGGCCATATGTCCCCGCCGACTTCTCGCCTCCAGAACACATTGTAGTTGTCAATGCTCTCTTCTACGCTAGTCTCGGATTTATGGTCCTAGCGGCATTCATCGCTATGCTCATCAAAAGCTGGGTACGTGAATTCGACCGCGGCTTGCGGGCAATGTCAATCCCAGAGCAACGAGCGAAGACGCGTGAATTCCGCTACCTCGGGATGGAGCGCTGGAAGCTCCCAGAGATGGTTGAGACACTCCCATTGCTTATCCAGATATCCCTTCTTCTGTTTTCCATCGGTCTTGTCATTTTCCTTTTTCACATCAGTAAACCGTCGTTTGGTGTCACCACGACTATTCTTTGTGTTGGAATTCTCTATTATGTGATGACTACGTCCATATCAGTCGTTGTTAGCTCTTCTCCTTTCCATTCTCCTCTTTCGCGCAGGTTGGGCAAGGTATATCAACGCATGCATGCCTATTTCTGTCCACGTGTTAGATATTTCCTATCACAAGCTATGGATACCACCCCCGCAACCACTCTGGGTCGTATCCGATGGCACATAAAGATTTTCCTTCAGGAGACGCGCCCCTATCTAGAGAACGACTTTGTAGAACCGATCTCAGCAACAACAGTAGACAATGTCCAGCTTTCCATTGCAGCATCGGCCTTGCACAGAATTCATGAGAGTGCCCCGGATTCTCAACACAGTGAAGCACTACATTGGTCAGTGTGGCAGGTAGCAGGTAGCACGACACTCCGCGTTCCACCATTATTCAACCTGCCTTCCTGGATTCGTAACAAATTGGATGATAAAGAGTACTTCTCGCGCCTCCCTCCATCCATGCTGGTCGCATTGGTAGCCGTTTCGCTGCGTTCACGTATCAAATTGGATTGCAATAACACCCACATAATACGCGCTGTCCTGGGACCTGTGGGAAATATCAAGGGTCCCTGGGCTCAACTTGTAATTGCGGTTTTTCATTACTACGAGAGTTCCATTTTTTGGCAAAGTTTCGGCATGCCAATGGGGGATCATGAACTCACAAGGATAATACCGGGGAAGAAACTGGACAGCGAAGAATCTTTATGGATTTTAAGCACGCTGTCCGAGCTCTGTTGCGAGCAGAGCCTACCTGCGGACGCCCCGTATTTGATTGGGATATGTCTAAAAATCCTATTGAATCATTTCCCGAGCGTGGACGATTTGATCTTCTTTGATGTTGATATGAAATTTCTTGAAGCTGTGGTTACATTCGCCGCCATATCATGTTCTCCCAATTTTGGCAATCGGCAACACATCGTCACCAGCAGCCGTGAACACCCATGGTTGCTCCCGAATACGCGAAACCCTGCTCTATTTGGCAACTGGTTTGAACACACGCCTTCCATCTGTCACAAGCCGCTCGTTTCTGTACTTTTTCTGGTCGTCTATGCCCTCTTACAGCGACCTTCATCCACCTTAGCACATCAGTATTTCGCTATCATCACAGCAAAGGGTGGTTTCCCTCTCTATACATCCGCCCTCACTACTGTCGCCCCAGCCATCGGAGATGCCGGACTCCTCGCCATTGTAGGGCTGCTCGTGGCTCAAACACAAGAATCAACATCAGTAACTATTCGTTCTATGCCCTATCCAGATTACGCTGTTCTGGAAGGACTGCTCCAAAACTATGACCGCCATCTTGGAGCCAGTGAGAACCCGGATCCAAATCTTTTTGCCATCCTGTTGGTACTTTCCAAACAGTTGGTAGATTGGGAGGTGAGGCAACTGGAGGAGCTGAATCTAGAATTGAAAGACCCCTGCTCGAGGCTGGTTGCAAGAGCAATTGCCGAACTCGACATTCCTGATGGATCCGGTTTGTCAATCGAGTTATTTTCTGACTATCGAGTCCAGAACATGATTGCGGCTCGCTCCCTTCTGCGATATAGACACGGGGGGGTCACCCAGTATACAGAGTCACTGCTACTGGCTTCCTTCCTGCAGTCTCGGGAGGTCGAGATCTCCTCCACAGCATTGGAGTACTACATGGAGACCGCGACAGTTTCTTCTGATCCCTCAGCACCATCTAGTTACCTCTCCCAAGGCGTACACTCTGTGTTTAACGTCATGTTGCCTGACCGTCAACTGTGGATGAGGTGGCGAGTTCTAGAAACATTCGTCAATGGGTTTGATAATCTCCCAATGGAATGGAGACAAAGGTTCGCTGAGGGTTTCTTCACCCTTTCGCGCCAGCTGGGACCACAATCACAGGGAGACACGGAGACGAACTCATCAGTGAGGGAGCTTGAGGAGATCCTTACATGGGAGTATTTTCACGAAGCTGAACAACAACCAGAGTTCACCGATTCGGAGTTCAGCGGGTTGGATTGGATGGCCATGGCCTGGTCACTCCATTTATCGCAACCGTCCGAGAGAATGAGAGAAGAACAATGGTGGGATATGGATGCACCTAGGGTTAATGAGGATTTCGTGCTCAGCGCACTTTGCAAGCTTCTCGATGCGGCTCCATACCACAAGATCATTCCGATTATTCCCAAACTTCACGAGTTCATCCAGTGGTTTGATGATACTGATCTCCCCGAGTACCGTCTCATGATCTCCACGCGGGTAAAGGAAGCAGTTCGTAGGCAAGAGGAGTTTGAGGCTCACAGGTTCGACAAATTCCATTGTATGTTGTATATCTAGGCGGTACAGCTTCAGATTTCTTTGTAAACCTGGGCACTATGAATTCCGTTTCCTTATTTCGACACAGCGACATAGACCGGAATCGCAATGAATTACGTGACCACCAATCCCGACCCCTGAAGCATTTCACCATATGGAAAAAAGTAATAGGGAAAAGGCAAGGGAACTAGGGGGTAATAGGTCTACCATTTACAGAACCTATCTCATTGCTGTCACATTTTAATAATCAGGCCTGAAATCGCTTCTCGCAAACTCACCGTTCGAGTGGGGAAACCATATGGCCTTATCTCAACTCCTTTGCTCTCAAGGAGGGAGATCTGTTGCAGTTGCAAACGGCTAAGGGCAGCCCACTTGGCAACTTTATGAGGCCACAAAAAACCGTCATAAATCATGGCAAGCCTACATTACGATCATGGTCCAAGCATGGCCCAATAATGACCAGCACTGAACTGGCTTTTCCGACTTTGCCACATCTCTTGGTCATTTGATGTCCAAAAGTAGCTCCCCACCAAACTCTAACTCTCGAGCCTTCCTCTAAATGGTAAAGCAACATTATCTATATTATACGGGCTATCCATCATTTAGCCCAGGTGCCGTCGAACCCCCAAGTGACAAGAAGAAAGCAAACGAAAGGTCCAATTGTACAGGCACTCAATCACATGAATCACATAAACCATCCTCGATCGATCGATCGTACGTTCGTCAACTCTCCGGCAACTCTCAGTCAGACCCTTGCGATTCCTTTTAGCAACCCTACACGCAAAATAAGAATACTCGTTAGCTCTCTCTGATCGTGCACTACGGTAGCAATGATGAACAGAAATTCGCACCTTGATATCCTCCAGGTACTTCTTCTCAACCGCCTTCCGCTGCACTTTCTGCGCAGGTGGCAGCAGTTACCAACCCGCTCTCCGGCGTCCATTCTTCGGGGCTGAGCACGACACCCTGCACAATCTCGATGGCCTTGAACCCATTCTTCTTCGCGATCGTCTGCAGGTCCCTGAGGTAGAACTCCTTCAGGGGTTGATCCTCGCATAGCTTATGGAGGTCCGCGTCTGGCGCGGGCAAGTTGGCGTTGGACGCGAGTAACTCTCGGAGGTGCACATCGTGCGGGAAGAGGATCACGATCGGTTTCTGCGACTCCGACGTCGCGTGCACGCATAAGTTTGCGGCGTAATGGCAGGTCTTATAGGTGGTCTCGAGGCGCTCGAGAGCGATGTACTCGCCTCCTTGCAACTTGACCAGGTTCTTGACTCTCCAGGACCGCAGTCAGAAAGACCGACGAGGATAAGGGCAGTGACACTCACCGGTCGATGATCGTCATCGTGCCGTCCTTCTGCCACTGACCAACATCCCCGGTACGGAACCATCCGTCTCCAGGGAAGATCGTAGGGTCCGAGTTCAGATCGTCCCGCTTGTAGTAGCCCTTCGTAATCGAGGTACCACGAATCCAGATCTCACCCTGGGGTGGATCGGCGCTTGCCTTGTAGCCAGCTCCGGGAACGTCCACAAGCTTGATCTCGACCGAGGGCGAAGGGAGACCGACATTACCGAACCGCAAGAACTCGGGCGGGAGAATCGTGCACACGCTTGAATAAAGAATCAATATCAGGGTTGGATTGCACTGAGAGCAATGCTTACCCGCAGGATTCCGTCAGACCATAACCTAAAGAAAGGGTCCAGGTGAGCAAATTTCGTGGACGTGCCAGGAAACGCCTCACCCTGGAGAACCGTAACAAGTGCAGTGCTAAAAAACTACTGTGTCTCAACTGACAAGGCAGCACCGCCGTTAAGTACATAACGCAGTCTGCAACCGGTCTGGGCTTCGACCTGGCTAAACACGACCGAATCGACGATGTTGCTCAGGATGGGCACGTTGGCCTTCTTGATGGACATGCTGCCCCTGAAGACGCTCTTCTTCAGTGGGGTCATCTTGTTGACATTGTTGAGGATGCCCTTGCGGATTGTCTCCCAGATCTGGGGGACGCCGATCATGATCGTTGGCTTGCACTCCTTGAGATCGCCTTGGCAGTTGCGCACCGACGCGTCGGTGAGTGTGCGGATGCGGCCGTACCCGATCTGCAGGCCGACGTACCCCAGCGCGAGCTCAACGACGTACTCGAGGATATGCGCGAGGGGAAGGAAGGCGAGGAGCGTGCCCTGCTCAGGTGTGAGGATGTAGCCCACGAGCGGTTGGATCGCGCCCACTGCCGCGATGAGGTTTGCCTGGGAGAGCACGACGCCCTTGGGTGCGCCGGTGGTGCCTGAGGTGTACATAATGCACGCGACGTCCTCTGCCTTTGGATGGCGATCTTCATGCTCCGGCTTGCCCTTGCCAAGCTTGCGCAGCTCGTCCTGCGAGAGCACATGTACTTCGCGGTCTGGGATGGCTGCCTTGATCTTCTCGACGAGGTCTGCGGGTGGGTTTCCATCGTAAATAACGACTTTGATGGTCGCTGTGTTAGGGAGAACGCGCTGCACGACTGGGAGGAGCTCCGCATTGGTGAAGACACCAACGCAGCCCGGCTTATTGGGCGAATGGGTGAGACCAGATTCGCCGTGGGTGTCGTATGTAGTTGCGATGGTGATCCATACGTACATACAAGCATGCTGCATGAGTTGCCATGTGGATCTGAGGAGGTGTAAGTCTCCCAAGTAAGAGCAATAGAAGTGAGGCTCGCGTGCCTGTGCCGGCGGCACGTGAAACAGCAACATCGCGTGAGGTGCAATGATAGGGAGAATGCACTCACGCAATGAATGTTGGTCGAGGCCGAGTTCAACGAGACCCTTGCCCATGTCGACAATGTCGCGCCAGCCGAGGGCGTTGCGAGTACCATGATCACGGGCGTTGTAGAACAGGATATCGGTGACAGTGTTGATGCCGGGCTTGGGGCGCTCGACAAGGGCGTCGGTGTGGAAGGGGGTTGCGGCGGGCGGCGCCGTGGCTGGCGGGGAACTTGTCTTGGCCATTGAGGGATCAATCGCTCGTCATAATAACAATTATCTATAAATGAGCGAGTAGACGGGGGATTGGAACGGGAGATGATATGTACATCCAACCCATTGCCTGGTATACAGCGCCCTCCCGTATCTCTGTCAACCGAGTGGCTAACGATCGAGCACGGGGTGTCTAACTGGCTTCGTGGTATGTCAGCGAAAGGCGTCAGGGACTAGAGGGTTGAGGTGGACGACATACGTACTCGAAGACCTCTATATAAACGCCGTCGCCGGGGAACGATGGACGTAGCCGGGGAATCCGTGTCGTTCTCTATAAGAAAATAACGCGTAGAGTGCAAAAATGAGCTCATCCTCGCCTGTCCTCGCTCAGGCTGATAACCTGCTTCCCATTACTGTCAAATTGCGACTGCGGCCCGAACCAATGAGCAAGTTGAGGCGTCGCCGACGAGGAGCAACAGGATAGCAGGAGGTTCAGGGTACTGGCACAGAAGAGCACGTAGCTCGGAGGATCGTAGAGTACACCTGGGTCGGGTGTCTCTGTTTCCGACTGCTGCTGACCGAGCGTGGTTCAAGACGAAAAGGAACAGCCACACAAAGGATACGCCTCGTCCTGTCCTCACATCGGGCACATATTTACCTGTGATGTACATACTTTCGGGGCTCAGTGCTGTCCAGTTGCACGTAGCCTTTGCGTTATATGGTAAGTCGTTCTCGTCGTCCAAGAGCGGACGAACTGCCAGAGAAAGGGTGTAGCTGCAATGGCTACTGCTACAAGCAGCGTATGAACGAGTTCCTGTATTACCATTGCATTGAGCCTGCATGATGCACTGGGAAGCGCAGCTCGCGAATTAATAGTCATTGATATTTCCGCACGACCGACATTACAACGAAAACCCCGTATTTGTAGGGGCCGTTACAAACACCTAAAATACGAGATACAGGGATCGATACCTTGTGTACATGAGAAGTGGCTGTGTCATATCCTGGACCGATGAAATCGCATCGGTGCAATAAGGCTCGCACACTGCATCCCAAATTCCGATAATACTCAATAGCAGACGATTGAGAGCCTGAGGGAAAGGAAACAAAAAACACGTTGCGATCTCGGAGTACCCACGGATATTAGGCACAGCCCTTTGCAACCTGACATCCACCACCTTCCTCGATGTCTCTTCTGATGAGGAAATTGAACCACGGTAACCCAACTGTCTTACCCTGGCCAGTAATACGTGCTAAAGACCCTCCTATAGAGCAAGAGCCCCTGCCGCCCGCACAACCACGAGGCAAGCGCATGCCCTTCACGTTCTAAGAATACACCTCATATTTTTGTGTTACCCAGATGAAACGACGACCCTCAAGACTGCCTGGGAATACTATAATGAAGGCACGTCTCCAGCCGCACCACCATACACCGTCTGATATGAGAACGGCAGGAATGGAGATCATCGACCGCGAACGCGAGAGAGAATGGCTCGAACAAATGGATACCATACTCATATTCGTATGTATTACCTCCATTTGACGTTTCCCTGAGTTGATATGTCGTCCAGGCTGCATTGTTCGCAGGTTTCTTGAACGCTTTCCTCATCGAACTCCTCGGCCGTCTCGAACAGGACCCACTGGATATCATACAGGATGTTCTGATTTATCAAACGCAAATGATGCGTAATTCGAGCCTTGGGCCATATGTCCCCGCCGACTTCTCTCCTCCAGAACACATTGTTGTTGTCAATGCTCTCTTCTACGCTAGTCTCGGATTCATGGTCCTAGCAGCATTCATCGCCATGCTCATCAAAAGCTGGGTACGCGAATTCGACCGCGGCTTGCGGGCAATGTCAATCCCAGAGCAACGAGCGAAGACGCGTGAATTCCGCTACCTCGGGATGGAGCGCTGGAAGCTCCCAGAGATGGTTGAGACACTCCCATTGCTCATCCAGATATCCCTTCTTCTGTTTTCCATCGGTCTTGTGATTTTCCTTTTTCACATCAGTACACCGTCGTTTGGTATCACCACGGCTATTTCTGGCGTTGGTGTTTTCTTTTATGTGATGACTACGTCCATATCAGTCGTTGTTAGCTCTTCCCCATTCCACTCTCCTCTTTCGCGCAGGTTGGGCAAGGTGTACCAACGTATGCATGCCCATTTCTGTCCACATGTTGGATATTTCCTATCACTGGCTATGGATACCACCCCCGCAACCACTCTGGGTCGTATCCGACGGCACATAAACATTTTCCTTCAGAAATCGCGCCCCTATCTAGAGAAGGACTTTGTAGAACCGATCTCAGCAACAACAGTAGACAATGTCCAGCTTTCCATTGCAGCATCGGCCTTGCACAGAATTCATGAGAGTGCCCCGGATTCTCAACACAGTGAAGCACTACATTGGTCAGTGTGGCAGGTAGCAGGTAGCACGACACTCCGCGTTCCACCATTATTCAACCTGCCTTCCTGGATTCGTAACAAATTGGATGATAAAGAGTACTTCTCGCGCCTCCCTCCATCCATGCTGGTCGCATTGGTAGCCGTTTCGCTGCGTTCACGTATCAAATTGGATTACAAGAACACCCACATAATACGCGCTGTCCTGGGACCTGTGGGAAATATCAAGGGTCCCTGGGCTCAACTTGTAATTGCGGTTTTTGATTACTACGAGAGTTCCATTTTTTTGCAAAGTTTCGGCATGACAATGGGGGATCATGAACTCACAAGGATAATACCGGGGAAGAAACTGGACAGCGAAGAATCTTTATGGATTTTAAGCACACTGTCCGAGCTCTGTTGCGAGCAGATCCTACCGCAGGACGCCCCGTATTTGATTGGGATATGTCTAAAAATCCTATTGAATTATTTCCCGAGCGTGGAAGATTTGAGCTCCTTTGATTTTGATATGAAATTTCTTGAAGCAGTGGTTACATTCGCCGCCATATCATGTTCTCCCAATTTTGGCCATCGGCAAAACATCGTCACCAGCAGCCGTGAACACCCATGGTTGCTCCCGAATACGCGAAACCCTGCTCTATTTGCCAACTGGTCTGAAGACACGCCTTCTGACTGTCACAAGCCGCTCGTTTCTGTACTTTTTCTGGTCGTCTATGCCCTCTTACAGCGACCGTCATTCCCTTTAGCACATCAGTATGTCGCTATCATCACAGCAAAGGGTGATTTCCCTCTCTATACATCCGCCCTCACTGCTGTCGGCCCAGCCATCGGAGATCACGGAGTCTTCGCCATTGGAAGGCTGCTCGTGGCTCAGACACAAGAATTAACATCAGCAACTATTCGTTCTACGTCCTATCCACGTTATGGTGTTCTGGAAGGACTGCTCAAAAACTATGACCGCCATCTTGGAGCCAGTGAGAACTCGGATCCAAACCTTTTTGCCATCCTGTTGGTACTTTCCAAAGACATAGATTTCATCGCGATCGGGCAACTGGAGAAGCTGAATGTAGAATTGAAAGACCCCTGCTCGAGGCTGGTTGCAAGAGCAGTTGCCAATCTTGACATCCCTGATGGATCTGGTTTGTCAATGGAGTTATTTTCTGACCACCGAATCCAGAACATGATTGCGGCTCACTCCCTTGTGCGATATAGATCGGGGCGGGTCACCCAGTATACAGAGTCACTGCTACTGGTTTCCTTCCTGCAGTCTCGGGAAGTGGCGATCTCCTCCGCAGCATTGGTGCACTACATGGAGACCGCGATATCCTGTTCTGATCCCTCAGCACCATCTAGTTACCTCTCCCAAGGCGTGCACTCTGTGTTTAACCTCATGTTGCCTGACGGTCAACTGCGGATGGGGTGGCGAATTCTACGAACATTCGTCAATGGGTTTGGTAACCTCCCAATGGAATGGAGACGGGGGTTCGCTGAGAGTTTCTTCACCCTTTCGCGCCAGCTGGTGCCACAATCACAGGGAGACACTGAAACGAACTCATCAGTGAGGGGGCTTGAGGAGATCCTTACATGGGAGTATTTTCACGAAGCTGAACAAGAACCAGAGTTCACCGATTCGGAGTTCAGCGGGTTGGATTGGATAGCCATGGCATGGTCACTCTGTTTATCTCATCCGTGGAATATTAGGGTTAATGAGGAATTCGTGCTCAGAGCACTTTGCAAACTCCTCGATGCAGCTCCATACTACAAGGTCATTCCCATTATTCCCAAACTTCGCGAGTTCATCGAGTGGTTTGATGATACTGATCTCCCCGAGTACCGTCTCATGATCTCCTCGCGGGTAAAGGAAGCAGTTCGTAGGCAAGAGGAGATTGAGGCGTTCCACAGGTTCGACAAATTCCATTGTATGTTGTATATATAGGCGGCACAGCTTCAGATTTCTTTGTAAACAAGGGTACTATGAATTCCGTTTCCTTATTTTGACACAGCGACATAGACCGGAATCGCAATGAATGACCACCAGTCCCGACCCCTGAGATCTTTCACAATATGGAAAAAAAGAAAGGGACAAGGTCAGGAAACTAGGGGGCAATGGGCCTACCATTTACAGAATATCTCATTCCCGTCATATTTTAACAGTCAGGCCTGAAATTGCTTCTCGCAAACTCACCATTCGATTGGGGAAACCATGTGGCCTTATCTCCATTGCCCAAGGAGCGAGGTCTGTTGGAGTTGCAAACAACTAAGGGCAGCCTACTTGGCAACTTTATGAACCCACAAAAACCATCATAGCTCGTGGCAAGCGTACATTACGGTCATGGTCCAAGCATGGCCCAATAATGACGATCACCCCAGCTACCCCGACGTTGCCACATGTAATTGTCATTAAATGCCCGAGTAGCTCCCTTCCTTTAAATGGTAAAGCAACATTATCTATATTATACGGGCTGTCCCATCGTTTAGCCCAGGTGCCGTCGAACCCACAAGTGACAAGAAGAGAGCAAACAAAAGGTCTAATTGTACAGGCACTCAATCATATGAACCACATGAATCATCCTCATACGTTCGTCAACTGTCAGACAAGCTCTCAGTCAGACCCTTGCGACTCCTTATAGCAAGCCTACACGCAAAATAAGAATACCCGTCAGCTCTCTCTGATCGTGCACTACGACGGTAGCAACGATGAACAGAAATTCGCACCTTGATCTCCTCCAGGTACTTCTTCTCAACCGCCTTCCGCTGTACTTTCTGCGCAGCAGTGACTAACCCGCTCTCCGGCGTCCACTCTTCGGGGCTGAGCACGACACCCTGCACAATCTCGATCGCCTTGAACTCATTCTTCTTCGCGATCGCCTGTAAGTCCCGGAGGTAGAACTCCTTCAGGGATTGATCCTCGCACAGCTTATGGAGGTCCGTGTCTGGCGCAGGCAAGTTGGCGTTGGACGCGAGCAACTCTCGGAGGTGCACCTCGTGCGGAAAGAGGATCACGATCGGTTTCTGCGACTCGGACGTTGCGTGCACGCATAAGTTCGCGGCGTAATGGCACGTCTTATAGGTGGTCTCGAGGCGTTCGAGAGCAATGTATTCCCCTCCTTGTAACTTGACCAGGTTCTTGACTCTGCAGGACCGCAGTCAGAAAGGTCGTCGAGGATAAGAGCGGTTACACTCACCGGTCGATGATCGTCATCGTGCCGTCTTTCTGCCACTGACCAACATCCCCGGTACGGAACCATCCATCTCCAGGGAAGATCGTAGGGTCTGCGTTCAAATCGTCCCGCTTGTAGTAGCCCTTCGTAATCGAGGTACCGCGAATCCAGATCTCGCCCTGGGACGGATCGGCGCTTGCCTTGTAGCCAGCTTCGGGGACGTCCACGAGCTTGATCTCGACCGAGGGCGAAGGAAGACCGACATTACCGAACTGCAAGAACTCGGGCGGGAGGATCGTGCACATGCTTAAATAAAGAATCAATATTAGGGTTCGATTTCACTGAGAGGGATACTCACCCGCAGGATTCCGTCAGACCGTAACCTAAAGGAAGGGTCCAGGTGAGCAAATTTCTGTGGACGAGCCGGGAGAAGTCTCACCCTGAAGAACCGTAACAAGTGCAGTGCTCAAAAACTGCTGCGTCTCAACTGATAAGGCAGCACCACCATTAAGTACATAGCGCAGTCGGCCACCGGTCTGGGCTTTGACCTGGCTAAACACGACCGAATCGACGATGTTGCTCAAGATGGGCACGTTAGCCTTCTTGATTGACATGCTGCCCCTGAAGACGCTCTTCTTCAACGGGGTCATCTTGTTGACATTGTTGAGGATGCCCTTGCGGATTGTCTCCCAGATCTGGGGGACGCCGATCATGATCGTTGGCTTGCACTCCTTGAGATCGCCCTGGCAGTTGCGCACAGACGCGTCGGTGAGTGTGCGGATGCGGCCGTACCCGATTTGCAGGCCGACGTACCCCATCGCGAGCTCGACGACGTATTCGAGGATATGCGCGAGTGGGAGAAAGGCAAGGAAGGTATCCTGCTCGGGTGCGAAGATGTGGCCCATGAGCGATTGGATCGCACCCACTGCGGCGATGAGGTTTGCCT
>Ga0307515_10001892_pt1 | contig 46582 bp, 37 predicted proteins | sample 17_EM_MG_FD_194513 | JGI IMG/M metagenome (GOLD analysis project Ga0307515, IMG submission 194513) | Populus trichocarpa ectomycorrhiza microbial communities from riparian zone in the Pacific Northwest, United States - 17_EM | ecosystem: Host-associated > Plants > Roots > Unclassified | place... | reverse complement strand
AGCCCGGCCTTCGCCCAGAGCCCGGCCTTCGCCCAGAGCCCGGCCTTCGCCCAGAGCCCGGCCTTCGCCCAGAGCCCGGCCTTCGCCCAGAGCCCGGCCTTCGCCCAGAGCCCGGCCTTCGCCCAGAGCCCGGCCTTCGCCCAGAGCCCGGCCTTCGCCCAGCCCTCGCCCTCGCCGACCGCATGCTGTGGACCTTGATACGCCCAGGTGTCGACGAACCTGAAGTCACCAAGATCGCCACCCCACATCCCACACCCCACAAACCCGCATCAAGATTCAGCAGGGGTGCGGTTGTTGGCGCCGGGCCGGCAAAGGGTCACTCCAGACGCCTGAATCGATCAGCGGCCGGCTGGGCCGTCCGGCTCGCCGATGGTGAGCACGATCGCTCCCAGTCGTTGCTCGGTCTCGACCCGGCGGTGGGCGGCCGCCGCCTCCGCCATCGGGTAGACCCGGTCGACGATCGACTGGATCTTGCCGGCTTCGATCATTTCGGTGAGTGTCGCGAGAGCCTCCGTTGTTTCGGGGGCGAGCGCCACCGTGACGGCTTTGTCGGTGAGGCGGGTGGTCAGCACCGAGCGGACGAGCACCGACAGCCGGGGATTGCCGTTGAGATAGCGACCGCCCGGTTGGAGCATGCCGATGAGACGGCGGTACGGGCTCCCGGGGACCATGTCGAAGATGACGTCGAACCTCCGGCCGGTGGTCGTGACATCGCCGGCGGTGTAGTCGAGGAAATCGTTGGCCCCGATGGCCCGTACGAGATTTTCCTTGATCCCGTGGTCGACCGCCGTGACCTGGGCGCCCATCGAGTGGGCGAGCTGGACGGCGTGGGCGCCGATGCTGCCGCCGGCCCCGTTGATCAGCACCTGTTCGCCGGGTTTGATGCTCGCGCGCCGCATGAAGTGCAGGGCGTTGAGCCCGCCGAGCGGGACGGCGGCGGCCTCCACGAACGTCATGTTTCGTGGCTTGGGCCCGATGGTGGCGCGCTCGGGCAGGACGACGTATTCGCCGTAGGCGCCCATGCGCAGGCCGGTGGAGCCGTAGACCTGGTCGCCGGGGGAGTAGCGGGTGACCCGCCCGCCCACCGACACCACCTCGCCGGCGAAGTACATGCCCAGGATGCGACGTCTCGGCCTGCCGATGCCCATCGCGATCCGCAGCGGCAGCCAGAACCATTTCACCGAATACCGGAAGCTTCTGAGCTCACAGTCACCCTTGGTGGCCTCGGCCGCCCGCACCCTGATCAGGATGTCCTGGTCGCCCGGGGTCGGCGTGGGCACGTCGGTCAGCCGCAGGACGTCGGGCCCGCCGTAGCGGGTGTAGGTGACGGCTTTCATGAAGCCCATCTCTCCCAGGCCGGCATCCGGCGTCGACGATGAAGCGTCTCGTCCGTAAGGATACGGTCGGACCCCGCCCGTGCTGGGCAGCATCGAAGCAACCCCGTTCGTCGCTGGCGCCATGACACCGCGCTAGCCGGCTTCCAGCGCAGGCAGCCGGACTCAGCTGATACCAGTCATGCGAACGCTCTATTTCCGGGACGTTAACGCGCATTGATGTACTGCCTCCCACATCCTCGTAGGGAGCGCACATGGCAGGAATCATCAGCCGACGAACCCGACCTACCTCGATCGTCCTGGCCACGGTCCTGGCGGCCGTACCCGCGGTCGGGCAGCCGACCGCCGCGCGGGCCGACACCGCCGTCGCGGCGGTGCCCGGATCGGTCACCGTGGCCGCCGGCGAGACCTGGGTCGTCCCGCGGACCGTCCACCTTCGCTCGCTGACGATCGCGGCCGGCGGCGCCGTGGTCGCCCCAGCGGGCTACAGCCTCACCCTGACCGTCGACCGGGTCGAGACCGGGCAGTCGCTCACCGAGACCGGCGGCGCGGTCACCCGGATCGCGGCGGGTACCTACCGCGGACGGATCGTGCTCACCGTCGCCGAGGCCAACCCGGTCGCCTGGCAGACACTCACCTTTCCCCTCCGGCAGGCGCTGTACGTCGGGGCGACCGGCGTCGTCGACGCCAAGTCCGTCCGGGACGCCGTGTCCGGCGGCCGGATCACCGCCGACGCCGCCACCGACGTCCGCATCGCCTCGACCGGCGAGGCCTTCAACGGCGTCTACCTCAGGGACGGCGACTACCGGCTGGTCCGACCGACGATCTCGCTCTCCGGCAACGGGCGTTCCGACTTCGTCGGCTACGGCGCGGCGGTCGTGGCCACCGGCGCCGACACCCGGCTGGTGGTCGACGGCGCCACCATCACCAACCGAGGTTCCGTACGCACCGGCGTGGTCGCCGACGGCGGCAGCAACGTCATCGTCAAGAACTCTCGCATCCACACCGGCGACGGCGTCCTGCCGGCCGGCTACCAGTCCACGGTGGACCTCACGTACATGCAGCAGGCGCCGTGGATGCTCGGGATCGTCGGCACCGTCCGGGCGACCAACCTGCTGGGTGTCAACACCAGGGCCTCCTACCTCAACTCGAGTATCTCGTCCGAGGGCTGGGGCGTACTGTCCACCGACACCGGGCAGAACGGCCAGCTCACCGCGATCAACAGCACCATCGGCACCGGCGGCGAAGGCTACGGCTCGTACGCCATCGGCAACGCGACCGAACGGTTCCTCGGCTCGAGGTTCGACGTCGACACCTACGCGGCCATCAACCGGGGCGGCTCGATCTACTACGGCGACAGCACCCGCGCGGCGGTCAGCGAGCTGAACAGCCGGCTTGAACTCGGCCTGAGCCCCCGCGAACTCGCCGCCCTGCCGGTGCGCAACTCCATCGTCAACTCCCGGCGCTGGGGCGTGATGTGGCACGGCCCCGGCACCGTCGACGTCAGCGGTGGCACCCAGATCAACACCGCGCTGGCCACGTTCCTCGACAAGGGCCAGCAGGTCGGCATCACGGTGGACGGCTCGCGCGGCGCCCGCCTCAACCCGGCGAACGGCATCATCATGCAGATGATGGAGGATGATGATCCCGGGCCGCAGTTCGTCGACGGGAAGCTGGTCAACACCGGCGTCTACCACGAGCCCACCGGCGAGCCGACCCGGAACGGTTCCTTCGACGTGACCGCGATCCACCAGCAGGACGCGGCCGCGACCTTCGCCGACATCACGCTGCGCGGCGACTTCCTCAACGGCATCCGCGGCGGCGCCGCCGGCAGGAACATGGTGCTGACCTTCGACGACTCGCGGATCACCGGGGTCATCTCGGCCACCGCGACCCGGCACGCCGTCGACACCATCACCGCCGCCGACTACCTGCAGCTCGGGCAGGTCACCAACACCGCCCGCCCGGTTGTGAACAACGGCGTCATCGTCACCCTGGACGGCACCAGCCGGTGGACGGTGACCGGCACGTCGTACCTCAGCAAGCTGATCATCGGCTCCGGCGCCACGCTCACCGCGGCGCCCGGCCACCGGGTCGGCATGACAGTCGACGGCGTACCCACCGCCATCACCCCCGGCACCACCTACACCGGCGCCATCGTCATCACCAGGAGCTGACGCGCGGTCGACAGGCCCGGTGTCGCAGGACACCGGGCCTGTCGGCCACTCCGACGCCGTGCGGCTCCGGGAGCGGCTCGACCGCCCCGGCGCGTGATCGGGTTCTCTCCCCCCTTCGTGCCACTCGGTCGCCCGCGCCCATCGACCCCGGGCGCCGCTCCGAAGTCCCGACAGAGTCGGCCGGACGGCCGGGCACTGAGGGAGGAACCTGATGCGTTCGAGGACAGGAACGGTCAAGCGCGTGTCGCTGGCCGCGGCCGCACTGACCGCGGGAGCGGCGATCGCCGCCGTCGCGACGGGGACGGTCTCGATCGGTACGCCGTTCTCGGGCGCCGACGAACCGGCGCCCGAGTTGGTCGGGGCGAGGAGCACGGTGGGCGACGGCTACGGCAACCGCGGTGATCTCTTCGTCGCCACCCAGGACAACCGCCTCTACCGGTTCGACAAGCTGGGCGCCGGCCGGCAGGAGCTCAACGTGGCCATCACCGGCCTGGCCGGCGGCGAGCGCCTGCTGGGCATCGACACCCGGCCGGCGAACGGCCAGTTGTACGCCGTCGGCAGCACCGGCCGGCTGTACGTGATCGACCCGATCAGCGGCGCGGCCGCCCCGGTCGGCGCCCCGTTCGCCACCGCGTTGTCCGGCAAGCGGTTCGGTGTCGACTTCAACCCCACCGTCGACCGGTTGCGGGTCGTCAGCGACACCGGGCAGAACCTGCGCATCGACCCGACGACCGGTGCGGTGGCGGGCGTCGACACCGCCCTGAGCCGCAAGGGTGTGACGGCCGCCGGCTACACCAACAGCGTGGCGGGCGCCACCTCGACCGCCCTGTACGACATCGACAGCACCAAGGACAGCCTGGTGCTGCAGGGCACCAAGCCCGGCGTCACCCCGGTCGTCTCGCCGAACACCGGCATGCTCTTCCCGGTCGGCCGGCTCGGCATCGACGTCGTGGGCCTGGACGGCTTCGACGTCGTGGGCGCCGCCAAGAGCGCGACGTTCAACGAGGCGGACTACACCGCGCTGGCCGCGGTCCGGATCAAGGGCGGCGACGGCACCCGGCTGGTCCGCATCGACCTGCGCAGCGGCCGGGCGACCCCGAGGGTGAAGCTGGCCGGCACCGTCGTCGGCATCACCGCCTCGGCCGGCGCTCCGGTCACTGTCTACGCCACCACGGCCAAGAACGACCTGGTGAGCTTCGACCGCGACACCCTGCGGATCCGGGCGCAGCGGCCGATCACCGGGCTGGCGCCCGGCGAGAAGGTGCTGGGCATCGACACCCGGCCGGCGAACGGGCAGCTCTACGCGCTCGGCAGCACCAACCAGGTCTACACGGTCAACCCGAGGACCGCGGTGGCCACCGCGGTGGGCACCCCGTTCAGCCCGGCCGCGTACGGAAACGGGGTTGGTTTTGACGTCAACCCCGCGGTCGACCGGCTGCGCGTGGTCACCTCGACCGGGCAGAACCTGCGCCTCGTCCCCGACACCGGGGCAGTGGCCGGTGTGGACAAACCGCTGGCGTACGCCGCCGGCGACCGCAACGAAGGCACCAAGCCCAAGGTGGCGCACGCCGCGTACGCCAACAACCGGGTCGGCACGACCAGCACGACCCTGTACGACGTCGACACCGGCACCGACGCGCTGGCGGTCCAGAACCCGCCGAACGACGGCACCCTGCGCACCACCGGCAAGCTGAAGCTGAACGTCGACAGCGCCGGCGGCTTCGACATCGCGGCCGACGGGGACGCCATCGCGGCGTTCTCCCGCTCCGGCGGCAGCCGGATCTACTCGGTGAACGTGGACACCGGCAAGGCCCGGCTCATCGGCAGGCTCGGCCGCGGCAGCGTCCTCACCAGCCTCACCGTCGCCCCGCGCGGCGTGTAACGCCAAGCCCGCCCCGGCCCTCGACATCGGAGGGCCGGGGCGGGCCGTGCCGGGTCAGCGCAGGCTCTTGCGCCGCTTCTTCTCGGAGATGAGGATCGCTCTCGCGTCCTGCTTGCTCAGGCCGAGCTCGTTCAGCAGTCGGCGGTGCGGCATGCTCAGCAGGAACCCGATGCCGACGCCGACCAGGGCGCCGGGCAGTAGCGATATCCCGGCCATGGCCAGCAGGACGATGATCACCACGAGGACGATGACCGCCACCAATGCCGAGATGTTGAGATTGCGTTGGGAGCGGACCAGCCGGTCGATCTCGCCGGGGGTAAGACTGGACACGGGAACACTCCGATCGTCGGCAACGGCGAGAATATAGCCGGACCGGCGAGCGCGCGAGGCCCTGGTTGGACACAGTTGGACAAGCACGGACTCAGCCGACGGCCGGCGGCTCGGGCCAGGATTCGTCATCCCAGCTCACGTCGGCCGGGAGCCGGGCGGCGTACCCCGGGTCCTTCGCCAGTCTGGTTCGGACGCTGGCGTGCACGCGCGCGCCGGCCGGGACAGGCCGGCGGCGGCGCAGCGCGAGCGCCCATTTCCAGCCCATCCGGTGAATGGCTCCCGCGGCGTCTGATTCCGCGGGCGGATAGCGGCGCGAGTATCGCTGCGGCCGCACCAGCAGGCCCTCGGCGCGCGCGCCGTCCACCATCCAGCGCAGCGTCACCCGGCCGAGCTCGGGATGGTCGTCGAAGCCGCCGCCGACGTCGGAGTGCACACCCGCGAACCAGGTCTCGGTGACGTGCGGCGGGCCGGCCGGTGGGACCGGGATCAGGGATTCCCGGTACGGCCGCCGCTGCTCGTCGATCGCAACCGCGTGGCGCACCACCCGGACGTTGGGCAGCTTGTCGGTGTACGGCCAGTGGATGTCGCGCAGGACGCGGGTGGCCTTCACGGTGTCGAACACGCCGAGGTAGTCGACGGGCAGGGCGAGCGACGGCGGTGCCGGGCTCACCGCGAGCGCCGCCGCGAAGCGGTCGATCCGGCGCCAGCCCTCCGCCCGGGTGAGGTCGGAGTCCTTTCCGGTGCGCCGGGCGTAGACCCGCACCGCGTACGGCACCAGGTTTTCGCTGCCCGGCCGCAGCAGGCCGACCCGGTAGAGCATGCCGCACAGGGCGCGTGCGGTGTACGCGCCGCGGCTGAACCCGAAGACGAAGACCTTGTCGCCCGGCTGCCAGGTGTTCATCAGGTACGCGTACGCCTCGCCGAGGTTCTGCCGGAGGCCCCGGCCGAGCGCGAGCCCGCCCAGCCGGGAGAGCCGCTGCGCCGCGCCGCTCCACGCGGAGGGCGCGGCGAAGGTGCCCACGCCGGGGTCGTAGTAGACGACCTGCCGCGCCGGGTCGCTCAGGTCGAGCAGCTCGACGATCTTCAGGATGTTCGTCGCGCCCTGGGCCTTGACCTCGTTGCCGGTGCCGTCCAGACAGACCACGATGTTCTTGCCCATGACTCATCCTCCTGCGGACTGCCGGTACGACGGCGGGTACTCGTTCGCGGCCACGATGTCCACCTCGGGGAACTGGCCGGCCAGCAGGCTCCGCGCCACGGCCCGGGAGTGCTGGGTCGCGGTGACGAGGACCGGCTGCGGCCGGCGCGCCTGCTCCTGCGCCAGCTCGATCAGGCGGGCGATCTCGAGGTGGCCGAGGCCGGTGGGCACGATGCCGTCCCACAGCGGCAGCGCCGCCAGGGCCGCGTCCAGGTCCTGCGAAACGCGTACCGCCTCGAAGGTGACCACGCCGGGGGCGAGCCGCGCCGCCTCCTCGCGGATCTCCTGCCGGGCGTAGGAGACGAGTTGGCGCGGGCACTGCCCGGCGTCGGTGCCGGTGCCGCGCAGCGGCTCGGCGAGACGCACCACGTCCCGCCCGGCCCCGGCGGACGGGACGTCCAGCAGCAGGACCATCAGCCGGGCCGCGTTGCGGACCGGGACCCGCTCCTCGACCAGCGCGCGGGCCAGCAGGGCCAGCCGGGGGTACGAGTGGCGCTCCTGCACGATCCCGACGAGTTCGGGCAGCGCCAGCCGCAGGTCCTCGACCGTTCGCTGCACGTCGGAGAGGGAGACGAACCAGGAGGCGTGCCGGCGCAGCGCCCGCTCGGCGAACGACGCCAGATCGCTGACCGTGGCGTCGTCGGGCAGCGGCCGGGGTCCCAGGACGACGTGGTTGAGCCGCAGCGCGCAGGTGCCGTCGGGCACGTCCGCCACGACGATGGCGATGTCCGGGAAGGTGACGCCCAGCGAGGTGAAGAGCCGGCGCCGCATCGCGACGAACGCGTCCGGGTCCGCGCCGCGCGTGGTCACCCGCCGCAGGGTCGGCTCGCCGAGCCGGATCTCGATCGCCGGGGGGCGCAGCGCGTCGATCGCCACCTCGGCGAGCTCGCCCGCGGTCTGCACCACGTCGTTCTGCTTCCGCAGCGCCGCGGCGAGCGGGCCCAGGTCCGCGACGCTGACGCCCTGCGCGACGACGTACTGCAGCGCCGCGCCCACGAGCGTGTCCTGGTAGTCGCCGATGCCGGCCTCGCGCGCCCGCCGGACCAGGGCGTCCCGCTGCGGCGCCGCGATCAGCACCCGGGGGTCCCGTTCGAGGATCAGCCCGAAGACCGTCTCCAGCGCCTCGGGCCACCGGGGGTTGGCCGGCAGCGACCATGCGTCCGGCAGCGACCGGGCCGCCAGCGCGTCCGCGATGCCGTCCGGCGACCGGACCGGGCAGCCGGCGATGAAGAAGGTCGGCTCGTCACTCTCGCGCCGGACGATCGGCAAGACCGTCACGACGGGGTCGACCGGGATGCCGAGATCCGCGGCGTGCGCGCGGACCGCCGCGGACACCGCCTCGGCGCAGGCCGAGGTGTCCACGCCGGGGCTCGGCACCAGCACCTCGACGTCGAGGCGGTGCGGCCGGACCAGATGGACGACCTCGCGGAACGCGTGCTGGATCGAGGACAGCAGGGCGCGCGGGGTCGCGTCGGGTGGTGTCACGGCAGTTCCTCCTCGCTCAGCACCCAGAACGGCCCGGGAAGAAGCCCGCTCAGCACCCGCCAGAGGAACGGCCGCAGGCGCGGGTCGCGGACGACGATGAGCGGGCCGGGCGCCGCGGCGCGCCAGACCAGGACGCGCTCGGCGAGCGCCGCGACGTCCTCGCGGGCCAGCTCCCAGGTGCCCGTCTCGGTGCTGGACAGGCCCGCGGCGTACCCCGCCTCGAGGTCCGCGGGCAGGACCGCGGGCGGCGGATCGAGGGCGCGGGCCGGCGCGAGCCGGTGCTTGATCGTGCGGCGTACCTCGGGCAGCAGGTCCAGCGCCGACCAGTCCGGTCCGGCCCGGCACACCACCTGGAAGATCTCCTCCTGGTCCACGATCGGCACCTGTTCGCGCAGCAGCAGCCGCAGCAGCCGGAGCAGTTCGAGCCGGTCGGCCCGGCTCAGCCGGTCGGCGTCGGCGGTGTGGGTGGGCGTCCGCTCCGGCATGGCCGAGAGCCAGAGCCCGACGTCGTCGATCGAGAACATCCGTGGCAGGTTCCCGCGGATGACCGCTTCCAGGCGCCGCACGACGAACTGCGCGGCGCTGCACGACCGGTCGCCGTCGGGGCCGGTGTCCGGCGGATGCTCGACCCACCGGCCCGGGCTGCCGACGAGCGGGTCGGCGGCGTCGGCCGCGGCGAGGTCGCCGGACGCGCCGGGGTCGAGGGTGAAGAACCGGCCGGGCGGCACCCGGCCGTGGGTGAGCGGCACTTCGTAGAGCTCGATCTCGTACCCGCCGGGGTCACCCGCGCCGAGCGGCTTGGCGTCGATCACCGGCAGGAAGACCCCGGTCTCCCGCTCCACCCGCGCCCGCATCTCGGTGAGGAGCTCGCCGAAGGACCGCCCGGACGCCGGGTCCCGGCCCAGCAGCGCCTCGTCGACGTGGACGATCAACGGGACGGCGAGCGGGAACAGCTGGGTGGCGTGCACGTCCTCCTGGCTCACGCCCAGCAGCACGGCGAGGTCCATGGCGGACTTCAGCCGCCCCGCGGCCGCGACGGCGGCCCGATCCGCGCCGGAGCCGTCGAGCAGGTGGGACCCGGCGTCGACCACCTTCCAGTACTGCTCCGGCCGGACGATGAGGTGGATCAGCGATTGGCGCAGGGCCGCCCTGGTCGCGTCCGGCAGATCGGGCGGGAACGCGGGCACCACGTGCTCGGCGAACTCCGCGGGCCGGTCCAGCGCCACGGCGGACAGCGACGCTCGCAGGTGCGTCGAGGCGAGCAGCAGCGGGTCCGGCGCCGGCGCGCGCCCGAGGGCGGCCAGCAGACCGGTGTATCCGCGCATCGCGGCGTCCTGATCGTCGGCGAAGGCCCGGTCGTCGGCGGCGTTCTGCAGCCGCAGGGCCGCGGCGGTCATCCCGTACGCCGCCTCCGCGCTCCCGCCGCGCGCGAGGTCGAGGTAGCGCTCCAGCGCCTGCCCGGTCCGCCCGCCCGCCATGTCGAGCCGGCCGAGCCCGGCGAGCGCGGCCTCGTGGGCGTCGCCGCCGGCCTCCTCCGCCAGGGCGGTGGTCAGTTCCTCGGCCGAGCCGGCCGGGCCGGTCAGCTGGTCGCGGCGGTGCCTGATCCCGGCGACCAGGTCCTCGACCGCCGACCGGGCGGGCTTGGCGTGCTCGGCGCCCTCGACCAGGTCGCGCAGCCACGGCAGCTCGACGTCGCGGAGATAGCCCAGCGCGAAGACGCTGCGGGTCATGGCGATGCCGTCGAGCACGTACGCCCGGCCCTCGACGATGTCGCCGGTCGCGCCCCGGGCGAGCAGCGCCTGCCCGAGTCCCCAGCGGATCGCGGCGTCGTCGGTGTCCTCGTCGACGGCCTTCCGGTACAGGTCGATGGCCTGGTCGTGGTGGCCGGCGAGGTAGCAGGCCTGCGCCACCAGGTAGGACCGCTGGGTCGGCACGGCCTGGTCGCGCCGGTCGCAGACCTGTTGCGCCGCTTCCCGGGCGGCCTCGCGCCGGCCGAGCAGGTGCTCGCAGACCGCGACGAGCAGGTCGTGCAGTGCGGGGTCGCCGGGCGTGACGGCCTGGAGCAGGTCCAGCGCCTGCTGCGGCCGGCCCAGCGCCACCAGCAGCTGACCCATCCGGTTGACCAGCCACGGCTGCCCGGAGCGGAGCCCGTGCCCGTCGAGCAGCGTCAGGGCCTCCGCATACCGCTCCACCTCCATGAGGGCGAGCAGGTGCTGGTCGAAGACCAGCTCGTCGTCGCGGTCGTGGCCCAGGGCGCCGGCGCTGAGATCGAGGGCGGACCAGCGGTGGCCCAGCAGCCGGTAGGCCTGCGCCAGCTGCGCGGCCACCCGGGCGTTGCCGGGGTCCGCGAGCAGACCGCGTTCCAGCACCGCGGCCGCCTCCCACGACGGGCGCGGGCGGTACAGGTCGCCGCTCTGCTCGTGCGCGATGAGCGCCATCGTCAGGTACGCCCAGGGCGCGTCCCGGTCCGGCAGGCCCAACGCGTACGCGTGCCGCCACGCCTCCGTGGCGTGATCGAGCCGCCCGAGGTCGACGGTGCCGTCCTCGTGCACGGCCCGGATGCGCAGCACCTCCGCCCGCTCGTAGGCGTACCGCGGGTCCTGGGGCTGCAGGCCGCAGGCCTTGTCCAGGTACGTCATGGCGCTCGTCTCGTCGCCGATCCACGCGTACCGCCGGCCGGCCTCCCAGAACGCCTCCGCGGCCTGGGAAGGGCGGTCCGGCCGCTTCTCCAGCGCCCGGCCCAGGTCGACGTAGGCCTTGCGCTCGGGATACTCGCCCGCGCCCCGGATGCCCAGCCCGAGCGCCCGGCGGATGACCCGGGCCGCCGCCGGAGGATCGGTGTCGCGGACCCGGCGGCCGTACTTCCAGAGCAGGTTCGGCGGAACGGGCGCGAAGAGCTCGCCGGCGACGGCGCGGGCATCGCCGGCCTCGACGGCGTCCTCGTACCATTCGTCGGCCCGGCTGAAATGCTCGGAGCTCTCCGCGATGAGGCCACGCAGCACGTAGCCGGCCGGTTCGCCGGCCGCCAGGCGCAGCGCCAGGCGGCACTCTCGGGTCGCGCCGCGCGGGTCCTCGCTGGCGAGCAGGCACTCGCCGAGCACGGTGTGCACCGCCGCCGCGGTCGGGGCCGGCACCTCCTCGGGCAGCGCGTCGATCAGCTTGAGGCCGAGGTCCTTGGCCCGGGGCGGGTCGCCGATGCCGCGGCTGACCGCCCGCAGCCGCATGCACCACGCCCGCAGCCGCAGCTCGGCCGGGAGCGCGTCGGCGAGCGCCGACTCGGTGAGCGTCTCCAGCGCGGGCAGGCTCGCGGCGAGGTTGCCGTCGCGCGCCGCGCGGGCCGAGGTGAACATGCGGCGGGCGAGGTCGCGATCGGCGAGCAGCTCGGGGGCCCGGCTGAGCTGCGTGCAGACGTCGAAGCGGGCCACCGTGAACGCCTGCGCGTAGCCGCGCAGCCAGGCCCCGGCGGCCGTACCCGGGGCAGCCTGCTGGACGCCCAGCCGGAGCAGATCCCACCACGCGGTGCTGAACGGCTCCACCCGGGACCGGCGTTCCTGCCGCTCCTGCAGATCGGCCCGCAGCGCCTCGATCAGTTCCCGGCTCTGCTCCAGCTGCCCGATGGCGTCCTCGATGGCCTTGCGGGCCTGCTCGTAGCCGTCGGCGCGGCGTACCCGGGCCACCACGGACGCGACGGTCCGGCGGGCCGGGCGCGGCAGGTTCCGCGCGCCCAGCCGCTGCTCCGCGGCGTCCGCGAGCTGCCGCAGGTCGTCGCGGTCGGGCGAGGCCGGCTGCTCAGCCATCACGCACCTCCAGCTGGGCCTGGACGAGCTTGACCAGGGCCAGGAACACGCGGGCGAGGTCGGCCCGGTAGGCGTACGACCGGGCCTGGCGGGACAGGCGCCGCTCGACGTCGGGCAGCTGCGGCGGCCACGGATCGAGCTTGCGCAGGATCTTGCCGACGTCGCCGCGGGCCTGCACCGGCTCCTTGACGCCGTCGAGTTGCTGCAGCAGCCATTCCAGCGTCGACCGGGGCGGCGCCTGGGTGGTGGACACGCTGCTCGGGCCGGCGTCCGCACCGGCCGCGGTGCCCTGCCGGATCAGGAGCTGGCTGTCGATGCTCTGCATGTAGAGCAGCGGCGAGCCGAAGACCGGGTCGTCCTCGACCTGGGTGAACAGGTCGGAGCGGGCGTCCTGCACCGCCTCCTCGATGGTCTTGGTCCCGGCGAGCTCCTGGTAGAGCATCTTGACGAAGCGTCCCGCCGCGTTGCCGCTCAACGGGTACTGCATCGCCAGGACCGTCGGGATACCGCAGCCGATCAGGTCCGGGGCGAGCCGCTCGAAGGTCACCTCGAAGTCCAGCGGGGACGGCTCGCACAGGTGCAGCACGACGAGCCGCACGCGGTCTTCCGGGACGAGCTTCTCGTTGTCCCGGAAGAGGTTCACCAGGACCTGCGGGCTGCGCCAGCGCGCCGCCACGCCGTCGTCGAGGTAGATCTGCATGATGTCGTTGCCCTGCGGGTCCCGGTGCCGCCGGCAGAGCCCGACGATGTGCACCACGTGGGGGCAGTCGGCGTTCAGCATCGCGGCGGCCTTGTCCTCGCTCCACCGGTCGAGGATGTCGGAGTCGATCTTCGTGCTGTACTCGTCGGGTTGCCGCAGCGCGGTGAGCAGATTGACCCGCTGCTCCCGGTAGGCATCGCCGTCCGGCAGCGTGACCAGGAACCGTACCCGCAGCGGCGGCTCCTGCGGGATGGTGCGGACCCGTCCCTCGGGCAGCAGGCTGCGGCTCAGCACGAGGCGGTGCTCCTTGGCGAGGAACTCCTCGTCGGCGTAGAGCAACTCCCAGGGGAACTGGGCCAGGTTCACCGCGCTGCGGTCGAAGCGGAGCAGCAGGCGCAGCGTCGCGCCGGCCGCGGCGGCGGATCCGCGAGCGACGTTGAAGCCCTCCCGCACCCCTCCGGTGAAGATCGTGGCGTACAGGTGCCGGCCCAGCACGGTGGAGGTGTTGCGCACCGGCAGTTCGGCGTACTCGTCCTGCTCGCTGACCCGGATGAGGGCCGTCCACCGGTTCAGCCACTTGCGGAGGACGTCGATCGTCGCGAGCAGCAGGCGGCGTTCCTCGTCGTCCTCCCGCACGGTCACCGGCTCGAAGCGGCGGTCCTTGCGCTCCGGCGTGTCGAGCGTGCCGCTGATCGAGGTCCGGGTGACGTCGACGCGGTATTCGTAGTCCACTTCCATGCTCATCCCTCGCTGCTCGCCGCCGGCAGCAGGACGGCGTCCCGGCTGTACAGGTAGATCACGGGTATGCCGGGCAGCCGCGCGTCGGTCTCGTAGAGCACCTCCAGCGACCGCCGGCCGGACTGCACCGCCTCGTCGAGCGGCAGCCCGGCGGCCAGGCCGGTGTAGAGGCCCTTGCTGAAGGCGATGGCCGTCCGGTTGGTGACCGCGTACTGCATGGCGACCACGCACTGCACGCCGCGCCGGATGAGCCGCGGCGCGATGCCGGCGAAGCTGGCGCCGTAGTCGGCCTGCGCACCCGCGCAGGCATGCAGGAACACCAGCCGCGGCAGCTCCTCCGCCTCGGCGAGCAACTGGGCGAGCACCGCCTCGCCCACCCAGTCGGAGTGGCCGGTCGCGTCCACGAAGGCGACCCGGCCCTGCTCGGCCTCCTCGTCGTAGCGGCCGTGGCCGATGAAGTGGATCAGATCCGGCCGCACCTCCTTGACGGTCTGCGCCAGCGACTCGCGGGTCGGCTGCCGGCACACGGTCACGTCGAGCGGAAGCCGGCCGGCGAGGTCGTCCAGCATCGCCAGGACCGGCTCGGCGACGACCTCGCCGAGGTCGTCCGGCTGCGCGACGAGCGCGAGCAGGCGCGCCCGCGCGGCCGGTGCCATCGACGCCCGGCCGGTCTCCATCGGGATGTACCGGGTCAGCATGCACCGGCGGTCGGTGGCGAGGAAGAACCCGTTGCGCCCCTCCCTGGTCGGGACGTACAGGTATTCCCAGGGCACGGCGGCGAGGTGGGACATCCCCTCGCTGGGGAAGACCAGTTGCAGGCGCAGCCGGTCCCGCGGGCCCATCGTGTTCAGCCGCTGCTCCACCCAGGACCACAGCTCCGGGGGGAACAGCGTGCGATGCAGCAGGCTGCCGAACGCCCGGATCTCCGGCCGCAGCCACTCCCGGCCGCGTTCCCGCAGCCATCGCTCGAACACCCGGATCAGCTCCGCGTCGACACCCCGGAACCCGATCGAGCCCGCCGGCCCTACCGCGCCGTCGTCGCGCCGGCTCGTCACCTCACCGGCCGCCGACACGTTGATCTCGATCTCGGTTACCGTCATCGCGGCCTCCCTGCCACAAGCCCAGCGGTCAAAGAGTGACCGCGACACCCTCGGCCCCGGCCGGGGGACACTCGGCCACGAACCCGTACTTCTCCAGCACCGCCGGCTCGGACCAGGGCGCGGTGCCGGCGGTGCGGTAGTTGAACACGATCCGGCCCCCGGACGGCCCGCTCACCAGCAGCCGGGCGATCGCGGCGCCGTCGGGATGCCCGAAGTACTTGCCGTCGGTCGAGACCCCGAAGATCCGCGCGCGGACCAGGTCGAGCACTTCCCGGGTGACGTTGTAGCGGCTGCCGTGGTGCGGCAGCTTGAACAGGTCGACCGCGAGGACGTCGCGGCCGCGCTCGGCGAGCAGCAGCTCGATTCCGGCCGCGAGGGTGCCGGGTGCGGAGTCGCCGGCGAGCAGGACGCTGTGGCCGCCGTGCTCCGCCAGCAGCACGATGCTGCTGGCGTTCGCCGCCGAGGTGTCGGTCTCGGTCTGCGGCAGCGCGGCCAGGGCCGCGACATCCAGATCACCGAGGTACGCGTCGAGCGCCGGCTCTGCCGTGGCGGGCACCTCGGCGGTGGAGCCGGGCGTGATGCCGGCGCGGCGGCACTCCCGATCCCAGACCCGGCGTAGCGCCCGCAGGTCGGCGTCGCCCGGCGCCAACACCGTGAGCACCAGCCCGCCCGGCAGTTCCCGGCGGGGCAGCGGACCCTCGCGCTCCCGGCGCACCGGCCCGCCGCCGAAGCTGGTGTTCCAGGCGATGCCCCGCGCCCGCAGCAGGGCGCTCACGATCTCGCCCTGCGCCGGGCCGAGCAGGTCGTCCGGCGGCAGGTGCTGGTATCCGTTGAACCAGACCTCGCCGACCTCCACCGCGAGAGCGGCGTCGTTGAGCAGCCGCAGCACGCCCTCCAGGTGATCGGCGTCCACGTGCGTGACCACGAGCAGGTCGACCCGGCGCCGGTCCGGCGGGATGCGCGCGAGGCGGGCGGCGAGCGCCGGGTACGAGCGCGCGGGGCCCCCGTCGACGAGCACCCGGCGCGGCGAGTCCGGCGGGCCGTACTCGATCAGGATGCAATCGCCGTGCCCGGCGGGAAGAAGCTCGATCTTCATCGGAACCGCCCTAGGTCGCCCCCAGGCTACGTTTACGCAGTGTGTCCTCCATGGGACTGTCCGCGAGAAGACATCCACCCCCGTGTCTTCTTGCCGACTGCATGATGGCCGCCGTGGCTGCCGGTGACGACAGTGAGTCATGGCAGTCGTACCGCACTGCTCCGGTGACGGCTCCGGCGTCACGCCGACGTCCGGAGAGGACCCCCGGCCGTGGTTGACGCCCATCGCGTCCGGCAACGACCGCCTGCTCACCTTCCTGCACGAGGCCACGCACAACTGGTGCTTCAACTCGGCCGTGGTCCACGCGCAGATGTACGTGGCCGGGCGCGCCGAACTCAACGCCATGGCGTACCTGATGCTCCAGGACGAACCGGACCCGGAGCGGCGCGCCGCACCGGGCAAGGCGTCGCCCACGCTGCTGCTGCAACTGCTGGGCCAGGCCGTCCGCGCCATGGTCGGTGATCCGCGCCCGCGCCTGGGCGCCACGGTGCGGACCGTACGGGATCAGCTCGGCCGGCACATCCACGACGACGTCATCCGGCTGGAGGTCGTCAGCGAGCTGTTCCGGCCGCTCGCCGAGGGCCTGGCCCTGTTCGCCGAGTACGACGCGGTGTCCCGGTTCGCCAGCCGGGCCTGGAGCCCCCTGCCGCTGGCGGTCGCGTGGAACTTCGGCGGCCGGGAGCGTTTCGAGGCGCAGGCGGAACGCGGCTTCATCGAGCCCTTCTCCACCACGATGATCGCGAGCCAGATCCTCTATGACGCCCGCCTGAGCGAGCGGGCCGTCGCCACCAAGGCCTCGCTGCTGCGGGCGCCCTTCCGCAGCACGGGCGGCGGCTACCTGCCCGGCTACCTCGCGGTCAAGAGCATGTGGCGCAACCTCTTCCGGCAGGAATCGCGGCTGTACGGCGAGTCCGACATGGTGCTGACCTACGTGCGGAACTTCTTCTTCGAGGACCTGGACCTGGCGGCCGAGCTGCTGGCGCCGCCGACCAACAACTGCATCATGAGCACGAACCGGCTGCTCGGCCGCTTCCACGCCCGGATGAGCGAGTTCTTCGAGGCCACCCCGGCGGACCTGACCGCCTTCGAGGACGCGCTGGACAGCGGCGAACCCGTCGAGTCGGCGGGCATGCTGCGCACGCCCGGCCAGCATCACGAGGCGCGCCGGCTGATCCAGGAACGGATCGACGACTTCCAGTCCAGCCCGGCCGCGCGGGTCAGTGACTTCGCGCTGCACCACGCCGTCGACAGCCTGAACTCGCTGATGGCCCTCCGCCAGTTCGTGACCATCATGTCGGTCGACGTCGACGTCGACGAGCGGGGGACGGTCACCTGGCAGGGCCACCAGGTCCTCACCGTCGACCCCGACGACCTGGTCCACCCGGGAAAGGGCGCGCACACGCTGGACATCCTGCTCGGCATGTCGGGCGATCAGGCGCTGAGCCGGGTCGCGGCGATCAGCCGCGGTGACGAGCTGCACTCCGTCACCGTGGTGCTGGGGTCGCCGGAGCAGAAGCAGGCGCTGCGCGAGTCGCTGTCGACGTCCTTCGCCTCCCGCGAGCAACGCGAGTCGATGGCCCGCAACCTGCAGTTCACCGCGGACGCCATCGTCGCCGAGGACTGGGGCCTGCGGATGAACCGCGACCACGTCCGGGAACACCTGAGATCCGTCGTCGACCGGCTCTATCACGACGTCGCGCTGCGCTACAGCTCCGGCTACGACGCGATGGACCGGTGCAGGGAGCTGATGGCCGACCACGGGCTCCGGCCGCTGCTCGGCTCGACGGAGACCCTGCGGCAGGTGGCGCTCCTCGGCCTGGCGGCCAGCCTGAACTCGTACCGCGACGAGCTGGAGATCCAGTTCCGGCGGCGCGGGCTGGATCTGCCGGCCCTGCTGACGACGCTGCGTCAGCGCTGGGAGGAGCACGGGTTCCCACCCCGCGTGCACGAGTCCCCCGGCAAGCGGGAAGTCCTGGTTCCCTTCCTCTGACCGGACCGCTAGGCACCGTCCGGTTCGGTCAGGATCTGGACGTCCCACGGCCCGAGCGGCAGCTCCGCGCCGGCGTCCAGCCGGTCGCCGGTGAGCACGTTCCGGACGGCGGCCGGCAGCGTCACCGCCGCCGGATTCCAGGACCAGTTGTGCACGATGCGCACCCGACGCCCGTCCGGTGCCGTCGCGCCGGCGGCCGTGACGCTCTCCGGCAGGTCCCGCCAGTCGCCGTCCTGGCGGGGGAGCAGCCAGTCGAAGAGGGCCCGGGCGAACGGCTGGTTCGGCACCGTGCCGAGATGGGTGATGCGGCCCCGGCCGTGCGGGTGGGTGGTGGCGGCCGGCCACCGCCCGAAGTGGGGATGGTCGTAGCCGGCGAGGACCTCGGCCCCGGTGGTCTCCAGCGCGTCGGCCCAGCGCTCGGCCGCCGCGTCCGGCGGCAGGACCAGCGACGAGCCGGGTGCGGCGCGCACGGCCAGGGGCCGCGCCAGGTTGCTGAACTCGTCGTATCCGACGCCCGCGGCCGTCGCGAGGCCCGCGGGGGCGGTCCCGGTCCGGGCGCGGGCCTGCTCGTCGGCATATCCGGTACGCGGTCCGAGCACCAGATGACCACCGGCGGCCGCGTAGCCGACGAGCCAGTCGATGGTGGCGTCGTCGGCGAGGTAGAGGCCGGGGACGATCAGGACGGGGTGCCGCGCGGCGGTCTCGCCGGGGGGATGCTCGACCAGCCGGCGGCTGTGCAGGATGCGCACGTTCAGCCCCGTGTCGAACGCCCCCCGGTAGAACGGGTCGAAGATCCCCTGGTACGCACGGTAGTCCGGGCCGCCGTCGGGCTGCGCCAGCGCCGGGTACTTCTGCATCAGCCACTTGCTCGGCGCCGAGTAGACCATCGCGATCTCGGCGTCCGGTGTCAGGCCGGCCACCAGGTCGCCGGCGGTCTCGAACTCGGCGCCCAGCCGCGCCAGCTCGCGGTAGGTGCGCCCGGGCCGCCCGCTGTGCGGCAGGATCCCGCCCCAGTAGGTCTCGGTGCCGAACGGCAGGGTGTTCCAGTGCCAGTACTCGATCATGCGGGCGCCCCGGGAGACCAGCGCCCAGGCGGCCTGGCGCCACTGCCCGTCGTAGGCGGGACGGCTGTCCCAGGGGTAGCCGATGTGCATCGCGTTGGTCTCGGTGACCAGGAACGATTCCTGCCGGGAGGAGAACATGCGGTCGGCGCTCTGGTAGAGCGCCCAGGTACCGGACGTGGTCCAGTCCTGCGCCGCCGTGCCGCGCTCCGGCAGCTCCAGCGCGTCCTGCATCGTGTAGTAGGGATTGCCCGCGGTGACGTCCAGTCGGTCGGTGAGCTGGTCGTCCTCCACCGCCGGCCGCTCGTAGGACAGGCAGGTCGTGACGAACTGGTCCGGCCGGGCGTACTGCCGGACGATGTCGGCCTGCCAGCCGATGAACTCCGTCGTCTGGTCGGCCTGGAACTGGCGCCACGCCACGTCGTACTGGGGCTGCAGGTTGCCGTCGGGGGTCCACAGGTCGGCCCAGGTGGACAGCCGGTGCGACCAGTAGACGAGCCCCCACTCGCGGTTCAGGCTCTCCACGTCGCCGTAGGTCTGCCGCAGGTGGTCGACGAACCGCTGGAAGACGCCGTGGTTGTGCAGCAGTTCGTTGCCGGGCTCGTTGTCGACCTGGAAACCGATCACGGAAGGGTGGGACGCGTACCGGGCGACGATCTTGCGGATCACCCGCTCGGCGTGGAACCGGAAGGCCGGGTGGGTGAAGTCGACCTCCTGGCGCGCGCCCCAACCGATCCGCTCGCCGGTCCGCCGCTCGCCGGCTATCTCCGGGTAGTGCCTGGCCAGCCACGGCGGTACGGCGTACGTCGGGGTGCCGAGCACGACCGAGATGCCCCGCTCGTGGGCCGCGTCCAGCACCGGCTTCAGCCAGTCGAGGTCGAACACGCCGTTCTCGGGTTCCCAGGTCGACCAGACCGACTCGCCGACCCGGATGACCGAGAATCGCGCCTCGGCCATCAGATCGAGGTCTTCCTTCAGGCGGTCGGTCTGCTGGTACTCGTGGTAATACGCGGCGCCGAACAGCACGCGCGGAGGCAACTGCTCCACCATGGACCTACTCCCAGTGCTTGAGGTTCGAGACTTCTTCGGGTGGTGCCGGCTACTCCTTGACGCCTCCCGCGGTGAGACCGGACTGCCAGTACCGCTGCAGCAGCAGGAAGGCCGCGATCAGCGGGATCACCGACAGCAGGGAGCCGGTGACCACCAGGGCCAGCAGGTCGCCGGTCGACCCGCTGCCGCCCACCGACTGCGACGACCACGAGGCGAGCCCCACGGTGATCGGATACAGCGCCGGGTCGTTCAGCATGATCAGCGGAAGGAAGTAGTTGTTCCAGGTCGCGACCAGGGTGAACAGCAGGACGGTGACCAGCCCCGGCATCAGCGAGCGCAACGCGACCCGGAAGAAGATCCGGAACTCGCCCGCGCCGTCGATGCGGGCCGCCTCGATGATGCTGTCGGACACCGCGTCCTGGGCGTAGATCCGCATCAGGTAGAGCCCGAACGGGCTGACCAGCGAGGGCAGGATGATCGCCCAGGGCGTGTTGACCAGGCCCACCTTGCTGAACAACAGGTACGTCGGGATGGCCAGCGCGGTGGTCGGCACCATGATGGAGCCCAGCACCAGCGCGAAGAGGCTGTTGTTGCCCCGGAACTTGTACTTGGCGAAGCCGTAGCCGCCGAGGGCGCTCAGCAGCGCCGCGCCGCCGGCGCTGACCAGCGAGTAGATGATCGTGTTGAGCATCCACCGGGAGTAGACGCCGCCGTCGTAGGTGAACGTCTTGCCGATGTTGTGCAGCAGCGACACGTCGCTGCTGAACCACAGCCCGAAGGTGGAGAACAGGTCGGCGGTGCTCTTCGTCGACGCGACGACGAGCCAGAACAGCGGCAACAGGAAGTAGATGAGCAGCGCCAGCATGCCCAGGGTGAGGAGGTTGCTGCGCCGCGTGGTGCTCATCGCCGGCTCCTTCGGCTGGTCAGGAACAGGACGGCGGACGAGGCGACGATGATGACGAGGCCGAGCAGGAACGACACCGCCGCGGCGTAGTTCACCTCCTGGCCGGTGAAGGCCAGCGTGTAGGCGTACAGGTTGGGGGTGTACGCGCTGTCGATGGCGTTCGGCGACAGGCGTTGCAGCAGGTTCGGCTCGGCGAACAGCTGGAAGCTGCCGATCACCGAGAAGATCAGGCAGAGCAGCAGCGCGGGCCGCAGCGCCGGAAGCTTGATGTTCCAGGCGATCCGCAGCGCGCCCGCGCCGTCGACCGCGGCCGCCTCGTACAGTTCGGTGGGCACGGTACGCAGGGCGGCGTACAGGATGATCATGTTGTATCCGGTGAACTCCCAGGTCACGATGTTGCCGATCGAGCCGAGGATGAGGCCCGAGCCGAGAAAGTCCGGCCCGGTGCCGCCGAGCTTCTCCGCCAGCTGCGCGAAGGGGCCGAAGTCCCGGCCGTAGAGGTAGCCCCACATCAGCGTGGCGACGACCGCCGGAACCGCGTAGGGCACGAAGATGCCGAGCCGGATCACCTTCGCGAAGCGCAGCAGCCCGCTGTCGATCGCCAGCGCCGCCAGCAGCGCCACCGCCAGCATGACCGGCACCTGGACCACGAAGAACTTCGCGACCCGGACGACGCCCGAGATCAGGCGCTCGTCGCCGAGCGCGCGGGTGTAGTTGTCGAGACCGGCGAACACGGTGCCGCCGATGAGTTGCTCCCGGAAGAAGCTCAGGTAGGCCGCGTACGCCAGCGGCAGGATGAGGAGGGTGACGAAGATCAGGAGAAACGGTGCCACGAAGAGGTATCCGCTGTTGGCGTGGTTGACGCGACGGCGGCGAACCCCCGGCAGCCCGGGCGAGATGCTCACGGTGCTTGCCCTTCTGCGGGACGGAATGCGGGGTGCCGGCTCCCGGACCGGACGGCCCGGGAGCCCGCAGCGTCAGTTCGTTTCGACCTTGAAGCCCTGATTGCCGGCGTAGTCCGTGATCCGCTTCTGCCACGCGTCGAGCGCGCCGCCGACGTCACCCTTGTCGGCGAAGGACTTCCCGACGGTCTCGTCCCAGTCGTTGACCGCCTGGTCGAGGAACGGCGGCCACTGGAACTGGGGGTCGACGGTGGAACTGATCTCGGAGAAGACCTGGTTGACGGCCTGGCCGCCGTAGAAGGCGGGCTTCTGCCCGGTGAAGGAGGCGTCCGCCAGCAGCGCCTTGGTGGCGGGGAAGAGGAACTGCTCGCTCGCGAACATCTTCGTCGAGGCCGGATCGGTGTTGAGGAACTCGGCGAACTTGGCGGCGGCGATGGGGTTCTTGGTGCCCGTGATGACCGCGCTGGTCGATCCGCCCCAGTTGCCGGAGGCCGGCTTGCTCGCATCCCACTGCGGCAGCGGCGCCGCGCGCCACTTGCCCGAGGTGCTCGCGGCGCTGCCGGTGAGGAAGACGGGACCCCACGCCGCGGTCAGCCAGGTGGCGTACTTGCCCCGGTTGAGCGACTGGTACCAGGCGTCGGTGAAGTCCGGGTCCGCCGAGACGGCGCCGCTCTTGATCAGCTTCTCCCAGTAGGCGCCGACCTTCTTCGAGGCGGCGTCGTTGACGTTGATCTTCACCGACTCCGGCCCGGTGGTGGCGAACGGCTTCGCGCCGGCCTGCCAGAGCATGCCCATCCAGACGCCGTTCTGGTTGGCCGCGAGGTTGGTCATGGCCACGCCCGGGTCGGCGGCGTGCAGCTTCTCGGCCGCGGCGGCGAACTCGTCCCAGGTCTTCGGCGGGGCGATCTGGTGCTTGTCGAAGATGTCCTGGCGGTAGAGCATGCCCATCGGGCCGGTGTCCTGGGGATAGGCCCACACCTCACCGTTGGCGCCAGTCACCTGGCCCCACGTCCAGTCGACGAACTTGTCCTGGTGCGTGTCGGCGCCGTACGCCCGCAGGTCGACGAGGCTCTTCGTGATGGAGAAGGTCGGGATGTACTGGAACTCGATCTGCGCCACGTCGGGCGCGCCGGTGCCGGCCTTGAGGGCGGTGCGCAGCTTGGTGTACTGGGGCTCGCCCTGTCCCGCGTTGACGACCTTCACCTTGATCGCCGGGTATTTCTGCTGGAACAGGTCGACCTCCTTCTGGATGTTCGGCACCCAGGTCCAGAAGGTCAACTCGGTGGGGGTCTGCATGGCCTTGTCGATGTCGGCCTGCGAGGCCGCGGCCGGTGCGGTAGCCGCGGTGTCGGAGTCGCCGCCGCTGCAGGCGGTGGCCAGGACCGTGGTGAAGGCGAGGGCGCCGGCCAGCAAGGCCCGTCTCCCGACCGTTTTTGGCTGTCTCTGGATCACGTTGTAAACTCCTTGATGGCATGCTCCGGCCATTGCAGTGGCGGAGCGGGCTGTTTCTATGACGGGTGTGTTTTCGTCGGGGTGGCGGCTTGCGCCGTCACTTCGGCGGCGCCGCGGTGGACGATCTGATGACCAGGTGCGGTGTCGACGTGTCGCCGCCGGGCTCCTCGTCGGCGGGGTTCTCGATCACGCGCACCAGCCGGGTGAGACCGTTTCTGGCCATGGCGTCGAATTCCTGCGCGACAGTGGTGAGCGACGGCACCAGGTAGGCCGCGCTCGGGATATCGTCGAAGCCGACGATGCTGACGTCGCCGGGCGTGGACAGCCCGGCCTCGTGCAGGGCGCGGATCACCCCGATGGCCATGTCGTCGTTGCCGACGAACACGGCGGTCAGGTCGCGATCCCGGACGAGCTCCCGGCCGGCGCGGTAGCCGGACTCGGGGGTCCAGTCGCCCTCGAGGTAGGGCCGCTCCTCGGCGCCGGCGGCCTTCAGCGCACGCCGCCAGCCGTCGACCCGCCCCCGCGCCGACCACCACCGCTGCGGACCGGCCACGTGCCGGACCGTGCGATGGCCCAGGGCGAGCAGGTGCTCGGTCGCCACCGCACCGGAGGCGGCGTTGTCCTCCTCCTCGCCGACGGTGATCAGCCGGGGCGCGCGCAGCCCGGGAAAATGACCCAGGCTCAGGACGGGGACGTCCACGGCGAAGGACACGTCGCCCATGTCGATCGGCTCGGAGATGACAATGCCGTCCACCCCCTGCTCCAGCAGCGCGTTGACGGCGGAGAGCACCTCGGCCGGATCATCCTCGAAGGTGTTGGCCAGGCTCAGCGCATAGCCGGTGCGGTGCGCGGCGCGTTCAAGGGCGACCAGCAGCGACGACGGCCCGTACAGGGCGGAACCGAGCGCGACCACACCGATCCGTTGCGAACGGCCGGAGAGCAGCGTGCGTGCCGCGTTGTTGCGGCGGTAGCCGAGCTCGGCCGCCGCCTGCAACACCCGCCGCCGCACATCTTCCTTGACGTGCGGTTCCTCGTTCATGACCCGGGAGACCGTCTTCTGCGAGACGCCGGCCAGCCGGGCCACGTCCGTGCTGCTGGCCCGGGCGGGGCGGGCGGGACGAGACGCCGGCGTGGCACCTGAGGACTCGGACATGACGCTCCCGGACTCTGGTTTGACTACGTAGTCTTTGACTACGTAGTCGGAGTCTCTACGCTGGGATTCTCCATGTCAAGGGCAGATGAACCGCCGGTTACAAACCCGCGTCTAAACAGCCCGGGGGCCAACCCGCGCCCCGCGCGGAAGGCTTGGCGCGGCGAGCGCCGACCCTCCGCGACTGGGTATTTTCTGGTTATCGGTGTGGGTGTTTTCTGGGTATCGGTGGTTGACTAGTGGCATGGCGACCTCTGAAGCTCCGACGGCGGGCGGCCTTCGTCCGCTGCTGCGCCGTGGGCTGCCGGCCAGCGGCGACGTGATTGCCGATAGCCTGCTCGACCTGCCGGGTGTGCGTGCCCGAGCCACCACCAACGACCGTGACAGCCGAGTCGCGGCGTTCAATGCCCTGCTGCGCCAGCTCGTGCAGCGGATCGGTGACCCCGGGTTGTCGGTCGCAGCGTCGATGTTGTTCGGAGCCGTGCCCGTGACAGCTGGGAACACCTTGACGGCCCGCCGGGCGGATGCGGCGCTGTCGATGGGCCGCGACGCCGACCACTTCCGCAAGCACATCGAACCGCGCATCCTCGGCGATCTGGCCGCAGCGCTCGCGGCGGACAGCGACCGGATGACCACCACCCGGGCGACGCCGCCCCGGTTGATCCCGATCCTGCATCCACCGGCCGAACTGCCCCAGGACATGTGGGCGTGGGAAGCCGTCGAGCACGAGGAACACATCGCCCGGCTGTGGGCCGCGGTGTACGCGCTGCGCGCCGAACTGCTCGCCTGCGAGCGTCTGGCCAGCTTCGACCCGTCCGGCCAAGACCTTGTCGACGCGGCCGCCGCCGCGTTGTGGCGGCTGGGGCAACTCCACGTCACGATTCGCGCGTACCGCCGCGCCTACGGCGTCCGCCTGCTGCACGGCGACATCGCCCCGGAAACCCTGATCGGCCTGGCCGGATGGAGCCCTGGGTTGAGCGCCGACGACATCGACTTCGTTTGTCACCACAGCCCGGACACCGACCGGTGCGCCACATTCATCACCCACCTGACCGCCACGGACGCCGGGGCGCGTGTGCACGCGCACTGGTCCGCCCGCCTGTCCACTCGTCCACACACCACGACCGCTGACGCCGGGAGCGCCACATGACCGTCACCGACATCCACACCGGACCACCACGCCGGTTCGTCATCACCGGAGGGCCGTCCGCCGGCAAGGAAGCCGTCATCGAGGCCATCCTCATGGCCGGGATGCCGTGCTCGAAGGACGAGGCCGCCCGGGAGATCTACCGGGCCCACCGGTCTCGTCTGGGCCGGCACCTGGAGCGTGAGGATCGCCGCGACTACTCCCGCGAGGTGTTGCAGGCGTTCGTCTCCGAGTACCGCGCCCACACCGAAGGCGTCAGGTTCTACAACCGGGGCATTCCCGACGGGTACGGCTGGGACCGGTTCTTCGGTCTGGAGCCGTACCCGGAACTGGAGGAGGCGACCACCCGCTACCGCTACGACACCGTGCTGATCCTCGACCCGCTGGACACCTTCGAAGACGAGAACGATGTCGTGTGGGCCAAGGAACGCGAGATCCGCCGCGTGCACGAACTGATCGTGCAGGGCTACTACGACGCCGGCTACGCCCCGGTGTTCATCCCCGCCGACGAGCCTGCCGCTCGCCTGGACTTCATCTGCGCCAACCTTCGCCTGCCCCGCCCCGCCCGCGAGGAGTAGTCACCGATGCGCTCACCCGATCTGCCGCCGCAGCCGCTGTCACCCAACAGCGTGCTGGCCAATGCCCTGCTGCGATCCATCGACATGATCCGCCCCAAGGTCGTGGCGAACCGCCCGAAGCGGATCGTGTTCGTCGTCGGCACCCAGATCAACGGCGCACCACACCTCGGTACCAACATCGTGCAGACGTCGGCGTTCCTGCTCGCCAAGCTGGCCCGCCGGGTGTTCTCGGTTGACACCACGGTGCGGTTCTCCGCTCTGGACAATGCCCCGCACGAGGTGACACTCGACCCGGAAACCCACCGGGCATACCAGCGCACGTACTTTCACGCCCTCGGCGCCGACGGCATCGACAAGCTGATCGACACCTACTACCGGACGTTCTTCGACTCATTGTCGGAGGCCACCGACACCGAGTACGAACTGGACACCTACACCGAACAGCAGTCCACCGCCGCCTACCGGTCGGAGTTCCTGCGCAGCCTGGAGGACTTCGACACGCTGCGGTGGTGGCTGTCTCCATCGACCGGCGTCGTGCATACTCGGCTACCCTGCCCCGCCTGCGGATGGGCCGAGAAACGCGCCGAGCAGACCCGTCTGGTCAATCTCGACGGCGACGGCGCGACCTTCGCGGCGGTGTGTTTCGAACACGGCGAGTACGAGCTGTGTATCGACCCGATCGACGGCGGCTATCTCGACCTGGCCACCCTGTACCGCAACGTCATCAAGGAACGCGCCCTGGTCCGTGAGCCCGGCGTCCTCTACGTCATGGTCAAGGGGGGCGACTGGGCGTTCGGCTGCCAACTGGTCGACGGCGCCCTGCTCGCTCTCGGCACACCACCAGCGGACATGCCGGCCCGGATCTTCACCCCGATGGTGCTCTCCGGCTCCGGCGGCAAACTGTCCAAAAGCCTGCTGCGGGCCGCCCCCGACAGCCCGGCGCACACCGGCGTCGAGGAATGGATGCTGTCCACCGACAAGTTCCCCGGCAGCGTCGACAACCACACCGACGCGCTGCTCTGGCTGGTCAATGGCCTGCTCGCGGACCCGAAACACTTCTACCGGTCCTTCACCACCACCGAACTGGGAACCCTCATGGCACAGCGCCCCGCCGATCTCGCCACCCGGGAACGGGCCCGCGAGATGCCCATCTACAAGCGGTACTTCGACCTCATCGCCGCCGGCCAGAAGACCGTCGAAGTCCGCGTCGCCTATCCGTCGAACAAGCGCCTCGTCGCCGGGCAGTTGCTCAAGTTCACCTGCCGCGGAGAGGAGTGTCTAACCCGCATCAAGCGGATCGCCTCCTACCCCACCTTTGACGAGATGTTCGACCACGAGAACGTCTCGACCGTCAACCCGACCGCGACCCGCGCCGAGCAGCTCGCCAACATCCGCCTCATCTATCCCGCCGAGAAAGAAGCCCTCGGAGTCATCGCCATCGAAGTCGAACGCGTCTGATCACCGGACTCCATCAGTCCGGCGCTCGAAACGTCCCGCTGCACGGCGACCAACCGTGCCCACTCCTCGTGGTGGGCACGGTTGGTCGTCCGCTCGGCGGTAGGGCCAGTCACGGCTCCAGCAGCACTCCGGTCGATTTCTCGGTTCGGAGGGGACGCACCTCGACCGTGCCGCTCACCTCTCGCCGGAGTTGTTCCGCCGGGCCTGCCCGGGACCTCGGAACCGGTGTACCTCCTGCGGCCAGTCGAGGACGGTCGCGAGCCGTCCGGCCCAGTATCGCGCCGCCTCGTCGTCGGGCACGTCCACGACGGCGAAGCCGCCGAGGTGCTCCTTGGTCTCGACGTACGGCCCGTCGGTGAAGACGGGCTTGCCGTCGACCGGCTCGACGCCGCACACCGCGGTGGACCGGTCGAGCCCGCCGTTGCTGAAGATCAGGACACCTTCGGCCAGCATCTCCTCGATCACGGGCCGGACGGCCGTGCTCTTCTCGCGCAGTTGCTCCGCCGTATGGTCGGGCACCCACTCATCGTTGAAGGTGATCAGGTACTCCGTCATGGTCGTCTCCTCCTGGTCTCGGGGTGAGGGCCGGCGGCCCGGCCATTAGTTCTACGAACGGCTGCGCCCTGATCCGACACCATCCCCTCACATCCGCCTCAGCGCACCGCGCGGGCGGTGAGGAAGCCGTCGACGGCGGCGATGAATTCCGTCGGCTGGTCTCTGTGGATGTTGTGGCCGGCCGTGACGGTGACGAGGGTGGCGTCGGGCATTCGGGCGACCGTCTCGGTGAGCAGGTGCTGCGGAATGTGGCTGTCCGTGCCGCCGATGACCAGGGTCGGGACGTCGATGGCGTCGGTGCGGTCCCACCAGGTCGGATTGGGGTCGGTGAGCTGGGCGCGGATGGCGTTGACGACGGCGAAGTCGAACGGCGTGGGGGTGTCCGGTGGTGCCAAGGGTGGTCGCTTCAGCGTGCCCGGCCGGGGTGCCGTCGTGTCTTCCAGGATCAGGTGGGTGAGCCGATGCGGTGCGGCCTCGGCGAGCAGGATCGCCACGGTGCCGCCCATGGAATGGCCGATCAGCACGCACCGCTCGACGCCGGCTGCGTCGAGGAACCCGATGACGTCGTCGCGCATCAGCTCGAAGGAGTACCGGCCCGGGTGGGAGCTTCGGCCGTGGCCGCGCAGGTCCAGTGCGTACACCCGGTTCTGGTCGGCGAGCGCGACCAGGACGGTGCGCCAGTCGCGTTCCTCGTCACCCAGTCCGTGCAGCAGCACCATGGGCGGGTCGGTGGGGTCTCCGGCCACCCGGTAGGCCAGGACAACCCCGTTGACCTCAATCTCGTGCAGCGCTCCGATGATCGATTCGGTCATGCGAGACACCATACTGTCGCGACGACGGGCCATCGGTCTGGTGCCCTGCCGCAGGTCACCGGCGTCGGCCCAGCTGTCGGCCGGCCCTGACCGACCTGGTCTGCCGCGGCAGGGCGGTTATCGGGTGAGCCAGCGGTCCAGTTCGGTGAGGATGTTTTCGATCCGCGGGTGGAGCGCGTCGGCTATCTCGGCCGGGGTCTGACCTTCGCGGGCGCGGCGGCCCGACTCGCTGATGATGATCTGGAACACGCCGGCCAGCGCGATGCCCTGCAGGCGGGCGATTTCCGGTGTGATCGGGCTTGTTTCGCCGATGGCGGCGGCGAGCGCGGTGGCCTGGCGGTCGGTCAGCTCCAGGGCCAGCCGGTTGACCGCTGGGCTGATGGCCGCCAGGTAGCCGAGCGTGCCGCGGGCGATCTCCGGCTGCGTGTCGCGGATGGCCGACACGTTCTGCAGGACGAGATCGCGGATGGCGGCGGCCGGGCTGGTTCCCGCCGGCCGGGAGCGGATCAGGTCGTCCAGTTGCTGCTGTATCTGCTGTTCGCGGTCGGTGACCAGCTGTTCCTTAGTAGGAAAGTAGTTGTAGAGCGTCTGCTCCGCCACCTCGGCCGCGCGCGCGATCTCGCTGACCGTCACTCGCTCGTAGCCCCGCTCGGCGAACAGTCGGGCCGCGGTATCGGCGATGAGGCGGCGGGTGCGCGCCTTCTTCAGGTCACGAAGTCCGGGTTCAGCCACCCCGAGAGTGTACCAAGCCACAATCTTGTAGCTCACACTAAACTTGTGGCAGGCTCTAAGCATGATGGTGGCCCAAGCAGCGACCCCATGGTCGAGAGCGGAGCACATGATGAGAGCAGCCCGTTTCAGCCGGTTCGGCGGTCCGGAGGTCCTCGAGATCGTGGATCTTCCGGAGCCGCATCCGGGGCCGGGGCAGGTCCGGATCGCGGTGCGCGCCGCCGGGGTCAGCCTGAGTGACGGGAAGAAGCGCAAGGGACTGATGGATCCGGAGCTCCCGCAGAGCCTGGGTTATGAGGCGGCCGGGGTCGTCGACGAGCTCGGCGAGGGCGTCACGGACGTGAGCATCGGTGATCGCGTGTTCGGCCTCTGCGGCGACGGGGCGGCTCAAGCCGAGTTGGCAGTGCTGTCGGCCTATGCGCCGATCCCACCGTCGCTCGACTTCCCGGCCGCCGCCGCGCTGCCGGCCGCCATTGAGACGGCCATGCGCGCGCTTGACCAGCTCGGCGTCACCAGCGGCAGCACGCTGCTGATCAACGGCGCGTCCGGTAGCGCCGGCAGCGCCGCGGTTCAGTTCGCCGTGGCGCGAGGTGCCCGCGTGATCGGCACCGCCGGCGCGGCCAACCACGACTACCTGCGCGCACTGGGAGCCGAGCCCGTCACCTACGGCGCGGGCCTCACCGGGCGGGTGCGGGCGCTTGCCGCCAAGGGCGTCGACCTCGCGCTCGACGTCGCCGGCAGCGGCATCCTGCCCGAACTCATCGAACTCGCCGGCGGTGCGGAGCGCGTCCTGACGGTCGCGGACTTCGCGGGCGCGCAGAAGTACGGTGTGACGTTCAGCCGGGGCGACTCCGGCCGCGCGCTGCACGCACTCGCCGACATCGGCGAGCTGATCGAGTCCGGGCGCTTCGAGCCCCCGGCTGTGCGGACCTTCCCGCTCGCCGAGATCGCCGAGGCGCACCGCGTCAGCGAGCAGGGCCACGGGCGGGGAAAGCTCGTTCTGCTGATCGGCTGAGATCGCATGCGTCAGCCGATGCGCGGCGACCCTCAAAGAAGTTCGAGGTGGAAGCAGCGGTTTTGCTGACGCTCGTCGAGGAACTTGGTGACCCGGGGTGTGACCGCGTTGATGAAGAGGGGGACGCTGGTCGTGGTGAACGCGCCCGTCGCGATGTCGACAACGTTGCGCACGGTGGGGTCCCCCGCGTGAGGCGACACCCGCTCAGGTTCCTGGCGGTTGATCTCGTTGCGCATGTCCAGCCAGATCCCGTTCCGGTTGTCGAGGATCTGCTCACGGGTGAGCCCCAGCGTCGATTGGACGAACACGTCGATGACCGCGTCGCCGGCCGCTCCGTACACCCCGTACTGCTCGGCGACGTTGTCGGCAATTGAGTCGCTCGGGTCCGTCAGATTGGCGAGCATGACGTCGGCTTGCTGGTTTGCGTTGCGGATGGTGCTGGTAATGGTGCCGGTGGCCTGTCCCGCGGCGCGTAGGCCGTCCTTGATCACGTCCAGCGTTCGCGGCCAGACCACGGACGCGTCGGCGTTGGCCCCGAAGGTGACCCGTACGTCGCGGAGGGCCGACAGCCTTTCCGGGCTGCTCTGTGCGATCAGGTGGGGTGACTCCGGGCGGATCATCGGCCAGATCCGTGCCTGGGATGTGGATCGGGCCGTGTTCGCCCTCGGGAGTTCCTTCGGGTACTACATGGGAAAACACCGTCGGGCCGACCCGGTTGGCGGCGTTCGGACCCGTTGCCCAGTAGGCGGATATTCGCCACGACGATATCCGCCTGGATGGTGTCCCCGTCGACGTCCACCGGGAGCGTTGCGTCCCGCCAACCGGTGGCGCCACTGGCCGGGTCGAAGGCGGCGAGGCCGAGGCCGTTCATGCTGTTGGTCTCGACGGCGTTCCGGCGTGCCAGCCCTGAGCGGAGTGCCACCTGGAAATAGTCGTTGAACTCCGAGCCGTAGTAGCCGCCCGGCACCTCCTCGGTGATGAATCGGTATCTGACCCGGACGCCGGTCACCCCGGGCTGGGTGGTGAAGGTCCGGCGGCCTTGTCCCGGGCCGCTCGGGACCCGGCCGTTGCGGCCTTGGCCCCCGCGCTCGCCGTGGGCAGGACGGGGATGTCCTCGACATGCTCGCCGATCGACACGTAGGGCGCCTCGGCGGTTTCCCAACCCTCGGCGAGCAGACTGAAGTCGTTGTTGTCGACGGTGCTCGGTGAACCGATTCCGCGGAGTTCGATGTCCGCCGACGACTGGCCGGGCAGTAGGTACGCGAACCCGACCTGGTTGTCCTCGGTGGTGACGGAAACCGTGACGCTCTGTTGCGGACGATTCGGAATCGTGATCGATCCCGCAGATGTGCTTTGCTCGACCGCCGCGAAGGGGGCGCGTGGCCTGGCCGGGAGCCGGGATTTCAGCGCCACGTCAGCGCCGCTTCAGGGTGTGCTGACAGCGTTGCCCGGACGAGCAGTCCGGTCCCGGGCCGCCCGCCGCGCCCACCGAAGGGGTCTTTGCGCTCATGAGGACGAACGTGTTCCAACGGCTTGGTGCGCTCAGTGCCGCCCCGGCCCTGCCAGCGACCCGGGGCGGCGCGCAGGCGGCGGCACGTGAAGTTCCTGACCACCTCGGCGGCCGCCGCCGTGCTCAGCAGCAACGGCTTCGCGCTCGGCGCGGTGTCCAGCTACATCGACGTGATCGGTCGGCAGACCCCGGGTGCCGGTGCCGCGGCCGTCCCGGGCGGCCGGGGCACCGTCCCGCTCGGCACGATGCCCTCGACGCCGTGCCCGTGACGGCATGAGCGGCCTGTGCCCGGTCCGGCGGCGCGGAGGGGCGCCGCCGGGCCGGGCCGGGTCGATTTCCCCGGCGCCCGCTACGCCTGCGGGACCACGGATGGCTGAACTCGGGGCCGGCGTGTTGACGTGGTGGACACCCCGCAGTGGGATGAAACCGAGCGGTCGGTGACGGCCGCGAGGGGGTAGGCGTTGTGCCGATGGTTCGTCGGGTCGTTCTCGGGAACCTTCCGGCGGAGTTGACCAGCTTTGTCGGCCGCCGACGCGAGCTGGGCGGGGTCAAGCGGCTGCTCGCGGATGCCCGGCTGGTCACGCTGCACGGCGTCGGGGGTACGGGCAAGACCCGGCTGGCGCTGCGGACGGCCGCCGACCTGCGGCGGGCGTACCCGGATGGGGTCTGGTTCGTCGATCTGACCCGGCTGGGCGATCCGGGGCTGCTCACCCGGGAGGTCCAGGATCCGGGGATGCTGGCCTACCTGGTGGCGGGCTCGCTCGGGCTGCAGGACCGGGGCGGCGTGCCACCGGTGCGGCAGCTGACCGAGCACCTCGCCGACCGGCACGCGCTGCTGGTGCTGGACAACTGCGAGCATCTGCTGCCGGCCTGCGCGGTCCTGGTCGAGGAACTGCTGCGGGCCTGCCCCGCGCTCCGCATCGTGGCTACCAGCCGCGAACCGCTGGCCGTCGCCGGCGAGGCGAACTTCGTGGTGCCGCCGCTGCCGGCGCCCCGGCCGGACGAGCGGTGGAACCTCGCCGGGGTGGGCCGCTACGAGGCGGTGACGTTGTTCACCGCGCGGGCGCGGGCCGCGGAGCACGGCTTCCAGCTCACCGCCGAGAACCGGACCGCGGTGGCCGAGATCTGCCACCGGCTGGACGGGCTGCCGCTGGCGATCGAGCTGGCCGCGGCCTGGATCCGGGTGTTGGCGCCGCAGCAGATCCTGGACCGGCTCACCGACCGGTTCGCCCTGCTCAGTCAGGGCAGCCGGGCCGGGCCGGAGCGGCAGCGGACCCTGCGGGCCTGCATGGACTGGTCGTTCGAGCTGTGCAGCAAGCCGGAGCGGATGCTGTGGCGGCGGCTGTCGGTGTTCGTCGGCGGGATCGAGTTCGACGCCGTCGAGGGTGTCTGCGCCGACGAGGTCCTGCCCGCCGGGGATCTGCTGGAGCTGATGGCGGGGCTGGTCGACAAGTCCGTCATCCGGCGCGACGACAGCCACGACGAGCATGCGCGGTACCGGATGCTGGAGACCGTCCGCGCCTTCGGCCAGGACCGGCTGGTCGAGGCCGGCGAGCTGGCGACGGTGCGCCGGCGCCATGCCGACTGGTTCGAACGACTCGCGGCGCGGGCCGGCGCGGAGTGGGTCGGCGAACGGCAGGCGTACTGGCTGGCCCGGCTGGCCCGCGCGCACGCCAACCTGCGCGCGGCCGTCGAATACTGCCTGGCCGAGCCCGGCCGGGCCGAGGCCGTCCTGCGCATCGCGGTGACCCTGCCGGGGCTGTACTGGTGGACGACCGGGCTGTTCGGTGAGGGCCGTCGCTGGCTGGACCTGGCCCTCGCACAGGCCACCGCACCGACCGCCCTGCGGGCGCGGGCGCTGCTGCTCAGCGGCCAGATGGCGGTCACCCAGAACCAGGCCGAGGTCGGGATGCCGCTGCTGGACGAGGGGGAGAGCCTGGCCCGGCGCCTGGGCGCCACCGTCGAAATCGCCTTGGCCACGTACACGCGGGCGCAACTCCGGCTGTACCAGGGCGACCTACCCGCGGTGATCGAGGACCTGGAGTCGGTGGCGGATCTCCTGTCCACGCTGCGGCAGCACGAGCCGGGGGTGGAGCTCGATCTGCGGATCGGCCGGCTGATCGCCCTGGGGATAGCCACCGCGTTGACCGGCGACCACGACCGGGCCGAGGCCTGTCTCGGCGAGGCCCTGGCGATTCTCGAACTCCGGGGCGAGCGCCGCTTCCGGTCCTACGCGCTGTGGGCGCAGGCGCTGTCGGCGTGGCGGCAGGGAAGGATCGACCGAGCCATCGCGCTGCTGGAGGAGAGCCTGCGGCTCAAGCAGACACCGGGATCAACCGACCGGTACGGCACCGCCCGGTGCCTGGAGTCGATGGCGTGGGCGGCGGCCGGCCGGCGGCAGTATCGTCGCGCCGCCACGCTGCTGGGTGCCACCGACGCGCGGTGGACCGAGATCGGCGTGGTTGCCACCGCCTTCGGCCACTTGAGCGACGATCAGCGGGCCTGCGAGCGGGCGACCCGGGCCGGCCTCGGGGAGGCGGCGTTCACCGAGGCCTTCGCCCAGGGCCGGGCCATGTCGTTCGACGACGCGATCGGCTACGCGCTCCATGACCAGCGTCGACCGCCGCCGCCGGCACCCGATGACGCGCTGACGCCGCTGACCCGGCGCGAGCGCGAGGTCGCCGATCTCATCGCCCGGGGCTTTTCCAACAAGGAGATCGCCGCCGCTCTCGTGATCTCCCAGCGCACGGCCGAGAGCCACGTCGAGCACATCCTGACCAAGCTCGGCTGCGCCGGCCGGGGTCAGGTGGCCGCCCTCCTCGCGGCGGAACGCGCCGACGATCGGCATCCCTGACCCGATCGGCTGACCCATTCGGCCGGCTCGGTTGCCTTGTCAGCGGCACTCCCGGGCTATATCGTTTGGATGCGAATGACATGCGGATCCCGGCGGATGGAGAGCGCGATGACCGATCAGGATCGTGTCGAGTTGAAGGACGTCGACCTGTCCGACCTTGACCGGTTCCGCGACAACCGGGCGTGGGCGCAGTTCGACACCCTCCGGCGGGAGGACCCGCTGCACTGGAACCCGGAGCCGGCGCCGAACAGCGGATTCTGGTCGGTGACCCGCTACGCCGACATCTGGGCGGTGGACAAGGACAGCGAGACCTTCACCTCGGAGAAGTTCGTCAACCTCGAGGAGGTCGACGACGACCTCATGGACATCCGCCGGTCGATCCTGGAGACCGACGGCCAGCGCCACCTCGCCATGCGCCAGCTCGTCGCCCGCGAGTTCAGCCCGCGGAACCTGATGAAGAACTACGAGGGGATCCTGCGGGAGCTCACCAAGCGGACGGTCGACGAGGCGCTGCGGGAGCCGGAGTTCGACTTCGTCGAAAAGATCAGCGCCGACTTCCCGATCCAGGTGCTGGCGCGGCTGCTCGACGTGCCGATGCGGGACACCGGGCAGCTGATCGCCTGGGGCAACGAGATGGTCGGCAACACCGACCCCGACTACACCCAGCACCGGCTGGACTCGCCGGAGAGCGAGAAGTACAAGCACCTGCCCTTCCGGTCGCCGACGACCCAGGACGTCTTCGACTACGGGCGGGCGCTGCGGGACCGGCGCCGCGGCGGCGACGGCAAGGACCTGGTCAGCCTGCTGGCGAACAAGATGCCCACCGACGGCATCCCGCTGAGCGACCGGGACTTCGACAACTACTTCCTGCTGCTGGTGGTGGCCGGCAACGAGACCACCCGGCACGCGATCAGCAACGCCATGCTCGGCCTGCTGCGCCAGCCCGAGCAACTGCGGGCCTTGCGGTCAGAGCCAGCCCTGATCGGTACGGGGCTGGAGGAGTTGCTGCGGTGGGCCTCTCCGGTCTATCACTTCCGACGTACGGCCACCCGCGACGTGGAGATGCACGGCAAGACCATCCGCGCGGGCGACAAGGTGGTCATGTGGTTCGCCTCGGGCAACCGTGACGAGTCGCCGTTCGCCGACCCGTACGCGATCGACGTGACGCGATCCAACGTCGACCACCTGACCTTCGGCAAGGGCAGCCCGCACCTGTGCATGGGCAACGGCCTGGCCCGCATGGAGATCCGGCTGATGTTCGAGGAGCTGCTGCCGCGGCTGCACGATATCGACCTGGCGGGCGAGGTGACCCGGGTGCGCTCGAACTTCGTCAACGGGATCAAGAAGTTCCCGGTCAAGGTCGCGGTCCGCGGATGACCGAGATGGATCTCGTCGTGCGGGACGTCGAGCCGGTCGCCCGCGACGTCGTCGCCCTCACGCTGGCCCACCCGGCGGGCGCGGAGCTCCCGGTGTGGACACCCGGCGCGCACATCGACCTCGTCCTCGGCGCGGACCTGGTCCGGCAGTACTCGCTGTGCGGCCGGACCGGGCAGCCGGACGCCTGGCGCGTCGCGGTGCTGCGGGAGGAGCACGGCCGCGGCGGCTCGCAGGCGGTGCACGCCCTGTCCGCGGGCGCGACGGTGCGGGTGCGCGGGCCGCGCAACCACTTCCCCGTCGAGGCGGCCACCCGGTACGTCTTCGTCGCGGGCGGCATCGGGATCACCCCGTTGCTGGCGATGATCTACGAGCTGGCGGCGGCCGGCGCCGACTGGGAACTGCACTACGGCGGCCGTTCCCAAGCCTCGATGGCGTTCCTCGATGAGCTGGCGCCGTTCGGCTCCCGGGTCCGGCTCTGGCCCCAGGACGAGGTCGGTCTCATCGACCTCGCCGTCGCCCTGGGCGAGCCGCGGCCCGGCACCCACATCTACACCTGCGGGCCCGAGCCGCTGCTGGCGGCCGTCGAGCAGCGCTGCGGCGCGGGCTGGCCGCCGGGCACCCTGCACCTGGAGCGGTTCTCGCCCAAGCAGGTCGACAAGCCGGACGAGGAACACGCCCTCGAGATCGAGCTGCGGCGCTCGGGCCGGACCCTGGCCGTGCGCGCCGACCAGTCCATCTTCGACGCGGTGCGCGGAGCCGGCATCAGCGTGCTCGGATCGTGCCTCGAGGGAATCTGCGGCACCTGCGAGACGCAGGTGCTCGACGGCGAGGTCGACCACCGCGACTCGGTCCTCGACGACGAGGAACGTGCCGCCAACGACTGCATGATGATCTGCGTCTCCCGCGGCAGGTCCGAGCGTCTGGTGCTGGATCTATGAACCGGCTCACCCGAAGGGACACCATGGCCGAGCTGCAGGGCTTCTTCTATCCGCGGACCGCGCACGGCGGTTCGTCGATCATCCCGGATCCGCCGTGGTCCTACTCCGGTGACCTGCTCACCGTGGAATACCGCACCAATCCCGAACGCGTCGCCGAGTTGCTACCGGCCCCGCTGGAGCCGGCCCCGGACGACCCCGGCGCGGTGGCGCTGATCTGGGCCGACTGGCAGTCCTGCTCGGCCGGCCGGGCCGAACTGCTGGACCCGGTACGGGCGCAGTACAAGGAGGCCTTCGTCGTCGTCCGCTGCAGCTTCGCGGGGCGGGTGTACTCGCGCTGCGTCTACATCTGGGTCGACAAGGACTTCGCAATCGCCCGCGGCCTGCACCAGGGCTACCCGAAGAAGCTCGGATCGATGTGGCAGACCCGGCCGCATCCCTTCGGCCACGCGGCGCCGCAGATCGCGGCCGGCGGGATGTTCGGCGCCACGCTGGCCGCCGGCGACCGGCGCCTGGCCGAGGCGGTGCTGAGCCTGCGGGAGGAGTCGGACACCAACGGCTTCGTCAACTCGCACCCGATGGCGCACCACCGGATCTACCCGGGCATCGGCAAGGGTGCCCCGGACGCCTACGCCGAGCTGATCTCCTCGGGCGCCGCGTCCGTCGAGGCCGGCCCGGCCTGGCGCGGCGACGCGGACCTGCGCCTGTTCGACTCGCCGACCGAGGAGCTGAGCCGGCTCGAGGTCGACGAGGTCATCGGCGGCTACTACCGCCAGGTCGGGGTCACCTGGGACGGCGGCACGTCGCTGGCCCTCGGCTCGGCCGACGGCTGGGTGCACGCCTCCGGACACCGGGAAGGAGCGAGATGAGCACGATCGTGGTCGAGGGGGTCGAGGTCGACACCCGCCACTGGATCAACGGCGAACGGGTCGCGTCGGCGGCGACGTTCACCGACGTCTCGCCGATCGACGAGGCCCCGCTGGGCGAGATCGCCGCGGGCGGGCCGGCCGAGGTGGACGCCGCCGTCCGCGCGGCCCGCGCGGCGTTCCCGGCGTGGGCGGTCCTCCCGGTCGCCGAGCGATCGGCGGTGCTCCGGCGGGTCGCGGACGGCATCGACGCCCGGGCCGAGGATCTGGCCCGGGTGGAGACCCGGGACAACGGGTCGCTGCTGCGGTCACACCGGCGCGGGGTGATGCCGCGGGTGGGCATGAACTTCCGCTACTTCGCCGACTGGGCCGAGAGCCTGCGCCACGACGACCGCGAGATCCGCGGGCACCGCGAGCGGATCACCTACGACCCGGCCGGCGTCGTCGCGGTCATCACGCCCTGGAACGCGCCGCTGATGCTGGCGACCTGGCGGATCGGCCCGGCGCTGGCGGCCGGGGACACCGTGGTCGTCAAGCCGCCGGAGTGGGCACCGCTGACCGCCTCGCTGCTGGCCGACATCGCCCACGAGGCCGGCCTCCCGCCGGGCGTGCTCAACGTCGTGCAGGGGACCGGGGCCGAGGCCGGCGCCGCGTTGACCCGGCACCCGGGCATCAACCGGCTCTCCTTCACCGGTTCCGTACCCACCGCCGGCGTCATCGCCGCGGCCGCGGCGCCGAACATCGTGCCGTTGTCCTTCGAGCTCGGCGGCAAGTCGCCGCTGCTGGTCTTCGCCGACGGCGACCTCGACCTCGCGGTCGACCTGGCCGTCGAGCAGTTCGACAACGCCGGCCAGGTCTGCCTGGGCGCCTTCCGGCTGCTGGTCCAGGAGGGCATCGCCGAGGAATTCCTGGCCCGGGTCGTCGACCGGGCCTCGGCCCTGGTGCAGGGCGACCCCCGCGACGAGGCGACCGACGTCAGCGCGCTGGTGAGCCGGGCCCACTTCGAGCGGGTCCGCGGGTTCGTCGACCGGGCCGTCGCCGCGGGCGCCAAGCCGCTGCTCGGCGGCGGGCCCAACGCCGACCTCGGCGGCCTCTACTTCGCGCCGACCATCCTGGCCGGCGCGGAGCCGGGCAGCGAGATCCTCACCGAGGAGGTGTTCGGCCCGGTCCTGACGTTCCAGACGTTCGGCACCGAGGCCGAGGGCGTCGCGATGGCCAACAGCACCCGCTTCGGGCTGGCCGCGACGCTGGTCACCGGCGACCCCGGGCGCGCCGAACGGGTCAGCGCCCGGCTCAACGCGGGCACCGTCTGGGTGAACTGCTTCTTCGTCCGCGACCTCGGCGCGCCGTTCGGTGGCAACGGCCGGTCGGGCATCGGCCGCGAGGGCGGGGATTACTCCTTCGACTTCTACTGCGACGTCAAGAACAGCGTGTTCAGCCCGGGCGGCTGGACCGTCTCTGGGGAAGCAGAGCTAGGGACCGGTGCCTGATGGGTGAGATTGTCGGGGCCGGGCTGATCGCCCACGTGCCCACCATCGTGCTGCCGGAGGAGACCCGCCGGGAGCTGAACCACGGTCGGGACAGCACCCTGGTGCCCGGGCTGGAGCAGTTGCGCCGCGAGGTCTTCGACGTGCTCGACTACGACACCGTGGTGGTTCTCGACTCGCACTGGGCGACCACCGTCGAGTTCGTGGTCACCGCCCAGCCGCGCCGCTCCGGGCTCTTCACCTCCGAGGAACTCCCGCGGGGCATGAGCCAGCGGCCGTACGACTTCCTGGGCGATCCCGAGCTCGCCCACCTCATCGCGGGCAAGGCGGCCGAGCACAGCACCTGGATCACCGCGATCGAGGATGAGCACCTGCCGATCTTCTACGCGACCACCAACGTCTGGGAGTTCCTCGGCCGGGGGCTGCCCGGCAAGCGCTGGATCAGCATCGGCGTGTGCCAGACCGCCGACACCGAGGACAACCTGCGCCTGGGCCGGGCGCTGGGCGACGCGATCGCGGAGTCGGACCGCAAGGTGCTGCTCATCGCCTCCGGCGCGATGTCGCACACCTTCTGGCCGCTGCGGCAGCTGCGCGACCACGAGGCCGCCGGGGTCGAGCACATCTTCACGCCGGCGGCGGCCGCGGCCGACCACGAGCGCATCGAGTGGTTCGGCAAGGGCGACCACGCCCGGGTGCTGGAGACGATGCCGGAGTTCTACCGCCACAAGCCCGAAGCTCGGTTCGGCCACTACCTGATGATGATCGGCGCGCTCGGCGAGGGCGACTGCACGGCGACCGCCCGCCGGTACGGCGAGTACGAGAACTCGATCGGCACCGGCCAGGTGCACCTGTGGTTCGACCGCCCCCGGGACGGTTTTCCGCGTCCCCGCCGCACGCCGGGCGACCCGGACTACCTCCGGCAGACCGAGGGCCCGGACCTGCCCGCCGCAGGCTGACGACCGCATCCCCTTTGTGAGGAAGTCCCATGACTCTGCGTGAGACCCGCCGCATCCTGCTCGACGGCACCATCGTCGACGTCGTACGCCGGGGCGAGGCCCTGGTCGCCCACGACGGCCGGGAGGTCGCCGTCGCCGACGCGACGCACCTGCCACCGGTGACGCCGTCCAAGATCGTCTGCGTCCATCTCAACTACTCCTCGCGGGTGGCCGAGATGATGACGACGCTGCCGCCCGCGCCGACGTACTTCCACAAGCCGGTCTCGGCCCTGAACTCCCACGAGGCCGCGGTCGTGCGCCCGGCCGGCTGCAAGTGGCTGAACTACGAGGGCGAGATCGCGATCGTCATCGGCCGGACGGCCCGCAACATCTCGCCCGCCGAGGCCGGCGACTACATCCGGGGCTACACGGTCGGCAACGACTACGGGCTGCACGACTTCCGCGACACCGACTCCGGCTCGATGCTGCGCGTCAAGGGCGCCGACACGCTGTGCCCGCTGGGCCCCGGGCTGGTCGAGGGGTGGGACTTCCGCGACAAGCGCATCCGCACTCTCGTCAACGGCGAGGTGCGCCAGGACGGCAGCACCAGCGAGATGCGGTGGGACATGCACTACCTGGTCGCCGACATCGCGCGGACCATCACCCTGCAGCCCGGCGACGTGCTGCTGTCCGGTACGCCCGCGATCTCGCGGACCGTCTACCCCGGCGATGTCGTGGAGGTGGAGGTCGAGGGCCTCGGCACGCTGCGCAACCACATCGTCGAGGGGCCCACGCCGATCCGGGCCGACGTGGGCGCCCAGCCCACCGAGAGCGAGGAGGTGCTCTCCACCGCGCAGGGCGGCGACTGGGAGTTCCGCGGCATCCGCAAGCCCGATCTCAGCAAGACCCACTGAGGCGCGCGGATGAACCCCGTACCCGATCCCGTGGCCGCCGTCGACTGGGCGCTGCGCGCCAAGGGGATCCCGCTGCCCGCCGGGTTGTTCGTCGGCGGCGAGCAACGGCCGTCGCTGTCCGCGGCCGTCCGCGCGCTGCACAGCCCGCGCGACGGGGGCCATCTGGTCGACCTGGCCTGGGCGGACGCCGCCGACGCGGATGCCGCCGTCCTGGCGGCGCGCCACGCCTTCGACCGCGGGCCGTGGCCGCGCCTGGCGGCCCGCGAGCGCGGCGAGGTGCTGCTGCGCTTCGCCGACCTGGTGGAGCGGCGCCGCGACGAGCTCGCGCTGCTGGTCAGCCTGGAGATGGGCAAGCCGATCCGGGCCGCGTGGGAGATCGAGCTGCGGGCCCTCGTCCGGTGCCTGCGGTTCTACGGCGGCCTCGCCGACAAGACGGCGGGCGAGATCCCGCCCACCGTGGCCGGCCAGCTCGCCCTGGTCACCCGCGAACCGGCCGGCGTGGTCGCGGCGGTGGTGCCGTGGAACTTCCCGCTCACCATCGGCGGCTGGAAGTTCGCGCCGGCCCTGGCCGCGGGCTGCACGGTCGTGCTCAAGACGGCCGAGCAGTCGCCGCTGTCCATGCAGCGCGTCGCCGCGCTCGGTGCCGAGGCCGGGCTGCCGCCCGGGGTGCTCAACGTGCTCTCCGGCGACGGCGCCGTGGTCGGGCGGCGGCTGGGGGAGCACCCCGACGTCGACATCCTGACCTTCACCGGCTCCACGCCGGTCGGCCGGCACTTCCTGCGGTACGCGGCCGACAGCAACCTCAAGCGGGTGCTGCTGGAACTCGGCGGCAAGTCGCCCAACATCGTCTTCCCGGACGCCGACCTGGACACCGCCGCGCGGACCGCCGCCTGGGCGATCTTCTTCAACGCCGGCGAGATGTGCACCGCCGGCTCGCGCCTGGTCGTGCACCGCGACATCGCCGACGCGGTGACCGAGCGGGTGGTGGCCGCGGCCGCCGACTGGCAGCCGGCCGACCCGCTGCTGCCCGGCACGGTGATGGGCCCGCTGATCGACGAGCGTAGCTTCACCCGCGTCCTCGGGCAGTTGCGGACCAGCGTGGCGCAGGGCGCCTCGATCCGCGCGGGCGGGCGCCGGACCCGCACCGACAGCGGGGGCGCCTACCTGGAGCCCACCGTGGTCACCGGCGCCGATCGCGCGAACGTGGTGGTCCGCGAGGAGCTGTTCGCCCCGGTGCTGGCCGTGCAGACCTTCGCCGGCGAGGCCGAGGCCCTGGAGATCGCCGGCGACACCGAGTACGGCCTGGCGGCCGCGGTCTGGACCAACGACCTGGGGCGCGCGCACCGGATGGCCCGGTCGCTGCGGGCCGGCACGGTCTGGGTGAACTGCTACGAGGAGGGCGACATGACCGTGCCGTTCGGCGGGGTGAAGCTCTCCGGCAGCGGCCGGGACAAGTCGCGGCACGCCCTGGACGAGTACACCGACCTCAAGACCACCTGGATCACCCATGGTTGAGCGCCGGCGCCCGCTGGTCGTCATCCCGGCCCGGTTCTCCGCCTCGGCCTCGGCGCTGCGCTACCGGGCGGAGGTGGCGGCGGCCAAGCTCGTCCAGGCCGTGTACGACGCGGGCGCCGAGCCGCTGGTCATCCACCCCGAGGCGCCGGCGGGGCTGACCGACGACGCACTCGACGCCCTGGTGCGCGAGCGGATCTGGCTGGCCGACGGCGTCCTGCTGCCGGGCGGCGGCGACCTCGCGGCCCGCTGGGCCGGCCAGCGCCCGCACGCCGCGCAGTACGACGTCGACGAGACCCAGGACGCCTTCGATCTGGCGCTGGCGCGGGTGGCGCTGCGGGACGCGATCCCGCTGCTGGCCATCTGCCGGGGCGCCCAGGTGGTCAACGTCGCCCGCGGCGGCGACCTGGTGCAGGACCTGACCGAGACGCTGGGCGCCGACCACCGCCACCTGGTGCACGAGATCAAGATCGCGGCGGACTCGCCGTTGCGCGCGGTGGTGCCCGGGGACCGGATGACCGTCTCCTGCTACCACCACCAGGGGCTGGGCCGGCTCGGCGTGTCCCTGCGCGCCTCGGCCCACGCCGCCGACGGCACGGTCGAGGCGGTGGCGCTCGACGATCACGCCGGCTGGTGCCTGGGAGTGCAGTGGCATCCCGAGGACACCGCGGCCACCGACGCCCAGCAGTCCGGGATCTTCCGGGCCTTCGTCGCCGCCGCCTTCCAGCGAACGGCAGACCGCCACCACGATGAGGAGTGACCATGGTCCATGTGGATCCAGCGGCGATGGAAACGGCCGAGGCCGCGCTGCTCAACGACGGTATCGACGTCGTGCGCCTCGGCTACAGCGACCTCATCGGGGCCGAGCGGGGGCGGGACCTGCTCACCCGGCGCTTCGCCCGGACGGTCGGTGACGGCGTCGCCTTCTGCCGCTCGGTGTACGGCACCTCGCCGATGGGCGACGTGGTCGACTTCGAGGGCGGGCTGTCCGCCGGGCTCCCGGACGTGGTCGCGGTCCCCGACCTGAGCACCGTTCAGCACGTGCCGTGGGAGCCGGGCGTGGCGCACGTCATCGCCGACCTCTACAACCCGGACGGGACCGCCTCCGGCGAGAGCCCCCGCAACGTCCTGCGCGGCGTGCTGAGCCGCTTCGCCGAGCTCGGCATGCGCCCGGTCGTCGGCCCCGAACTGGAGTTCTACGTCCTCGAACCGTGCGCGACCGCGCCGACGGGGTGGCAGCGCTACGGCGAGGGCACCGGGAACGTCTACACCGCGGGGCTCAAGGGCGACCCGGAGAACACCCTGATCAGCTCCCTGCGCAGCCTCTCGGCGTACGGGCTCGACGTGGTCGCCGCCAACCACGAGTTCGCCTCCGGCCAGTTCGAGATCAATCTCTGGCACTCCGAGGCGCTCGACGCGGCCGACCGGGCGTTTCGCTTCAAGACCGCCGTACAGGAACTCGCGCGCATCCGCGGCAAGCGTGCGACCTTCATGGCCAAGCCGTTCAACGACGAGGGTGGATCGGGTTTTCACCTGCACTTCTCGACCCTCGACGCGGACGGCCAGCCGCTCTTCGACGACCCCGGTGACCGGGACGGCCTGTCGGCGGTGGCCCGGCACGCCATCGCGGGAGTGCTGGCCCACGCGCCGGCGCTGGCCGCCCTGCTGAATCCCACGGTCAACTCCTACAAGCGCTTCGGCCCGGACACGCTGGCGCCCTGGCTCATCGACTGGGGCTTGGACAACCGCAGCGCGATGATCCGGATACCACCGGAACGGGGCCGGGCCGCGCGGATGGAGGTCCGGCTCGGCGACGCGTCGGCGAATCCGTACCTGGCGGTGGCCGCGCTGCTCGGCGCGGCGTACCTCGGCATCCGGGACAAGCTCGAGGCCCCGCCGAAGCTCGAGGGCTACGGCTACGACCCCGCCAAGGCCGATCGGCTGCCCGGGGACCTGGGTGCCGCCATCGGCGCGCTCGAGGCCGACCACGAGCTCAGGGAGTTGCTGGGCGCGCCGTTCGTGGCCGCCTTCGTGGCGTACAAGCGGAACGAGCTCGAACGCTTCTCCCGGTGGGTCACCGACTGGGAGTTCCGCGAGTACAGCTACCACCTGTGAAGGGGGCCGGAGTGGCGCAGCCACGACTGCTGATGATCCTCAGCGAGAACTGGACCCTCACCTCGGGACGCGACCTGCCCGAGCTGGTGCGGTGGGCCCGGGTGGCGGAGGACACCGGCTTCGACGCGGTCATGATCAGCGAGCACGTGGTGCTCGGCCCGGACGCGAGCGTGCGGGGCGTGATGGGCAACCCGCGCGACTACGCGATGCCGGGCAACCAGGATCCCGCCATGCCCTGGCCCCACTCGCTGCTGCTGCTCGCGGCGATGGCCGCGGTGACGACCCGGCTGCGGCTGATCGCCGGCGCGGTCATCGCACCGCTGCGGCACCCGCTGTTGCTCGCCCGCGAGCTCGGCACCCTGGACCTGCTCAGCGCGGGACGCCTGGTCGTGCAGCCCACCGTCAGCTGGAGCGAGGACGAGTACGCCGCCCTGGCGGTGCCGTTCCGCCACCGCGGCAGGATCCTGGACGAGCAGCTGAAGATCCTCGAACTGGCCTGGAAGGGCGGCCCGATCTCGTACGCGGGCGAGTTCTTCTCGTTCCGCGACGTCAGCCTCGAACCGCGCGCGTACCGGCCCGACGGGCCCCGGCTCTGGTTCGGCGGGCAGCGGATGAGCGCGCCGCTGCTGCGCCGGCTGGTGCGCTGGGGACACGGCTTCCACCCGCTCGGCGATCCCGGCGCGGCGGACCTGGAACGGCTGGCCACGGCGATGCGCGCGGCCGGCCGGGACGCCGCCGAGCTGGAGCGGATCGGGGGCACCCGGGCGGTCTTCCCCGACGACGACTCGCCCGCCGACCTGGGGCTGGCCCTGGAGCCGGTGCGTGGGCAGCTCGCCGCCGGCTACACGACCATCTGCGTGAAGCCCTCGCAGTTCATCGACGACGTCCGCGAGCTGGAGTCGTTCTGCGGCGACGTCGTGCGCCGCGTCCAGGCCATGGCGGTGTGAGGTGCCCTTGCGACTGCTGGTGATCCAGCACGACCATGCCTCGCCGCTGGGGCCGGTGGCCGAGCGCTTCGCCGAGCGGGGATACGACGCGACGTCGCACCTCGTGGTGCCCGCGGACCGGTTCCACGATCCCGGCGTCGAGACCGAGTTCCCGGACTTCACCCGCTTCGACGCGGTGGTGCTGATGGGCGCGCCCTGGTCGGCGTACGACAAGCTCGTCGCGAGCTGGGTGGTGCCGGAGCGGGACCGGATCCGCCGTGCCGACGCGGCGGGAGTGCCGGTGCTCGGCATCTGCTTCGGCGGTCAGCTGCTCGCCGCGGCGCTGGGCGGGGCCGTCGGGCCGTCCGCGCAGCCCGAGATCGGGTGGACCCACGTGGCGAGCGACGACGAGGCGATCGTACCGTCGGGCCCTTGGTTTCAATGGCACTACGACCGGTGGGGGCTGCCGCCGGGCGCGCGCGAGATCGCCCGCAACGGCGCCGCGTCCCAG
>Ga0307515_10001891_pt1 | contig 46591 bp, 36 predicted proteins | sample 17_EM_MG_FD_194513 | JGI IMG/M metagenome (GOLD analysis project Ga0307515, IMG submission 194513) | Populus trichocarpa ectomycorrhiza microbial communities from riparian zone in the Pacific Northwest, United States - 17_EM | ecosystem: Host-associated > Plants > Roots > Unclassified | place... | reverse complement strand
CCTTCTCCAACTACGAGCAGGATAACTGGGTAGAACTGTTACCTTTGGCAGAGTTTGCTTACAACAATTCAGTCCATCACTCAACGCGGATGACGCCATTCTGGGCCAACTACCACTACCACCCGCCGATGCAGTTCAAGCCACCGAAAGCCCCATCAGATATGAGGTCGGAGATGCTGCCGTATGTAACGGTATCGGGAACAGAAGGGACTCAGCGGCATCTCCAGGAGCAGTGTTAGCAACGGGTCCAAATTGCCAAGTCGGGTCCGGGTCCGGGTCCACCCAAATCCGGACCGTGGCAACGGGTCTTACCACACGAAAAACCCGGACCGTCGGAAATGGGGCAGTTTTACAATCAAAAACCAGGCATTTGAAATTGACCATTTTGGCTCCAATTAAGTATTTGAGTTCTGATCGTATCACAACATGATCAGTACATAGATTGTGCAGTTTTAGTCGCTTTTTCACCTCCCGCTTCCAGATTTGCGATCCGACAAGTATTCGTTGAGTCGCGATCGAAAACCCGCCAATTTCGCTTAAAATCAGCCATTATTTCACAACCACTCAACGAATATCAGTCGGATCGCAAATCTGAAAGCGGGAGGTGAAAGAGCGACCAAAACTGCACAATCTACATACTGATCATGTTGTGATACAATCAGCACTCAAATACTTAATTGGAGCCAAAGGAGTAGAAACCGTATATTTCGAACTGTGGTCCGGTTCCAACCCGGCCAAATACCGGTGCTTCTCAGTCCGGTCCAGGTAACAAACCTGCCAAGAGGAAGCGGTTCGGATTTTGGCCGGGTCTCGAACCAAACCAAACAGAATCGCGGGTCAAAACCTGGACCGCTGGTGGGTTACCCGTACCTGTTGCTAACACTATCCAGGAGAGCTTGTTGGAAGCCCAGGCACGGCAATCAAAATACGCTGGCGGAAATGACTTGACCTTCGAAGTCGGGAACACAGTGTTGCTCTTGACTCGACACTTCCGAACGACTAGACCGTCAAAGATACTCGACTACAAATTCACTGGACCACGTATGGTAAGTAAGATCATCAATAAGACTGCTTACAAACTAGACTTGCTGAAAACAATGTGGAATCACAACATCTTCCATGTGTCACAGCTCGATCACTACACACCGCCGGTTGTAGGACAACCTTCCTCCGAACCACATCCAGTAATCGTCGATGATGCGGAGGAATGGGAGGTTGAATGGATTCTCGACTCTAAGCAGCATTACCGGCAGCTACACTACCTTATTCAGTGGGCCGGGTACAACCACATACGCCCGAGCTGGGAGCCGCTTGAAAACCTCGAGAATGCTTGTGAACTACTTGACAACTTCCACCGAGATCACCTGAACAAGCCACGGAGATGAAGGATGTCGGATCTTGGAAGTGGAGGAATTGACAGAATGGAGATATGGAGGCTTAGGTCATTTGGGCATTTCCTACTTTCTATTCCTTGTTGTTGGGACCCGGTCCAGTACAAATGGCTTCGGCACGCGTTGTACCACCTCCGGAAATCCTGTCAATAAGGGGTGGAATTTCCCCATGCACCGGAAGGTCACCCTGGACGGTACTGCTCAGTCATGGGACTTATGATCTCATACGAACGTGTATGCTGGTTGTTCACATTGTTCTACTTGTATTTAGCAGCCCGGGAGTGCTGCCTTAGGAGAGGGAGATGATGTAACAGCGTTGTCACGTATGTGTGGTTAGCATTGCTGGGTGGTCACGTGAGGTGTCCAGCTCCGGGTAACTGCCAACCCTATATGGACGTCGCGACGGTGACCTAGCTCGGTACCGAATATCTTACCACTTACTGCTACACTCGATCTCACTCGCACCCGTGTGCAACCGTATACCATACCATATCCCTAAACTGCCGAGCACCGACATACCCGCCCATACACTTGCATCTTGTGTAATCTAACTAGCGCTTGATCGCAGACATCTATAAACAAGGAGTTGGCAGCCTATAGAGGTAGATAAGCATGAGATGTGCCCACAACAGCCTCCTGGACAATCACAACATAATTCATTTACTCAGCTACAACTCAGTGTTCGTGAGTGTTTTAGTGTATATGACCTGTCAAACTTGGTATATTGTCGGCAACGGCCACATCATGCATTGATCACTCATGATGCAAGTCCTAAACGCATTGAAACTCCATTGACGCTCATCTTCAAGATCCGGCAGGGAGTGTTTCCCTCTCTCTTTGGCCTGTGAAGTGGGCCAATACTGTGATTATGACTAACAACGACCTCATCGCCCTGTAATTACCTGACTTACATGACAAACCATCGTTGACGCTACATTGACGCTGATTTTCAGGAGATAGTGGTGATGTAGCAGCTAGAGTTTTTCCGCATTAAGGCGTGCAATACATTCATTACGCCTTACAATGACAAAGTCTCTGATCAATTATCTCACTTACAAGACCACAAATTGTTGAGGCTCTGTTGACACTCATTTTCAGACTTGTGTAAGGAGCATGTCGCTTGCTCTTTTGCCAATAAAGGCTGCCAAAACCTCATTTATGAATCCCTGCAACCAGTCGCTACTCAGATTAACCATTATGCAAAACTTAAAATCATTGACACCCCGTGGACGCTCATTTTGAGAGCGGGGCAAGGAGCGTCTTGCTTTCTCTTTTGTGTATAAATGCGGCCTATACCTCATTTATGAATGTCTGCATCCAATTGCCATTCTGATTATGCAAGATGGAAGACAAAAAATCATTGACCTTCATCTAACTCTCATCTTCAGGATGAGGCATGGATTGTATCTCTCTTCTTTTTGATAATACAGGCAGCGAATACATCTATAAAAGACAATGACGTTCGATATTCAATATTGTGCCACTACCAGTAGGATATCTGAATGCGACCATAATTAGACCAACCATAAAACCAGCACCAGATATTGGAACCGATATGTCTAGCCTAACCGGGCAAAACCTGCGGGTTGACAGGTACGGGTCCCGGTTCGGCCAGCAATGAAGCATCCTGTCAGGTCTTTGCACAGGGATGGGACTGAACCAAACCATCTTTGCGGTCCGAATCCTCACTGCTGGCTGGTTACCCAGACCTGTTGCTAACACTGCTGGTGATACCTGACGATGTGACTGTTTTCAGGTGTGGCTGAAGATTCAGAGAATGATAGTGTGATGGAAAAGCATGGTACACAGGTATTGTCTACTGCTGTGAAGAGTATGAGGTATGCTATCCGGAAAGAAAACAAAGAAGCTAAACACGATACGTGGCACTGGATGATACAGATAGGAACGCTTTGGACGATATGGAGGTTGTAGGAACCGAAATAAGCCAAAGGGAAACCGCACATTTAGTCACCGAAGGACAATGCACACCTCATCGATCTTGAGTGGATGGCAGAAGAGCATGCAAAACTGAAGACCCTGGTGGAGAGATACACTCTGTGGGGTACTTCAGGAGCATGGAGAGTTCATAGATGGCAGCTAGTATGTTTTTTGTTAGTGTTGGGAGACACCAAGAAGCGTAATCACATTACTGCATGATGAGACGATGAATGGCAACTTGATACCTCGGCGGAATGTCCAACTTTGCTATTCCTGAGAGAGATCAATCTGCCAATTCTTGTCAATGAACCCGTGGAGTATGCCATATCTGATGAAGATGAGGCATCATAAGAGGTCCTCTTTCTTGTTCAACAGAGATAGGCAAGTGCACTGCCTGGTGTACCTCCTTCACCAAAGGCGGTGCTATTTAATCCTCTTTGTGGCTCATTTCATCGTTTGCAGTGGTGGCTAACCAAGTACATTGCAGATGATGTGGATATATTCCACCTGTATGTAGAAATGGGGAATGATCAACATACAGAAATGCTGTTCAAATTCCAGCATTCACAAAATCCCTCTGTATCCGTCACTACACCCAAAGTGGGCACGACAGGCCTAAATCTTATAGCTGCAAACCAGGCAGCAATAACTCAGAAGTTCTGGGAATTGAATGAGCAGTGGCAGGCATTTGCATGAGTTATCCGGCTATGGCAAAACAGAGTACCACACACATTGTTACTGAATCTGGGTACTGGTGGCTATGATACCCATGAGAGTGATCTCCATCAATACTCTGAAGGGACTCAAATGAGAGTTCTGCATGGCTTGATGAGTCAACAGAACACCATGATCTCAATGATTATGCAGATTCAAGGGACTTCTAGGCACCATACACCATGGCTGACGGAGAATTGAGACATGTTACTGTCTGATAAATCATCAGCTTAGATTGTTAGGATGCCTCATCAAGGTATTCTTCTTTAGACATTCAACCGACATAATCTTCTTAACTGATTCAAATAGTCAAAAATGTCGTTTGTAAGGCACACTTTACTGCACAAATAAATCCATTCCCTCTGTTACTTTGAAGTGAATCAAATTTCTTGATATTGGAATTGTTGTGTCTTATTTCAGAAATGGCTAGAGTGGGATTTCATTGGCGTTCTAGATTATTATTAGTGACCAATATGAGACGAAGTGAATTATTAGGCAGCATTACAAGTTCCTGGCTGGCCAATCTCATGATACATTGCATGAGTTGAATTCTGAGAATGATGCAGCAAAGGGCTTCCAATGATTCGTCAGCAGCAGATTCGAGGTGCACTGCAAACCAGAGGCCATCGACGCAATTCAAAGTCAACAGAAGCAAAAGAGCATAATTCAATCACTTTCAAGTGCTCCATAGAATCTTTGCCATGTCATGAGTCTTGTAATGACAGATCGAGCATGCCATATTTGCCATTCCAATTGGGCAAGCGGATTGTCTAGGGGATATTGAGCACATGTGTCAGGATATGAGACACAGCTTGGTTATTTGTGGCAAAGCTTGAGCCTTTGCTGGAATGTGATTGACATTCAGTTGCGCCCGGGAGGCCTGTGCGCATATCATTATGACCGATCGATCACTGTCAATATGGCAATCCCAGGTGGCAATGGAGTCCGTCTAGCTGATATCAAGTCACTGTGTCAAAATATATGACACCTGTTCACTTATTTGTGGCAATGCTGCAGCTTTTGCTGGTATATAATTGAGGCGCAGGTTCACTGGAGAGTCCTGGGCACATATCATTATCACTGATCGATCACTGCATATTTGCCAATCCCAGTTGGCAATACAGATAGTCTAGGTCATATTGAATAGCTGTGTCAAGATATAACACACCAGCTCGCTGATTTGAGGCAATGCTGCAGCTGTTGTTGGTACATGCTCGAAGTTCAGGTGCAACACAGAATCTCTGGCATATGTCCTGTGTTGGGTCATGACAGATCCAGCACAGCATATTGGCCAATCCCATTTGGCAAAAAGACTGTCCAAGCGATAATGAGTATGTGTGTCAGAATCCGAGACACGGATTGCTTATTTGTTGCCACGCTGCAGCTGTTGCTATCCTGTCACTGAAGTTCGGGCACACCTCAGATCCTCATTCCAGGGAGTTGCATGCTGAGACACCGCTCAGGTATTCACAGCTGAGCTGCAACTTTCCCTGCCGGGTATTTCCTGGCCTATGATTGAAGTTCAGGCACAACTGAGATCTCCAATCTAGTCCAGAATGATGTTCTTGGATTTGTATGAAGCCAATGTTGACAATCTGTGACTCATTATGGACGAGTCATTTCAGCCCAGGCATGCCTCAAGAGCAACAACTATGCCACCAATGTGTATGTACCGCAGTCCATAGTGCACTATCTATTTCAATTTACATCATTCTCTTCATTTGTTCTTCCACTTTGGATTAGTGGATGCAGTGCACACAGATTGTCGTCTATTTAGACACTTTACAATTAGGTTCAGATGGCTCATCGCACTCGGCCTGTGCAAATTTATGAATCTATGATAGATCAGCATGTGCATGCCACCGCTAAAATGCCTTGAATTGTCAGCTCCATGTCATCTGTCTGTTGGATGAAGGTAGCCCTGCACAACTAAACCCCAACTGCACAGACCTGGCCAATTGTAACCTCACATAACTCGATATTCACTAAGCAGTATCTTTTGATGTATGCTTCCAAATCCTGAAATGGCTTCTGCAAGTTCAGGCGCATTCAACAGAGCAGGAGCTGGAGAGCGAGAACCCCAAATGACAGATTCTGCTCAGTGACTTTGCAAGATGGCTGCCAACTCCTGCTCACCCATGTACCACACTTACTCAAAGAGGCCTAAATTCACAATGCTTTGAACACAGATTGAACTAGATTCTGACTAAATCTATGTTCAGGCCACCACAACTCAGATGTGAAAATAGATCATCCGAACCAATCACCATCAAGAGAGAAGTTCAATACACAGCTTCGAAGAATGGAATTAACTGTCAGAGTATAGTGAGCCTGTAATCCCCAGCCATTGAATCCAATCATAACCATTGAAACTGTGGTGCACTTCAATTCCACGGAACTGGATGCAAGCAATCATCCTTCGTCTGCTCGCTGTGAGATGTAGTCTCACTATGCATTCCTAACATTGTAGCATATAACTTTCAACCCTGACATTGATTTTAGGTCAAATTTGTAGTGGTGAGACTCATAATGAATATTTGATTCAATGGTGTGCAACTTACTAGATATCAGACGCAAAATCAGAATGTGAGTGACTATTGATTACTCATGTGTTAGCAATCTTGGCATTGATGAGTGCTTGAATCAATATGATTACCCCTGAATCATCCATCATACCTTACCATTTTTTCTCTCTATCTGTATCTCTGCTTTGTGTACCATATTCTATCCATCCTCCATTTATTGCAATATTGCTGAATAGGACATTCTACTGACATGGCCCAGATGAATGCATGATAGGGAAGTTATGCTTATGATATTGCCGTATCGACTGCTAACGTAGCTGCATTATCCAAACACAATTGAACATCGTGAAAATACATCTATCCTTCCAGTGGATATACATCATACGGAGATTCATATTTCTCCTCGATGGGTAACATACTTAATATGAACCCTTTCAATCCGGCCACCACTTTCAATGTCTCAAATCCATCGAGATTTGCACATTCTCAATACTGCACCAGTTCTATGCCATGCATTCACCTTGAGTGCTCAAACTTTCACACATAATAATCATGTTTACAGGTGTTATATGCAGGGGCACATTTTTCCATGCCGGTTCTCAGTTCTCTGTTTGGCCAGCACCAAGGATTACTCAATGTCATGAGTTTTCTTCCTGTGGGTCTGGTTCAGGTTTGTCTGGTTATATTCTATGTGTGTTGGCTTTAGCCAACCTCCAATTCGTGCATCCATACAGAGTGTTGTTGAAAGCAGTTGTTAACATTCGGCATGAGGAATCCATCTATTCCAGTGCACCTGGCATGGAATTCATCTATTCTGGTGCACCTGACAAGAAATTGATCTATTCCGGTGTACATGATAACACCTGAGGTCAAATCACCAAACTGCTATCGTCGATATACATAAGAACCAGTGCAGTCATCTGGCCTGCATCTTTGATGGCATGCCACGAATATCATCCCCCTCAATTATGTGCAACTTGTTGAACCATTTTTGCTGTTATACTTTTGCACTTAATCTAATATTTACTGCTTATACACTCTCTCCCATATTCCCGAACTTTCTGTCTTCATTAAAACAAATGGAACTTACACCCAGCCAGGTGAGGAATCACCATTCACAGATGAATGATGAAGCACAGCTTGAGACAGCTCTCGCGTTCAAGTTTGCGGCCTATCTGCATTCTCCTTGTCATGTTTGCCATTCAAATATCCACCTTGGTGGATTGTATTACGGATGACTAATGTCCACAATTTCATTCACGATGCGGGATCATAACAATACAGATCGGGATATCTGTGATGCTGAAAGTGAAGCCACTGTAGAGTCGACCTTCCCATCAGACATTGAAGAAGACAAGTTGAATCACAAACAGGAGGGCTTCTTTCTATGCCATGCGCACTGGGACAAGTTATTATGAACTACAAGGGTTCCATTGCCAAAGAACAAGACCTGTGCTGAGAATGACATTGCGTGCCTCGCTTCGAAATTCCCGAAATCCACCTGTGGCAATGCCGCCACCACTGCCCAAATGCTATGAGTCAGCCCTCTTCGACAAATATCCAAGTCTGACCGTGCACCATCTGTCCAGGCACTGCCGCTTCCCAGGGCCAGTGGAGATCATGACATTCCGAAACACCACAAGGCTGCTTTTGAGATAACAAACGAGTTCATGGAGGCAAATGAATTCACGACGACTCATTGGCCAATATTATGCGATGACAAGTGATAAGTACCGCATGGTTGAAGAGGCTTGGGAACCAGCCAGTGGAGCTCATAATCATCAGCGAACATTAGCAGGTGCTCCTGTAGGTACACAATCAGTGTGTCTGTTGCCTTGTAGGCCATCTCTCAAAATAGATTGGCAAACACGAGAAGCTGTAGGTCTTGAATTCTGTGTAATGCTCCTCAGTTGTATTTATGATATTGACTACGCCCCAAAATATACAAAGCTAAAACTGAAGATAAGTGCCTGTCAATGACAGTTGGCAGATGGGGCATGTCGAACTGTCATCTGTAGTTGCTGCTTTGTGTTGGACCCTGAGACTGAGCCTTGGATCCAGGCTAAGGAGCTCCTATATGAGGATGCATATCTCTCCACAGTCCTCGATGATAAGAAATTATGGTTCACCCAAATGGAAATGGTTCATCTAATTTACAATGAAATTTTCTTCGCTGCCAATAGCTTTGTGTGCCAGCCTACATCATCCCAGTCATTCCAATCTCTCACTCCGCAAAGCTTAGCGCTGGCAGCTGCAGCTGTTCATCGTGCACTGTCTGCTTATGCCAGTGGAAAGAAGGCGACAGTTATCTTTTCTGCAGATGAATATCTGGGTACAGTTTGCCCATCCCTGGTGATAAAATTTACTCCGGAAGCCACTGCATCTATCAATTGTGTATTAAGAGGCCAAGAAATGCACCCCACCCCCCCCTGCGGCGCAACTCAGCTAGGATTGAGACTCCTCAATCCCCATCAGCGCTCCTCAGTCTAGATTGATGCTTTGCTATTTCATTCCACTGTGAATTCCTTCTCATTTAGTGCTCCTCCGCAGGGATAGACACTCCTCAATCCCCTCTGTGTGGATTTGCACTCCGCTATTTCATTCTGCGCTCTATCCCACCCTTTCCTCGCTCCTCAGCCTGAGATGGCAGCTCCTGAATCACCAATGGCGCTCCTCAGTCTGGATTGTCACTTCTATATTCAGTTGCACATTCCTTACCCCCCCTCCCCTAACTTTCAGCTCAACTCCACAAGGAAAGCACTCCCCAATACCCATTGGTGCTCCTCTGCCTGGATTTGAGCTCCAGGATTGCATTGTGCACTCCTTACCACCGATTTCAGGGCACCTCCACAAGTATGGGCACTCCTCAATCCCTGTTGGCACTCCTCATCCTAGATTTGGTGCTCTTCTTTTCATTCTGCACTCCTCCGACACCTTCTATGTACTCCCCTCCTCTGCACAGCACTCCCCATCTGGCGCTCCTTTTCTCCCAGTAGTTGCTCCCCTTTTCATCCAAATATATCATATTTCCTTTCAAACCCCCATTTAGATTGGCAGCTAGCTAACATGTCATTACACCTGTGTTGGATATCACCAATCGAGCCAAACGACATCAGAATTCCAATTCATCCACCCCCCATGTCTGAATCATCAGCAAATACAAGGAGGGCCTCTGGCTTCTGTGCTCCATTGATGAATTGTGTGTCCCTGCTTTCGTCGGCCTTGATAGAATGGGAGAAGTAGTGAATGACATCGACACAATGTTCATTTCATATCATTTGGTTGCTGTGTTGAGTTAGTATTTTGGTGTAATTACAACGATGTATGAATCCCTCGCCTTCTTCTGTGGTTTAGTTATATAGCAAGGCAAATAATAGAATTTTGAAGAAGACAATAGCTAGTATGGTTCTGAAGCAATAATGAACAATAATCCATGCATTATATTTGCCGTTGAGGGAAATCCATTGCTCATCTACATCTGGAGCGTCTCTGATAGCCAGCAGTTCTCCAAATATATATCCATATGAACTCAGGCATCTTTCAGGGTTTGTTTGTGCTTCCCGCATTGGTTCAGCAACACTGCCAGGGGTGTGCTCAAAGTTCTCTCCTGCGCTCCGAGATGTTCCCAAAGTAATCACAATCACTCCCATGGTCCATCTGTACCACTCATTTGGGATCTGAGTTACTCCGAAAGCTGGCAAGAATGCACTCTTGCAGTCTGACTCTCCTGCAATTGATGCTTCTAAGTTTACACTCCATATCCTCTCAGATACTCCTGGAGGCTCCCAGTGACTAGAATGGATGTTCCTGATGTAGGTGACCATGTGACAGCAAGCAGAAGCATTGAGGCGGCCGTTCAGAATATCCAAGTTGTGTAGTTTTTGACTTCCATGCTGTTTGATATTTTGGGATAGTTGGGGTACCAGTATACAAAGTTTCAGTTTATTCTATGTATTCTCCACTGCAGTGTCGCACTAGTAGCTGGAACGATAGATTGTGAATCGTGTGGACATTCTATTATAACGAATTTTCAAAGTAGGGTTTGTCTAATGGAATATCAAGGTATACGCTGTCATTGACAGTTGGTACAATTTTACTTTACAACCCACTCCTCTGATCAACTTTCCATACTTGGCAACTTTATTTCCCTCCCTCTCTGTACTCCGTTATATTTCTCAGCATGATTCTATCAGATTCTGTACTTCATACTTCCATACGATGCTTCCTTTTCATCTTCAATGTATTCTATTGTCACTGATACCCCATTGTGATATACAGATAGCTAAAACCAAACAACGCATTGGATAGATATGAAAATCAAGCCTAGTGATGTTTCAATTGCACATCGCCCAGATCAAAGATACTCATCATCCACCGATGAACGATATGTAACTAGACATTGTGTGCTATAATTACAATGTGTGTCTTCCAGTTTATTGACTGTGATGAGATGTAATATCCAGTGGATAATACTAATACCCTGTTCAATTGATATCATCAAGTCAATGAATACCAGAATGCTGTTACTATACCTGCCATGTATTAATAGAAGAAATTGTCTTTTTCTTCAGATGAGTAATATAGCGAAGAACAAAATACAGCATATTGAATAATACATTTACGTGTGCAGTGTTATTTAGAAGATTACGGTTAACAATTGTAATAAATATATTATATACCTTGAGGTTGGGAATCTATTACTTCTTTATATCAGGAGAGTTTCAGAGATCAAATACAGTCTCATGATTGAAGATATCAATGAACTCAGGTAACTAACAAGGTTATTTGAAATTGTGATATTTGTTAGAAGACTATGCAAGAAGATGTCAATATTTTCTCCAGTACTTAGAGATACTCTCAAAGTTATCTCAAGAACTCTCATTGTACTTCCATACTGGTTATTAATGATTCAAATTACCCCAAAGCCCATTGGACAACTCTACTCTAAGCTAATTTCATAAACAATTTGACAACTATTTAAATCTACCCCTTCTGTCTTACAAATCTGGAAACTCCCACTGACTTAAATACATGATACTGATGTGCTGTCAATAAATCAGTGAGAATGGAGATCCACTTCAAGGATGAATTTGACTGTATTTTGAGATGCAATTGTACACAGTAATTAGATGGAGTTAAATATACACTTGGGTAGAGTAATCATATGTAATTAAACAATATAATGAATGCAGTGGATCTGGAGGCAGCTGATTGGGAGGGAAATACGAGGGGAGGTAAAACCCCATTTTTTGGTTTATTTATAGCAGTGGCAATATTCAGAGTGGAGCATTACAGTGTAGGCTGTAACATGAGAAACATGAGATGAGTGATAAGAGATGAGGTGAGTGTGTGTAGGGGCGCGTATGCCTGCATTCAGCCTCATAGGGATACATATGGTAAATATAGGGATACGGTTGCAAATGTGGATGCAAGTGAAGTAGATGTAAATGAATAGGTAAGACTATTGCTAGAGCACTAAGGCATGTGGCGAGCCAACTATATAGAATGGCCATTACCCGGTCTCGAGTCACTTGGCACTGTTACAGAGTCATTTCGATGAATCATAAGAATTGACAGATTAGCTGAGAGGGGGAGACAGTGAATCTTGGAAGAATACTTTACTCAATTTGACTTATAATTATAGCATAGGGTTATAGAGAGGGATTAATTAACATGAATTCACTGATATTAATAGTAGTGTAGATGAGAAAGAGGCAGAAAGCAAATGGAGATGGAAGGAAATTGGGGAAATCATTTTCAGAAACTGGGACTTGAGAGGATTTTCAATATCAAGGTGAATTAACTATAGCAGATGCGAAAGCTACAACCCCCAATTCAGCAGCAACAAACACCAATCTGAATGATCCTTACTCACATCTGGTAAATCATACTCCTTATTTCACACATCACCTTATATTTTACCATGTTTTCCCCAACACCATCTCCCACATTTCTTCTTCTCATCTACAACTATACCATTTCCAGACAACGCAAAGTGAAGTTGTCATTCTCTACCCTTTCATACCATAATTATAAGCTACAACTGGGTACCAAGTCCACCCAAGATTTGCCTTCTTCTGCTTTTAGTCTGACTTCAATCCCCAGCTAGTACAAGTCCTAACATGTCACCATATCCTCCAAATATATCTTTTGGTTCACCTGATTTCACTCTCCAGTATATTGCTCAATAACAGTCTTCAATTGCATCTCTAAGCTCACTAGATTCCTCACTCCATGCTCACCTGATCTCCCACTTCAGGTTCACATCTACCATCACTCAAGCACTACCTGCAGCAAAATGTACTCAATTATACATGGATAGTTATATTTGTCGACATCTAGATGCATACATATATTGAGACATAGATAGATGAGACTACTAAGTGAATATGTTAATTTTAATAATTTTTTAACCTAAATAGTAACAACTATTTTGAGGTGCACTAGCAGTCTGCCCAAAGAATATGTTATTTTTCCCGGACTGCTCTACAGCCATTTGACAAGCTCTCAAGCTAGTTACCTGTATTCCAAAGCAGTTTCAATATCGTAACCCATATTGTAATATCCTTTCTCATTCTTGTAGATTTGTTGCCAATACTTTCTGTTACACCTGAAGGCTATTGCATTAGTTCAGTCAATTTCACAATTTGACTGTTATAGGAGTCTGATCTGACCAGTTTCATATATAACCATTGCCTGCTGGTATTGAGCATAAATTGTGGAGATATGAGACGGAGTAAATTTGAAGGTGAATATCATCAGAGTGCTGATTACACTTGAAGATACAGATTCTGCACACTATGAGATGCACAAGAAGGTGCAGATAGAGTGGAGGCAATGATATTCATCAGTATGGTAATAGCTACCCTTACAGATGGAGATCATGCAATTTCAGTGACCTTCTTAGAGACAAAGATATAGTAATCATGCAGATTTACTTAGAGATGGTACTGATTGCACTTGGATACACAGATCTTGCAAGCTGTGAAATACACTTAAGTTGAATATATAGAGAATATATAGGTTTACTATGAGACATTGCAGACTGCACTTGAAGATGGTAGTTACAGATAATCAGAGATCAACATGTAGGCCGAGATAAAGTAAACTTGAATGTGTACTTCAAGATATTGTTGGCTGCATTTGGTGATATTCATAGTATACTATAGATGACAGTTGGATGCCAAGACACTGAAAACTTACAGGGGTATTGTTGAAACACTGCTAGCAGTTGTTGGAGATGATAATCATGTGAAGTTAGAAATACACTTTGAGATGAAAATTGAGTTATGCAGCTGATAAATATACAGACACTGCTTATTGGAGTTTTGAGAGCATCGATGTGGAAAGATACACATTAGGGACTGAGACTCCATTAATGGGTATACTTGAAAATGGAGAAAGATGATAACAACAGATTTTTGACTTTCCACTGCAGGAGAGCTAGCCATAGATAGTTTATCAAAGGGAAAGATATAGTGGGTGGACTATTTGTTGATTAACTTATAATCATGAAAAATTTAAAAAGACTAAGAATAGTTATCTAGAATACTTCAGAAGATGTTGAGCTGTATACTCAGACCTAACTTAATTTCAGAGTAGATGATTATTAAGTGGAATGATGTAATCTAATGATCTTGCATGATTGTAGAGTTGTGGATAAGACAGCTAGAGACAGGAGATGAAGATGGAAAAACCATATGGAAAACTGAAATAATGAAAACTTGTAGTATTATATTCCGTTAAATACACATGATCTGGTAGATACAATTATACATAAAACTCGAGTCTACAGATTATGCTCTTTATAATTCATATTCTCTCATATTGTCTCCATTACCATTTGTCATTTCTCTATATCAGGTCTACAATTCAATCATTATCCGAAATTACATTATTTTATATTCTATTACTACCTCTATATATTACCATAATGTCATATCACCTTTTGTACATTCTGACCATCTCTGTATAGCTGCAGAAGTTGATTTTCAGCCATTCTGGATTCACTGAATGAGTTATTCTTTGAATGTGTTTCCCACCAGATTGACCATCTCCAGCCAGCTATACAAGAGAACCTAGTTAACAGTTGACTTTCATCTTATGTCCATGACTACTTGTTTGCCCATTAACTGAGGCTCTGTCCACAGTACACCTCTCGCTAGATTTTCCTCCTTCAGATTCTTCTAATCATTTCATTCCAGTGTATTTTTCAATTTGCTCAATCTGTATCTCTTATTGCAATTAGTAGTATTTTATTGGACATCGTGTAGTGTACTCAGTATTAACCTCCCCATGTGTTTCTACGTTTTCTTCATTTCCATATTCATGTTTTGTGAATTATTATCTGTCTGTGCTAGTAGCACAGTCACCATATTCACATTCAAGTTTACACTCATGTGGAATTTCAATGTATCTCACCATTTACTTCTGTCCATCATACTGATCTATTGATGGCTATCTCCCCATGTCTCTAGCTTCATACTAAAGTGCACTTCGAAGTTTACAGTATTCTAATGTCTAAGTACATCTCTGAAATTGCAAGATTACCTTCTCTAAGCACAGGCATCACTGCCTTCTATTACACCTCCAAGCGCACTCCATTCCATTCTGTAAGTATCTCGGTATGGTTACTCCATCTCCATCTCTCAATTTATTCAATAGCCATCTCGATTTGCAGCTAACAGAATCTCTAAGTGTAGCTAACACCAATTCCACTTACACCTCTATATATACATGAGTGAAGTCCTGCAGTTACCTTTTCCAGATTTCTAATGTACCATCTAAAGCCCATTTACATCGATCACATATAAACATTTATCTGGATACATAGAGTTATAGATATATTATTAACACTACAAATATTTTGAATTTGATTTACCATTGCTCAAGTATGAATAGCAACTGAGTTTTCTTCCTTAAGCAATTTCCAGATATACTGACAGTAATTTTAAAGTTGGTGTCTGTACTTGGTAGCTCTACGGTGCTTTCCGGCACTTCTAGACTTGATATTAGTACTTTCAAAGGTTTTCAGACTTGGTAACAGTACTTCCAGAAGCTCTCTGACTCATCATTCACTCTTGGTAGTACTTCCACATACTTAATGGTATGGCAGGTAATGATTCAGTGCTTCTGGAAGTGACCATAAGAGTACAAAGAAACCCAAAATTTGTGAATGGTAGGATCAACCTCTCTCCACTCAAATCTACTTGCAGTCTCCCAGTGACTAAATTGCAGTTTCTTGATATTGACATGAAATTATACTTTATTCCCATCAATGGTACTCAATCATACAATGCTGTCAGTGATATGGTACATTATATCTGAATTTCTATCGAAATTTGACTGAAGTAGCTTTTGTGCACTTCATACAGATCAAGCTATTGAATATTTTGTAGGTATCCTGGTGGCCATAAATCTACCACTTCAATCAATTGCAACTTCCTTTCCTCTCATGACACATAACTGTGCCAGTCTGTCTGTTGCAGTTCTCAACTCCAGTGTTACCCCAGCTTCCATATTCTGTGTATGCACTATACTATACTAAAGTGCCATGTTGCTGGTGTTAACACTGACTAAATTAATAAATTGGAAGCTGTGGTGCAATTAATACCGGTTTATATCTGTTTTCTAAGATTCCTGTATTATTTCACATTTATATGGCAGCTGAGTACAGATAATATGTATTGTACTGGTGAAGCTGGTAGTTTATTGACTTCTGGGTCATACTTTGGTCTCCTTGTTGAATATTGCCATAGTTGCCATAATGTCTAGTTGCTGTTGGATGGTATATATTCCTAATATACCTCCAACAGAGTCCTACTAGTATTAGTATATTTACTAGCATTCTTTATAGATTCAGCCAATGATAATGACTGTAGTCTGGTACACTGATTGTTAACTGCATTAATCGACAAATGGCACTCCACAATACTGTTGGCCATTTGAGCAACGCTTTCAGTCTGTGGGTGAATTACAACTGATATGGATAAGTTGGTCTGCCAAATCTCCTCCAGGTGTTGCTAAAGATTGAAGGAGAACCAGGTATATCAGTTTCTCAGAATCAACTCAGAGATCGCATGAGTATAACAATTGACTTCATTAAAGAATTTGGTAAACTACTCCAAGGTCAATTCATACTTAGTTACTCCCATCCAAATAGTCCATATTATTATAGTATTGTTTACTATGAGAAATGTATCATTTCCTTGACTTACCTGCAGCTATATCAGGAAGTATTCGATAATCTGTCTGCAGTTCTTGCTTGGGATATCCAGTTGCTGAAGCTGACCATGAAGTTTCTGCATCATTGATGTGTCTTGAGGTATTTAGTATACTATCCGACATACTGTTAGGCAGTGTATCACTATCTGTGATAGGGAATTGCAATTTCAGTGAACTCCCAAAGACATCTTATCAACTACAGAATAGCTGCTAGCAAGTAACTTGTTTGTTTGGATTTTCCTTGCCACTGGCAATTCCATTGAATATAGAGCTGGTTAGATGATCAGAGTAAAATTGATCAGTTTTTATTTGTTGAATAGTATCATGTATTATCTTATTGTTGTTTTCTCTTTGTAGTCCTCATTCCTATCAGCATAATAATAAGATTATAACAACTCAGTCCAATGTAAGAGTAATCTGGGCATTCAGCTTACAACTCTCTATTCCAGTAACTCACTCTGACCATCATGATCGACAACAGTTTTCTCTAAGCCATAGAACTGATTAATCTATGTCATTGAAGGGAACTGGTGAAAAATTGAGCACAGCAGGGTGATATACACTCGAGTCCTTATGGACCTATTAATTAAACTTTGAGATAGTTGGTGGGTTGTAGATTCATGGAGTGATTCAGTATATTGAATACAGTGCAATGGGTGATAAGCCTGGGCACTTTACTACTTTGATAACTACAACTCAGATATAAAATATCATCTATGTAATCCTAATGGAGTACAGATCATCTCAATGTCCATGGTAGAAATCCAAATTCAGAGCATTCTCGACAAGGTGTTTGATAGTTGAACTACATGAGTGCAAATTTGAACATTGAAATACTCTTGCCGGAGAAGCCATTCCCAACATTATTAATAGAACAGACAAAGCATTAGATCCAAAAGATACGACAGAGCTTGAAGGGTGGAAGATACAGCATAAATGACTTGGTCGAGTATCTTTCTTGTGATTGAATGATTATTGCCGCACCAGTATAGCATTCATAATGATATGAAGATAGTCTGGCATCAGTGGCAGAAGCACTTCATGTTGATGTTGAAGTTGACTGTGTGGGCTTTTCAATATGAGATGTCAGCTGTGAGGTTAGGTGATTGTAAGAATGTGCCAAAATATGGATTGAAGATCCAGAGGTATATATAAAACTTTAACCTTTGCATTGATAGTTTAATTTGTGGTGGTACAATACCATAGAGTAAATACAGCTACTATCTGCTGAAGGGAATTCCTAAGCATGAAGTTTGGGGGTTGTTCCCACTGATGATGTATAACAAGATCGATACAATGGCCCACCAATTGGAGGAGGTCATTATGAAGATGACAGGCCACAAAGCATATTGACAGTAAGAAGTTGATTGCAAGAAAATGGAATGCTGGTACTGGCAAAGATATAGACAAAGAGCAACATGGCATTTTCATAGTAGACTCAGAAGTTTCAGTAGACATATAATACTACTGGTTGTGACGGTGATTGTACTCACTCAGATGATAGGTCGCCATAGAAATAGCATAGTGATTGGAAGGATATTCAGAAATACAACAGATGCCTTAAGGTGGGGTACATTGTACAGTATTCCACAATCACTGTCCCAGTGAAGAGAGCAGTACAGAGAGAGACTATGGCAGTAGCAGTGACAATTTCAATCTCAATTTTGAAGTATTGGAAACAGTTACTGGCAGGGCCATTGCAAAGAAGGGCCAGTATATGGACTGTGCCACCAGCTATTACATTTGCAGAGATCAACAATGATTCAAATAGGACATATGGTATACCTAGACAGATGAGTGTGAGATGTGTGATGTCACTGGCAGGAAGGCCGGGAACGGAGTTTAGTTTGAAGATATATACAAGAGATCGCGGTCACCCGAAGGCCAAAAACCTGAACTTGTGGTAACAATCATCTCACATGCCTCAGAAGCACACAATATGCTGTCCCAATCATGCTGTATGTATCAGGGATTCCAGATTGTTTCTGTCAATGGCCATAGAATTGACATATATGGCTATATGCTAGCGCAGATAACCAGTGAACACTGTGAAAGCCCTGTGGATATGAAGGATCTAGTGGAGAGCTACTTGGCTGGATGTCAAGATTGCATTAACAAGGTCTTAAGCCAGAAGATAATTGCTTCAGAGGAGTTCCAGGAATTGTATAATGCATCAAAGGAGCTTCAGGCAAAATCTGTCTTTGTTTTCTGTACAGTATAGAGAATATAGTCATGATATGATGCTGAAGGAGTTTGGGACTCATTTGAATTCAGTTATCGTGTGGGATGGTTCAGACTTGAGAATGGTGGGGCCACATGTGGTGTAGTTTTTATGTATGTACCTATTAGACTTAGAGATAGTCAGTTAGTTTTAGGTCAATAGAGAGATTCAGTACAGTGAATATGGTACAACATCAGTTACTACTTCTACTTCCACTGAATTTTACTCTATTTGGACAGTATCACACATTATTATCACGATTACCTTACATTCTGGACAACTCCAGTGTGCAGTTACTTTGAAGTGCAAATACAGAGCATTATTTTCAGACTAATAGTCAGATATCATTATGTTTTGTACTTGCTATTAGTAGTTATCTGTAGAGTATGGAGAATAAAGGAATTCTAACAATTTGACCCACCACTGATAATATATCGATTGCAGTTTAATACGCCGAGCCAGTATCGTATCTGAATCTACTAATGTCAGAGTTTTAAGATGTCGTATACCACCATCGGTTAATCACAACTAAGTTTGGAAATATTGCAATGCTAAATAGTCAGTCTGGATTTGCACTTGCTAGTCTGTATGATGAATACTACCCAACTAAGGATCTTGAGTGAATAAAGTTTCTGATGCTGTATGTAATACCATGTTGCAGCCTCATATAACTTTCAGGAGATGTATGAAAATATTTATCTGTACTGATGTGATTTTCTTGCATTCATTACAAATGTTACAACTTTATCCCAATTTCAGAGTCTGCTCCATGTATGCAACCTTAGAATTACATCACCAAAAGTGCAAATTGACTATAGGCTGCAATATGTGTACATGCGCACATGCGCAGCTCATGGTAAGATTCCCATAGACCGCTGCATGACATGAACCCTGTAGTCACCTGTAGTCGATTCATAGTGGTGTGTGTGTGGGTCTATTGATCTATATATGCTTGTGGACCAGAGATAGACCTATACCTGTTCCTACAGCCTGGAGGCTTCATGGTTATACCAGTCACACTAATGATGTGATTCTACTTTACATCTTGCTGGTGCTTCAGAGCCTGCTTGAGTGTCTACTTGAAAACCTGCTTGATTCCCTGCTTGATAATCTGCTTGTGAGTCTGCTCAGAAGAGAAGCGCTTGGCAAACCGGTACTTCAGGAGGAGTAGAGTTATCCCATGGAAGCTTTGCACCTTATAAAAACCATGAGTTTGTGGAAGCTTTGGCCAATGGACGACTTTATCTTTATTAGAGCATTGGCATTGACATAGCCAACCTACTTGACTAAGTGCTTTGGTGGCATGACTGTCATCATCACTGTCACTGTCAGCATCCCCATCACCATCACCAGCACCATCAGCAGCACTATCATCTGCCCAGGACTGGACCCAATATACAGATGTATGCCCAACATCACCAGTAAACAGGCTGCACATTCTGCTGTGAAAACTGAGTTTGAGTTCTGCTCTCCCCGGGATCCAACTGACTAACACTCGTGCTCAATCTAAGGGAGCAACTGTCAACACTCTGAGCTTGACGCATCATGAGATCGTTTCACAGTGGCTATACTAACGAATACATTCAAACTATCACTTTGACTGATGTCGTGGCTTCAGGCAACCTACTGCCACCTGTGATACTACATACCCCAGATGCCACTCCCCACACACCAGTTGCCACACGCCAGTTGCCACATGCTACATGCCAGTCACCACAAGCCACACAGGCCACCGGTCACAAGTCACAAGTCACAGATCACAGGCCATCCACCACACTCCACACTGCACACATCACACGCCCCAAGCCACACGCCCCAGACCACATGCCACATGCTACATGCCACACTCCACACAGTATACACCACACACCACACATCACATGTCACACACTGCACCTCACACCCCATACTCGATACACTACAAACCGCACACTACATGCCCCACGCCACATGCCACACACTACCTGCCACACACTACACTCCACACACCACATACCACATGCAACATGTAACATGCCACACTCATCACACCATACAGCACATGCTTCATGCCACATGCAACATGCTTCATGCTACAGGTCACATGCGACATGCCATCTGCCGTCTGCGAAACACTACCTACCATATGCCACCAGCACCACGCCATCTTGTTCCTTGTAGCTGCAACTCATTAAGTCTCAAGATTGAGCATGTGGGAGCATAGATTGGAGTATGTAGGCAAGTGAAATTGGGAGTGGCTTCTCTCTTGAGAGTGTGCGTCAGAGTGTAGAGCCCAATATACCGGGAGTGTACAATCGAGTGCAGTTGGTAGCATACTTGAGACCGTGCTTTGCAGTGTACCTGAGAGCAAGTCAGAAGTGTACATGGGAGTGTCTGGAGAACTTACTTGGGAGCAAAAAGTCACACAGGCTGGGAGCATGCCATCTAGTGTAACTGAGAGCATCCTTGAGAGCATGCCTGGGAGTGAACTTGCAAATGTACTTGGAGGTGTACTTGGGAGTTTCTTAAGAATTGACTTGGAAGCTTACAGTCAAGCAGGCTGGGAGTGTGCCATTGAGTGCAACTGTGAGCGACCTTGAGAGCACGCCTGGGAGTATACTTGAGAACCTACTCTGTGGTGTACTTGGGTGTGCAGTTGGAGTGTGGTTGGGAGTGTGTTGACAGCATTGTTAAGAGCATATGTCAAGTAGGCTGGAAGTGCACCATTGAGAGCAATGGGAAGGGTACAGTCAAGAAAGCTGGAATTGTGCAAACAAGTTCATCTGGCAGCTTGCTTTCAAGTTTGTTGAAGGCAGTGTGATGTATATTATCTGGCACACACAATCCCATGCATATTATAGTAATCTAGTCAACACATAAGTCAATTAGACCTCATAGTGCCATTCATCAAATATGCAAGGAATTACTGTCCCAAAAATGGCTTTTCTATGAATTACAAGTCGAGTATGGTCATTTTTCCCAGTTTACCTGCTTATAAAGAATGGCTACACTGGATTAACTCAAAATTTATCTACTGTTAGAGGAAATTCAATACAGAACTAACTGGTTTCCACTGAATTTGATTTTATAAATCATCAATAACCTCAGCTAGTAATTTGTTTACTAGCGCTGTTTGCAGAAAACTGCTTTTCACAAAGTTCTTGCTGAATTGGCTGTAGACTTCTATGAGATTAACCCAGCTATGGATTGCTTATAGTCTGAATTGATTGAACTAGTCAACAACTGCTGTTATTTTTTCTTCAATGAAATATACACCCTGGCTGTTGACAAGAATTGTAAGAATGAGTCGTTTACACAGTGTCAAAATTGTCTCTTCGTGTATAGTAACAGAAACAGTTTCCAGTAAATGTAGGTGGATGACTCTGGTCAGGTTAAGGTGCAGATCAGCTGCATTGGTGCGTCTCTGTGGGAGGCTCGCACAGTAGTCAGTTCTAGCAAGAGGTCTGCTCAATTATCCATAACATGCACTTCAATATATCCAAAGTGGGTATTTGCCCACCTTGATAGCAACACTCGACTTCTGATGGCCTCACAAACAACAGAATCTGTTGAAACATAAAGCACAATGGTTGAATCACTTGGTATATCTTCAAACCAGTGGACTCCCAACAGCTCGGTGACATTGTATGAGTTCTGCAACTTTGCAACCATTCCTGCTATATATGACAGGAAATACAGATATGTTGAGCACGACACACACGATGTCAGTGTTACAGACAGAATTGACATGGCCAACTGCAGGAGGTTCAGCAGCACGTTCAAGACCTCAGCCACTGTGGGCTTCCAATCTACAGAGAATCACACAACAGAATATATCACACAATGAATCAATGTCATTGATGACAGCCCCACAATCTTGTCTGACTCAGCTATCAACTCCCTCAGTGCTACAGAACACATTACACTGGAGATCATTGATTTTAAACCACACAGAGAGCATTGAGCAAGCCCAGAAATCAGCAATGGCTTGTGACCTCAACAACAACTTGGCCACAAAAGACGAGGACTTGGAGGGTGCTGATCCCTTCTGAGATGTCTCAGGAATTAGTTTGCAACTGTGCACCAAGAAATTGAAAAGTTGGAGGAAGATCTCAGGATCAAGAAAAGTTGCTCCACCAAGTTAGTGAGGTGAATCAATTTGTTCAAGTCAGAGTGGGAGGCAACAGAGTAGATTGACATCACACAACTCTGGCTGGAGAAAGACATGCTGCTGCGCCAAGTGAAAAATCTGTCATCTCAGACAGGTGGCTAGTATCTCAATTGAGAGCCTTGAGCAACCCGAGAAATTAGCCAAGTTTTGCAACCTCAACAACAACTTGACCACTAATGTCAAGGACTTGGAGGGAGCCGATCCTATCCAAGATGGTCTCAGGATGGAGTTAGCGACTCCCTGCCAAGAAATCCAGAAGATGGAGAAAGAGCTCCAGATCAAGAAATGTTGCTCTGCCTGGTTGGTGAGGCAGCTTAACATGGACAAGTCTGAGCAGGACTCAACAGAGTAGATGTTCATCACACAGCTCTGGCTGGTGAAAGACATGCCGCTGCGCTAAGGAGAGAATCTCTCATCGCAGAATAATCGCCTAGAATCACAGTTCGGAGCCTTTGAACACATCATTGAAGGTCTACCAACTAATCATCTGGCTGCAACTCCAGTGACGAACACCTCCCAATCTGTCACAACTCAGGTGACGAGCGATAGGTTGGGATGATACTCAGGGATTGGTTCGTGTGTATGGAAGGAACTGGTGTTACAGACAGGTGGAGATGTTGGGAGACGCAGGGGGAAAGTGTGGAAATGTGGTGTAGTGATGGCGATATAATTTGTACTGATAAGGAAGTGGTCTGAGGTGATGCAACGTCAGATGATGTAATGTGGTTTTGTTGATAAGGAATTGTGGGGTGGTGTGTAAGATCATGGTGAAGAATTCATATAGTACATTGAAGCATGAAGAATGATTTGAGGGAGACAGACGAACAGTATATAAAGAGACGTTGTTTGGTGTTAGAGGATTTCCTTTTCTTCTCTCTTTACTCGTTCGCTTGTATACCAAAGTAAGTTGCGACTTTGAAACAGCTCTGATTAATTTCTTCTGCCTCTCTTGATATGAAATTCGCGTACCCGGTTCTGATTACCATATCACAGTATTGTTACTAATATCACCTATGCCCGAACCAACCCATTAAACTAGAACAAGTCCTTTGCAACGTACCTGATATTGAACGTACTGTCAACATTGTTTGACCCCCAGTTTTGATCTTGTTTGGTATTACTGCATAATGTTCGACAGTTATATTGCGATTTGCTTGCTCTGTAGCTGTGATCTTACGGACTGGTATGTGCCTCCATCCTTCGAACAGTTGTAGTTACTGTCACGAACCATGTTCAGTGACCTGTTGGGTTCATCTTACGCCTAACTATTGGTGGATTCATGTTTGGGACAATTGCATCGACTAGCTACCATCCATTACTGAATTGCATATCCATCAGTACCCTCACCAATCCAGACATTCGGATGCTAAAGTACAAGAGTAATTATACTTCCCGAATAAGTTGGTTTGATCTTCCCAAAACTCTTCATCCTGTTTTCGAACCTGAACCCTTTGACGCCTTCGATAGTATTGGAGCCGTACTTGCATCTACTTTGGAAGAACAGTCTTTGCACTCATATGTTTGGGAACAATCTGACGTTCCATATCCCAGGAATCATTACTGGACAAAAGCCGCTGTGTATGGAGGAGGCTTGGAACTTGACCATCCCCTATTTGGAGATAGTTGGACTAACTATTGGGGAGCCCACCCTTGGTTCAATTGTGATTCCGAGCAACCCTGGGAGTGTGAAGGATAGAATAGTTTAGGGACACATTCGATGGAGGGACACGCACCAGCAGCATCAGCAATAGCAATGCGTGTGCTAATCCCTCTGACTGTTATCTAACCCCTGACTCTGACTACTTCCGAAATCGACACGTATCATTGGCACTAGAAAATGTGCCTGAGTCACTGCGATGTCAAGATATGAACAGCATGACTGGGTTGGGCTGGAGTCCGTGGACAATCAGGCCACCATACGAGGACTCGTCAACCCAAATTTACTGGACATAGACTTTCCAGAGAGACAGATGATGCTGGAAGCAGCACAGGAGGTGCTGAGGAGGGTGGCACGGTATACCAAACATGGCAGCATCGTACAGAGGGTGTGCAATCATCCAGCACAGATAATCGCATTGCAGAAGCAGATCACAAACAGACACGCACAACGGTATCTGCCCCCCCAGTGCGATCATACCAAGATGGAAACCAGAATCCAAGTCCTGATGACCGAGCAGGTCGAAGCCAGGAGCAGACCTGCAATCCCAGGGGCAGATGAGGAGCAACATCAGCAGAAGGAATTATCGTCCGCACTGGATGGCTCCGTGAGAGTGGACGCGGTCCGTCAGAGCCATCGGAGACATCCCAGTGGCGGCTTCCTCAGCGCCCAGCATTCGTTCCACGGGTCGCATTGCATATCGCCCTCCATTCGCAGTTCCACCGTGTCTTCTCGCTCTGTCTGTCTGCTATGTTAAACATACACTCTGGCTCTGTGGCAAACTGTGACCATACGTCATGATGGGTTGATTGGGTACACCCTTGCACAGGGATTAGAATGTGATGGGTGATGCTGCAAAAACCTCTCCTCGCATTCCTCCTACCTGCACGCACAATGAAATCGTCTCTTTACTAATTATACATCTCATTCCAAGTCGCCAGATCAAAGTGGCTATTGACAATCCATCACTCGTTCCGTCCGTCTCCTGTCTTAGTACTAGTAGCTATCTGTGGAAATAAGTGCATGCATCCGACGATGTTTCCCGCACCGAAACCTTCCAAAGCAATGGCTACCGGTGCTTTTCTCACATGTCCAAATTTCGAGACGGGATCCTAGTTAACTGAGTTTTCGGCTATTGTGGTGAGAGACAGGGCTAACCAGTACTCAACAACAGCTCCATCGTTGTTCAGGAGCTGGATTAGGAATAGTTGTTGCAGTTGCCACGGGAGACAACCATTTAGTACGCCATGAAACATTCCCACACATTGCTTTACCCACACTGAATGGTTCCGTTGGTCCCCTCCGAGCCAGCACTGGCTTCCTGTGCATTGACAAATCTGAGATATGGATTCACATTCCGAATCCGCTACTGGAACACAATACTGTGGTGAATACATCGCTCCATTGCGTGCAGTTGTTCATCCGATATATACATTCTGTTATGACTCGTATGCTTGATGAACCCCCATGTGCCATTGTATATTGTCACACAGAGCATTGCATCTTGAGTTTTGTCGAGTAGTGCTCTGAAGTCTTTGATTGTAGCGTCAGCATGCTTTCCATCATGGCAGTTTTGGGGTCCGATCAATTCGGGCTTCACATATGACTGGGAGCTCAGGGGGGCAGCCAGATCCGCACCAGAAGGGAGGACTTTGAAGGTGGCTGCGCTATTCTCCCAATGCCGGGCGAGGGCTTGGAGATTGAGCTCTCTGATTTTGAAACACATCAGCACAATATAATTCCGGCCGGGCGGAATGGCTCCGTCAGAGTGGACGCGCTCTGTCAGAGCCTTCAGAGACACCACCGTGGCGGCTTACTCCGCGCCCAGCGTCAATACCACGTGTCGCATTGAATATCGCCCTCCCATCACAGTTTCACCATTTCTTCTCGCTCTGTCGGTCTCCTATGTTACACGAACACTGTGGCGTTGAAGGCCAACTGGGACCATATGTAGGAATGGGTTCATTGGGCACGCGCTTGCATCGGAATTGCAATGCGATGGGTGACACTGCGAAAACTTCTCCTCGCGTTCCTTCTACCTGCATGCAAAATGCAATTCTCTCCTTACTAATTCTACACATCATTCCAAGTCGCCAGATCTATGTGGCTATTGACAATCCATCGCTCATTCTGTCCATCTCCTGTCTTACTACTGGTAGCAATCTCTGGAATTATGTGTGCGCAGCCGACAATGGTTCCCAGACTGAAAACATGCAAAGCAACTGCTGCTGGTGTTTTTCTCACTTGTACAAATTTCGAGACGGGGTCCAAGTTACCCGAGTTTTCAGCTATTGTGGTAAGCGCCAGGGCTAACCAGTACTCAACGAAAGCTCCATCCTCATTCAGGAGCTTGATTTTGAATAGTTGTTGCAGTTGCCCCGGGAGATGACCATTCAGTGCACCATAACATCTCGCTGGGCATTGCTTTACCCACACCCAGTCGTTCCGTCGGTCCCCTCCGCGCCAGCTCTGGCTTCCCGTGCATTGACAAATCTGAGATATGCGTTCACCTTCTAAACCCTCAACTTGAACCTTAATACCATTGTAAATACATAGCTCCATAGCGTGCAGTTGTTCATCCGATATATACGTCGTGTTACAACTCATATGCTTGAGAAACTCCCGGGTGCCATTGTATATTGTCATGCGGTGCGTCGCATCTCGCGTATTGTCGAGTAATGCTCTGAAGTAGTTGATCATAGCATTAGGATGCTTTCCATCACGGCAGTTTTGGGGTCCCATGAGTTTGGGCTTCGCATATGACTGGGAGCTCCGGGGGGCAGCCAGATCCGCACCGGAAGGGAGGACTTTGCAGGTGGCAGCGCAGTTCTCTCGACGCTGAGCGAGGGCTTGGAGATTGAGCTCTGTGGTTTCGATGCAGAGGATGCGACGCTGAAAGGTGATTACTTGCGGCAGGTAGTTGAGATTGTGATTGAAGGCATTCCAACTGTCCTTGAGATTCGTTTGATGTGCATGTTCATGGCTCTCGGCAGAATACTGTTGCCAGGCTCCGTATCGACGAATCTGTTTGACCCAGCGAGACATCAAGTGGATCTTCGGAAAGTTGAGTTCGGCATCTAACTCCGTGGAAACATCCATCTCGTTGCTGATATGATCGTGCCAGGCATTCATTTCGCGATGCTTGATGGATGGCATCCATGTTTCACCATTTGATTCCTCGTCTACCTTTTGCTTCTTCACGAGCTCCGTTGTCAGGGCATTGGCTTTGGCCTTGGCCTTTTTGCCGGCTCGCCCGAGTAAGAAAACATCTTTGAAGGTGTGAAAACGACACAAGGCCTCTTCCATGTAGCTCAATGTTGCATTATCGTGAGATTTATATCGAGCATACATATAGCATACTAACAATGCCCGTGTGCACTCAATTGCGCGATTGAATATGGGACGCTGAGCGGGGCTTCCTCCTCGTAGAGACTGGGTTACAACTCCAAGCAGGTACCGGCTCATTTCCTTCATCTTCTTCCCATTCCATTGAGAAACTTCCTCATATGGCTTAGTTTATGGTGTGAGGTCGTGGTAAGCAGGCACGGATAACCAGATTGCATTGTACTTGTCGAGCCGTTCGTGCGTCTTCATGAAGTGGAAAATCCACATCTGGAGGTGATCAAGCATGGTAATCTGCATTGTATGGAGAAGGTCGGGCTTCGGGATGTCGCTCACAATACAGGGATTATGTTGAAAGACATTGAATCCTGGGTGAACATGGCGCGACGAGAGTTCGGCATGGGCTGCGTTGGTGTCGGCATCGCTGAGGGTTTGATATAGGTTGTGATCCCCCCGGGGGTGTTGCTTGTCAGGAGGGACATAATCTCCAAGTTCATTCTTTGGACACTCCCACCAGAGACAGACATGTCACTCGAGATGATGTAGGTCGCTATACTCAGGGCACTCTGCAAGCCATGCTGCTAAAACCGGTTTGCAATGGCTGACATTGCCATCTGCACAGAGAATGTTGTAATACCCACTCTCGGCGCTGGGATTTTGTTTAAAGGTGAGAGGGTGGAGTACCCGCCAGAGTACCTCGTTCAGCACCTCTCGGTTTGTTTGCTACTGCTCATCCAGCCGCTTCTGAGGAATATTGCGGTTCTTGATCGGAATCCGGAGGAGAGCGACCATTACGACGCTGTGCGTTGAGGGCATCTGGCGGAGCTTCGAAGATAGATTGCCAATTTTCATATATACAGGCCAATCTTTCTTGTCGCCAGCAAAATTCCAGAGATGCGTTCCATCAGACATGAAGATCAAGGGAACCAGTGTATCCCCCACTCTGAGGGTTGACTTAACGTCGGTTACCACGTCATTATACTCGGGTATCCCTCCTTACCTGTGACTCCCACCACTAGTCCGCAGTGTGCAATTCTGTATAGACGCGTTTCAGTGGTGTATCGCTGTTAAAGCAACGCTGAGGCGCGTAAATCAGATGCTTGGCGTACGCTGGCGGCCGCATCAACCATCTCATGCATTTGATGAAGTCTCGACTCCAGTATTTGATAGGGCGTTGGTGATTGTCATTCCATTTCATATCCTCGAGTGTGTGTAGTTCCCACTCCCCGAGAGCCAGATCATTTGGCATGCTAGCCACGAGCTTCTGGACATCATCCCCATTTTCGAAGCTTGGGAAATGCAGAGTGCTGTTTTCTTCCTTCAGCACGTTGTCATAGTACGTCTTCATGCCGTTCTTCCTGATCCCACACTGGATATATTTGTACTCTTCATGCGTCGCAAACGGGTAGTTGGGACTGCTTTGTAGGTTCGTCTCAAGGAAACCCTGAGTGTCGGGTTCACATGGCTCAGCAATGTTATCGCTCAGCAGAGCACCGGCGCCGGGGTATGTTTCTGTCCGTGGCAGAGGAGGTGGCGGTGGTTGAGACTCCGAGTCGGCGATGTTTTCAAGGAGTCGGAGGTAAGGAAACCCGTCCAAGTCTTCGACTGAATCCTTGATAGTATTGAATGCATGATGCTGAGCGGGTTCAACGCGTCGGGGCGCGCTGCGAAAGTCAAATTCTTCTGGCGTGCAACTTGAAGGTGTTCCAGATGGTGTAATTTGATATGTGTAAGTCGCCAGCTGTCTGAGGTGAACTTCTTTTGGCATGAAAATTCAGGGCAAAGGAAAGGGGTCTTCTCTGGCTTTGTCGATGACACGCGAGGAGTGGAGTATTCACTGTAGAAAGGGACGAAAGTTGGTGCTGGGCCTGAGCAGTCTGGTGTGGGTATAAGCTCACGATACTTGAGAGATGTATTGAGCCTTAACACCATCACACGATGGTTTCTTACATGCCAGGAATTGCAAAACCCTGCATGTGCGATGTCCCATAATACTATGAATAAATATAAAATAATCCCTGAGCAATCCAAAAACCTCGCGACGCATGTAATAATAAATGCCTGAGATAAATAGATTAGAACAAAGGAAACAAGCAAGCCCACAACCCTAACCCAAACGAACGAAACACCTCCACGCGTGCCTTAATCAGTGCCTGAGATGACTAGATCACAGCAAAGGAACCTCACAAGACAAGAACCCGACCTTAACCCAAACGCACGCCTCCTCTACAACGGGAGGACTGGTTCACTCCTCGCCTACCGAGCCATCCGTGCGCGCCTCAGGGAGAGGGACATCGGGGAGACGGACATAGGGGAGAGGGACATCGAGGAGAGGGACATCTGGGAGGGGGACATCGGGGAGCCTGTCGCCACCTGCCGATTCGCCGAGTAGCTGCTGATCCACATCGACATCAGCGGCGTTTCCGGCTGTCTCAGATTCTCGCAGAGTTAGCCCCGCTGAGCTAGGTTCTTGCGGCGTCTCAGGCCCCAAAAACCCCAGCCCACCGAGGGTATGAGTCTCCGGAGTTTGTGGTCGTGGGTGAGGCTCCGGGGTTTGTGGCTGTGGGGCAGGCGCCGGAGGTTGTGGCCGTGGGGTATGCTCCCGCATCTCATGGCCTTGCTCAGGTAGCATGGTTGGCTGATCGTCTACCATGGTATCAGCATCGTCAGCCGATGTATTAACCATCTCTCCCTGGCCAATCGTCCGAGGTTCTTTGCCATTATCCTCATCCTCATCCTCATCCTCCTCCTCATCCACCTCCTCTTCCTCCTTCTCATCTTCCTCCTCTTCATCTTCCCCATCTTCACCGTCCTTTTCCATGTCCACATCGCCATCTAAATCAACGCCGTCCAGTGCGTCCACATCATCCTCCATGCAGATATTCACATCAGAATCACGTTCTGAGACATATTCGCCGTCCGACTCGGTGGAGTTGGTATCATCATCTGAGGAAATTGACACGGCGGGCGATCCTTCCGGCTCTAAATACACCCGTTCTAGTTAGCCCTCCGTGTCCAAGTCTGCCTCTGACATTTCCTTCTGCAACTGCAAAGCAACGGCACGAAAGATATCACCTCCCCCGGGTGTTTGTACAACAATACCTTTCCCTTTACAGTTTGCCTTCCCCTTCCCCTTCCCTTTCTCCTTCCCGTCCTCAGTCTCCTTCCCTTTCCCTTTCCCATGCTTTGTTCCCTTCCCTTTCTCAGTCCCTTTCTCACCACCCGGCGTGTCCTCCTCACCCTTGCCGTCGTCATTGTCATAGCCATCGCCAGGACGGCTCCTTCCACCGCTCGGCGCTCCGGGATCTGGCCAGTTCTCATCATCATCATCCTCATCAAGTATCTGATCCCAATTCAGTGGTCTAACGGCCAGGAAGTCGCCTGCTTCGTACTGCCGGCAGCGTGGCGGATCAATCTTTGCCCTGAGATGATTGCTACCGTACCAGGAGAAACACTCACCAGTGCATTTAACCTTCCCCAAGCTGGTTGTCTGCGTATTGAAGCGATCGACTTGATTCTCGAAGGCACGGGGGTTGTCCCACCTCCGATTGTTCATTTGGTCACGGGTTTTGTCAAACATTTGCCACATATATGAGCGGAAGGCAGCCCACCACTCCCGAAAAGGCGAACTCCTGCTCCTGCGGTGCAGCCACATCAGCTGGAATTGTGAAAAGTGGCGAGTCGTGACTGGATCAAGGAAGATTATATCATAAAAGACGTCACATGCCATTTCGCCCTTCACGTGGCAAACATTGTATATCCGTATGAGTCCACACATGAGTTCGGAGATGAATCCCTTTATACGGTTCCGATCCAACGACAAGCGTCAATTTATACCCGATGTCGGCATCTTTGCCCTCGCCTTCCCCTTTCCTTTGCTGCTGCCCTATGGTGCCATCGCTGTGAGTTGAAAATGAATCTACATCCGAAACGTTTGCATTATGATACAGTTGCATGGAGCGTAAGGAAGCCCAGAGGGAAAGTACAAAGTTGTGAGGTTATCAGGTGTGTTTTGGAATGAGAGGCATTGTTTTGTGCAAGTCACGTGATGTCGAGATCAGGATGCTGTCGGTGTGTATAATATGGGAGGAACAGAGACAGAAGGTGTAGGCGGGAAGAAGGGATATATATACTCGAGTCCTGGCGATTTCTTCGTTCAACTTGTGAGTTTTGTTGGTTAACGAACACGAATCGGCCCAGCCTTCATCTTGCAGGCACCTCATGAACAACAAGCCCCGAGACGAGATTCAGTGCTCGCGGAGAGGACAGTTTACGATGCCGGGTGTTGCGTTTGCATCAAACATCATTTCTACCGCTCAGACTTCATGCATCTCGGAGCAAACTGAGTAGTTCTCAGGTTGTCCCAACTGTGCAACCATCCAACACGGCTACCAACGCCTAGCAGTGGAAAAAGCACACGCAACTGATGTCATAGGATAGAGAATATGTCATTGTTCGCTCTGCGATGCTTTGTGCTCTGCCAAAGGGCAATTTCCACCGGGAAGCTAAAGATATACACAATCAATGGTCCAAAGTATTGTGCCAAGAATGAGTGCAATACGATGATCACCGCGCCAAGAAGGCATAAACACCATTCAAGCGGTGCAAATAGACCTTCAGACGTTGCTGTAACAGTGAATATCGATGCTGAGTTTAATCTGAGTTTAATCTGATGGCACTTAACCCCATAATTGAATGCTTTTGAAGGGATCTCATCCCCAAGTTTCAGGGTTTAGAGTCTAGCGTGGTCTACCCTGCGCCTTGCTTTTTTGTCGAATCCGTCCATGGTCGCTCAGATAGGAGTCTACCCCGCCTGCCGTTGCATATGCATGCAGAAGATAGTATTCCTACCTGCTTATAGTCGAACATCCATGTCGGATGATGCCTTCCCAAAGCCCTCACCCTGTCAAGAGACCGGTCGTACGAAATGTTCGAAGTCGTCAAAATGAACAAAAGCGTGGGCCTTCGGGGAGTTCTCAACTTCCCCTTGCTAAAAGACGCGTTTCCATACCGGCTGGCGAGAGGGATTCCTCTCAAGAAGGAGTTCCGTAGCCTCTACAATCCAAGGTCAGAACTCCACCACCTCATCTTTGCTGATCAAGTCTCGCGTTGCAGATATCACCCCGTCCGCTACACAGCGACGGTCAATAATTACTCCAATCTCCACGCCAGGTACAGGCAGTCGTAACACACCAGCACCCAGCGGAACCTCACAGACAGAATCAACGCTTCGCGTTGTCACCAGCCCTGCATCCCACATTGCTAGCACTCCCACTCCTCTCAGCGGTCTTGAAAACCTGCCTACCCACATCCCTAATCCAGAAGCCCGCGCGATCATTGCAAATCCACTGCAAATGCAAGCTCCAGAAAGGATTGAGAGACAGAGGCAGTGGCAATTGCAAACGCAGGCGGTGTCTACACCCCGATCAGTAGTCTACGGCAGTCGCAACATCCATCGATTTGGTCACTCCGACATGACGCGTCAAGTATTTGCAACGGGCAGACTCCTGGAGCTCTACATGTGGAACAGACGGCCGTTTATGAGTGCAGGCGACTTGGAGACAGTAATTCATGCAACGCGACGCATTGTGAAAGCATTAGCTGAAGCCCGACACCGGTAGATAATAGAGACGTACTGGAACACCGCAATGCAGCAAAACAACATTTGGTCCATAGCATTTGAGGCATGCACAAAGGAGATCTTGAAAGATGTATGCTGAATCAACGGCCCACATCGGATATTACATGCTCAAACCGGTACCAGGTTCGCGCACAAGTCAATAACGTCATATCCCATTGTATTCAATCAGCAAGGGACAATGTAGCAGAGCTATATGATCTCCACCGCTTTGAATCCAATGCAGAGCATTTGGAATTCGTTGATTCCCTTCTGGCAGACAATAAGAATCTTTTTCCTTTAGCAGAGCAAGAGGAAGGTAGTGTACGCGGTCCAAATCCAACGCAGAGAGTGTCGAGAGCTGCTAACGAATGGCCAGCATCCACTTTACTTCCTAGCGGAAGCAATGCCACGGTTCATCTACATCAAATTTTATCATCGGGCGAATAACCGCGGTAAGTATGCTGATGGATTCTTTAATTCCATGATTGACGACAAGGACGGTCAAATACCCTCGCCACTGATCATGTTTACCTGCACCGCGTTGCACAATGCTTTCCTGGAGTGGCAAAAGAACAAAGGCGTTCATCCGAAAGCTTCCAAGTCAAAGATGAATGCGAACAGACCTGATCGCTCGAACTACTTCAATTACAAGAATGACGGTGGTAAGAACGCATCCTGCTGCGCTGCAACCGGTTGCAAGTTGTTAACCTCACCTGGCGTTGCAGACACATATGAATTGTTGATGAATACCTGGAACACACTACTGGAGAGCTACCAACAGAGGGTGTATAACAACACTCTTGCTAGAGTCAAGCGTCAGAACCAACAGGCGGAGAACCCAACGCCTGCCGTGGTGATCAGCGTGGAAGCAGCGCGTGTTGACAATGCTATTCTTCTTGATTATTTGACGTCCGAAGTGGCGCTTGAGGAGCCTGAGATCGGAAGCACTGACCCAAACATCCCGACAGACAACAATGGCACGGATGACGAACTTGATTTCGAGATGCCAGGGGGCAGCGGGGATTACGAAGATGACGATGATGAAAGCAACGTGGGCGATGCCATCCCCACCACCCACCAGCAGCGACGGCCCATGACTGAACTCGAGTGGTTTGACCTGGGAACCAGTGATGTCGACGGGTATGAGGGCGATGATGGCGACGATGCGTATGCGGATGAGGAGGAAGAAGCATCGCAAGCCGATGATGGATCAACGCAGAATGTGGAGGACTGAGGGAATAGTAGGTTTGACCTGGGAACCAGTGATGTCGACAGGTATGAGTGCGAGGATGGCGACAATGCATCGCAAGCCGATGATGAATCAACGCAGAATGTGGAGGACTAAGGGCATAGTACTAGAGAGTGTGAAGATTAGACTGTATATTTCGGACCTGTAAAATACAATAATGGCAAAGCAAATGCAACGGCAAACGATCTATCCGAAGCGAAGACTGTATTGCAATATGTGACAATATCTCAAAGCTAAACATATATGGGGCGAGTGCGGCATCCGATTTATAGCTATAGCAATAGCGGAGAGGAAAAATGTGGCTATCGGCTGAAGAAAGGCATAAACATCGCCAGGCGTTGTGTACACGGCTACAGAATAACTGCAGCCCCTGCGAAGAGTGTAACACATGTGTCGTTCTGATGGTGCGTATACCAGGCGGAAAGTGATGGAAGTAAGTATGCAACGCGACCATTGACCAGGGCGACGGGTAGCGTGTAATTCTCTGTCAGACGGTACGAGGTTCCGTCAGTGCGGTCAGAGCCGTCCGGAACTCCCAGGTGTTTCAGACCGAAACTAGCGTGGTTGCTGATGTGGCATATGGGGATGTCCAACGCAACTGGCTTCGGGATGTCATCATAAATAGTGTACCTGGAGTAGCCATGACTTGAGGAAGCTACAATGTCAGGCTTAATGGGGAAACTACTGCATTTTGGCAACTTCAAATCTGCGTGTCAGAACCTATTACTATATTCCCGCACAATTCACATATAGATATGGAAGCACATAGTTGAGATCCATTTCATGCCTGGTGCAGATATGCTAGTGAGTACACTTACTAAGGCCTTTTGAAAAGTGAAACAATGCGGATTAGTGAAGGAAATTGGCCAGAGGTAGCTCGACTTGGAATACTAATGAACTTGGAGTATGAATGGCCATGGAGGTGGTACAGACTAGGGGAGGAAATTGGGCAGCCTATGAACATATGATTCGAAGGATAAGGAGAATGAATGCTTTGCTATTGCCGTTGCTTAGTTGTCTCTTTTGTCCTTGAGGCTGTCTTTGAATTTGGATTCATTTTGCATCGCATCAGCTATATGTAAAATAGTTTGGAAGTTAGAATGGAACGGCCCAGCTAATTTGAACAGCCAGACTGATACTCCCAATCAGTTTCAGATGCTCCCAGACCACAATAATGCAAAACGATGTACACTCCATAGCCGCAATAGTACTTTTTAGTGATACTCAATTCTACTCATTTAGTGCAGTATAATAAAACAATACTGTAATAAGTATGAAGTTATTTTTAGAATGCGGTAAAATTAAGCCATTAGGTGGGTAAAATTTCAGAGTGGCTGGCATTATAACACATTTCTTCTAGATGATCATAGTGGGCCTTGAATATGAAGCCTCACTCCACAGGGGTGATTATATAATGCCGATATCAAATAGTTCAATTCAATCAACCATTTCACAGTTACATACCTGTAACAGTTATTGATCTCAATATTCAGTGTGTTATGCAACGAAATCGAGATGACAATTTGCAAGCCATATGCTCCTGATGTCTTCAAATGAATTGTTCACTTCCAACAATAATACTTGTGAAAATATTGCTTCAACTATTACACAATGTCCTTATATATTCCATTCAATAACCCATATGCTTCTATCAGTACAATAGGTGTAACCATGCAGATCTTTGTTCTTCATATGAATCACCACTGTATATTGTTGAACACACTGATGAATTATCCATTGTTGAATCTTGTTGTACCACTTAGAACTGAGTCTTATCATATCACTGGCTCGCTGGTAATTCTCAAACTGGTGATTCTGATTTGATTGAGTTCATGTATAGTATATTACTAGAATAGACTGAATTCATCGTTACAAACTAGGCAGGAGATCAGTCTTCCCGATTTGCATGTATTGGACCTACATGTTATGAACTTCAGGCATAATCACTTTGTTGGCATTGGCATATTCCATCTTTCTGTCAAGTTCCAGATGCTTAATTAAAGTAGGGTTGTAAAATTGCTCAGGGTAATACAACAGCCCATTCAGGAGTTTAATCAATATACTGTTGATAAGTACATTCTACTGATATCTCAGCATCAATCCACTTACTTAGTATCCCCAGCTCTGTTCAATTGGTGTGTGAACCAGCAGCCCCAAGTGGGGATTTCTGAATTCATTGGATACATCTCTGAGTGGGTTAATTTGATATTTCTGCTTACTCTGAAGTTATGAGTCAATCTCAGTGATGTACCTGTAGTGATATGGTACGGAAAAAGTGCTTATCTTGACAATACTGTACATATGAAAGATTGGCTTTACATTTATTATACTGTTTATATGTAGCAGACAGTAGATTAACACATTTGCAGAGCCAATATTGTACCAGCCTTGAAGTGCTAGATAGGACAGTGTCATTATGTCATAGTTAGGACTGGGATGCTCATCATTACTGTTGAACATCAGTAGAAGGGATTTGTCTGTGGTGTGAGTATCCATTCCCTGGTTCATGTTGCTGTTATTCAGATACTGAGAAATATCAGGGGTTATATTGTGGCTATATTCTACAGATCGAAAGAAATTTGAGATGTGGCCACCAGTTGCAGATATCAAGATCCAAAATGAATTATTCTCTGTTGGATGGAATCTTCATTTGCACAAGTTTTGGGGCAAATATGCTTCTGGGTCCAATTGCCTTAGTCTCCATTTCCAGCAATAGTTATAGTTCCTTATGTGGCAATAATTTATTGACAAAAGTTGATTCTACAAGTATCATCTGATAGATTATACATACCAATAGCTCAATTGCCTACTCACATCAGAGAGAACATTTACACCCCTCTTATGTCATACTTGGTCACTGTGTTTGGCACCTTTCAGGGGGCATGGAATTACATAGATGACAAACATAGGTGGCGTTGTGAGGTGTATAGTAAATGTCTTCTGGACATTCCTAATTGTAGGATACAGTAGTAAGGCATGCAAATCGCCCAGAAAATTTGTTCTGTGAGTCGCATACAATGCACACACGACCAAGGAAATTGCCACTCTGGCAGGAAGTTGATCCTGCATCTAACACTACCAATCACTGTTGTTAATCTCGCTATTGATTACCCAACCCTCCAAGTGAGCAGGGCTCACTAAGTCTAAATCTAGATGTGTCCAAAAGTAAAGCTTTGCTACAAGACACCAGATTCCTTGAACGTACCCTTGTAGCAATATGTTTTGAATATATATCAATCATCTGCTATTGAATGATCATTCCTGAGCCTTCAATTGACATCTAACATGAGCTTTTGCTGTGTATGTTCTAATTCGAATCAGTAAATTCTGAAGTTGTCAAGTCCACGCCTCAGTTTTTGATCTGTCTATATTTATTTTTGATGGCTAAACAATTGAGCCTGTTGGAAGCCATATGTTGACTGCAATAAGTGCCATAGATTCAATTGATCTTAATACTTTTGATACTAGTTGTATAATCTAGTTGCATTGCCATGTACGTGCCTGCCAACATAATCCACTTGAACAACCCCTTTATGAACTTCTGTCTGTGATGTATGAGGATACATGACAGATTATGATTTGGCGAATCTATAGGTTCTGTATCAGAAATGTGTTCAGGCAGTCGTGGACCAGTTACATGGTCTGTGGGAAGATATATAGTCTACTGCTCGTTGATTGCTATTCAAGAATTCCTACCGCAGTCATACCTGCTGGTGAGGAGTAATCCCATGCTGTAGATAGATGTATGCTGTTGGGAATTAGCTTTGCATTTATCCATAAGGGGTGATATTGTTGAAAGTTAGCATCCAGTTGCTTCATGTTAAAAAAAATTTTGTAGCAATTAACGGATTTAATTTGTTTTCGGCAAGTGTTGATGATATTCAAGACATTGGTATTGCTGCTTATTTTGATCACTCTACATAATCCTTCATGGGGTAACAGTTTCTTGCAGTATTAGCACCTTGTGAAAATCTAATTACAGGTGAGATAACTCAGGTTAGTGATTACATCCACAGTGTTATTGCACCCCACGACATATTGTGGAGATGTAAAACACAGCTACCATATGATTGGGTTTTTTTACAGACTGGAATGTATCTATTATATCCCACTCAATAATACGCTACATCTTCTGCTAACAATAATTATCAGAGAACCAAAGGTGTCTTTTGTCATTACTGCAATTGATGTTTAAATACTATTCTTCATGTACTACTGCAATTAGCATTACTGGTCTTATTATATACTACATTATTGCAGTACTGTGCTGTTTATACCTACAGTTGATCCTCAACTAGCAGCCAACAATGATAGATAGTTCTAATATACTAAGTACATAAGTTTTCTAGCAAGCAGTGTGCCTGCTAAATTACCATATACAACTAATTGACATGTTCAATGTTGTGTTTAGTGATTATCCTTGACTTGCACAAAACTGTTAAAAAAAACAATAAAGTGTTCACAACAAGCTCAATTGGATGCAATCAGCAATGCTGCTCAACTCAGTGGGCTCCAATTCATTTAAGTTGCAGGTCACATTTACAGATTGTACATGTTCCATTTCCAGTTATGGTATCTTGAGACATGCTATAGTTGTACTTGGTTTCCTGCCAATATCATGTCATATCCCTGCTGTGATCTTTATACTCATCATCTGGATAACAGTGATTTGCAATCCGAGATCCTGGTTTACCAATGTGAGCGTAAAACATAATAAGAAGGGTTGTAATTGAGTATCTTTCTCTCAGCTGTGTTTTATGAAATGCAGGTTTATTAAATCACGTCTGTTTGACACAACAGTAACTGATATCGGAGACCATAATCTCACTGAAATTTACTGCTATGTTCAATGTACTCATCAAAACTCTGGAATATTCTACAACACAGAATGTGTCAATATTTATTCACCAGCATCTGGGTCAGATATAATATTAATTAATAGATCTCCACTCACAGCAACTGAAATGGCTCCAAACAGTTGGCTGCAGGATCACAACAATTCCCAGATACCAATTCAGAATCATCTGATCATCATATTTCAAAATACACCAACAAAGACACACAATTCAGACAACCGTCAGATCAGTTCCCTCTGTAATGTGGGTATTGTTTCCCTCCACACTAATTTCCACTTGCCCCCTAGTGTCACTGCCCAGCTCCATTCAACATAACACCCAGCTGATATTGAACCAACAGTCCAATACAGTAATTTCCAATAGATGGGCTAGCAACACCAGGATATGAATATCCCCAAGGCGGTTATACTGGAATTCAGATATTGCCCTCACCACAGTTCTCGGGACAAGGCCTGTTATCCCCAGGTTCACCATCAATACCTCCAGCACTATCTGGACACAATCAAGTCATTTCACCAACACCTTCCACCTCTACTATACCTGGACCTTTTTCAGATGCACATGTGAGACCCCCCATAGTATTTCAAACACAATTATTCCAGCCTTCAGCTTCACTGGAAAGTATTAATATTGCAGGAATTGCCAATGTGCAAGCATTACAGAAGCATTCCTACAATAATCATAATGCAGATGATAATGGCAATGATTCGTTGGACGTAGTTGGTTCCAAAGGCAAAGTCCCAAAAGGATGCTTCAATCCAATGTCAGTACCTTCAAAAAGTGGAAGAACATCATGGCAGCTGGATATTGGAAGGCACTCCATATTAGTATAACATGGGGACTGAACCACTGGAAACTGGTTCTAAAGAACCCCCTGTACTGGGAGACAGTGGTTGAAGATTGTATGGCAACTATCAAGAACTTGCTGCTATTGGACAATGTTAACAATACGGAATTATTTCCACCACAGTGAATTATGACGTCTTAGATGAAATGCGCAAGTGTGGGTGGAGAGGCAGGGGAGTAAGCAAGGTAAGGCAACTAATAACCAATAACTGATATGGGACAACATTCAGGAAATAAAATAATATGTAATCACTTAGAATTGCTGAATATAAGTTCCATGATTATAATATGCAGAGTGCTAAACAATAACAATGTCCATATATGGAATTGGCAACTGCACACATCATATACAGATGTGATACAGTGGGAGGATCATTTCAATGTCAGTGAACAAAATGGTGGCCTGAGGCAACCAGACTATGGGATTTCAAATTTGAAATGCACCTTGAAGCTGAAGGTAGTAGACAGAGAGAATATGAGATAACACTTACATGCAATAGTAATGAAGGAGCCTGTATACATTCAGATGTTATACAACTGTTCCCTTTCAAATATCTTCAGGTCAAAACTGGGATACAATTTAAATTGTTTTTGGTTGAAATAAAAGCAGCTGCAGGGAAGAAGATCACAGGGTATGTAATTTGGCCCACTAAGATAATCCCCTCTAATCTTGTTACAGTTGAATAGACATCAGCATAATGTAAAATGGTTCGCAGGCAGCATACACAACTCCTAGTCACTCCTGTTGATCCCGCTCATGCTCAGAAGTAATCCCAGATGCTCCCTGACTCTCCTTGAGCTGAGCAATGTGCTCCCAGATACTTCAAAGGCAGTCTCAGGTGTACCTGAAAGCACCTGCAGTCATGTAGGTGCATTCAAGAGGCTCTGTTATTGTATTTATAGGATAGTTCTAAGTTGGTGCAGCATTGACCTCTGCACAGGTCTGCGGGGAACTGCAAGAGCAGCTGATGAGACCTCTGCACCGCTCTCCTGGTGACTTTTAACCCGGTGCAGCATTCTCACAGCAGTTGTTCTTAGGTTCCCATAACCACAAGCATTTTCTTCTATCATATTTGTGTAACAATCACATGATGCTTCATTATATCATCATATGGCATGTATTGTCTATGTATGTCTATCTATATATATACATATGGTCAATCTGGCTGGAGACAGTACTTGAGCACAATAACAGGACTACCTGGAGTTATTGATTGAGTCAACTGAGAGATGAACTTTGATGCTGTAATCATGAGGGTATGGAGACTCACTTGGATGGAGGCCATGATTGAGTGAACTCAAAGATGCACTTGGAGGCTGAGATCAAGAGATCTCAGAGATGCACTTGGAGGCAATGACTGAACGAGTTTGGAGATGAACTGGGAGAACTTAATATTGGAAACTTGGAGGCCATGATCCAGCGAGATTGAAGACACACATGGATGCCATGATTGAGCGGGAGTGGAGATTCACTGGGAGGCCATGATTGGACCAACTTGGAGGCCATAATTGTGCGAGATTGGAGACGCATTGGGAGGCCATGATTGTGCAAATCTGGAGATACACTTGGAGGCCATAATTGGGCAATCTTGGAGGTTGTGAACAAGCAGTGAGTTTGGAAATACTCTAGGAAGCAGAGATAGTGGGAACTCTGCAATGCATTTGGAGGCAGTGATTGAGTGATGTTTGAGGTGTAGATTGAGGTGGTCGATCTGGAGATGAGCAATCTTGCAGAGGTCGATCTGGAGTTGGTTGATCTGGAGGTGGTCCATCAGGAGTTGGTCAATCTGGTGGCAGTTGATCTGGACATGGTCAATGAAGAGGTGGTCAATACGGATGTGGTCGATCTGAAGGTGGACTATCCAGTGGTTGTTGATCTGGAGGTGGTCAATCGGGAGGTGGTTGTGCAGGAGGTTGTTGATCTGAAGGAGCTTGATCTGGTGGTGGTTGAGCTGGAGGTGGCCAATCTGGAGGTGGGTGATTAAGAGGATGTCGATCTGAAGCTGATCGCTCTCGGGAAGGTCAATCTAGAGATGGTGAATCTGAAGGCGGTCAATCTGGATATAGTCAATCTGGAGGTGGTTATTCTGGAGATGCTCCATCTCACGGCAGTCATTGTGGAGGTGGTCAATCTGGCAGTGGTCATTCTGGACATTGTCAATCTGTAGGTGGCCAATCTGGAAGTGGTGGATCAGGAGATGTTGGATTTTGAGTTGGTCAATCTGAAGATGGTTGATTTGGAGATAGTCAATCTAGTTTTAGTGGATATAGAGCTGGTCAAATTGCAGGCTGTTGATTGGCAGGGAGGTACAATACAAGCGGAATATCTCTTTATACAATAACTTTTAATTGATGGAATGTAGATGGCAGTGACCAACAATGCCCCTAGAGGGATGAGATGAAAAATCGGAAATAACAGACTTGCAGGGGGTGGGCGAGAGTCTGCATTGAGTTGCTGCCAAACTCAGTACATGCTGTAGTCAATGTTAGCTTGTAATCATGGCATGGAGAAATAGACAGCAATGACCACACTGCCTGTTCTCAGGTGATGGTAGAGTTGAGGACAAGAAAGAGAGTGCTCAAAAGAAATTGGGGAAATCATCATCAGAAACTGACACTTAGGGGAATTGCATCTGCAGCTCGATACACCGTTCCCACCATTGAAGGAATTTCAGATTCTCATTACTACTGCCATACAGCTTCGCAGGGGAAAGCTGGCGGAGGGCACAAGAAGATCCAGGGATGATAGAGGTCGACTAAGCAAGAGGGAGTATGAATCATGGAGGCTCCACGGTCCAGGGAAACCATCTAATCATAAAACAAAACACAAATCAATCTTTCTGATATCTTGATCCCCTCCGCTCTTTCTGTGACTTTTTACATCGATGCAATTTTGTGGTGCCTAACTGCGGGGTACCATATCATATCCTCCGACCCATTCCCTATGCTCTTTGAGCGTATACTGCTCTATCTCAGAAATTCCGTTTGCATGCTGTGAGAGGTCCAGTGGACTGTTGATGGTAGGTGCTCTGCCTCCCAGCTGCGCTGTATCACAATCAATGGAGCCCAAAGGAGTATTCTCGGTTTGAAACCTTAGTATATAATTGTGGGATGAACCCCAACAAGGTAATTCAGTGAAATATAGACAAAAGCAACTGATGAATGATATCAACTGTGCGAGTGAGGCAAAATCGGATGTCCGCAGCAATATTCATCTGGGTAGTGCTTGAAATGTCAGATTGGAGTGCCAGGGTCAGTAAGCTGAGTACATAATCGTCAGAAAGAAAGCAGGTACCAACCTAATACTGGTACAAACACGAAGGAAATGGCACTGCTCAAGTACTAGGTGGGAAAGTATTGACATTGCACAGGGACAAATCCTGAAAAAACAGCACAGACCTACTACCAGGACACATGCACCCAATCTCATATTGGGACAACCAGTATGAAGAAACCACCTGTCTGGCGCTTTGACTTCAGAAACTGGCCTTGCAGATGGAACAAACTCTGACAACTGGCATCAACCTTGTAATGGGACAGGAAAGGACAAGCAAAACAGGATGTCACCCCAGTACTTAGGAATACACTGATCTGATGGATTACTAAATATAGAATTCCACACTGCAGGTAAAATCATGGAGTGAGCTATGGAGGACACCACTAGTCATGGGGGGATATAGCTGGGAATAGAACACAAGAAATGGATGATGTGGCAGGAAGCTATGAGAGAACAATGTAAGAGGTGGTAAACCTCACCTAAGAAAAAAATGAAAGAAAGAGCTCATTTCAATGAAAGCGCCAATTGACCCAACTCCCCTCCCAACTGGTGACAATCTAGCAATCGATCTGAGATTACCAACAACACACAATTCGGTACCGGAATGACCATCTGCACTTCACACCCATAGTGCAATACTAAGATAATTGCGAACCAAGCAGAGTTAGTCTACTTCCGGTCCTACTGTGTCAGAACATGCTTTAGTGCAACCGGAAGGGAGATATGTTATCCCTGTTACCAGTGTGTAACGGTTGTTCAGTATAGATTATGACTCCCTGCAAACTACTTTGGCGAGTAGGGAAGTGGTATGGATATGCTATCCGACTATTACTGGGTTTAATATTGAATTACAGAATGATGCAAATATTGCATACTGCATGCACTTGGTCAACCCCCTTTTTTCAATCATCATCTCCATCACCATCGCCATCACTGCCATCAACATCACCACCATCACCATCACCACTATTGCTATCACCACCATCAGGTATTTTACTCTTAGATTATTCCTCCATCAGCCCCTGCCAACTCTCAGCAAAGCCAGATCAACTGCCAGATGGGGAGCAAGATCAACAGTGTTATTCGAAGCCAGATCTTACAAGCTTCATATCAGCACATGGACCTCCACTGTTTCCAGCAATGCGCAATCCTTCCATACCAGCCTACCCAGATCCACTGCTACCAGCGAAGCCAGTTTCACCCCTACCAGCGAAGTGTGATCCACCAGTACCAGCTTACTCCAAGCGAAGCCAGATTGTCAGAGAGCAAATAGTGAGCATGTCAGTACAGTGAGACCAAGCATATCAGAGTTGTGTGAGCGAAGCCAGATCCAAAGCTTCTTGCCAGCTCATAGCAAATCCAGATTCTTTGCTACCAGGGAAGCCATATCCACCACTATCAGCTTGCTCCCAGTGAAGCCAGATCCACCGCTACTAGCGAAGCCAGTTTCACCCCTACCAGTAATGCTGGATCCACCACTACCAGCTTGCTCCCAGCAAAGCCAGATCAAAAGCTTCTTGCCAGCTCATAGCAAGTCCTGATTCTCTGCTGCTAGCAAAGCCACATCCACCCCTACCAGGGTGCTTCCAATAAGTGTAGATCAAGTGAGACCAGCATAGCCTGTTTCACCCATACCAGTGTAGCCGGATCCACTGCCACCAGCTTGATACCAGTGAAGCAAGATACACAGCTTCTTGCCGGCTCATAGCGAGTCCAGATTTTCTGCTACCTGCAAAGCCATATACAACGCTACCAGCTTGCTCCCAGCAAAGCCTGATTATCAGAGAGGTGAGAGTGAGCACGTCAGAGCCGTGAGATTTAACATGTCACAGCATTCAAAGTGAGTGTGTCAGAGTTGTGAGAGCAAGCATATCAGATGGGAATGTGAGCATGTCAGAGTTGTGGAAGCAAGCTTGTCAGAGTTGTGAGAGTGCACAAGTCAGAGTTCTGGGAGCAACATAAGCTTGTCAGAGTCATGAGAGTCAGAGAGTGTGCTTGTCAGAGTTGTCCAAGTGAGCATGTGAGAGTTAAAAGAGTCCATGTTAAAGATGTGAAAGGGGAAATCAGAGTAGCAAATAAATGAGTAATTGTGATTGATAATTAGTAAATTGCAGTATATAATACATGTGCTACAGTTGAATTACAGTTACAATTCAGTTGTGCTATTGGTAAATTACAGGTGTATTATCAGAGGTCACAGGATATAGCTCTATGGTAGCTTGTATTATTCAGTGATATTGGTGTTATGGGAGGTTAAGGTTTGCCATATGGCCTGAGGTAGATTATACGTAAACAAATATCTTTTTCCAGATGTAGTTTCTGCGCCAATCCTAGCTACTTATCCACTGGACCCTTATGCAACGATTGATTCTCTGCCAATATCGGATCTTCAGCTGGCTCCAAGTCACCATACACATGGCCAGAGGCAATGCATTGCGGTCTCGGCCCTTGCCTTTGTTGTACGGTGTCCGGTGTCCTGAATCTCTCTATTGACCTAAACTCACTGACTCTCGCTAAGTCTAATTGACACGTACACAAGAACTAAAGTGCATGCGGCTCCGCCGCGCACAACCCTAAACCA